>Ga0154317_1109_pt6 | contig 12640 bp, 11 predicted proteins | sample RifGroA2_FD_105611 | JGI IMG/M metagenome (GOLD analysis project Ga0154317, IMG submission 105611) | Candidatus Rokubacteria bacterium GWA2_70_23 | reverse complement strand
TCCGCCTTTCCGTTGGCGAAGAAGTACACGTACTTCGGCGCGCGCGCGCTGCGCTTCGGAACCTTCGCCCGCGATTGTCGGGGTACCCGGGCCTGCGCCATTCAACGCCCCCTCTGCTCGCTGCCCATGACGGAAGAAAAAGACAGGCCCATGAAGGGCCTGGACCCGGCTTCGATGCTGAAGACCAATGCTAAGGGAGGGGAGCGGGGATGTCAACGATTATTCTTCCGCCACGGGCACTTACAGGGGCTTGGCGGGGTCAGCGCGCGGGGGTTTCCCTCCCGGGGCTGGGCTCGTCGCCCGCCCGCGCGACGGCCCCTTGCGCTCCCATGACCAGGCCCTCGACCGCGATCAGGTGGTCCAGCACGGCCCGATGGGCCGCCATCTCGTCCCGGCGCCGGATCGCCTCCAGGATCCGCAGGTGATCCTGATGGGAGCGGGCCGGGCGCCCCGGCGTCTGCAGTGATTCCTCGCGGCTCTGGGTCAGCAGATCCATGAGGGCGTTGACGATGCGGCTGATGGCGCGGTTGTGGGCGCTGCCGGCCAGCGCGGCGTGGAAGGCCGCGTCCTGGGCGACGCCCGTGCGCCCCTCGGCCACCTCCTTCCCCTGGGCTTTCAGGATTCGCTCCATCTCGGCGATCTCCTCGGGGGTGGCGCGGCGCGCGGCCAGCGTCGCGATGGCCGGCTCCAGCAGGCGACGAGCCTCGAAGAGCTCCCCCACCGCCTCCCGGTGGGGCAGGATCACGAGAGCCAGGGGCTCGATGAGGGTTTCCACCGAGATGTCCCGGACGAAGGCGCCGTCCCCGGCGCGGATCTCGATGAGGCCCCGGCTCTCGAGCGCCCGGAGGGCCTCCCGCACCGAGGTGCGGCTCACCACGAACTTCTCGGCGAGGTCGCGCTCCGGGGGCAGCCGGTCCCCGGACTTGAGCTTCCCCTCGGCGATGAGCTGCTTGACCTGGCGGACGATCTCCGCGTAGATCCGCGCGGACTTGATGGGCTCGAGGTCTGGCCATCTCACGAGGACGACCCCGCCGGCACCCGACTCATTGCGCGGAGACTTCCTTCGCCCGAGCCGCCTTGGCCCGGAGCCACGCCTTAACGATCTCGATCGAGATCATGACAACGACGCCCAAGCCGACGATGGCCGCCAGGTCCCAGAGCGTCGGCATGGCGATCCCGAAGGCCTCCCGCACGGGGCGCCACTGCACGAGGCCCGCGATCAAGAGGAACTCCCACCCGATGGCCAGGAGGAGCCACTTGTGCGGCGGGGCCTGGAAGAGGCTGTATCTCAACGAGCGGAAGTTGATGGCGATGATCAGCTCGAGGAGCACGAACATGAAGAAGACCTTCGTTCTCGCGAGCTCCAGATCGGACAGATTCTGGAAGAAGACCCACAGGAAAATCGGGCACTCGACGACCACGCCCACGAGGATGAGAGTCCTGACATCCCACGAAAAGACGCTTTCCTTCGGGTCCCGCGGCGGCCGCTGCATGATGTCGGGGTCAGGGGGCGCGACGCCCAGGGCCAGAGCCGGAAGCCCATCGGTAGCCAGGTTAATGTACAGGATCGCGGCCGGCAGGAGGGGCAAGAATTCAGGGCCCATGGCCACGACGACCCCGCCGAGGACCACCACTTCGGTGATGTTAGCCCGGAGTAGGTAGGTGAGGTACTTCTTGATGTTGTCGTAGATCCACCGTCCCCGCTCGATGGCCAGGACGATGGTGGCGAAGTTGTCATCGCTCAGGACGATATCCGCGGCCTCCTTGGCCACCTCCGTGCCCGTGATCCCCATGGCGATCCCGATGTCAGCGTGCTTCAGGGCCGGAGCATCGTTGACCCCGTCGCCGGTCATAGCCACCACTTCGCCCTTCTTCTTCCACGCCTTGATGATCGTCAGTTTGTCCATAGGCGACACCCGGGCATAGACCGTTACCCGCTCGACGATGCGGTCAAACTCCTCGTCGCTCAGCTCGCCGAGCTCCTCACCCGTCAGCACACGATCCCCGTCTCGATAGATCCCGAGTTCCTTCGCAACGCTCACAGCCGTCAGCTTGTGGTCACCCGTGATCATGACGGGCTTGATATGCACCTGCCGGCAGACCTTCACCGCCTGGACGGCCTCCTCCCGGGGCGGGTCCATCATTCCCACGAGGCCGAGGAAGACCAGGTCCCGTTCGACGAGCTCCTCGCCATACCCGTTCATCTCCGGGAGCTCTTTGTAGGCGATGCCAATGACCCGTAAGGCGTCCCTGGCCATCTCCTCATTGACTTGCGAAATCCTCGTCCGCTCGCCCGCGCTTAACGCGCTCCGTTCATCTCCGTTCAGGCGAAAGGCGCAGCGCTCCAAGAGCACCTCGGGCGCCCCTTTCATGAAGGCCACGCGCTGCCCATCTTCCATGGCATGGATGGTTGTCATCCGCTTTCGCTCGGAGCTGAACGGAAACTCCTCGATCCTCGGGCATTGAAGCCGTGTCTCCGCCTGGTGCACCCCTCCCTTGGCTGCGAGAACCACGAGGGCACCCTCTGTTGGATCCCCCTTCACGAACCATCGCCCCGCCTCTTCACCGAGCACGGCGTCGCTGCACAGGACTCCCCCCTGCAGGAGCAGCTGGGCGGATCGATCAGCGACCGCCGGGCTGAGGCCGCCTTCGGGGGCGTAGCCCACCCCACTGACCTCGATCGCTCGGCCGCCGACAAACAGTCGCCGGACCGTCATCTCTCCCTTCGTAAGGGTGCCGGTCTTGTCCGAGCAGATCACCGTCGTGCAGCCCAGCGTCTCGACCGCCGGCATCTTCCGCACCAGGGCGTTCCGCTTGGCCATCTCATGCATCCCGATGGCCAGGGCCCCCGTGACGATGGCGGCCAGCGCCTCCGGGACAGCGGCCACGGCCAGGGCGATGGCAAAGATCACCATGGTCATGGAAAACTCCAGGTCAAGCTTGCCTGTCAAGAACTCCCGTCCAAGGCTGATCCCCACGACGAGGACGCAGATGCTCAGGGCGATGATTCCGAGCCACTTCCCGATCTCTTCGGTGCGCCGCTCGAGGGGCGTCTTCGTCTCGGCCACCGCCGCCACTTCTTCGGCGATCTTGCCGAACTCTGTGTTCATGCCGGTCGCGGTGACGACGGCCTTCCCCCGCCCGTAGGTCACCGTGGTGCCCGTGAAGACCATGTTTTTTCGGTCGCCGACGGGCGCATCCTCGCGCAGGAGCGTGGGCTTCTTGCTAACGGGCATGGACTCCCCGGTCAGCGGCGCCTCATCGCAGTGCAACGAGTGGATTTCGACCAGCCGGGCATCGGCGGGAATCTTGTCCCCCGCCTCGAGGAGGATGATGTCCCCGGGCACGAGGTCCTTCGAGGGGATCTCGAGCTCCGTGCCTCCCCGGATGACCGTGCTGGTCGGGGTGAGCATCTTTTTCAGCGCCTCCAGGGCTCGCTCCGCGCGGTACTCCTGGACAAAGCCCAAAACCGCGCTGAAGACCACGATCACCATGATGAGGGCGGCGTCCACCAGCTCCCCGACGAGCGCCGAGAGGATCGTGGCGATCAGCAGGATGATGATGAGGACGTTCTTGAACTGATTGAAGAACAGGGCGAGCGGAGAGGCCTTCTCCTCCTTCTTGAGCTCGTTGTGGCCGTATCGTTCGAGCCGCCGGCCGACCTCGTCCTCGAGTAAACCGCCGTGAGGGTCGGTTTCGAGTTCCCTCAGGACGTGGTCGACGGCCATCGAATGCCAGAAGAGCCTCGCCATAGAGCCCTCCGAAGTGGTAGCCATTGGCAGGGCTAGGGGGTGTGGTCCGGATGGGAGGCGGCAGGCGCGGGGGGGGCTTTGAGCCGCCGCCGACCGAGCGAAAGTGCCGGGAGAAAGAAGAAGAACAGCGCCACCGCCGTGATGGCGCCAGAGATGGGCCGGTTCAGGAAGATGAGCAGCGAGCCCTGCGACATGATGAGGCTCTGCCGGAGCGCGTTCTCGGCCAGGTCTCCCAGCACGAGGGCGAGCACCAGCGGGGCCAGCGGGTAGTCGAGCTTCTTGAACACGTAGCCGATCACGCCGAACCCCAGCATATACCAGATGTCGATCATGCTGCTGTGCACGGAATAGGCCCCGATGGCGCACACGGCGACGATGAGCGGGGTCAGCATCCCGAAGGGGATGCGCAGGATGGCGGCGAAGATCGGCACGAACAGCAGCACCATGACCACGCCGATGACGTTGCCGGTGTACATGCTGGCGATGAGACCCCAGACGAAGTCGGGCCGCTCCTTGAAGAGCATGGGCCCCGGCTGGAGGCCCCAGATGATGAGCCCGCCGAGCATGACCGCCGCCGTGGGCGAGCCGGGGATGCCGAGCGTGATCATGGGCAGGATCGCGGCGACGCCGGCCGCGTGCGCCGCCGTCTCCGGGGCCACCACGCCCTCGATCTCGCCCTTGCCGAAGCGCTCTGGGTGCCGGGAGAAGCGCTTGGCAAAGGCGTAACTCATGAACGAGGCCGGGGTGGCGCCGCCGGGCTTGAAGCCCATCCAGAACCCGATCATGGAGCCGCGGACGAACGTGCGCCAGTACCGCGGCAGCGTTTTCCAGGTCTCCCACACCACGCGCGGGTTGATCCGGGCGCTCGCCCCCTTGAAGGAGAGGCCCTCCTCCATGGTGAGCAGGATCTCGCCGATCCCGAACAGCCCGATGACGGCCACGATGAAGTCGAAGCCCTTCATGAGCTCCGTGACCCCGAACGTGAGGCGCAGCGCGCCGGTGACGATGTCGAGGCCGACGGAAGCCAGGATGAAGCCGAGGAGGATGGAGACGAGGGACTTGATGGGGTTGCCGCCCCCCAGGCCGATGAACGACGAGAAGGTCAGGAGCTGGATGGCGAAGAACTCGGGGGGCCCGAACTTGAGGGCCACCTCCGCCAGAAGCGGCGCGAAGAGAGTGATCAGCACCACGGAGAAGAGCGCGCCGACGAAGGACGACGTGAAGGCCGCGGTCAGCGCCTGTCCCCCTTCCCCGCGCCGGGCCATGGGGAAGCCGTCGAAGGTGGTGGCCACGGACCAGGGCTCCCCCGGGATGTTGAAGAGGATGGAGGTGATGGCGCCGCCGAAGAGCGCCCCCCAGTACAGGCTCGTGAGCAGGATGATGGCGGAGGTCGGGGGCATGGTGAAGGTCAGCGGCAGGAGGATCGCCACCCCGTTGGCCCCGCCGAGGCCCGGGAGCACGCCGATGACGGTGCCGAGCGCGATGCCGACCACCGCCACCATCAGGTTGTGAGGCTGCAGCGCCACCTGGAAGCCGAGCAGGAGGTTCTCGAAGCCCATGCGCTAGTGCGCCTCCAACGAGTTTCGCCCACTCCACCCGCGCACCCGCACGGTGCCGGGCCAAGGAACGAGCCAGACGAGGCCCGAGGGAGCCGGCAGCGCGAGGCGTACTCTCCGTACGTTGAGCGCCCGCCCCGACCGAGAACATGGCCTGGCGAGCCGCAGCCGCAGGCGAGGCGAGCGAACATGGAAATCGGGCGAGCGTGAGCGAGCCGCGGCGAAGTTCATTGGGCCGGCACTCTAGTACCCCAGCCAGGTCTCGAGCGGGCCCTTGGGCATCGGCACGAGGAACCACTTCTCGAAGACAAAGAAGGTGGCCACGGGGAATCCGATGGCGACGGCCACGATGGCCGCCCACGAGTGCCGGCCGATCCACCGCATGTAGAAGCCCATGTAGAGCGCCGAGGCCACGTAGAGGCCGATGGCCTGGGTGAGCACGACGAAACCGGCCGCCGGGCCCAGTACCGCGAGCACCGGGCCCAGCGCCTTGCGCGTCACGAAGGGCACGGGCAGGGTGAGCCTGACTGCCTGGGCCGCGATGGCCAGGCAACACCCGATCAGGAGGACGGCGAGCCAGAACGGAAAGAAGCCGCTCTGAGGCCCGTCCGTCCCCCAGCCGGTGCCCAGGCGGACGGCGTCCACCACGACGAGCACGCCCGCCGCGGCGAGGATCGCTGCGGTGATCAGGTTGGCTGCACGCATCGGCCGGCCGGGATTGTCGGGCGCCCGGCCCGCCTACTTCTTCAGCAGCCCGCCCTTGGTCATGAGGTCCTTGTGGAGCTGCTCGGCCCCCTGCAGCCAGCTCACATAGTCGGACCCGGTGAGCCAGGAGGGCTTGAGCGCGCCCCTGGAGAGGTACTCCTTGAACTCGGGAGAGTCGTAGACCTTCTTGAGGAAGCCCTGGTACCACTCCACGGCCTCCTTGGGCATGTCCGGCGTGCCGAAGATGCCGCGGAGCATGAGATAGTTGATGTCGGCGCCGATCGCCTCCTTGATGGTCGGGATGTCCTTCCAGTCGGCGTCCGGGATGCGCGCCGTGTCGAACACCGCCAGCGGTCGGACCCTCCCCGCCTTCCAGTGGCTGACGCACTCGATGGGGTTGTTCACCGTCGAGTCCACGTGGTTGCCGACGAGATTCACGCAGACCTCGCCGCCGCCCTTGAAGGGGACGTAGATGAACTTCACCCCCTGCGACTGCTCGAGGAGGATGGTGATGATCTGGTCCTCCTGGGCGGAGCCCGTGCCGGCCATCTTCATGGTGCCGCCCTTCTCCTTCACCGCCGCGAGGTACTCCTTGGCGGTCTTGTAGGGCGTCTCGGCGTTCACCCACAGGATGAACTGGTCCAGGGCCATCCGCGTGATGGGAGTGAGGTCCTTCCAGCTGAACGGCACCCCGGTGTGCAGCGGCGTCGTGAACAGGTTCGACAGGGTGATGATGATCGTGTGGGCGTCACCCTTCTTGCCCTTGACGTAAAGGAACCCCTCGGCGCCGGCCCCACCCGCCTTGTTGACCACGATGATGGGCCGCGGAGAGAGCTTGTGCTTCTCGGCGATCCCCGCGATGAGCCGGGCCATCTGGTCCGCACCGCCGCCGGTGCCGGCGGGGATGACGAGCTCGATGGGCTTGGTGGGCTCCCAGGCGGCGTGGGCCGCCGGAGGCAACAGGGCCCACAGGGTGAGGGCGGTGATCAGCCATGCCAGGTGTCCCCGTGTTGGTCTCATTCCCATCCTCCTTGCTGTCGCGCTGCGGGTTGAAGGCCAGATCCCCGATCAAGGTCGGGCACGGCGGGACGGGGGGGTGGGCGACGGGGCTTGTGCTGCGTACGGCGGCAGGGCCGGGCGCCGGGGGATCCGGGCGCCCGACCCTGCGGATGGTCCTGACGGATCGACCTAGGGCATCGGCACTGCCGGTCTCTTCTCCTTCCAGAACGGGATCACGCCGGGAATCTCCCACTTCTCCCACATCTCGTCAACCTTGGCCTGGAAGTAGTCCAGGTCCTCCTCGGTGAAGTGGGCGAAGCGCCCCTGCTTGAGCAGGTACTCGCGCACCGGCTTCCGCGGGCGCCCCTCGGCGATGGCCCTGGTCTTGCCGTAGTGGCGCACCACGCCGTCCTCGACCTCGTAGAGCGGGAAGATGCCCGTCTCCACGGCCAGCTCGCCGAGCTCGTGCGAGAGCATCGGGTCGAAGTCCCACCCCTTCGGGCACGGATCGAAGGAGTGGATGAAGGTGGGCCCGCCGATGGAGAGCGCCTTCCGCACCTTGTTCATCATGTCCACGGCGTAGGAGGCGTCCACCGTCGCCACGTACCGGCACTCCGGGTGGCCCGCTGCGAGCATGCCGGCGGTGTTCTTCTTCCAGCGGTTGTGCATGATGCGCTTCACCGAGCCGGGGGGGCTGAACGTGGTGTTGGCCCCGTAGGGCGTCGAGCCCGAGGCCTGGATATCCGTGTTGGCGTAGGACTCGTTGTCGTAGAGGAGGATCAGGCAGTTGTACTCCTTGTGCGTGAGCGTCGCCGAGATGGCGCCGAGCCCCATGTCGGCTCCGCCGCCGTCGCCGCAGAAGGCGATGACGTTGATCGGCTCGGCCTTCATCCTCCCCTTCTTCATCAGCGCCTTCAGGCCGGCGGCGGTACCCAGCGCCGCCGAGCCCGACGAGCCGAGCTGGGTGTGCATCCACGGCACCACCCAGGGCGTCGTGTAGTAGGTGGTGTTCGCCACGTACATGCAGCCCGTGGCGCCGAGCACGATGGTCCGCGGCCCCGCCGCCTTGATCATCAGCCGCATGACCAGGGCGGACTCGCACCCCTGGCAGGTGCGGTGCCCGGAAGTGAAATACTCCTCCACGGACACCTTCTTCACGCCCTTGAAGCCCTGCAGGACCTGCGTCGCGTTAGTGAACACCTCAGCCATGGATCGGCCTCCTTATTCGCGCACGCCGAGCCAGTGGGTCTTGAGGTCGGACTTCCCGGCCGTGGCGGCGGCGAAGCACATGTCCGCGGTCTTGTAGACGTCCTCGAGCGTGACCTCCCGCCCGCCGAGCCCCCCGATGAAGGAGAGCAGCGGCGGCCGCTTGTCGGCGTTGTACAGGGCCGCCCGGACCTCGTTGGCGACCACGCCCGAGCCGAAGGGCGAGCCGAACGAGTAATCGCGATCGATGACCCCGATGGCGCTCGCCCGCGACAGCGCCGCCACCATCTTCTCCGTGGGGAAGGGCCGGAACCACCGCGGCCGGATGAGCCCCACCTTCTTGCCCTGGGCCCGCATGTTGCGGATCCCGACCTTCAAGGGCAGCGAGATGGTTCCCATGCCCATCAGGATGACCTCGGCGTCCGCCGTCATGTACTCCTCGAACCAGGGGTTGTCGGGGCCGCGGCCGAAGACTTTCCGGAAGTCGGCGTAGGCCTCCTCGATGACGGTATAGGCGCGGGTCATGGCCTCGTTGTTCTGCCGTCGGATCTCGATCACCCAGTCCTCGTTGGCCTGCGGCGCCACGGTGATGGGGTTGTCCGGATGCAGCTGCAGGTCGCCCCGGTCGTACTTCGGCAGGAAGCGGTCCACCTTGGCCTTGGTGGGCACCTGGACGAGCGCCTGGGAATGCGTGAGGAAGGCGCCATCGGCCGAGATGGCGATGGGCAGGAACACCCGCCGGTCCTCGGCGATCCGATAGGCCAGGAGCGCCGTGTCGAGCATCTCCTGGGCCGTATCCACCCAGATGAGCATCCACCCGAGGTCGCGCACCACGAGGGCGTCGTTGTGCTCGACGCCGAAGGCGCCCGGATCGTCCAGGGCGCGGTTGCCCACCATCGCGACCATGGGCACGCGGAGCGGCGGCGTGACCGTCAGGCACTCCATGGCATACATCCAGCCGACACCGGAGGACCCGCAGAACACGCGGGCGCCGACGGTCGAGGCATGCTTGACGATCTCGAACTGGCTGTGCTCGCCCTCGGCCACGATGTACTCGGCCACGAGTTTGCCATTGGCGATCTTCTTGGCGATGGCCTGCATGACCGTGTCATACGGGCGGATGGGATACGCGGTGACGACGTCGATGTCCGCCAGCGCCAGCGCCTCCGCGCAGGCCTCGCTACCGGAGATGAGCATCTCCGTGTCGCCGGGTGCCGCTGCGATCGTCTTCGTCTCGACAGCCATCGTGGTCTCCTGTGTCTTCACCCGGGGCGGGCACCCGGGCTGTCGCCCGCCCGCGCCCGGTGGCTCGCTTCGCTCGTCCCTACGCCGTCTTCGCCGCGGCGTTCTCGCCGGGGATGCCCGTCGTGATCTCGATGCCGCCCGTGTCCAGGTCCTGCCGAAGCTCCTGCTCGTACTGCCCGCGGAAGCGGAAGCCGTGCGACCGCACCACATGCGCCGTGTCGCTCACCGTCGCGGTGAGCCACGTCCGGTACGTGTCCTTGTCCTTCCGCCACATCTCCCACTGGCTGGCGTTGTCGTCGAAGGCTGCCTCGCTCACCATGGTGATGCACTCCTTGGCCGGGCACACGGCCTCGCAGACCCCGCAGCCGCAGCAGGCGTCCATGTTGGCGTCGTAGAGGTCGTCCGGGGTGACGTCGAAGCAGGAGTCCGGGCACTGGAGCCAGCAGAGCGTGCACTTGACGCACTTGTCGAAATCGATCACCGGCCGCATGGTGCGGCTCGTGAACTTCTTGAAGTACGGGTTGCGCTCCGGCACGTAGCCCTTGCCGCCCTCCATGGGCTTGCCGACGGGGATTGCCGGGATGCTGACGCCTTCCCGCATCTCCCACCACTTCGGCTTCTCGAACGAGAACGGGGTCTCCGGGTTGCCCTCCGTCACGTTGACGAGCCGGGTCTCGAGGCGCTCGTGGGCCTTGCGGGCGGAGGCCACCTTGAGATCGGAGCCCCACTCGGCCTCCTCGATGGCCTGGCAGACGGCGTCGAGGGACAGGAAGTCTGGCTTGATCCTGGAGAGCGCCCCCAGGATCCGCGCCTCGGTGTGGTCTTCCCGGTACACCCAGAGCCCCGAGAAGGACGCCTTGGCCCGGAGCAGCGTCAAGGCATAGGGCGCATCCTTCTTGTGGATGTCCTTCAGGAGGTCCTCGGCCGGCTGGAGCGAGGTCATCAGCAGCGTGCCGTTGGGCAGGGTCAGCCGGTTGATCGGCTGCAGCCCGTACCACGCCCAGGACTCGACGCCCTTGGACAGCGTGTCATCCACGCAGATGGTGACGTCCACCTCCTGGGGCTCGTAGCGCGCCATGTTCTGCTCGAGCTCTTCCTGGCTGTCCGCCACGATGGCGAAGTCCTTGGCCGGGATGCCGTTGCGCTGCGGGCTGTCGCCGTAGCGGCCGAAGGCGATGCCCCAGCGGCCCGCCTTGCGCGCGGACAGGACGATGCCCCGGCAGATGCGGGAGGCCAGGTTCTTCTGGAAGATGCCCCGGTAGACGACCTCACAGGTGAAATGCGCCATGCTGACCTCCTAGGCGGACCCGAAGGCGGGGACGGGCTGCGGCCGGCTATCTCGGTGATGGGCAGTCATTGGTCTGTTGGTCGGCTGGTCGGACCACACTATGCCTCCGCCACCCTGCTCGCTGTCAAGGCCATAATGTACCAGGAACACGGGGCGTTAGGACTGAAGAGCCGGCCTGGTCGACTCCCGGGAGCTGTCAGGCTGAACCCTGAGCCTGCTCTCAGGTCGTCGCGGAGCGAACCATCCCGGCGAAGTATTGGTGGGCGGAGGCATCGTCCGTGAGCTCGGGATGGAACGCGGCGACCAGAACGGTGCCCTCGCGCGCCATCACGCACTCGCCGCGGAATTCGGCGAGCCGGGTGACCCCGGGACCGAGACGCCGGATCCTGGGGGCGCGGATGAAGATGGCCTTGATCTCAGCCTTCCCCTGGCCGAGGTCGGCCTCGATCTCCGTCTCGAAGGACTCCTTCTGCCGCCCGTAGGCGTTCCGCTCGGCCGTGATGTCGATGAAGCCGAGCGAGAGCTGCGACGGGTGCTCCACTTCACGGGCGAGGAGGATGAGCCCGGCGCAGGTGCCGAAGATCGGCTTGCCCGCCGCGTGGAACTTCTCCAGCGCCGGGACGAAATCCCACGCCCGCATGAGCTTGAGGAGTGTCGTGCTCTCGCCGCCGGGCATGATGAGGCCCGACACCTCGTCGAGCTGCTCGGGCTTGCGCACCTCCACCGAGGCGACCCCGATGCGCCCGAGGACCTGCCGGTGGAGGTCGAAGTCACCTTGCAGCGCGAGCACCCCGATCTTCACGTCCACGTCTCGCCGCCTCGCTCCGCTCGGGGGATTTCCCTCTCCGCTCGCCTCGTCGTGCGACACGCCTCGGCTCGCTCTACCATCCCCGGGTTTGAAGAAGCTCGGACTCCTTGAGCTTGGAGGTCTCGATGCCCGCCATGGCCTCGCCGAGATCCTCCGAGACCTTGGCCAGCATGTCAGGATCCTTGAAGTGGGTCGTGGCCTGGACAATGGCGCGGGCCCGCACGGCCGGATCCGCGGACTTGAAGATGCCCGACCCCACGAACACCGCCTGGGCGCCGAGCTGCATCATGAGGGCGGCGTCCGCGGGCGTCGCGATGCCGCCGGCCGAGAAGTTCGGCACCGGCAGCATGCCGTGCTGGGAAATCCAGCGCACGAGCTCGTAGGGAGCGCCCAGGTTCTTCGCCTCCGTCATGAGCTCCTCCTGGCCGAGGGTCGTGAGCCGCTTGATGCCGGACACCACGGCCCGCATGTGGCGCACCGCCTCGACGATGTTCCCGGAGCCGGCCTCCCCCTTGGTGCGGATCAACGCGGCGCCCTCGCCGATGCGCCTGAGCGCCTCGCCGAGATCGCGGCAGCCGCACACGAACGGCACCTTGAAGGCGAACTTGTCCACGTGGAAGTGCTCGTCGGCCGGGGTCAGGACCTCGGACTCGTCGATGTAGTCCACGCCCAGCGCCTCCAGGATCTGCGCCTCCACGAAGTGCCCGATACGGCACTTGGCCATGACGGGGATGGAGACCGCCGCCTGGATCTCTCTGATCTTCTTCACCGGTGACATGCGCGCCACCCCGCCGTCGCGGCGGATATCGGACGGCACCCGCTCGAGCGCCATCACGGCCACGGCGCCCGCGTCCTCGGCGATCTTCGCCTGCTCGGCGTTGGTGACGTCCATGATGACGCCGCCCTTGAGCATCTCGGCCAGTCCGACCTTGAGCCTCAGTGTCCCGACTTCCATGTCTTGGTTCTCCTTTATCTTGGCTGAATGTGGATGACTCCGGTTTGGCGGTTGGGCCTCTTCGAGCCTTCGGCTCTCATCGGGGCGCCCGCTCAACCGTGGCCTCTTCGCGCCTCTGGCGGTCTC
>Ga0154317_1120_pt2 | contig 12702 bp, 9 predicted proteins | sample RifGroA2_FD_105611 | JGI IMG/M metagenome (GOLD analysis project Ga0154317, IMG submission 105611) | Candidatus Rokubacteria bacterium GWA2_70_23 | reverse complement strand
CGTGAGCTCGGAACGCGTGAGCCCCCGGACCGGCCCGCGCCCGGTGGTGGTGCGGTCCAGCGTCGCGTCGTGGATCACGACCGCCTCGCCGTCCCTGGACAGATGCACGTCGAACTCGAGGAAGTCCGCACCCAGATCCACGGCCTTCCCGAAGGCGAGCAGGCTGTTCTCGGACCACAGGAGCGACCCCCCCCGGTGCGCCGCGAAGAGGACGGGAACCTCGGCCCGGGCGGGTCCCGCGCCGGCGACCACGGCGAGCAGCCCGAGCGTGAGGCCGGTCAGCACGGAGGCTCTCACTTCTCCGCCTCCACCAGACCCTTCACGAACCAGCGCTGCATGAGGACGATGACCGCCACGGGCGGCAAGAGCGCCATCACGGCGCCGGCCATGATGAGGTTCCAGGTCGGCAGCTCGGTGCCGCTGCGCGGGATCAGCCCCTCGAGTCCGATCACGATCGTCCGCATGGCCTCGGTGTTCGTGATCATGAGGGGCCACAGGTACTGGTTCCAGCCGAAAATGAAGAGCACCACGAAGAGCGCGGCGATGTTGGCCCAGGAGAGCGGCAGGAGGAAGCTCCAGAGGAAGCGCATGGGGCCGGCGCCGTCGAGCTGCGCCGCCTCCACCATCTCGTTGGGAATGGTCAGGTAGAACTGGCGGAAGAGAAAGGTCGCCGTGGCCGAGGCCATGAGCGGGATGGTCAGACCCTGGTAGGTGTTGATCCAGCCGAGTGTCCCGATCACCTCGTAGGTGGACATCAGGCGCACGGGCACGGGAAGCATGAGGGTGACGAAGATCATCCAGAAGCACAGCATCCTGCCGCGGAAGTCGAAGTAGACGATGGCAAAGGCCGAGAGCATGGAGATGGCGATCTTGCCGGCGGCGATCGTCACCGCCATCACCGCGCTGTTGAACAGCATCTGGCCGAGGTTGACCTTCTGCCAGGCGTCCACGTAGTTCTCGACGAGATGCGAGGAGGGCAGGAGCAGCGGCGGCCGCTGGACCACCTCCTGCAGGCTCTGCGTCGAGATGATGAAGGCGTAGTAGAGCGGGAACGCTACGACCGCGATGCAGGCGAGCAGGAGGGCGTGGACGAGCAGCGCGCCCCAGTCGACCGGTTTCCGCCGCGGGGCGACAGCGGCGTCTGCGGCGACGTGCGCGCCCTCGATCCGGCCCGCGCCCACGGCGGTCATCGGTAGGTGACCTTCTTCTCGGCGTAGCGGAACTGGAGCATGGTCAGGACGATGACCATGGCCATGAGGATCACCGACTGGGCGCCGGAGGAGCCCAGGTTGAGCCCGATGAAGCCGTCCTTGTAGAGCTTGAACACCATGATCTCGGTGGCGTGGCCCGGCCCGCCCTTGGTCACCGCGTCGATCACGCCAAAGGACTCGAAGAAGGCGAAGACCATGTTGAGAACGATGAGATAAAACGTGATCGGCGACACCAGCGGGAACGTGATGGCGGTAAAGCGCCGCACGGGGCCGGCGCCGTCCACGTCGGCGGCCTCCAGGACCGATGCGGGGACGGCGAGCAGCCCCGCCAGGTAGAAGGCGATGTTGTAGCCGAGGTGCGTCCAAGCGGTGGCGACGATCACGAGCGTCATGGCGACCCAGCCCTTGAGCAGCCAGTTGAACTCGTAGGCGGTGACGAAGGAGAGGAAGTACGGGAGCACGCCGTAGGCCGGGTGGAAGATGAACAGGAAGATGATCCCGGCCACGGCGGGGGCGATGCCGTAGGGCCAGAGCAGGAGCGTCCGGTAGACCGAGAGCCCGCGGATCTTCTGGGTGGCAAGGCCCGCCGCGACCAGGGCGGCGAGCACGGACAGCCCCGTCACTCCTGCCGCGAACACGAAGGAGTTGAGCACGCTCTGGTAGTACTCGGGGTCCGCCAGGAGCGTGCGGAAGTTCTCGAGGCCGATGAAGGTCGACCGGTCCCCGAACGGGGAGACGCGGTACACGGACAGCTGGAGCGACTTCAGCGCGGGCCAGAAGAAGAAGACGATGGTGACCGCCACCTGTGGCAGCACCAGCGCGTAAGGCAGCCACCGGCTGCGAAAGACCGTCCGCTTCATCGCCCGGGCGGCTCGCCGCCCTCCCTACTGCTTGTTGGCCGCCGCGAACTCCTTCAGCATCTGGTTCGACTTGGCCACCGCGTCGTCCAGCCCCTGCTTGGCGCTCTTCTTGCCGGCGAAGATGTTCTCCATCTCGGCCTCGATCACGTCGCGGATCTGCACGAAGTTGCCGAGGCGCAGGCCCTGGCTGTTCGGCGTGGCGACGCGCTCGGGCTTGACCGGCGCGGGCTTGCCGCCCCGGAGCGCGGGCGGCAGCGTCGGGGGCAGGCCCGTGAGCTGGGCGAAGGCCGTGTACTGATTCGGGTTGCGGACGAAATGGTAGCCCTCTTCCAGGTTCTTCACGGCGGTGTTGGAGATGGCGAGGTAGCCGGTGTTGACGTGCCACCACATCTGCTGGGGCGTGTCGGCGATGAACTTGAGGAACTGCGCCGTGCCCCTGTTCTCGGCGGCCGGCTTGCCCTTGAGCACCCAGAGCGTGGCGCCGCCGATGATGGAGGTGGCCTTCTTGTAGGGCGCGCCCCAGTGCGGCAAGGGGGCCGTGCCCCACTGGAAGTTGACGCCACGGGTGAAGCCGCCGATCAGCGCCGAGGACTGGATGTACATGGAGCAGTCGCCGTTGACGAACTTGGGGTCGGCGGCGCCGGCGCGGCCGCCGTAGGAGTAGACGCCCTCCTTCTGCCAGGCCGCGAGCTGGCCGATGTGCTTAACCCCGAACTCCTTGTTGATCAGGAGCTCCACGTCGAGGCCGTCGAAGCCGTTGCGTTTCGTGGCGAAGGGTTGGTCGTGCCAGGCGTGCATGTTCTCGACCATGGTCCAGGATGGCCAGCCGGTGGAGAAACCGCACTTGGCGGCCCCCGCCTTGATGATCTTCCTCGAGTACTCCTCGACCTGCGTCCAGGTCACCGGAGGCTTGTTCGGGTCGAGGCCGGCCTTCTGGAATGCGTCCTTGTTGTAGTAGAAGATCGGCGTCGAGGAGTTGAACGGCATCGAGTAGAGGTTGCCGTCCTTGGAGTAGTAGCCGACCACCGGCGCAATGAAGCCCTTCCAGTCGACCGGGATCTCCTGCTCCTTCATGAGCTGATAGACGGGGTGGACCGCGCCGGACAGCAGCATCGTCTGCGTCCCGACCTCGAAGACCTGCACGATGTGCGGGTGGCTCTTCTGCCGGTAGGCCGCGATGGCCGCGGTCAAGGTCTCGGGATAGCTGCCCTTGCGGAGCGGCTTGACCTCGTACTCCCCCTGGCTCTGGTTGAACTGCTTGGCGAGCTCGGTCACGGCCTCGCCGAGCTGACCGGTCATGGCGTGCCAGAAGTGGATCTCGGTCTTGGCCAGCGCGGGGGCCGGGCCCAGCAGCGTCGCCGAGAGCAGGGCCAGCGCTGCCAGGGGCGGGGCGAAGGGACTCAGTCTGCGCCGCATAGATATCCTCCGATCTTCAGGGGTGGGCGGTCTGGGATGACGCCGATCCATGGGAACGTCGGTGCTGGCTCTGTGTGCCGGATGCGCGTCTCACCTGGGTCGCGGTCGGTTGCGATTCGGTTCCACCCGGGTTCGGGCGGCACCGAATATAGCACGAAAAATCGGGGACCCGTTACGCCGCGGCGGCTCAGTGCGTCCGGAACCGGTGGCTTCGCTCCACGTGCTGGCGGTAGGCGGCGAGCTCCGCGTCCAGCCGCCGGGGCGACCAGCCGCACAGCTCGGCCATGCGGGAGCCGACAGCCTCCGCGCAGTCGAGCCCCTGGCACAGGCTGAGCCCGATGCCCGTGCGGCGGAGCAGCACGTCCTGGAGGGACACGGCCATCTCCTCGCGCACGGCCTGGTGGAGCTGGGCCACGATCTCGGGGTTCCGGGGGCAGAGCCGCTCCGTCCCGTCGGGCAGCTTCCGGGCCAGCTCGATGACGCGGCCGTAGCCCCGGCCGTACGTCTCGACGAGGACCTCGAGCGTCTCGCGCGAGAGCCCGCTGGCCGCCATCTCCTCCGAGACGTCCATCGACACGCGCGCCTCGAGCGTGGCGGCCTCCTCGTCCGACCCGTCCAGCGTGAGGGCGGCCGACCGGGACGGCTGCGAGCGGCCGAGGCGCGCCATCACGAGGTCGCCCACCTCCTCGGCGAGGCTCCGGAAGCACGTGAGCTTGGTCCCCGTGACCGACAGGAAGCGGCCCTCCGGGCCTTCCATGACGACCCGGTGCTCCCGTGACACCTTCGACTCGGGCACCCCCTCCTCCCACGACAGCGGACGCACGCCGGCATAGGTGTAGACCACAAGGTCGAAGGCCACGCGCGGGTCCGGCAATGCGCGCGCCACCGTCGCCAGCAGGTAGGTCACCTCGTCGCGGGTGGCCCAGAGCCGGTCCGGATCGCCCTGGAAGTCGGTGTCCGTCGTGCCCACGAGGGTGAACTCGCGCCACGGGACCACGAAGATCATCCGCTCGTCCTCGCCGGAGAGATAGATCGCCCGGTCCGTCATCCGCGGCAGGAGGCAGTGGATGCCCTTCGTCGTGCGCAGGATGCGGGGAGCCCCCTCGGCCACCCCGCCCATCTGCCGGACGCGGTCCACCCAGGGCCCGGCGCAGTTGATGATCGTGGAGCCGCGCACCGTGTGCACCTGCCCCGACAGCAGGTCCCGCACGCGGACCGCCTCCACGCCGCGCCCGCCGCGCACCATCTCCTCGACCTGGCAGTAGTTGTGCACCCGCGCGCCGTGCCTCGCGGCGGAGAGCGCGTTCTCCAGGCACATCCGCTCGGGGAAGAGGAGCAGGTCGTCGAAGTAGTAGCCCGCGCCGCGGAGGCCGTCGGCGCGGATCGAGGGCTCCAGCGCCAGCGTGTCCACCGGCCGGATGACCCGGGAGCGCTCCGTGCGCTTGCCCGGCGTCAGGAGGTCGTAGAGCCACATCCCGATCCGCACCCGGATCAGCCCGCGCGTGCTGCCGCGGTAGATCGGGACGAGGAAGGGCAGCGGCCGCACCAGGTGCGGGGCGAGACGCTCGAGCGTCTTCTTCTCGCGAAGCGACTCGCGGACGAGCTTGAAGTCCCCCAGCTCGAGGTAGCGGAGGCCGCCGTGGATCAGCTTGGAGGACTTGGAGGTGGTGCCGGAGGAGAAGTCGCCCTTCTCGAAGAGGGCCACCGAGGCCCCGCGGAGCGCCAGGTCGCGGGCGACGCCGGCCCCCGCCATGCCGCCGCCGATCACCACGGCGTCGAAGGCCATGCCGTCGAGCCCCGCCAGCCTGTTCATGGTCTCTCGAGCAGCTCCGCGATCGATCCTATCACGTGGTCGGGAGCGAGCGCGGCGATTCGAGGGTCGTCCACGCGGGTGATCCCGCTCAGCACGAGGATCGTCGCGAGCCCGAGCCGCTTGCCCATGGTGATGTCGGTCTCGATCCGGTCGCCGACGATCACCGCCTCGGCCGCCCGCAACCCGAGGGCGCGGAGCGCCACCTCGAGGATGATGGGCGACGGCTTGCCGACGATGGCCTCGACCGTGCGGCCGGTCACCGCCTCCACCGCGGCGATCATGCCCGCGCAGTCCGGGATCTCCCCGCCCTCGACGGGGCAGGTGCGGTCGGGGTTGGTGGCGATGAGGCGGGCGCCCTGCTTCACCGCCTGGAGCGCCGTGTTGAGCTTGGCGTAGGTGAACGTGCGGTCGAAGGCGATCACCACCCAGCGCACGCGCTCGTCCTCCCGCACCTCGAAGCCGTGCGCCCGCATCTCGGCGATCATCGGCGGCTCGCCGATGACAAACACGGGCGCCCCCGGATCGAGCCCGTGGAGGTGGCGGGCGAGCACCAGCGAGGAGTTGATCACGTCGTCGGCCGCCGCCGGCACGCCCAGGCGGGAGAGCTTGGCGGCGTAGTCGGCGCGGGTCTGGAGCGGCTTGTTGGACAGGAAGGCGACGCGCCGGCCGGCGTGGCGGAGCGCGGCGATGGCCTCCGCCGCCCCGGGGATGAGCCGCTCGCCGAGATAGACCGTGCCGTCCAGGTCGAAGAGCCAGCCCCGGTACGGAAACCGCGGCCTCATGGCGTGGTGCCGGCCCGGCACTAGCGAAGCAGAGGAATCACGGCGGCCTGTGCCAGATCGAGGAAGGGCGCGGGCAGGACGCCGAGCTGCACCACGCCCCAGAGCGCGACGGCCAGCGCGAGCCCCGCGGGGAGGGACGGCACCAGCACGGTCGGGCTGCCCTCGGGCTCGCGCATGTACATGAAGACGATGAGGCGAAGATAGTAGTAGGCGGCGATGGCCGAGTTGACCACGCCGATCACGGCGAGCCACACGTAGCCCGTCCGCACCGCCGCGCCGAAGAGGTAGAACTTCCCGACGAAGCCGGCCGTGGGCGGGATGCCGACGAGCGAGAGCAGGAACACGGAGAAGGTGAGCGCCAGCACCGGGTGCCGCGTGGCCAGGCCCGCCAGGTCCGACACCGCCACGGCCTCGCGGCCGTCGCGCTCGAGGAGCAGGATGACGCCGAAGGCCCCCGCGGTGGTGAAGGTGTAGACGAGCAGGTAGAAGAGCACGCCGCCCCCGCCGAGGGCCCCGCCCGCCACCACGCCCACCAGGATGTAGCCGGCGTGGGCGATGGAGGAGTAGGCGAGCATCCGCTTGATGTTCTGCTGGGCGAGGGCGACCACGTTGCCCGCGGTCATGCTGAGGACCGCGAGCCCCCAGAACAGCACCGCCCAGTCGGGCTGCACCGTCCGGAGCGCGGAGAGAAGGACGCGGAGCAGGGCCGCGAAGGCCGCCGCCTTGGAGCCGGTGGCGATGAGGGCCGTGACGGAGGTCGGCGCGCCCTGGTAGACGTCGGCAGTCCACATGTGAAAGGGCACCGAGGAGATCTTGAAGCCGAACCCCGCCACGAGGAGTCCGAACCCGATGATCAGCAGTGGATCGCGGGCGGCGCCACCGGCCACGGCCACGGCGATGCGGTCCAGGTTGGTCGAGCCGGTCGCGCCGAAGATGAGGGCGATCCCGTAAAGGAAGAACCCCGAGGCGAACGCCCCGAGGAGGAAGTACTTCATGGAGGCCTCGCCCGCCTCGAGCCGGCCCTCGAACCAGCCGGCCAGGACGTAGAGCGACAGCGACATGACCTCGAGGCCGAGGAAGATCACGATCAGGTCCCCGGCCCCCGCCATGAGCGTCATGCCCACGGCGGAGAAGAGCACGAGGATATAGAACTCGCCCGACTCCATCCCCTGCCGGCGCAGGTAGTCGATGGAGAGCAGGAGCACGAGCCCGGTGGCGAAGCCGATGACGAGGTTGAAGAAGAGGGCGAAGCCGTCGAGGCGCACCATCCCGTTGAAGGCGCGCTCGTCGGAGCCCCAGAGGCCGAGCGAGAGGATCATGGACAGGACGACGCCCGCCAGCCCCACGACGGCCAGGTGGTCCTTGCGCCCGCGCGTGGGCAGGAGATCGAGCAGGAGGAGGAGGCAGGCGGTGGCGGCCAGGGCCATGCCCGGGGCGATGGCGCGGAAGCTGATGAGCGGCAACACGAGGGTCGGGCTCACTTCGGCACCATGGCGGCGGTGGTGGCCGCGGCCTTGGCCTGCACCTGGGCGAGGAGGGCCTGCACGCTCGTCTCGGTCACGCCGGTGAAGGGGGCCGGGTAGACGCCGATCCACACGATGAACAGGAGCACCGGGAGGAGGACGACCCACTCGCGCGCCGAGAGATCCGGCAGGCGCCGGTTCTCCTCGCGCGTCACCTCCCCGAACACCACGCGCTGGTACATCCACAGCATGTACACGGCCGCGAAGATGATGCCGGTGGTGGCCAGCGCCGCCACGGCCCAATTCCACTGGAAGGCGCCCACGAGGATCAGGAACTCGCCCACGAAGCCGTTGAGCCCGGGCAGCCCCAGCGAGGAAAGCGTCACAATCAGGAAGATCACGCTGTAGGCGGGCATGACCTTCCACAGCCCGCCGAGGTCGGCAATGAGGCGCGTGTGGCGCCGCTCGTAGACCATGCCCACCAGGAGGAAGAGGGCCCCGGTGCTGAGGCCGTGGTTCACCATCTGGATGATGCCGCCCACCAGGCCCTGGGCGTTGAGCACGAAGAGCCCGAGCATCACGAGGCCCAGGTGGCTCACGCTCGAGTAGGCCACGAGCTTCTTCATGTCCGGCTGGGCAGTGGAGACCCAGGCGCCGTAGATGATGCCGATGATGGCAAGCGCCACGATCCACGGCGCGAACAGCAGGCTCGACTGCGGGAAGAGCGGCAGGGAGAAGCGCAGGAAGCCGTAAGTGCCCATCTTCAGGAGCACGCCCGCCAGGATCACGCTGCCCGCCGTCGGCGCCTCCACGTGGGCATCCGGCAGCCACGTGTGGAACGGGAACATCGGCACCTTGATGGCGAAGGCCAGCGCGAAGGCCAGGAACATGAGATTCTGCCCCAGCCCCGCCGGCATGACGTACCGGGCGAGCACCGGCAGGTCGAACGTGTAGATCCCGGTGGCGGCGCCGTGCTGGAAGTACAGCGCCAGGATGGCGACGAGCATGAGCACCGAGCCGGCCAGCGTGTAGAGGACGAACTTGATGGCCGCGTACACCCGGTTCTTGCCGCCCCAGATCCCGATGATCAGGTACATCGGGATCAGCGTGGCCTCCCAGAAGACGTAGAAGAGGAAGAGGTCCAGCGCCACGAAGACGCCGAGCATCCCCGTCTCCAGCAGCAGCATCGTGACGGCGAACTCCTTCCAGCGGCGCTCGATGGAGTGCCACGAGGACAGGATGGCCAGCGGCATCAGGAAGGTCGTGAGCAGGATCAGCAGGAGGCTGATCCCGTCGATGCCCAGGTGGTAGGCGATGCCCAGCGAGGGCATCCAGTCCCGGTTCTCGACGAACTGGTAGGCCGCCTGGCCGCCGTCGAAGCCGGTGTAGAGCGGCAGCGAGATCACGAACGCCGCCAGCGCCGTCAGCAGGGCAAGAGATCGCGCGAGCCGCTCCTGGCCACGCGGGAGGAGCGCGATGACGACCGCGCCCACCGCGGGCAGGAACGTGACGGCGGACAGCAGCATGGGCTAGCGGGCCCGGGCCAGGAGGAAGGCGACGATGGCCACGGCCCCGGCGAGCATGCCGAGGGCGTAGTTCATGACGAAGCCGGTCTGGACCCGGCGCAGTCCCTGCGCCCAGGCCACGACCAGCCGCCCGATACCGTTCACCGCCCCGTCGATCACGCCGAGATCGAAGACCCGCGCGCACCAGCCGGACAGCGCGAAGAGCGGCCTGACGAAGACGGCGTCGTACAGCTCGTCCACGTAGTACTTGTGCAGCAGCAGCGAGTGGAGCGCGTTCTTCGGGACGGCGATTTCCTCGGCCGTGACGGGCCGGCGGCCGTACATGAGCCAGGCGAGGAGCACGCCGGCGACCGCGACCACCACCGAGACCAGCGGCACCGCCAGACCTCGCGCCGCCTCCTCGGCAGGGAACACCGGGGCGAGGAAGCGCGAGAAGGCGGTCCCGTGGGCGGACGGCAGTCCGAGCGCGAGCCCGGCCACCACGGTCAGCCCCGCCAGCACCGCCAGCGGCACGGTCATCACGGCGGGCGACTCGTGGACGTGGTGCGCGGCCTCGTGCGAGAGGCGGGAGGCGCCGAAGAGGGCGAGGAACACGACGCGGAAGATGTAGAAGGCCGTCATGAACGCCCCCGCCAGGAGCAGGAGGAACAGGAGCGTGTGCCCCTCAGAGGCCGCGGCCGCCAGGATCTCGTCCTTGGAGAAGAAGCCCGCCAGCGGCGGCAGCCCGGCCAGCCCGGCCGCCCCCACGACAAAGGTGACCGCCGTCACCCGCATCCGCGGTGCGATCGCGCCCATCTTCCTCAGATCCTGCTCGCCCGAGAGGCCGTGGATCACGCTGCCCGCCCCCAGGAAGAGGAGCGCCTTGAAGAAGGCGTGGGTCACCAGGTGGAAGATGCCCGCCGCGTAGGCGCCCACACCCACCCCGGCGAACATGTAGCCGAGCTGGCTGATGGTCGAGTAGGCCAGCACCCGCTTGATGTCCGTCTGGACCAGGCCAATGCTGGCCGCGAACACCGCCGTCAGCCCGCCGACCCAGGCGACGATCTCGAGCGACACGGGCGCCATCTCGAAGAGCTTGTGGCTGCGCGCGACCATGTAGACGCCGGCCGTCACCATGGTCGCCGCGTGGATCAGCGCCGAGACCGGCGTGGGGCCTTCCATGGCGTCGGGGAGCCAGGTGTGCAGCGGCAGCTGCGCCGACTTCCCGCAGGCCCCCATGAAGAGCAGGAGCGCGATGGCGGTGTAGGTCGCCACGCTCACGCTCGCATCGGCCCTGGCGAAGACCTCGCCGTAGTCGAGCGTGCCGAACGTCGTCCAGATCAGCATGATCCCCAGCCCGAAGCCGAAGTCGCCGACGCGGTTGACGATGAAGGCCTTCTTGCCGGCGTCGGAGGCCGATTGCTTCTGGTACCAGAAGCCGATGAGCAGGTAGGAGCAGAGCCCCACCGCCTCCCAGAAGACGTAGAGGAGGAGGAAGTTCCCCGCCAGCACCAGCATCACCATGGAGAAGACGAACAGGTTCAGGTAGGTGAAGAAGCGGGCGTAGCCGTCGTCGCCGTGCATGTAGCCCGCCGAGTAGAGGTGGATCAGGAAGCCGACGCCCGTCACCACGAGGAGCATGACGGCGGAGAGCGGGTCCACCTGCGCGGTGATGGCGGTCTGGAAGCTGCCGGCCGCGATCCACTGGAAGAGATCGCCCGTGTAGGTCTCCCCGCCGGACACCCGCACGAAGACGGCGTACGAGGCGAGGAACGACGCGCCCAGCGCCGGGACGGCGATCCAGTGCGCCCGGTGCCCGATGACGCGACCGAAGAGAGCGTTGACGAGAGTGCCGACGAGCGGGAAGAGCGGGATCAGCCAGACGAGTCGGGCCATGGTTGTGCTTTCGGGTACAAACCCGCATCACTCTATAAGAAGGGGTTGCGGGTGTCAAGGACGCCACGGCCAAGTATCCGTCGCGACAGACGAACCATGGCGGGTCGCCTGCGCGGGGCCTCCCCTATCAGGCCGCTGAAAAAGGCCCATCTGCTTCGTTGGCGCCCTCAGCCGCACGCTCAACGTGGCTCGCTCACGCTCGCCCGGATCTCCGGATCTGCTCACCTCGCCTCCGGCTCGGCTCGCCAAGCGGAGTACGCCTCGCGTGCGGCCGTCGGGCGCCGCCTCGCATCTGGACCTTTTTGAGCAGCCTGCCGGTTTTTCAGCACGCTGCTATGCCTCGGGGGAGAAGGCGCCCAGGCCGGCGCGCGCGACCTCCACGTCCTGCTCCCCCGTGCCGCCGCTCACGCCGATCCCGCCCACGCAGTGCCCATGGATCCGATCTTCCCCGCGTGACTCACGGGGCAGTCCCTCCCTGGATCGGGTGAGCGGGCGCGGAGGCGGCGGCGCCGAGGGCGCCGCGGCGGGGATCCACGAAGCGGAAGTAGACAAGCGGCAGCAGGTAGAAGAGGAGCAGGTGCCCCGAGAGGAGGCGCAGCGTCACCGCCCGGTGCTCCTCGGCGCTCACGCTCTCCCCCGCCACGAGGAGCAGCGACAGGCCGAGGTTCATCACCACGTACAGGCCGGTGGCCGCCACGAGGACGCGTGGCCCCCCGGGCACCAGCGCCGCCACCGCGCGCCAGTCGTAGACGCGCAGGCGCCGCCACTGCCGCGTCGGCGCCGCCCGCCGCAGCCGCGCGAGCATGGCGCTCAGCGGCGCGAAGGCCAGCGCGAAGAGTACGAGCACCACCCCCTCGCCGAGGCGGGAGGCCGCCGGCGTGAACGTCGCCAGGTGCACGAGCGCGCTGGCGGCGAAGCCCGCCGCCGAGACGAAGAGGAAGAGACGCGCGATCATCTCCCTCCTTCTATCACGCGCCGGTGGCCGCGGTGAACGCGCAAATTGACGCCCCGGCGCCGCCCCGCTATGATGACACGGTGGCGCGCTTCAGCTATCGCTTCTGGCTCGCGTTCGTCGTCGTCCCCGCGCTGTTGATCGTCGGCGGCGTCTCCTTCCTGGGGTGGCGGCAGAGTGTGCCCGGCGTCCGCGCCGAGTTCGAGCCGCCGCCCCGCTACCTCGGGCTCAAGACGCCCGTCGCGCTCACGCTCACCGCCGCGCGCGGCGGTGTCGCGTCGGCGGAGCTGCGGCTCGTCCAGGGGCAGGGCCGCGTGGTCCTCGCGCGCCAGACGTTCTCGGGCGGCGCCGGCCAGCAGCGGATCCGGCTCACGGTGGAAGGGCCGGGGCTCGGGCTCCGCGAGGGGGGCGCGACGCTCGAGGTCTTCGCGCGTGACAGCTTCTGGCGGCCGCTCCGCGTGGACGACCGGCCCGTCCTCACGCTGCCCGTCACGCTCGACCTCACGCCGCCCTCGCTGGAGGTCGTCGCGAGCACGCGCTACCTGGCCCAGGGCGGCGGCGGGCTCGTGGTCTTCCGCGCCAAGGGAGCGGCACGCCTCGGCGTCAACGCCGGCGGGCTCTTCCTGCCCGCCTACCCCGTCGGCGCTCCGGACTCAGGGCTCTACGCCGCCATGCTGGCGCTGCCGTGGGATGCGCCGACCTCGACGCCGATCGCGGTGACGGCGCAGGACGAGGCGGGCAACGCCGCCTCGCGGCCGGTCCCGTCCGAGATCAAGCTCCGGCGCTTCCCGGAGGGCGTCGTCG
>Ga0154317_1039_pt1 | contig 12933 bp, 11 predicted proteins | sample RifGroA2_FD_105611 | JGI IMG/M metagenome (GOLD analysis project Ga0154317, IMG submission 105611) | Candidatus Rokubacteria bacterium GWA2_70_23 | reverse complement strand
GGGCTCGGGCTGCCGGCCTTGTCGGTGCCGTGCGGGTTCTCGGGGGCGGGGCTGCCGCTGGGCTTCCAGATGGTGGGGCGCCCCTTCGACGAGGTCACGGTGCTGCGGCTGGGCCACGCCTACGAGCAGGCGGCCGGCTGGCACCTGCGACGCCCCCCGCTCGACCACTGACGCTCGCGGAAGTCGTTGACCTCCGGGCCCGGAGGGCGGGGACGCCGGGCGCGCCCTGTGGCGAGGCGTGTCGCCATCCGAAGCGCAGGGCAGGGCGAGCGCGCGATCGCGGGGAGACTGCCCTCGCGCCGCCCCCTGTGGGGGATGGGGGGTCGCGGGAGCACTGCCCGAGCGAGAGTCGGCGTACAGGCGAGCCATCCGGAGCGCGCCCGGCGTCCCCGCCCGCCGGGCCCCGGCGCCGCGCGCTGCCTCGCTCAGCGCTCCAGGCTATAGGTCAGCCGGTACACGGCGGCTGCGATGTCGGGCGCCGCCCCGTGGCGCGTGAGGGTTTCCGCGCTCAGAAAATCCCGGCAGACGCCCTCGACCGCGTCCCGGTCGAGCCCCTCCACGAGGAGCACCCAGCGGGCGAGGGCATCGGCCCGACCCAGGAGCTTCTTCTCCTCGGTCTTCACCTGCGTCGCTGCCACATCGGCCTGGCAGAAGTGCGCCCCGACGATGCCGGGCCGGTCGGCGAGGGCGGGCACCGTCGTGGCCGTGAGCCAGGCCTTGAATTCCTCCTCACGCCCCGGGGCCGGGCCGAGGTCGAGCGTGGCGAGCGCGCCACCGATGCCGTGACCGAGGGTCAGCGCCACGCGGCAGACGGTGCGCTTGTTGTTCCTGAAGAGCTGGATCGACGAGCGCGTCCACGGCGTGGGCTCGTTGAGTCGCGCGAGGTAGGCCGGCCCGTTGAGTGTCGTCACGCTCTCCGCCTCGTAGAGCGTGAAGTACCGGGGGCTGCCCGCGAGGGCCTCGTAGCGCCGCCCGCGGAGGAAGCCCGCGATGCCGACGCGCTCCGGCACGTGCTCCCGCGTGTGCCAGTGGTTGAACTCGGCGTCGCCGCCGGGCGCGATGTCGTTCCAGATGGCCAGCACGGCGCCGCCGCGAAGTGCCATGGCCCGACCCTACCGGGGGCGACGGGCTGGCGTCAAGGGGCTTCCGATGGGATAGACTGGGGGCCATGCCGGATCCCTCCGCGCCCGCCTCCCCGGCCCGCTCCGGCTTTCTCCCGCTGCTCGGGCGCGTGTTCGGCACCGTCCGGCTCGGGTATCTGCCGGTGCTCGTCACCTACTTCTGCTACGGGGCGAGCGCCATCACCGGCGTCGCCATGCTGTACTTCCAGAAGGACGCCCTGCGGATCACGCCCGCCGAGGCGGCCGGCATCGGCTTCTGGCTGGGCCTGCCGTGGACCATGAAGATGGTCGTCGGTGTCGCCTCCGACGTCTATCCGATCCTCGGCAGCCGCCGGAAGGCCTACCTGGTCCTCGGCGCGCTCTGCTCCTTCGTGGGCTATGTCCTCCTCGCCACCGTCATCACCACCAAGGGCCCGTACCTCGCGGTCATGGTCATGGTGACCGCGGGGTACATGATCCAGGATGTGGTGGCCGACGCGCTCAGCGTGGAGGTGGCGCAGTCCGACGAGGAGATGGCGCAGATCCAGACCCTCGGGCGGATGGCGCTCCTCGCGGGGAGCATCAGCGTCGGCTATCTCGGCGGCTTTCTCGCGGGACGACTCGGCTCCCGGCCGGTCTTCGCCATCGCGGCGGGGCTGCCGGTGCTGGTGAGCGTCATCGCGCTCCTTGCGGGACGCGAGCGGCGCCGCGCCGCACCGGCCCTGCTCGCGCGCGGGGTCGGGGTGGCACCGGCCGAGGACGACCCGCTCGGTGGGGGCAAGGCGCGCCTGATCATGAGCGTGGGGGTGTCGTACGCGGGGCTGGGCGTCCTGCTCGAGTACTTCGACGTCCCCTTCGCCCAGGAGCTGATCCTCGCGGTGTCCGCGGCGCTCATCGTCCTGCTCCTCAATCGCGTCGGGCTGTCGCGCCCGGTGGCGGTCGCGGCCTTCGTGATCTTCCTTTTCCGGGCCACGCCAGGCGTGGGCCAGGGCTACAGCTACTGGGCCATCGACAGGCTGGGCTTCGATCAGCAGTTCCTCGGCCTCCTGGCCCAGGCCAGCAGCGTGCTGAGCCTGGTGGGGCTTGTCCTCTTCCGCAAGCCCATCACGACGCGCCCCGTGAGCTTCACCATCCTGTGGGTGAGCATCGCCGGGACCGTGCTCTACCTGCCGACCATCGGTCTCTTCTATGGCGCCAACGAGTGGATCGGGGTCAGCCCCCGGACCTTCGCCTTCATCGACACCACCATCTCGGCGCCGCTGTCGCAGCTCGCCATGGTGCCCATGCTGGTCCTGATCGCCCGCACGGCGCCCCGGGGGGCGGAGGCCACCATGTTCGCGATCATGGCCTCGCTGATGAACCTGGCGCTGTCCGCCGGCGAGCTCGGGACGCGCTACCTGAACACGTACTTCGCGGTCACCCAGCAGGACTACGGGAACCTGGGCCGGCTCATGATCGTGGTGGGCGTGATCGGCCTCCTGCCGCTGGTGGTGATCCCGCTTCTCAAGCGGGAAGAAGTTCACCTGGGCCCGGCGCGCGCCCCCGCCCCCGGCGAAGCCCCCGCATGAAGCGCGCCGCCCCATGAACACTCTCGCGCGCAGATGCTGGATGGCGGTGGTGCGCCTCCTCGAGCGCGACGAACGCGTCTTCGCCTTCCTGCTGGCCCTGGTCATGGTCGGCGGCCTCGCCACGCTCGGGCTGGCGCCGCTGCGCCCCCGCTACCGCGTCGATGTCTACTCGCTCGTCATGTGGTTCGCGGCGTACAAGGCGTGCATCCTGGCGCTGGTCACCGTGAACCCCCGCGCGACGGGCCCCATCTTCACGGGCGCGCTCGCGGTGGATCTCCTCCTGGTCTTCTCGCTCCTGTACCTCACCGGCGGTGCCGACAGCCTCTTCTATCTCCTCTTCTTCCCGCTGGTGGCGGTCAACGCGTACTACTTTGGCCGCTGGGTCGGGCTCCTCGTGGCCCTGGTGGCGGGGCTCCTCTACGCCGCGGCCGCCGCGCTGGCGCCGCCATGGGTGGGCTGGACGCCGGTCATCATCCTCATGGGGCTCGTGGGCCTCCCGGCCTTCGCGCTGGGGCACGTGGCCGAGCGCGAGCGCCGGGCGCGGGCCGAGGTGGAGCGGCTGAATGCCGAGGTGACGGGCACGCTGACCCGGCTGCAGGCTGCGCAGCAGGAGCTGGTGGTGGCCGAGCGCATGGCCACCGTGGGCCGGCTCTCGCTGAAGGTCGCGCACGAGGTGCGCAACCCCATCGCCGCCATCGAGCTGAACGCCGAGATGCTGGGCGACATCGTGGGCGAGCACCAGGGACCCGAGATGGACGAGGCCGCGAGCCTCCTGACCGCCATCCGCGAGCAGGTGACGGCGCTGGACGCTCTCACGGAGGAGTACCTCGCCTTCGCCCGCTTCCCGCGCCCGCAGTTCGAGGAGGACTCCGTCAACGAGATGGTCGCGGCGGTGGCGGAGTTCGTGCGCCCACTGGCCACGCGCCAGGGCATCTCCGTGCGCCTCGAGACAGACCCGGCCGTGCCGCCCATGGCCATCGACCGCTCGCTGCTGCGCCAGGCCGTGCTCAATCTCGTCAAGAACGGGCTCGAGGCGCTCTCCCAGGGCGGGGTGCTCACCGCGACCACACGGTGCCTCGACGACACCGTGGAGATCTCGGTGAGCGACACCGGTCCGAGCATCCCGCTCGAGGTCGGCCAGCGGCTGTTCGAGCAGTTCTTCACCACCAAGCCGCAGGGCACCGGGCTCGGGCTCTCCATCTCCCGCCAGATCGTGGAGGAGCACGGCGGCCGGATCGGCTGGAGCAGCGTCATCGGCGCGGGCACCACCTTCACCATCTCGCTTCCGATCAAGAGGGCCGAGCATGTCTGATCCCGCGATGCTGCTGGTCGCCGACGACGATCCGGCGATCCGCCAGAGCCTCGAGCGCACGCTGACCCGCGAGGGGTACCAGGTGGCGCTCGCCCCCGATGGCCACGCCGCGCTGGACCGCTTGCGGGCGGGCGGGGTGGACCTCGTCCTCTCCGACCTGAAGATGCCGGGGCTCACGGGCCTCGAGCTCCTGCGCGAGGTCAAGGCGGTGGCGCCGGACGTGGACGTCATCATGCTGACCGCCTTCGGCACGGTGGAAGAGGCGGTCAAGGCCATGAAGGACGGCGCCGTCGACTTCCTGACCAAGCCCTTTCAGCGCGCCCAGCTCATCCGCGTGATCCGCAAGGCCCTCGAGCACCGGGCCCTCATCGAGCAGAACCGCGCGCTGCAGAAGCGGCTCGACGACCTGCTGAGCCAGGGCGACATCATCGGGGTGAGCCCGGCCTTCCGCCGCATGATGACGCTCGTGGACCAGGTGGCCAACAGCTCGGCCACGGTTCTGGTCCACGGCGAGAGCGGCACCGGCAAGGAGCTGGTCGCCCGGGCGATCCACGAGCGGTCGGCCCGGCGCGGAGGGCCGTTCGTCGCGGTCAACTGCGCGGCCTTGCCGGAGACCTTGCTCGAGTCGGAGCTGTTCGGCTACGAGAAGGGCGCCTTCACGGGCGCGGCGGGACGGAAGGAGGGGCGCTTCGAGCTCGCCGACGGCGGCACGCTGTTCCTGGACGAGGTGGCGGACCTCTCCCCCGTGACGCAGCCCAAGATCCTCCGGGTCCTCCAGGAAGGGGAGTTCGAGCGGGTGGGTGGCACCCGGACGATCCGCGTGGACGTGCGCATCGTGACGGCCAGCAACCAGGACCTGGCGACCCTGGTGCGCGAGAAGCGCTTCCGCGAGGATCTCTACTACCGGCTGAACGTGATCACGGTCACCGCGCCGCCGCTCCGGGAGCGGCGCGAGGACGTGGCCGTCCTGGCCCAGCACTTCCTGCGCGTGTACGCGGCCAAGAACAACCGCCACCTCGGCGGCTTCAGCGACGACGCCCTCCGCTGCCTGGAGGTCTACGCCTGGCCCGGCAACGTGCGGGAGCTGGAGAACGTGGTGGAGCGGGCGGTGGTGCTGGCCCGCGGCTCGGTGGTGGAGGTGACCGACCTGCCGGAGAACGTGGCCGAGCGGGCGGTCATGCTCGAGCGCCAGGAGGCAGGCGAGGGGAGTGGCGGCGCGGAGGGCGCCGGGGCCGGCGCCGCGGCGGAGGGCTTCTTCAAGATCAAGGTGGGCACGCCGCTGGCGGAGGTGGAGCAGCGGATCCTCGAGGAGACGCTGCGGTTGACCAAGGGGAACAAGACGCTCACCGCGAAGATCCTGGGGATCGACCCGAAGACGGTCTTCCGCAAGCTCAAGGCCGGCGAGGCAGAGGACCCCGCGGCGGCGGACGAGCGGGCGGGGGGCTGAGCCGTGGTTTTCGGGAGGCCCGCCCCCCCGTTCCAGCCTTGAGCGGCACATGGCTGGTGTGCCTGTTCCTCTTCTTCAGCACGTTCTGCAACGGGGCCTTCGGCCCGGTCCTCCCGGAGATCGCTCGCTCGCGCGAGCTGGCCGACTGGCAGCTCGGCGTCGTGGCCGGCGCCTTCGGCTTCGCCCGCATGGCGGGCGCAATGCCGGCGGGCCTCCTCGCCGGCCGCCGTCTCGCCACGAGCTTCACCCTTGCCCCCGGCGTCATGGTGCTGGGCCTGCTCGTGCTCGGCACCGGCGGGCCGTTCCCGGTGCTGGTGCTCGGCCGCGCCCTCATGGGGCTCGCCCACACGCTGGGCATGGTCAGTGGCCTCACCGCCGTGCTCGAGGACGACCGCGGCGCCGGCGCCGCGGTGAGGCTCAACACCTACGAGTTCTCCGGCATGTTCGGTATCCTCGGAGGCCTGACTCTGGTCGGGTTGCTCCCGAAGACGTGGGACTGGAATGTATCGCTGCTGGCCGCCTCCTCTCCGGTGCTGCTCGGTGCCGCCGTGGTCCCGCTGCTGCGCCGGCACCTTCCGGGTCCGCCTCCCTCTCGGCCGCACGCCGCCGCCGCCGCATCCGATTCCGAGCATTCGTCCACCGCGCGCACGCCGGCCGTGGTCTGGATGATGCTGGGCGTCGGCATGCTGTTCGCCTTCTGCTGGTCGTCGGTGAGCCAGTTCCTCATCCCGCTGCGCGGGACGCGGGAGTTCGGCCTCGACCGCGCCGGGATCTCGCGTCTCCTCGCCATGGCGCAGGTCGTGGACCTCGTGGCCCTGATCCCGGTGGGCCAGCTCGCCGACCGGTTGGGGCGCAGCCGGGTGCTCGGGGCCGTCGCGCTGGCGCTGGGGCTCGGGACGCTGGGGACGGGGCTCGGTTCTTTTCCGCTCTTCGTCCTGGGCTGCGTCGGCTTCGGCCTCGGCCTGGCGGGCTGGATGCTGCCGCTCGGCGTGATCCGCGAGCACGCCGGACGCGAGGGGCTCGCGTGGCGCACGGGCCTTTACCGCGCCGGCGTGGACGCGGCGGTGTTCCTCGGCCCCGTCGTGAGCGGGCTGCTCGGCGCCCGCGCGGCGGGCTGGTTCGTGGCCGCCGTGGGGCTCGCGGCGTGCCTGGCGGGCGCGCGGCTGCTGTGGCGCCCGCTCGCCGTCGCGCGGTGATTCCAGAGGCGCCGCGCTATCGCGCTCTCGCCGGCGCACGCACGCGGCATGTTCGGGTCGGCGCGAGCGCGGCGCCGGGGACGCGCAGGCGATGCCGTCAGGCGCGGGTCCGCAGGGGGAAGCTCTTGGGGCGGGTGAGGTGGCGGAAGCCGAGGTGCGAGAGCGAGCAGCCTCGGCCACGCAGGCGGGGTCCTTGCCGCCCGCCTCGAGGCCGGCGTCCAGGCGGCGGCTGGACACGTGCCCTGACACCTCGCGCCCGCCCTCCACCGAGCCGCTGGGCGTGGCCTGCCCCTGTCTTGTCCGTGGTATCCTGCCCGCACTCAAGGAGGAGCCATTGATGCTCATCGTCGATTCGCAGGTGCATATCTGGGGAGCCGACACGCCCGACCGCCCCTGGCCGCCGGGCCGGGCGCATCAGGCCCAGAAGCCGTATCCGGTGACCAAGGACATGCTGCTGCAGGGGATGGACGAGGCCGGCGTCAGCCGCGTGGTGGTCGTGCCGCCCTCGTGGGAAGGGGACCGCAACGACCTGGCGCTGGAGGCGGCGCGCCTGCACCCGGACCGCTTCGCCGTCATGGGCCGCCTTGCCATCGAGCGGCCCGAGAGCCGGTCGCTCGTCGCGGACTGGACGCGCCAGCCGGGCATGCTCGGCCTGCGCTTCACCTTCCACACCGACGTCCAGAAGCCGTGGCTCACTGACGGCACGGCCGACTGGCTCTGGACTGCCGCCGAGAAGGCCGGCCTTCCGGTGATGATCTTTGTGCCCGGCTCGCTGCCGCTCGTGGACGGGATCGCCGCCCGCCACCCTGGGCTCCGCCTCGTCATCGACCACCTGGCGCTGGTAATCGGCCAGAAGGACGATGCCGCCTTCGCGGACCTGCCGCATCTGCTCGCGCTGGCCAAGCGGCCCAACGTGGCGGTGAAGGCCTCGGCGCTGCCCTGCTGCTCGACGGAGCCGTACCCGTACCGCGGGCTGCACAAGCACCTCGGCCAGGTCTTCGACGCGTTCGGGCCGCGGCGCGTCTTCTGGGGGACGGACTGGACGCGGCTGCCCTGCACGTGGCGGCAGGCCATCACACTGTTCACCGAGGAACTCCCGTGGCTCTCGGCCGCCGACAAGGACTGGATCATGGGGCGCGCCGTCTGCGAGTGGCTGGACTGGCCACTGCCGTCCTGATTCGCGCCGCGTGATCGGGGAGGTGCCCATGGCGACCCCCACGCGCACGGAAACCGACAGCATGGGCGCCATCGAGGTCCCCGCGGACCGCTACTGGGGCGCCCAGACCCAGCGCTCGCTCGAGCACTTCGACATCGGCGGCGAGCGCTTTCCCCGCGCGATGATCCGGGCGCTCGGCCTCGTGAAGCAGGCCTGCGCCGCGGTCAACCGCGAGCTGGGACTCCTGCCCGGGGACCGCGCGCAGGCCATCATTGCCGCGGCCGACGAGGTCATCGCGGGCGCGCTCGACGACCACTTCCCCCTCGTCATCTGGCAGACGGGCAGCGGGACCCAGACCAACATGAACGCCAACGAGGTGATCGCCAACCGCGCCATCGAGCGGCTCGGCGGGCGGATGGGCTCCAAGCGTCCCGTGCATCCCAACGACGACGTGAACCGGTCGCAGTCCTCCAACGACGTCTTCCCCACCGCCATGCACGTCGCGGCGGTGGAGGAGATCGGCGGGCGGCTGCTGCCGGCGGTGGCGCGGCTCCGGGAGACGCTCGGGCGGAAGGCGCAAGCCTTCGCGGAGATCGTGAAGATCGGGCGCACCCATCTCCAGGACGCGACGCCGCTCACCCTGGGCCAGGAGTTCTCGGGCTACGTGGCGATGCTGGCGCAGGCCGAGGCCACGATCCGCGCCGCGCTGCCCGCGCTCTGCGAGCTCGCCATCGGCGGCACGGCCGTGGGGACGGGGCTCAACGCTCCCGCCGGCTTCGGCGACCGCGTGGCCCGCACGCTCGCGGCGCTCACCGGCCAGCCCTTCGTGAGCGCCCCCAACAAGTTCCAGGCGCTCGGCTCCCATGAGGCCGACGTGGCCATGAGCGGGGCGCTCAGGACGCTTGCCTGCGCGCTCATGAAGATCGCCAATGACGTGCGCTGGCTGGCCTCGGGCCCGCGCGCCGGGCTCGGGGAGCTGGCGATCCCGGAGAACGAGCCCGGCAGCAGCATCATGCCCGGCAAGGTCAACCCGACGCAGTGCGAGGCGCTCACCATGGTGTGCGCCCAGGTCATGGCCAATGATGTGGCGGTGGGGATCGGAGGGGCGTCCGGCAACTTCGAGCTGAACGTCTACAAGCCGCTCATCTGCCACAACCTCCTGCGCTCGGTGCGGCTCCTCGCCGATGCCTGCCGCTCCTTCCGCGAGCACTGCGCCGAGGGCATCGAGCCGCGCCTCGATCGCATCCGCGCCCACGTCGGGAGCTCGCTGATGCTGGTGACGGCACTGGCGCCCCACATCGGCTACGACCGGGCGGCCGAGATCGCCAAGCGCGCCCACCGCGAGGGGACGACGCTGCGTGAGGCCGCCGTGGCGCTCGGCCACGTGACGGCGGAGGAGTTCGACCGGCTCGTGCGCCCCGAGGCGATGGTGAGACCCGACGACTAGCAGGCTGCTGAAAAAGGCCCATCTGCTTCGTTGGCGCCCTCGGCCGCACGCTCAACGTGGCTCGCTCACGCTCGCCCGGATCTCCGGATCCGCTCACCTCGCCTCCGGCTCGGCTCGCCAAGCGGAGTACGCCTCGCGTGCGGCCGTCGGGCGCCGCCTCGCATCTGGACCTTTTTGAGCAGCCTGCGAGTTTTTCAGCAGCCCGCTAGCCCTTGAACTCGATCTTCTTGTGCTGGCCGTCACAGAACGGCTTGTTGGCCGAGGCGCCGCAGCGGCACAGGTGGAACGGGTTCCCTTTCGGGGTCAGCGCGTTGCCGCTGGCGTCGGTCACCTGGCACTCTCCGGTCACCATCAGCGGGCCGTTCTCGAGGACCTTCACGGTCACGGGCATGGGCACTCTCCTTGGGTATGGGTGCGGCCCCTCGTCCGAGGGGCCGATCAGCAGTATACACCGACGCTCCTTAGAGGCCGGTCGCGCCTCGGAAGATGCACGGCTTGCACCCCCTCCGCGCATGACCCACGAGTCGCCGGCCGCTTCTTCCCGGACGCGGCCCGGGCCGACGTCACGGCCCCGTGAGCAGCCGCAGCGCTTCGCGGTACTTCTCGGCGGTCTTGGCGATGATGTCGGCGGGCAGGCGCGGGGCCGGCGCCTTCTTGTTCCAGGGCTGCGTTTCCAGCCAGTCACGCACGAACTGCTTGTCGAACGAGGGCGGGCTCATGCCCACCCGGTACTGGCTCGCCGGCCAGAAGCGCGACGAATCGGGCGTGAGGATCTCGTCGATGAGGTACATCGTGCCAGCGGCATCGGTGCCGAACTCGAACTTGGTGTCGGCGATGATGATGCCGCGGGTGGCGGCGTATTCCGCGGCGTGGGTATAGAGGCTGATGGCCGCCGCGCGCAGCTCATGGGCGATCGCGGTGCCCACGCGCCGCTCAGCGTCCGCGAACGGGATGTTCTCGTCGTGCTCGCCGGCCGGCGCCTTGGTGGAGGGCGTGAAGATCGTCTCCGGAAGCTTCTGCGCCTCCTTGAGGCCCGCCGGCAGCGCGATGCCGCAGATCGCCCCGGTCTTCTGGTACTCCTTCCATCCCGAGCCGATGACGTAGCCGCGCACGATCGCCTCGATGGTCAGCGGCGTGAGCTTCCTCACCACCATCGCGCGGCCGCGCACCTGCGCGCGCTCGGCCTCGCCCGAGACCACCGACTCCGGCTCGATGCCCGTGGTGTGGTTCCGCACGAGGTGGCCGAGCTTCTTGAACCAGAACTCGGACAGGGCGGTCAGGACCTCGCCCTTGCCGGGGATCGGGTCGTCGAGCACGACGTCGAAGGCGGACAGGCGATCGGTCTGGACGATGAGCAGCTTGTCCTCGCCCACGGCATAGATGTCGCGCACCTTGCCGCTGTGCAGGAACGGCAGGCTCGTGATGTCGGTTGTCAGCATCGACGCGCCGATCGCCGATTCACGAGACCAGCCGCCTGAACTTCTGGAGACACCGCACCTCGCGCGGCGGCGTCTCGAGCTTGCCGCGCTGGGTCCAGGACACCTCGGCGACGTAGCAGTCCCCGCGCGAATCGGTGACGAGGCCGTGCGGGGCGACGAACTCGCCGGGCTCTTCTCCCGCGAGCTGTCCGCCGAAGCGGCAGACGCGCTGGCCCTTGCTGTCGAGCACCGTGACCCGCGGCCCGATGTTCGGCGTCTGCGCCGTGACCGGGTTGCCCGACCCCAGCTCGCCCACGTAGACGCGATCGCCGTCGCGCCGGTCGGTGAAGAGGCCGCACGGGCGGTGCAGGTTGTTCCACTGCCCCTGGTAGCGACCCGCGCCGTCGAAGATCTGGATCCGGTGGTTCTCCCGGTCGGCCACGTAGACGAGCCCCTGGGCGTCGGTCGTCAGGTTGTGCGGGAGGTTGAACTGACCGGGGTCCGTGCCGGGCTCGCCCCACGAGAAGAGGTGGCGGCCATCGGGCGAGTACTTGTGGACGCGCGAGTTGCCGTAGCCGTCGGAGATGTAGAGATCGCCGCTTTTCGGGCAGATGGCCACGTGGGTGGGACGGTTGAACGGCTTGCCGCCCTGGAGGGTGGTCGGATTGTCGGGATCGCCGATGGTGAGGAGCAGCGTTCCGTCCGGCGTGAACTTCCTGATGGTGTGCTGGGCGTCGTCGGTGAGCCACACCATGCCGCCGGCGTCGATGATGATGCCGTGGGCCCGGCGGACGAGCCCCTCCCCCCAGGAGCGGAGGAACCGCCCGTCGCGGTCGAAGACGATGACGGGGTGCTCGCCGCGGGTGAAGACGAAGACGTTGTCCTTCGCGTCCACGGCCACGCCCGCCGCCTCGATGTAGCGCCACCCCTCGGGCAGCGCGCCCCAGCCGACGACGGGCTCGAATCTCATTGCGACTCCCGGATCCCCTGGGCCAGGCGCTCGAAGCGGCGGCGCAGCGGCTCGAGCCCCTCCTCGTGGGTGATGACGTAGAGGCGGTTGGCGCGGACGGCGCGCAGCACGCGCTCGGCCACGTGCTCGGGCGAGAGGTACCGGCCGATCAGCTCCACCTCGCTGCCCGGCGGGCTCTGCGGGTTCTCGAGATGGGCCGGCCGGTTCCGCGCGCTCTGGCGGATGTTCGTGGTCACGCCCATGGGGCAGAGCACCGAGACGCCGATCCCGTGGGGGCGCAGGTCCTTCTGGAGTGTCTCCGAGAGCCCCACCACGGCGTACTTGGTGGTGTTGTAGACGCCGAGTCCCTGCGAGGCGATGAGACCGGCCATGGAGGCGGTGTTGACGATGTGGCCGCCCTGCTTCTGGGCGATCATACGCGGCACGAAGGCCTCGATCCCGTGGATCACGCCCCAGAGGTTGACGCCGATGAGCCACTCCCAGTCGCCGTGGCTCGCCGACTCGAGGCCGCCGCTGATCGCCACGCCGGCGTTGTTGCAGAGCACGTGGGCGCCGCCGAAGTCGCGCCAGACCCGGTCGGCGAGGGCCTGGACATCATCCAGCCGGCTCACGTCGGTCCGCACCGTGACGGCGCGCGCGCCGACGGCCTCCACCAGCGCCGCCGTCTCGGCCATGCCCGGCTCGTCCAGGTCCGCCACCACCACGCGGGCGCCCTCGCGGGCGAAGGCCAGGCAGAGGGCGCGCCCGATGCCGCTGGCCCCTCCGGTGACGACGGCGACGCGCTCCTTCAAGGTGTCCACAGGCCGCGAGTGTGGGCCCGGCGCCGGAGCGATGTCAAGGGTGTGTCGCCCGCACGACTCTGGTATCCTCTAGCAGGCTGCTGAAAAAGGCGCATCTGCTTCGTTGGCGCCCTCGGCCGCACGCTCAACGTACAGCGAGTACGCCTCGCGTGCGGCCGTCGGGCGCCGCCTCGCATCTGCACCTTTTTGAGCAGCCTGCAGGGTGCTTCCGCATCCTGCTGGGGCGCCGGCGGCCCGTCGCGGCGCCACTGGAGACGAGACCATGGACTACCGCTTGCCGATCACGGTCGTGCCCAGCCGGTACGACATCCGGATCGAGCCCGACCTCGACGCCGCCACCTTCAGCGGCGAGGAAACGATTGCCGTCACCGTGCGCGAGCCCGTGACGGAGGTTCTGCTCAACGCCGCCGAGCTCCGCATCCTCGCCGTCAGCGCCCGCGATGCCGTCGGCGACACGGTGGAGGGGAGCGCGGCGCTGGACGAGACCGAAGAGCGCGCCCGGCTCACCTTCCCCTCTCC
>Ga0154317_1025_pt1 | contig 12939 bp, 12 predicted proteins | sample RifGroA2_FD_105611 | JGI IMG/M metagenome (GOLD analysis project Ga0154317, IMG submission 105611) | Candidatus Rokubacteria bacterium GWA2_70_23 | reverse complement strand
GGGCGACATAGGGCAGGGTCACGAAGAAGCTCACGAGGAAGAACCCGGAGCACATGTCCGGCGACATGCCGGCATGATGGGCGCCGGTGCTGGCGACCTGGAAGAGGCAGAGGCTCAGGGCCAGGGCAACAAGGACCATGGCGATCGGAACTGAACGCCCTGCCCAACTCGTCATCGAGGATCGTCTGGTCATATCAAGTTCCGGCGTAGCCTCCAGCAATCAACATACCATACATGTCCCACCGGCACCTCCGGCTCGGGCCAGCGGGGAAAGACGTCCTGGAAGAGCCGGCGGCTCACCGCGCCGTGCAGGCCACTCACGCCGTTGACCGCGCCGCGGCCCCGTGTCGCCAGTTACGCCGTGGTGCTGTCGTTCACTCAGCCCCCGCCCACGCGCCCGTGCCACGATGCCCTTGGAGGCATCGCGGTGCGTTGCCTGCGCGCAGCAGTGCCGGCCGATCGACGTGCGGTTCATGCCCTACTCCACGATGACCTTGCCGCGGAACATTCCCATCTGGCAGGCGAACTCGTACTCGCCGGGCTCCTTGGGGAGGAACTCCACGGGGACGGTTTTCCCCTCCGGCAGGCTCGCGCTCTTGTCGAAGGCGGGCAGCAGCACCATCTCCGAGCACGAGGCCGATTCCTGGCGAACGAAGTTCAGCCGGACCGGCGTGCCGGCCTCCACCACGATCACGTCGGGGGTGTAGCCCCCCTTCACCAGTACCATCTGCTCCTGGTAGCCGCCGCTCGTGAGCGCCGCCTTCACGCCTTTCGCTTTCACGAGCCAGAAAAACCAGACGATGAAGCCGATCAGCCCGAGGCCCACCACGTCCACCACGATCTTGTCCCAGGTCATGGGCCGGTCCCTCCCGACGCGGTGCGCGGCTTCCACCGCTTGAGCCGATTGGCGTTCATGATCACGGTCACCGAGCTGAAGGACATGGCAACCGCCGCCAGCAGCGGGGACAGCAGGATGCCGAAGAACGGATAGAGCACCCCGAGGGCGATGGGCAGGCCGAGCACGTTGTAGATGAAGGCCCCGATGAGGTTCTGGTAGACGTTCCGCATCGTGGCCCGGCTGATCTGGATCGCCAGGACCACGCCCCGGAGGCTCCCCTTGATCAGCGTGATGTCCGAGGCGGCGATCGCCACGTCCGTGCCCGTGCCGATCGCGAACCCCACGTCGGCCTGGGCCAGGGCCGGGGCGTCGTTGATCCCGTCCCCGACCATGGCAACTTGCTTTCCCTCCAGCTGGAGCTTCTGGACGTTGAAGGCCTTGTCCTGCGGCAGCACCTCCGCCAGCACGCGCTCGAGTCCCACCTGGCGGGCAATGGCCTTCGCGGTCCGCTCGTTGTCGCCCGTGATCATGACCACCTCCAGCCCCATCCCCCGCAGAGCCCGGATTGCCTCCTTCGAATCCTCCTTCACCGTGTCGGCCACGGCAACGATCCCGGCCGGCTTGCCATCGATCGCCACGAACATCGGGGTCTTCCCGCCATCGGCGAGCTCGAGGGCCCTGGCGTCGAGGCCGTCGAGGGGAATCTTCCGGTCGCGCATGAACTTGAGATTGCCCAGGAGCAGCGCGCGGCCCTCGATCCGCGCCTCGATCCCGTGGCCGGGGATCGCGTTGAAGCCCGCCGCGTCCGGGAGGGTGAGGCCGCGGCCCTTGGCGCCCTCCACGATGGCCGCCGCCAGCGGATGCTCGGAGGACTTCTCGACCCCCCCGGCCAGGCGCAGCAGGGTGGTCTCGTCGAACCCGCCGCTGGCGACCACATCGGTGAGGACAGGCTTGCCGTGGGTGATGGTGCCGGTCTTGTCCAGGATGATGGTCTGAAGCTTCTGGGCGGTCTGCAGAGACTCCCCGCCCCGGATCAGGATCCCGTTGAGCGCCCCGAGCCCGACCCCCGTCGTCAGCGACATCGGCGTGGCCATCCCGAGGGCGCAGGGGCAGGCGATGATCAGCGTCGTCACCGCGACGATCAGGGCGAAGACGACCGCGGGCGGCGGCCCGAACGTGTACCACGTCATGAACCCCAGGATCGCCAGGATCGCCACCGAGGGGGTGAAGTAGCCGGAGACGGCATCCACGATCCGCTGGACGGGGACCTTCGACCCCTGGGCGTCCCGGACCATCCGGATGATGTTGGCCAGGGCCGTGTCCTTGCCCACCTTCGTCGCCCGGAACTTGAAGGCGCCGGTCTTGTTGAGCGTCGCCCCGATGACCTCCTCGCCCACCTTTTTCTCGACGGGCAGGGATTCGCCGGTCACCATGGATTCGTCGACCGCCGACGAGCCCTCGACGATCGCCCCGTCCACGGGGATCTTCTCCCCGGGGCGGACCACCACGATGTCGCCCACCAGCACCTCCTCCACGGAAATATCGATTTCGTTCCCGTCCCGCAGCACCCGGGCGGTCTTGGCCTGCAGCCCGATCAGCTTCTTGATGGCCTCCGACGTCCGCCCCTTGGCCCGGAGCTCCATCGCGAGCCCCAGATCCACGAGCGCGATCACGACCACGGTCACGTCGTAGTAGACGTCGGTGAGCTCCGACGAGGGAAAGATCTGCGGGAACAGGAGCGCGATGGTCGAGTAGATCCACGCGACCCCCGTGCCGAGGGCAATCAGCGTGTGCATGTTCGCGGACCGATGCCTGAGCCCCTGCCAGGCGCCCGTGAAGAAGTGGTTCCCGCTGTACAGGATCACGGCGAGCGAGCCGACCCCCATGCCGGCCCACACGTACCAGAGGCGCTGGCTCTCCCGCGGAAACCAGTCCCGGAGTCCGGGGAAGAGCCACGGGTAGCTCATGATCATCGTGAAGGTCCCGACGGCCGCCCCGAACCACCACTTCCGCATGAGGCTCCCGTACTCCGCCTCGCGGGCCTCGGCCTCGCGATCCGCCGCCTCGGGGCTCGCCGGCGGGGGGCTCTCCGCCACCTCGTATCCAGCCGAGCCAACCGCGGCTTTGACCGCGCCGAGATCGGCGACGCTGGGAAGGTACTCCACGTCCGCCTCCTCCGTCCCCATGCTCACGCTGGCCTTCAACACGCCGGGAGTGCCGAGCAACGCCTTCTCGATCTTGGTGACGCAGGAGGCGCAGGTGATCCCCCGAATGGTGAATCGCGCCCTGGCCGTGTCGGACCGATACCCGGCGGCCTTGACGGCCTCGCGGAGCGCCGGCAGACCCGTCTGGTCCGGATCGTATTCCACCACGGCCCGCCCCTCCACGAGGTTGACGGTGGCCGCCGTCACCCCCGGCACCGCCTGGAGGGCGCGCTCGACCGCCTGGACGCAGTTGTGGCACGTGAGGCCGGCCACGGGCAGCCCCACCCGTCGAGCCCCGGACGTGCCAGCCCGAACGCCCGTGGTCGCCGAAGGAGCGCTTCTCGCGATCTCCGTAGATCCCATTGGCTGTCCTCCCTCAGTCAATCGTGACGCGATCCCGGTAGGCGGGCACGATGGCCTCCCACCCGAGCGCTCCCCTGATCTTCCCGGCCAGCGCTTCCGCCGGACCCGCGTCGCCGTGCACCACGAACGCGCGCGCCGGCCGCCGAGCCGCCGTGCCGAGCCAGCGCAGGAGGCCGTCCGCGTCGGCGTGGGCGGAGAGCCCGTGAACCGTCTCGACGTGGGCCCGCACCGGGACCTCCCCCCCGAAGATCCGCACCGCCTTCGCCCCCTCCTGGAGGCTTCGCCCGCGGGTGCCGATGGCCTGGTAGCCGACCAGCAGCACCGTCGTGCGTGGATCGGGGAGGCGCTGCCGCAGGTGGTGGAGGACGCGGCCTCCGGTGACCATCCCGCTGGCCGAGATGATGAGGACCGGCCCCTTGACCTCGTTGATCGCGCGGGACTCGTCCGGGCTCCGAGCCAGCCGGAACTCCCCGCAGTGCAGGGGGCAGTTCCGGGTCATCGTCATGGTCCGCATGTCCCCCTCGAAGTCCTCAGGGTGGGCGCAGTAGATCTCCGTGGCCTCGATCGCCATGGGGCTGTCCACGTACGCGGGGAGCCGCGGGAGCCGCCCGGCCTTCTCCAGCCCGCTCAGGTGGTACATCAGCTCCTGCGTCCGGCCGATCGCGAAGGCGGGGACGATGATCGCCCCGCCCCGCGCGATCGCCCCTGCGATCACCCGCTCGAGCTGCTGCGGGATGGGGTCGGGGTCGTGACGTCGGTCCCCATAGGTGGATTCCACCACCACATAGTCCGCGTCTTCGATCGGCATCGGGTCGGGCAGCATCGGCGCGCCGTAGCGCCCGAGATCGCCGGAGAAGACGACACGCCGGCGGTCACCCCCCGTTCCGATCTCCACCGTCACCGTCGCCGACCCCAGGATGTGCCCCGCCCGCTTGAACGTGACGCCGAGGCCCGGCGCCAGATCCAGTCGCTCGCGGTACGCGATCCCCTTCACGAGACCGGCGGCTTCGACGCCTTCCTCCGCGGTGTAGAGGGGACGCGCTGGTCTGTGTTTCGAGGTTCCCCGCTTGTTGTGATAGGCGGCCTCTTCCTCCTGGAGATGCCCCGAGTCAGGAAGCAGAATCTTCAGGAGGTCGGCCGTCGCTCGGGTCGCGTAGATCTGACCCTTGAACCCGTCCTTGACGAGACGAGGCAGATACCCGGTGTGGTCGATGTGTCCATGCGTGAGGACGACCCAGTCGATGGACGCGGGGTCGACCGGGAGCCGCTCCCAGTTGCGAAGCCGGAGCGCCTTCAGCCCCTGGTAGAGGCCGCAGTCCACCAGGAGCTTCCCCCCGTCGCTCTCCACCAGGAACTTCGACCCGGTGACCGTCCCCGCACCTCCGAGGAACTCGACCGTGGGGGCCATGGTCAGCCTTCTTCCCGGGCGTCGCAGAAGCAGGACGGCTTCCGATAGTGGCTCGTCCGATAGTACTCGATCAGCCGATCGATGAGCAGGCTCGGGTCGTCGTCATAGAGCACGCAGGCACCCGTGTCCTTCTTGCAGACACGGATGATCTCTTCCACCATCCCCGTGATGCCACCGGTCCCCGTCAGGATGCCGATCAACCGCCCCTCGTCGTAGGCGATGGCCAGCTCGCCCAGAGTACCGCTTCGGCCCCCCGCGATGACGACGATGTCGCACGAACGGATGTTCGTGATCTCGCGCCCCATGAGGCCGCTGCCCGTGAAGATGAGCACGTCGAAGCCCTCGACGGGTGAGCGGTACTTCCCCTGGTGCTCGCCGACGGACAGGCCCGGGGAGATGCCGATGACGAGGCCGCCCTTGGCCTTGGCTCCCCGCACGGCCTCGTACGGCAGCCCGGGGCAGCCGCCGGTGATCAGGGTCGCGTCCCGCTCGGCGATCGTCTCGCCCAGGCGGTAGGCGCGCTGCTTGATCTCCTCGCTCAGGTCGCCGCCGCTCGCTCCCATCACGCCGATCGTCAGCTTCATGGGATTCGTCCCTCCGCGATCGCTCCGCGAGGCTCGATCAGTGCTGGCGGGCCCCAGTTGCGGAGCCCTTGTCTTTGTCGCGATCTGCGTCGCCCCCATGCCCCCCGTGGCCGCCGAAGTGCAGCAGGTGGCAACCCAGAAACAACACCAGGACGAGGATGAAAAAGCCGTAGCTGGCGAGAAACTCGCTCACTGATCGATCTCCCTTCGCGCGCCGACACGCAGACGAAACCCCTCTCCTCGCGCGGTCCGGCGCGGGTCACCGGTCTGCCTTCACCATTCGGGCCTCCGCCTCCCTGCCGGGCAGCGCTCATCGCTGGGGCGTCTCCGGGAGTTCCCCGAGCCTGACCTTCACGGCCATCTCTTGCCCGCCACGAAGCAAGGTCAGCACAACCTCGCTGCCCATGGGCGTCTTCGCCGTGAGTCGCGGAAGCTCGTCGGCCCGCCGCAGCGCCCGGCCCTGGAAGGCCACGATCACATCGCCGGTCCGCACGCCCGCGCGCGCGGCGGGCCCGCCCGGCGTAACCTCGCCGACCACGGCTCCGTCCCGCGTCGGCCGATTGAGTCTCCGCGCGAGGTCCGACGTGACCGGCGCGATCGCGAGGCCGAGCCATCCCCGGGAGACGCGCCCCTTGTCCTTGAGCTGGGGGAGCAGCTCCCTGACGAGGTTGATGGGGATCGCAAAGCCGATGCCCACCGACCCCCCGGATTGACTGAAGATGGCGCTGTTGATCCCGACGATCTCCCCCCGCGTGTTGAACAGGGGGCCTCCGGAGTTGCCGGGGTTGATCGCCGCGTCCGTCTGGATGAAGTCGTCGTAGGGGCCCGCCCCGATCACCCGGCCCTTCGCGCTCACGATGCCCGCCGTGACGGTCTGCTCCAGCCCGAAGGGATTCCCGATCGCGACCACCCACTCCCCGACCCGGAGGGCGTCGGAGTCGCCGAGGCGCGCCGTCGGGAACTGCCCCCGCTCCCGGAGCCGGAGCAGAGCCACGTCGGTCCGTGCGTCCCGTCCGACCACCTGCGCCTCGAGCTCGCGCTCGTCGGCCAGCCGCACCATGATCATCCGCGCGCCCTCGATCACGTGGTTATTGGTGAGGACGAACCCGGTCGGGTCGATGATCACGCCCGAGCCAAGGCTCTGCGTCGGCTCCTCCGGGATGCGCTCGCCGAAGTACCGCTCGAGAAATTCCCGGGAAGGCTCGACCCCGCCCTGACGCTGGCCGCGCAGGGTGCTGATGTTGACCACGGCGGCGCGGGCAGCGTTCACGACGCCGACGAACGAGTCCGGCCGCGCGGGGGTGACGACCGCGGAAATGGCCGGCGGAGGCGGGGGTGGCGCGGAGGCCGTGCCAAGCAGATTCTGGCCTCCGGCGTAGACCAGGTATCCGAGGACGGCGGCCAAGACGACTCCGCCGCCGACTTTCAGCGGCGCGCGTGTTCCGCGCCCCTGTCTGCGTCCTTCCATGGCACTCATCTCGTCTTCTCCTCCGCGAGCGGTAGAAGATGCATCAAAGCCGCTCACCGCTGGATGCCCGCGTCTCGTCCAGCAGCCGCCGCCACTCCCCCCGGCGCGGGAAGAACATGGGGACCCGCCGCCGGTACTCTCCGTACTCTTCCCTGAACCGCTCGAGCATCTCCCGCTCTTCCCGCCGAGCGAGGCGGACATACGCCCACACGATCACGGGGAACAGCACCACGGTCGGGATGGTCGGCCAGTGGATGAGCTGGCCGAAGAGCGCGACGAAGATCCCCGTGTACTGCGGGTGCCGGACGACCCTGTACAGCCGGCCCACCGCCAGACGCCCGTCCCGGCTCGCCTGGTAGACCTCCCGCCACCCCTCGATCAGCAAGAAGATGCCGAAGAACACGAAGGCATAGCCGATGACCATCTCGACCATCGCGGCGGCGTCCCCCCATCCGAACAGCGCGGCCCACAGGTGCCCGCTCTCGTGCAACCAGGGGATGTCCCAGCCGAGCAACCCGCTCAGGATGTAGATCGTGAGGGGAAAGCCGTACATCTCCGCGTAGAGCGCGATGATGAAGGCCTGGATGAGGCCTGCCCGTGTCCACTCCCGCCAGCTCCTGGGGGCAACGTAACGGTAGAGGAGCCACGACGCGATCACGATCATCAGCACCGTGAGCTCCCAGAACCCGATCCCGGTCGCGCGCTCCATGGGACCCTCCGCTCCTATCTCGCCCCGAGCCGCCGCCCCGGCGCTTCCACGGCTTCCGCACGAGGCCAGCTCACCCACATCACGCCGGCGGCGGTGGCGGCCACGCCGCCCAGACTTGGGGCGCTCAGGCGCTCCCGGTAGATCAACAGCGCCAATCCCAGGGCGAAGACGGGGGTGAAGAGGGTCAACGCGTTGAGCGGGATCAGCTCTCCGTCCCGCACCAGGTGATACCAGAGCCAGGAGGTCCCGGCAGAGCCGACCACGCCGAGAAACAAGAGGCCCGCGACGAACGTCCGCGTCCATGCTACCTCGGCTGGCTCCTCGACCACCAGCGCCCATCCCAGCAGCGGGAGGCCGCCCAGGACGTATTGCCAGGCGGTCGCCGTCAGCCCATCCACCCGGCAACCGATATGCTTCATCACGAGATTGCCCGCCGCGACCCCCCCGGCCGCCATCAGGCTGAACGCCGCCCCCTTCACGGTCACCAGGCCATCGCCGTCGCCGCTCAGGACCACGGCGATGCCGCTCAGACCGACAAGCAGCCCGAGCACCCTGCCCCGCGAAAGGACCTCGCCGAAGAAGAGCGCCGCAAACGGCGCCACCAGAAGCGCCTGGCTATTCGCGAGCACGCCAGGGATCGCGGCGCCAACAGCTCCCACGCTGAGGAACATCCCGGCCAATCCCAGCGTCGTATTGGTGAATCCCAGCGCTCCGATCCACGCCCAGCTCCCAGCAGGGGGTCGCAACTTCCCCTTGCTCGCCGCGACGACGAGCAAGGGGACCCCCGCCACCAGGGCCCGCAGCGCGGCATAGAGGAGCGGCGGCGCAGACCCCTGGCTCGCCTTGATGACGACGAAGCAGGCGCTCCAGATCAGGACAGTGATCAACCCGAGCGCCATGCGCTGGATCGGCGGACCGACTCCCCTGCCACGGGCCGACATCGCTAGGCCTCGTCCGCCCGGGCGAGGAGCTGCGTCAGCGCCTCCCGACCGACCACTTCCCTGTCGATCAGGAGCTTCGCCAGGCGCTCCAGCACGGGACGCTTCGCCGTGAGCGTCTCCCGCACGCGCGCGTGGGCGGCGGCGAGCATCTGCCGGATCTCGGCGTCGATCAGCTTGCCGGTCTCCTCGCTGTACTCCTTCTGGCCGCCCCCGGGGATCTGCAGGAACAGCGCCCGCCGCGGCTCCTCCAGCGTGGCGAGCCCCAGCGCTTCGCTCATCCCGTAGCGCGTGATCATGTGCCGCACCAGATCCGTCGCCCGCTGCAGATCGTCCTCCGCCCCCGTCGAGATGTCGCCGACGGCGATCTCCTCGGCCACGCGCCCGCCGAGCAGCACATCCAGCCGATCGAGGAGCTCGGCGCGCGTCATCAGGTAGCGATCCTCCGTCGGTTGCTGCTGTGTATACCCGAGGGCCGCGACACCCCGCGGGATGATCGAGATCTTGGCCACCCGGTCGGCGTGGGGCCGGAGCTCCGCGACCAGGGCATGCCCCGCCTCGTGGTGGGCGACGATGCCCTTCTCCCGGGGATTGATCACCCGGGACTTGCGCTCCAGCCCCGCGACCACCCGGTCGATGGCCTCGTCGAAGTCGGCCATCTCCACCGCGTCCTTCTCCACCCGCGCCGCCCCGAGCGCCGCCTCGTTGACGAGGTTGGCGAGGTCGGCCCCGACGAACCCCGGCGTCCGCGCGGCGACCTGCGAGAGGTCGAGGTCCGGGGCGAGCTTGACCCCCCGGACGTGCACCCGGAGGATCTTCTCCCGCCCCTTGAGGTCCGGACGGTCGATGACGACCTTGCGGTCGAAGCGGCCCGGCCGCAGCAGCGCCGGGTCGAGGATCTCGGGCCGGTTGGTGGCCCCCATGATGATGACGCCCTTCTGGCTGTCGAAGCCGTCCAGCTCGGCCAGGAGCTGGTTGAGCGTCTGCTCACGCTCGTCGTGGCCGCCCATGACGGGGCTGATGCCACGCGCCTTGCCGAGTGCGTCCAGCTCGTCGATGAAGACGATGCTCGGCGCCTTGGCCTGCGCCTGGGCGAAGAGATCCCGCACGCGGGCGGCGCCCACCCCCACGAACATCTCGACGAAGTCGGAGCCGCTCAGGCTGAAGAACGGCACCGCCGCCTCCCCGGCCACGGCCTTGGCGAGCAGCGTCTTCCCGGTGCCGGGCGCGCCGACGAGCAGCACCCCCTTGGGAATCTTTCCCCCGAGACGCTGATAGCGCGCGGGACGCTTGAGGAAGTCCACGATCTCCATCAGCTCTCCCCGCGCCTCGTCGATCCCGGCCACGTCGTCGAAGCTCACCCCCGTGCTCCGCTCCACGTACACCTTGGCGCGGCTCTTGCCGATGCTCATGAGCCCGCTCCGCGGGTTCATCCGGCGCACGAGGAACGCCCACAGCCCGAAGAAGATCAGCGTCGGCAGTACCCAGGACAGCAGGAGCGCGAACCAGGTGTTCTCCACCCGACCCGAGAAGCGCACCTTCGCGGCCTCGAGCTCGGGCACGAGGCCCGGATCATCCACCCGCGCCGTGACGAACCGGTGGGTCCCCTTGCCGTAACGCTTCAGCTCCTCGATCTTGTCCTTGGGCAGCATGCCCTCGAGGCCCTCCGGCGACAGCGTGCCCGTGATGGTCTGCCGGTCCAGGACGAGATCGGTCACTTTGCCCCGTTTCACCAGCGCCTTGAACTCGTTGTACGACAGGTTCTCCGTGTGTGGGGCGAAGAGAAAGGACTGGATCAGCAAGAGCCCCACGAACGCGAGGATGAAGTACCCGATCGAGAAGTGTTGCTGCTTGGGCTCCATGTCCTAGTCTCCAGGCGTCGCGGACACGGGCGCCGCGGGCAGGCAGGGATCCTGCGGGTGATCGACACGGCAGCACTTGCGGAGCACAACAACGGTCGCCAGCCCCCCGGCGAATGTCATGAGCCGCGAGTGCTCGCAGCTATGGTACGGACGCTCTGCCGCGGAGAGGAACCGACCTCGGAGCGTCCCCGCCGCCCAGTCTTCCAGAAGGCGGCTATAGAGGCGTTTCACGCCCCCCTCCGGTCGGCTCGAGAAGGCGTAGATAACGAACCCGTCGTCCGCGATCACGCGCAGGAGATCCTGGACGGCCTGGCGTGGATCGGCGAGGGTCTCCAGCGTCCAGGTGCACAGCGCCACATCGAAGGACTGATCCGGGTACGGGAGTTTCGTGATGTCCTCGACCTCCCAGCGGACCCGGCGATCCGCGATCCGCTTGCGGGCGGCGCGGAGCATGCCCTTGGACACATCGACGCCGACCACCCGCCCCGGGTTGGCGCGCTGGAGCAACAGGCGGACCGCCTCACCCGTCCCGGTGCCGGCATCGAGCACTGTCGCGCCCGGTTGCACGTGCCGCTCCAGGAGGTCGCCTACGGCCTGCCAGGCGGGCGCGGCCACCAGGCTCCGCCAGAGCGGCAGAGCCGCGTCGTACCGCCGCGCCAGCCGGTCGTAGTGCGCGGCCACATCCCGGGGCGCCGTGGAGCTCGGCCACAGGGAGCGCAGCAGGTCTCCGGCCGAAAATCCGCGCAGGTCGCGCCAGAGATCCGCATAGCTCGCCTCACCCCGGAGCACCTCGAAGTAGTGCTCGACGAAGGCGCGCCGGCGTCTCAGGATCTCGTATCCCGCGCGGGGGAACGCGTAGAGGAAGAAAGACAGGTTCCGCGCCGGCCGGAACTCGCGGTAGATCTCCCCGTCGACCAGCTCCGCGTAGCCGGCCAGGGTCGCCGGCTGCCGGGTCGCGAGTGCCTCGCCAATCGCCAGCGCCGCAAGTTGGCCGCTGCGGATGGCGTAGTAGATCCCCTCGCCAAGGAATGGATCGACCAGCGCCGCCGCGTCGCCGACGAGGAGGGTCCGCCGCCCCACGATCGCGTCCCGGCCTCCGGCGAAGACCGGGATGATGTATCCCCGGCGCTTCTCCTCCGTGATCACGTCCACGAGGTCTTGATCCACCAGGAACTCGTCATAGAGGGCGCGGGGGTTCCCGATCTTGTCGCGCAACCCGCCCACCCCGATGGAGAGGTGATCCCCTTTCGGAAAGACCCACCCGTACCCGAACGGGATGGCCCCGAACTCGATCCGGACCTCGTCGCGGGGCGTCGTCGACGCCTCGGCCGCGGTCGCCACCTCGGCCTCCACGCAGACCGCGACGCGCCGCCGCGGGGCCAATCCCACGGCGCGGGCCACGATCCCGTTAGCGCCGTCCGCGCCCACCAGGTACTGCGCCTCGTGCACGCCCCGGTCCGTGGTGACGTGCACGCCCTCCGCGCTCTCCGTGACATCGAGCACGCGCACCCCCTCGTGGACCTTGGCCCCGGCCTGCTGCGCCTGCTGCGTCAGGAAGTGGTCGAAGCGGTCACGCATCACCATGTACGCGACCGGCCGCTCGGATCTCACGTGAACTTCATCGAGCCCCTCGAAGGTGAACGTCGCGCCAGAGACCGTCCGCTCCACGACCGGCCGGAAATCGAGATCCAGGATCCGGTCGATCTTGAGCGACAGGCACCCGCCGCATGGCTTGTAGCGCGGGAGCGCCTTCTGCTCGAAAAGCGCGACCCGCAGGCCGCGGCGGGCGAGCTCGTAGGCGGCGGTCGCGCCGCCAGGCCCCGCCCCGACCACGATGACGTCGTGCTGCATTCCGGCGTCCTCCTCTACGCGGGCAAATCCGAGGCCTGGAGCCACGGCGGCCGGATCTGGACCCGGGTCAAGAGATCAAACACCCTGCGAGGCGTCCTGAGGTCGGACCAGGTCAGCGGCGGCAACTCGGACACCGCCAGAGCGGCCGGGCACGACTCGAGGATCGCGCGAGAGAAGTTCGCGCGGGGCATGAGGGCGTAGGCCTGATGGATGGCCCAGGCTTCCTCCTCTGTCCCGGCGAAGGGGGCGATCCGCGCGACCCGCTCGCTGACCTCGGGGAATTGCACCTGACCAGCTCGCAGCAGCGCCTGGGCCTTCGCCACCACCACTAGCGTGTTCCAGAGGCAGCCAGCGGCCAGGTAGGCGTTCGCGGCCTCAGGCGACGGTTTCTCCCAGAAGCACTCTGAAGAAGAACCAGGCGATTCCGAGTCCCACGGCCAGCCAGATCCAGTTCGTCGTGAGCCATTCCATGATCAGGTCCCCCTCTGGTGCTGTGATGTCCCACTTCCACATCCCGCCCCCATCATCTCGGCCATCTGCTGCATCATTCCCTGCATCTGCATCGCGGGCTCCTTGTCGAACGTGGCCTTGCACCCTGCAGAGCAGAAGGCGTCCCCACGTCAGGTATTACCGTGACACTCCGTCCCGGCCGGTTTACCGGCCGCCCGCGGGCCGCGCCGACTTCTTGAGATACTTGTAGTAGTCGCTCTCCGT
>Ga0154317_1067_pt1 | contig 13417 bp, 12 predicted proteins | sample RifGroA2_FD_105611 | JGI IMG/M metagenome (GOLD analysis project Ga0154317, IMG submission 105611) | Candidatus Rokubacteria bacterium GWA2_70_23 | reverse complement strand
ACACCGTCAGCCGGGCGCTCTGGTGCCTCGCCGAGCCAGCTCCGGCCGCCCAGCGTGGACTCGGCATGCTCGCGCAGCTCGAGGATCAGGTCGCGCGGGCTCAGCGGCGCCCCCGAGGCGCGGGCGGGACACGCCACGTGACAGCGGCCGCACTTGGTGCAGGCGTCGAGATCGAGGAGGTCTTTCCAGGTGAAATCCGACAGGCTCTGGTACCCCGGCGTCGCCTCGGGGGCGGGGGGCAGCCGCTTGCCGGCCAGCTCATCCTTGAACAGGAGGTTCAGGCCGTCCACCAGCATGTGCACGGCCTTGCCGTACGGCAGGTAGGCGATGAAGCCGAGCGCCAGCACCCCGTGGACCCACCAGCCCCACGGATGGAGCGCGTTCGCTCCCCGCGTGAGCCCCGCCGCGTCCACCAGGTTGGCGAGCTGCCAGCCCACCACCGACCAGCGCTCGAAGGCCGGCCGGTCCGCCGCGATGCGGAGCGCCTCCACCGCGTAGCCCGTCACCCCGATCCAGAACAGCAGCCAGAGGAAGAGCCGGTCGTCGGCGACGTAGCCGGCCCGGCTATAGGCGGCGGGCGCGCGGTCCGGGCGGTTGTAGTCGAGCGCCGGAGGCCTGCTGAGCCACCGCCGCGCCATCATGGCGCCGAGGCCGACGACGAAGGCCGCGCCGAGCACGTCGAGGAGGAGCGAGTACCAGAGGTAGAAGGGGCCCTTCCAGAATCGCCATGCGGGGTTCACGAGCCGCACCATGTCGTAGTCCACCATGATGATGAGCGTGCCCACGAAGAGCGCGACGAACCCCCAGAAGATCCCCGCATGGGCGAGCCCCACGGCGGCGTTGCGCTTGCCCAGCGTGGTGTGGGCGCCCACCGCCAGGCCCGCGCGCAGGAGCCGCCGGCCGAGGGCATCCCAGCGCGAGACCGAGCGGCCGCGGAGGTAGCGGCGAAGACGCAGCCACAACCCCCAGCCGCTCACCGCCATGGTCAGGGTGGCGGCGATGTAGAAGAGGGCGATCAGGACGCCCGGGAAGTTGCGGAACACCTCCCGCGCGGGAATGACGGGGTCGCTCACGCCCGGCTCTTGACCTTCTCCGTGAGCGCGGGGATCACGTCGAACAGGTCGGACACGACACCGTAATGCGCCACGTCGAAGATCGGCGCGCCGGGATCGGTGTTGATGGCCACGATGAGCTCGGCGCCGCGCATGCCCTCGATGTGCTCGGGCGCCCCGCTGATCCCCACGGCCAGATAGAGCTTGGGCTTCACCGAGAGCCCGGACTTCCCCACCTGGCGCGTCTTCGGCAGCCACCCCTGGTCCACGATGGGGCGGGAGGAGGACACGGCGCCGCCGAGGGCCTCGGCCAGCTCCTTCACCACGGCGATGTTGTCCTGGGAACCGATGCCGCGGCCGACGCTCACGAGGATGCCCTCGCGCGTGATGTCCACATCCCCGCCCTCGGGCTGGATGAGCCGCTTGAAGCGGACGCGCAGGCCGTCGAGGGCCGGCGGCGGGATCTCCCTGACCGGCGGCGTGCCGCTCTTGCGCCCGGCGGCAGCGGCGGCCGCCCCGGGCAGCATGGCGCAGATGGCGTGCTCGCCGGGAACCTCCGCCGTCGCCAGGAGCTTGCCGCCGTAGATCTGGCTCACGGCGGTGAGCGCTCCGTCCGTGAGCGCGACGTCCTTGCAGTAGGCGCAGAGCGGCCAGCCCAGCGTGCCGGACAGCCCCGCCGCCTGGTCGAGCCCCATGGACGAGGAGGCCACCAGCGCCACGCGGGGCGCCAGCGCCTGGAGGGCGGCGGCCGCGGCCTTCTCATAGGCCTCGGGCGTGTAATGCGCCAGGGCCTCCTGCTCCACGACGGCCACGCCGTCGGCTGCGCCCAGCTCGCCGGCAAGCCTCGTCACACCGTGCCCGATGAGGACGGCCCAGAGCATGCCGCCGCCGGCCGCCGCCAGCTCGCGCCCCTTCGCCAGCATCTCGAACGACACCTCGGCGAGGACGCCTTCCAGGTGCTCGACCACCACCGCGATGTCAGCGCTCACGGTCCTCTCCTATCTCTTCAGCAAACCGCGGTCGGCCAGGATCGCGTACAGCCGGGCGGCCACTTCCTCGGGCGCGCCCTCGATGATCTCGGCGCGTCCCGCCGCTTCGGGCCGGGCGAGGCTCGTCACGATGGACCCCGCCCCCACCTCCACGGCGGGCGCCTCGATGGTCTCGAGCTTGGCCGTCTTCATCATCTGGCGCACCTTCGAGACCGGCGCGTAGCGGGGCGTCTGAGGGGCGGCCTGGATCCCGAGCACGGCCGGCAGATCCACCTCCAGCTCGCCCACGACGCCTCCCGAGTACTCCTGCCGGACCGTCACGGCCTTGTCCCCCGACGGCTCGACCCCGGTGACGACGCTCACATGGGGCAGGCGGAGAGCAGATCCGAGGAGCACGGCGAGCTGGCCGTCCCGATCGTCGGCCGCCTGGACCCCCGCCAGGATGAGCTCGTGGGGGATGCCGCCCAGGACCTGGGCCAGCACCGCGGCCGCCGTGTGTGTCGAGACGCCCCCCTGGAAGTCGCCCATCACCTTCACCGCGCGGTCGGCGCCCTTGGCGAGGCACGTGAAGAGCGTCTCGTCCACCTCACCCGAGTCCAGCGCGACGACGGTCACGCGGGCGCCGTGCTGGTTCTTCAGCAGGAGGGCCTGCTCCAGCGCGTGCTCGTCGAACTCGTTGATGCGGAGCTTGACGACCGAGCGGTCGAGGTCGGTGCCCTCGGCGTTGACCTCGAGCTCCTCCACCAGGTCGGGAACCATCTTCACCGTGACGACGATGTCCATGGGGATCTCCGGCTACATCAGGCTGAATGTCTGGCTCTGCTCGTTCCACGCGGCGAAGAGGTACCAGGCGGCCATGACGACCACGACGAGGGCCAATGCGCCGCCCCAGCCGATCACCGTGGGGAGGAAGACGGCGCTGCCGAGCTTCTGCACGAGCCCCGCCTGGGCGAGCACCATGCGCGTCAGCGAGGTGCCCGCGGCGAACAGGGCCACCGCGCACCAGAGCTTCACGTGGCCCTCGCCCGCGCGCCAGATGGAGCCCGCCCCGCACCCGCCGGCCAGCGTCATGCCCACGCCGAAGAGGAGACCGCCCAGGAGCGCCCCGATCCAGAAGCCGGGGAACACCCACTCGCTCGTGCCCTTGAGGTCGGTGAACTTGAGGATGGTGAAGCCGATGGTGCTCACGACGAGCGCCAGCGCGGCCGCCCGCGTGTGATCCCCCTCCCCGGTGAGGAATGGCTCGCGGAAGGCGCGGACGAGGCAGAACCGGGAGCGCTGGAGGATCACACCGAAGGCGACGCCGAACAGGAGGAATCCCGCCTGGGGCACATACCCCGATCGGCTGTACACGTACGGGAGCCCCAGCACCAGGAGGAGGAGCAGCACGGCCCCGACGCACGGCTGGGCGCCACGCCCTTCCGGCCCCGGGCCGGCGAACGTGTAGGTCTTCCCGCGCGAGAGCGCCGGCCAGCGCTCGACCTCCCAGAGGAGGTAGCGGAGCCCCGCGTAGGTCCCCACGCCCAGCCCGAGCATCATGGCGAGCCCGGACAGCGAGAGCGCGCTCGTGGCGCTGAAGAAGCCGCCCAGGTTGCAGCCGAAGGCCAGCACCGCTCCCATGCCCATGAGAAGCCCGCCCACGCCGCCCTTCAGAAGCTCGCCGGGAGGCGCCACGCGCACGGCAAACTCGCGCGAGAGCAGGGCCGCCGCCAGCGCGCCGGCCAGCGCGCCCAGGTTCAGGATCGAGCCGGAGTAGAGCCACGGGGCAATCAGGTCCGGGCGCTCCAGGACACCGAGCCCCACGAGGAGCCAGTCCCCCCAGTTTCGCGCGCCGTCGGAGGCCGTCCACGGGCGGTCGTAGGCGAAGACGAAGACGTTGAGCGTGCCGACGAGCAGCGCCGCGGCCCAGACCGACCAGGCGCGCCCGAACAGAAGCTCGTACTGCTCCCGCAGCACGCCACGCATCAGCCGGCTACCCTGAAGACAGGGTTGACCTCAGCACCCCGATGAGCCCGCAGGGCGAAGAGGCCCAACCGGAACCCGCAGTCATCCACGTTCAGGCGTCCCAGCGAACGCCCGCAGGGCGAAGAGGCCCAACCGCAACCCGCAGTCATCCACGTTCAGGCGCCCCGATAGACCTATCAACGAGCTCGGCGATGTCCTGGACGTCCAGCCGGCCGTCGTTGCCCGTCGCCTTCACGGCGTCCTCGAACCGTGAGACCTCGTAGGGGCAGCAGATCGAGAGCGTCCGGGCGCCGGTCTCCGCCGCCTCCATCACCCGCTTGTCGGAGAGGCGCATCGTCGTGTGATCGCGCGAGAAGCCGTCGAGCCACATGCCGCCCCCGCCGCCGCCGCAGCAGTAGCCGTTCTCGCGGTTGCGCGGCATCTCGACGAGCGTGAGGCCGGGGATAGCGCGCAGGAGCGTGCGCGGCGCCTCGTACTCGCCGTTGTGGCGGGAGAGATAGCAGGGGTCATGGTAGGTGACGACCCGATCCACCGGGTGCACCATCAGCGCCTTGAGCCGGTCCAGGTGCTCGACCAGGAATTGCGTGTAGTGCTGCACCGCGTACTCGCCGCCGAGCTTCGGGTACTCGTTCTTGAAGGCGTTGAGCTCGTGGGGGCCGAAGACCACCAGGCGCGTGAACCGGTACCTGGCGAAGGTCTTGATGTTGGCCTCGGCGAGCTTCTCGAAGAGCCCCTTCTCGCCCGCGAGCCGGATGGAGTCTCCGTCTTCCTTCTCCTCCACGCCCAGGATGGCGAAGTCCACGCCGAGGGCGTGGAAGATGCGCGCCAGGGCCCGGGCCGCGTCCATGCCCCGCGGGTGATACGAGGGGTAGGAGCCCACGTACCAGAGCACGTCCACGGGCCGCTTCACCTGGGCCATGATCGGCACGGGCACCCCCGCCTGCTTGACCCAGTCCGCGCGCTTCCGGGGGTTCTCTCCCATGGGGTTACCGTAGCGGTCGGCGGCCTCGAAGACCTTCTGCAGCTCGGCGGGGATGTCCTTGCCGGCATTGATGGCGGCCTCGCGCGCCGCCGGCATGATCTGGATCATGTCCACTTCCTTGGGGCAGACGCGGAGGCAGTTGCTGCACGTGGTGCAGAGCCAGAGGTTGGGATCGTCCAGCAGCGAGATGCCGCGGAGCACGTCCCGGTGGATCTTTCGCGGGCCGTAGTCGCCCACGATGTCCACCGGGCAGACGCCCACGCACTTGGCGCACTGGTAGCACCAGCCCAGCGATTCGCCGCCCGGCAGCGCGGTGATCTCGTCGAGCGTCCCCGGGTCGTAGTCGGTGATCACGCGGGTCTCGAACATCCGGTTCCAGTGCCCCGGAAGGTCGATCCCCTCGACCAGGGCGTGCTCCTTTTCCTTGATCCTCGGGCCCTGACGTCCGTAGGCCACCGTCACACCTCCATCTTGTGGACGCCGAGGAGACGCCGGCACAGCTCAGGCAGCGGCGGGATCACCCGGTTGAACTCCTGCGTCAACCGCAGCCGGACGGCCGTGAAGATGTACACCGCGTACACGCAGGCGAGATACACGTCCACCCCGAAGCCGCCGCTCCCGATGCGCGTGAACCCTGCCGCCTGCCCCGTCTCATGGACGAAGGCCATGGCCTCGCCCACCCGCAGGTAGGTGCCCCCCGCGCTCCCCCCGTCCAGATCGAACTCCTGCATCGTCACGAGCGGCAGCGCGCCCGTGCGGGTGGCCGGGTCCCACACCCAGCGCGTCCACAGCCAGTAGCGCGCGGGGTCCGTGTAATGCAGGCACTCGCTCGCGAGATCGTAGCGGATCGTCTCCGACACGGGCGCGAGCCGGTCCACAAAGTCCTGGAAGCGCTGCTCCACCGGCCCATCTGCCGCCACGAGATCCCGGACCGCCGCGGCCAGGGGCTCCAGGCCCACCTGCTCGGCCAGCCCTTTGACCCGGCGCCGCGTGGCGAAGACGCTCCGGAGCAGCGCCCTCAGCTCTTCTTCGCTCGGCGGCTGGCCGCGCTCAGGCCCCAGGAGAGCGCGGAAGCGCCGGTGCTTGACCTCGAGCTCATCGGCGATGGCGTCGAGCTCAGAGGGCGTGATCCTGGCGAGCGCCTCGCGCATGAACTCCTGGGCGCTGGCCGTGTCAACGACCGGCCCCGTCATGCCTTGATCGCGGCGCCGCGAGCCATGCGCCGGATGGCGCCCACGGCCTTCATGGTGGCGGCGCCCGCCATGCCCATTGTGTCGTCGAGATCCTTGGGCCCGGCTGCCGCGCCGGCAACGAAGACGCCGGGCACGGACGTCGAGACGGGGTCAAGGGTGTCGTGGGCCACGTTGATGAAGCCGTACGTGTTCTGCCTGAGCCCGAGGGTCGTGGCGATAGCCTTGGTGCCGCCGGAGGGCTCCATGCCGTTCGACAGGATCACGATGTCCATGGGCACTTCCATGGGCCGGTTCATCGTCGTGTCCTCGCCCCGGATCATGAGGCGGTCGCCCTTCATGACGATCTCGGAGATCACGCCCTTGATATAGCTGACCTTGTACTTCTCCTGGGCGGGCCAGTAGATCTCGTTTTCCCAATAGCCGTACATCCGCATGTCGATGTAGAAGATGAAGACGCGGCAATTGGGCAGGAGCTGGCGGATCTCGATGGCCTGCTTGGAGGCCACGCCGCAGCACACCTTGGAGCAGTACTCGTTGCCGATTCGGCGGTCCCGGGAGCCGACGCACTGGATGAAGCAGACGCGCTCGGGCGGCTTGCCCGTGGACGGCCGGACGAAGTTCTTCTCCTTCAGCATCTTCTCGGCGTCCTGGAGCGTGAGCACGTCGTCGTACATGTAGTAGCCGTACTGCTGGTTGGCCCGGCCCGGGTCGAAGTGCTCGAAGCCGGTGGCCACGATGACGGCCCCGACGCTCACCGTCTCGTCCGTCCCACCCCGCGTGAGCGTCACGCTGAAGTCGCCGGCCGCCCCGCTGCAGGCCGTCACCGAGGTGTTGAGCCGGATGTCCACGAGCGGGTCGCCGTCCACCGCGGCAATCATCTCCCCCATCACCTCTGAGGCGTCTCTCATGCCGTGGGTGAGCGCCGCGTAGTTCGCCGAGATCGGCGTGCCCCCGAGCCGCGACAGGCGCTCGACGAGGATGGTCTTGCAGCCGAGATCCGCCGCGCCGCGGGCGGCCTCGAGCCCGGCGGGGCCGCCGCCGATGATCAGCAGGGTGTCACTCGACATGCTAGCGGCCTCCGTGCTTGACGTGATCGGGGTGCGCTGCGGGAACGGCCCACTCCCCGTCCGCATCTTCCCAGGTCAGGAAGCTCCCGGGGTTGGCCTTGAGTCGCTCGACGTCGTCCTCGAACTCGCGCCAGCGCTCCCGCCAGTCGATGCCCATCTTCTCGAGCAAGGGACGGTAGTCGGCGGCATGCCAGTGGAGCTGGCAGACGCGGTAGGGATGCGCACCCATGCCAAGCGCCGCGAACTGGGCTTCCGACAGCACCGGGATGGCGGCCTTGACGCCCTGATGCGCCTGGGCGGCGAACTGGCTCTTGTCGAGGGTGGTCACGCACCCCGTGTCGTGGGTGAGCGTCACGTCGGGATTCACCTCGTCCCGCATGGCCTCGATCTTCCGCTGGACGGCGAAGGAGCGGCTGAAGTCGCGCTGGACCAGGATGTGGCGGAAACCGAACCCGCAGCAGTCGAACCAGGTGGAGTAATCCCCCACCGTGGCGCCGAGAGCCTGGGCCACCGCGGTGACCACCGCCGTGCGCTGGCCGCCGTAGACGTCCGGATCGTAGATGGCGTCCTCCTGGACCAGCTTGTAGTAGTGGCAGGCCGGGTGGACGGTCACCGTGATCTGGCTCAGGTCGAGCACCTTCCGCTTGGCGATCTCGTGCCGGACCGCGTACACCCACTCGCTGTAGTGCACGATCTCTTCCGGCATCACGAGCGGCTTGCCCATCTTGGCGAGGATGCCGCGCACCTGCTCGCGCAGCTCCTTGTGGTGCACCATCTCGGCGCGCACCTCCTTGTAGTGGCCGTAGGAGGTCGCACAGTGGATTTGCGGGAAGTAGCCGGTCTCGTAGGCGGCGGCGAAGTTGCGCATGGCGACGGCGGCCTGGGCGGCCTGGTTGGAGGTGGCCGAAGCGTAGTAGTTCCAGGCCGTGCACGAGGTCTGATCCCGCGGGTCGTTGTACTCGAGGCCGAGCTTGCGGTGGAGCCAGAAGATGGAGGTGGAGTAGCCGGGGATGTGGCCGCACTGGCCGCAGCTCTTGTGATGCCAGGTGTGCTGGAGCGGCACCCGCTTGATCCCGTTGGAGCGCGTGGGCACTTCCACGCAGGGCTCCGGCACCCGGTGGACGACCCACTCGCCCTTGGCCCCGAGCTCGAGGGTCCTCTCGCGGAGATTCTCCGGCGCGTCCTCCGGGCGCCGGGCGAAGTTGCCCTTCCGCGCCTGGGTGCCCGGCTGGACCACCGGCAGGTTGATCGGGATCGCCATGGCCATGCTCCTTTCAGCGGCTAGGAGAGCGGGTAGCCCGCTTCCTCAAGCTTCTCCTCCATCACGTCTACCAGGATCATGTGGAGGCTTTCGTCCAGGGCCTTGATCATGTCGAGCACCCCGGAGAGGTGCCAGATGAGGTAGAGCTCGGTGAGCGTCTTGTCGTCCACCTCCCAGGAGGCGGAGGTCGTGTGCATGGTGTCGGGCGGCATGGCCCGGCGCCACACCTCGAGGTTGTCCGCCGTCTCCTTGGCCGTGGGCCCCCAGTCGGGAAAGGCCTCAGGGCGGATCATGTCAGGCGAGACCTGAGTGCCCGTGGACATGATCTTGTAGATGATACGAGTGTAGCCTTCGAGGGCCTGCTGGGCGCTGTGCAGCCCGTTCTTCACCGCCACCTCGCGCATGATCGTGATGATGCCGCCGGGGTTGTTCCCGCGCGGGCAGAGCAGGCAGGAGAAGCACTGGGAGCACTCCCAGACCTCCCCGTTCATCTGCTCCCAGACGAGCTCCACGTCCTCGCGCGCCACCGCCTGGGCGATGCGCCGCGGGCTGAAGTCGTAGAAGCGCGCGGAGGGACAGACGGCCACGCAGATCCCGCACTCGTAGCAGCCGTAGAGGTAGTCCCCGAAGCGGAGGTCGGCCTTGACCTCGTTGAACAGACGTTCCTTCTCGGAGTCCGGAACCTGTGACGCCAACTGCGCTCGTTCAGTCACTTACCCGCTCGGCTCGCTCTCGCGGCTGCGCCTCGCCTCCTCGCTCCGCTCGGGGGATTTTCATGTCCGCTCGGCTCGCCTCGCGGCTGCGCCTCGCCAATCATTTCAGAAGCAGATGACGCGGTCGTACTCGAGGGCCATGTTATTGAAGGCGGCGCCGCCGATCATCTCGACCCCGTCGATGAGGTCCCCCATCTTGAGGTCGTTGAGGTCGAGGCTCGGCTGGCACACGTAGAAGCGGACCCCGAGATCCCGGGCCTGGTCCATGAAGTGCGACAGGGTCGCGCCTCCCTGCTTGACGCGGAGCGTCTCGGGCGTGCCCCGCTGCAGGAGGGTCGGCCCGGTCTGGGTGAAGTAGATGCCCACCTCCACGTCCATGGCCGCGGCCGAGGCGGCGAGGAAGAAGACGGTGGCGCTCCTGGCGGGGGATTCGACGCCGCTGGTCTGGACGTACAGGATCCGCTTGACCTCGTCGTCGCTCATCCGGGTTGCTCTCCTATTTCGTTCGCTTCACGAGAAAGCGGAAGACCCCGTCGGCCTGGGACTGCTCGATCACGGCGTGCCCGGTCTGCTTCTGGAAGGCATCGAGGTCCGGGACGGACCCGGGATCGGTCGCCAGCATCTCCAGCACCGCGCCCTTCTCGATGGTCCTGATGGCCTTGGACAGCTTGATCACCGGCATCGGGCACGTGAGCCCCCGGCAGTCCAGTGTGGCCGCGATCTGGATCTCACTCATGGCTCGTCCCCTCACACCGCCAGGCGCCTCAGCAGCCGGCCCTGTCGTGCGTGCTCCGCGAGGTGCTTGGCGAGGATCCCGCGCATGGCCGAGCAGAGGTCCTTGATCTCCGGGTGCGTGAGCCGGTAGTGGACGTGCACGCCGTCCCGGCGAACCGCGACGACGCCCCCCTTGCGGAGGATGGCCAGGTGCTGGGAGAGGTTGGCCTTCGAGACCCCCAGGTCGTGCAGCAGCGCACCGTAGGGCACCTCGCCGGCGCCGATACGATTGAGGATCCGCAGACGGATGGGGTTGGCCAGGACCTTGGCCATCTCGGCCTGCAACTCGAAAAGGCGCTGCTCGGTCTGACGCGGCATCGGCTCCTCCCGTCGAGAGTTGCGATGTTTCGCAACTGGAGTATGGGGAGACTAGCCGGGGGTCCGGGCGCCTGTCAAGAGGGAATGTTCTTGCGCTCGGCGTCAGGCGCCGAGGGCCTGCCGGACGCGGGCCAGGATCTCCTCGTCGCTCCCCTGGAGGTGGACGGGCGCTGGCAGCGGCGGAGGGGCGCACTTGATGCCGCAACCCGTGAGGATCATCACCACGCGGTCGCCCGGCTCGACGTCGCGCCGGTCGCGGAGCCGGATCAGGGCGGCCAGCGCCGCCGCGGCCTCCGGAGCCGTCCAGATCCCCTCGGTCCGGGCCAGGAGTCGCTGGGCTTCCACGATCTCACCCTCGCTCACAGCCTGGGCGCAGCCGTCCGTCTCCCTGAGGATGCGGAGCATCTGGCGTCCCGCGAAGGGACCGGGGACCCTGAGCCCCGCCGCGTGGGTGACCGGGTTCTCCCAGGGCGTGGTCGTCTCGGCCTTCTCGTTCCACGCCTTCACCACCGGAGCGCACCCCTCGGCCTGCACGGCGACGAAGCGGGGCTGCGGCGTCTTGACCCACCCCATGGCCGCGAGCTCCTCGTAGGCCTTCCAGATCCCGACGAGCCCGGTGCCGCCGCCGGTCGGGTACATGAGGTAGTCGGGCGTCTCCCAGCCCATCTGCTCGGCGAGCTCGAGACCCATGGTCTTCTTGCCCTCGAGGCGGTAGGGCTCCTTGAGCGTGGCGAGATCGAACCAGCCGAGGCGGGGCGCCACCTGGGCGGTGAGCTTGCCGGCGGTGGCGATGGAGCCGTCAACCGTGAAGACATGGGCGCCGGCGAGCACGGCCTCGGCCACGGCCGCCTCCGGCGTGCCGCGCGGCACGACCACGACGACCGGCACCCCGGCGCGGGCGCCGTACACCGCCGCCGCGCCGCCCGCGTTGCCGGCGGAGGGGATCATGAGCCCCTTCACGCCCAGCGAGCGCGCCTTGGTCACGGCCATGCCGAGGCCGCGGGCCTTGAAGGAGCCGGTCGGGTTCTGTCCCTCGTCCTTGGCCCACAGGTGCCGCATGCCGAGATGGGCGGCGAGTCGCGGCAGCGGGAGAAGCGCCGTGCCCCCCTCGCCGAGATCCACGGGCTCCTCGGCCGGACCGAGGGGCAAGAGCTCGCGGAAGCGGTACATCCCCGGTGGACGCTGCCTGAGCGCATCCTTGGTGACCGAGGCGGCGACGCGGGGCAGGTCGTAGCGGACGGCGAGCATCTGGCCGCAGCCCGCGCAGACGGTGAGGAGATGGCCGGCCTCGTGCCGCCGCCCGCAGACCGTGCACTCGACATGCGTCACGAAGGAAGGGTCAATGGACCTTGTCCCTCTCGGCCTTGGCCGCGGCCACCACCTTCTCGGCGGTGTGGGCCGGCACCTCCTCGTAGTGGGAGGGCTCCATGGAGTAGGCCCCGCGCCCGCCCGTCATGGAGCGCAGGGTCGACTCGTAGGTGAGCATCTCCGCCATGGGCACCTGGGCGCGCACGGCCACGATCTCGCCGTCGGGCTCCATGCCGACGATCCGCCCGCGCCGCCCGTTCAGGTCGCCGATGACGTCGCCCGCATGGTCCGCGGGCGCGGTGACCTCGACGTTCATGATGGGCTCCAGCAGGATCGGGTGCGCCTCCATGAACCCCTTCTGGAGCCCCATGGACGCGGCGATCTGGAAGGCCATGTCCGAGGAGTCCACGTCGTGGTAGGAGCCGTCGTAGAGCGTGACCTTGACGTCCACCACCGGGTAGCCGGCCATGATGCCCCGCTTCATGCAGTCGCGGACGCCCTTCTCCACGGACGGGATGAAGTTGCGTGGGATCGCCCCGCCGAAGATATCGTCCACGAACTCGAACCCTCCGCTGCGCTGCAGCGGCTCGATCCTGAGCCACGTGTCGCCGTACTGGCCACGCCCGCCGGTCTGCTTCTTGTACTTGCCCTGGACCTCCGCGCGCCCCTTCACCGTCTCCTTGTACGGGATCCGCGGGGGCAGGACGAGGACGTCCACGTTGTACTTGCGCTTCATCCGCTCCACGGCCACCTCGACGTGGAGCTGGCCCATGCCGGAGACGAGGAGCTGCTTTGTCTCCGGATCGAAGTGGTGATGGAGCGTGGGATCCTCCTCGGCCATCCGGTGGAGCGCCGTGGAGATCTTGTCCTCGTCGCCCCGCGTCTTCGGCTGGATGGCGAAGGAGATGGCCGGCTCGGGGAACGTGATGCCCGGGAGCACGATGGGGTGCCCCTCGTCGCAGAGCGTGTCGCCGGTCAGCGTGTCCTTGAGCTTGGTCAGCACGCCGATCTCACCGGGCCCGAGCGCCTCCACGGGCTTCTGCGTCTTGCCCATGAGCCACCCGAGGTGACCCACGCGCTCCCGCGCGTCGCGGCTCGCGTTGAGCACCTGGCTGTCCGACCGGAACGTCCCCGAGTAGACGCGGAAGACGGAGAGCTTCCCCACGTGCGGGTCGGAGATGGTCTTGAAGACCAGCGCCGACAGGGGCGCCTCGGAGTCGGCCGCGCGCCGGACGGCGGCCTTGCTCCTGGGATCGATGCCCTCCACCTCTCCCCGTGCCGCCGGCGAGGGGAACTCGTCGATGATGAAGTCCATCAGGGGTTGGACGCCGATGCTCCTGGTGGCCGCCGCCGCCAGCACCGGGATCAGCGCGCCATCGGCGATGGCTCGGCCGAGCGCCTTGAGCATCTCGCCCTCGCCGATCGAGCCCTCCTCGAGGTACTTGGCCAGGAGATCGTCGTCGGTTTCCGCCGCTGCCTCGGCGAGCTTCTCGCGCCACGCCTTGGCGGTGTCCAGCACGTCACCCGGGATGTCGGCCTCCTTGACCTTCCCGTCGGCCAGCAGCAGGGCCTTCATCGTGATGAGGTCCACGACACCCTTGAAGTCGGCCTCGCTGCCGACGGGGACCTGAAGCGGACACAGGCGCCCCTTGAGGCGGCGCTGGAGGGACTCGAGCGAGCGGAAGAAGTCGGCGCGCTCCCGGTCCATGCGGTTGAGCACGATGACCCGGGGCAGCGCGTACTCGTTGGCGATCTTCCAGACCTTCTCCGTCTGGACCTGGACACCGGCCACGGC
>Ga0154317_1059_pt4 | contig 13428 bp, 10 predicted proteins | sample RifGroA2_FD_105611 | JGI IMG/M metagenome (GOLD analysis project Ga0154317, IMG submission 105611) | Candidatus Rokubacteria bacterium GWA2_70_23 | reverse complement strand
CCGGGACATAGCTGAATGGCGGCAGGCGCATCATGATGCGAAGGGCCTCTCGGCGATGGCATCGGCCGGCAGCCCGAAGGCCGAGTCGATGGCCCGTGGCGCCGGGAAGGTGAAGAGCGGGAGCTTCTCGGGGCCGACGCGCGCGGGCTTGCCCTGGCGCTTGAGCTCGAGCCCCCGGACGACCTTGTCAGGGCTGATGGGCGTCTCGTCCACGCGCACGCCGACCGCGTCGTAGACGGCATTGGCCACGGCCGGGATCACGGGCAGCAGCGGCCCCTGGCCCGCTTCCTTGGCGCCGAAGGGCCCCTCCGGGTCGTCGGTTTCCACGAGGATCGTGTGGATCTCCGGCGTCTCCAGCGCCGTCGGACTCTTGTACTCGAGCATCGAGGGGATCTTGTGCACGCCCTTCCTGAAGACCTGCTCCTCCATCAGCACCTCGCCCAGTCCCATGTAGATGGAGCCCTCGACCTGGCCCTCCACCAGGAGCGGGTTGAGGGCCCGCCCCACGTCGTGGGCCACCCAGACCTCGGTGGGCCGCACTTGCCCCGTCTCCTCGTCCACGTCCACCTCGACGACGCAGGCCGAGAAGGAGTAGCAGGGCGACGGGCCGACGCCTCCTCCCTTGTACTTGCCCGCCCGCTTCGGCGGCGCATAGGAGCCCGGGACAGCCAGCACCCCGTGCATGCTCTCGGCGAGCACCACGGCCTCGGCGAAGGCGACGCCGCGCTCCGCGTCGTCCTTGACGAAGACGCGGCGGTCCCGCGCCTCGAGGTCACCTGGCGTGACCTCGAGCTTCTTGGCCACGGCCTCGAAGATCCGGGCGCGCAGCCGCTGCGCCGCCTGGATGGCGGCATTGCCCGCCATGAGCGTGACGCGCGAGGAATAGGAGCCGAGGTCCACCGGCGTGAGATCCGTGTCGGCCGGGTGCACGCGGATGTCCTTGGGCTCGATGCCGAGCACCTCGGCCACGACGTAGGCGAGGATCGAGTCCGACCCCTGGCCGATGTCGGTGGCCCCGCAGAGCACGGACACGCCGCCGCTCCGGTCCGCGCGCACCACCACCCCCGAGTGCGGCATGTCGTTCCAGTAGATGGCGAGCCCCGCGCCCGTCATGTAGGCCGAGCAGGCGATGCCGATCCCCTTGCCGCGGGGGAGCTTGCCGCGCTTCTCGTGCCAGCCCGAGGCCTCCACCACCCGGTCGATGCACTCGGCGAGCCCCGTCGTCGTCACCGTGAGGTGATTGGCCGTCTTGGTGAAGGGCTCCGTCAGGTGGCGCCGCCGCATCTCCACCGGATCGAGGCCGAGCTGCTCGGCCGCCTTGTCGAGATGGCATTCCACCGCGAAGCGCGGCTGCGGCGTGCCGTGGCCTCGCTTCGGTCCGCAGGGCGGCTTGTTCGTGAAGACGCGGACGCCCTCGAACTTGTAGACGGGGATCTTGTAGGTCACCGTCTGGAGCGCCCCGGTGTAGAAGGTGGACGCGACGCCGTAGGAGCCGTAGGCCCCGCCGTCGAGCCACGAGCGGAAATGCATGCCCGTGATGGCGCCGTCCTTCTTGAACCCGGTCTTCATCCACATGAGGACGGGATGCCGGCCGCGGTGGGTGTAGAAGACCTCCTCGCGCGTCAGCGCGATCTTCACCGGGCGGCCCGCGAGCTGGGACAGGCGGCAGGCGGCGATCTCGTGGGCGAAGGCATCGAGCTTGCCGCCGAACCCGCCGCCCACGGGCGTCGCGATGACCCGGATATGGGCCTGGGGCAGGTCGAGGATCTTCCCCAGGAGCCGGTGCACGTAATGCGGCGTCTGCGTCGAGGACCAGAGCGTGAGCTTGCCGTCCGGCCCGAAGTGGGCGACGGCCGCGTGCTCCTCCATGGGCAGGTGCGTGTTGCCCTCGAAGAAGAAGACGTCCTCGCGCACGAGGTCGGCCTGGCGGAAGGCTTCCTCCACATCCCCGAACTGGAGCGACACGGCCTTGTGGACATTCGGGCCGTCGCCGTACTCGTGGATGCGCGCTTCAGGATGGGCGAGCGAGTCCTCGATGGACATGAGCGGCGGCAGCAGCTCGTACTCCACGTCGATGAGCAGGGTGGCGCGCTCGGCCGTCTCCTCGTCCACGGCCGCCACGGCCGCCACCGCGTCGCCCACCATCCGCACCTTCTCGACGCAGAGGGCCTCCTCGTCCTGCGACACCGGCATGATGCCGAACTTCAACCGCGGCAGGTCGTGGCCCGTGATGACGGCGAAGACGCCCGGCAGCGCCTTCGCGCGGGAGGTGTCGAGGCGCGTGATGAGCGCGTGCGGATGCGGGCTCCGCAAGAGCTTGCCGTAGGCCATGCGCGGGAGGAAGAGATCGTCCGCGTACTGGGTCGCGCCGGTGACCTTCGACCAGGAGTCGATCTTGGGCAGCCCCTTGCCGATCACCGAGAAACGCTTCGTGCTCATGCTCGGCCTGTCACCATGGCCCGGGCACCCGGGCTGTCGCCCGCCCGTGCCTGGCTTCGCTCGATCTGCCCCGCGCGGTGCAGCCGCAGGGCGGCCAGCTCCACGGCGTCGAGGATCTTGGTGTAGCCGGTGCAGCGGCAGAGGTTCCCGGCCAGCGCCTGCCGCACCTCATCACGGGTGGGCATCGGGGTGGCTTCGAGCAGCGCCCGGGCGCTCAGCAGCATGCCCGGCGTGCAGTAGCCGCACTGGGCGGCGCCCAGCTCGGCGAAGGCCTGCTGCAGCGGGTGGAGCCTCTCCCCCTGGGCCAGGCCCTCGACGGTCGTGATCTCCCGTCCCTGGCACTCGACGGGCAGGGCGAGGCAGGAGAGCACGGGCTCGCCGTCCACCAGGACGGTGCAGGCGCCGCACTCGCCGAGCTCGCAGCCGTGCTTGGTGCCGGTGAGCCCCAGGTCCTCGCGGAGGACCTCGAGCAGGGTCTTGTGCACGGCGGCGAAGACGTCCCGCTCCTCGCCGTTCACGGTGAGCGTCATCTGGGCCTTCATGGGCTCGTCCCCCGGGGGCGTCTCCCCCCGCGCGATCGCCTTCGGATGACTTACGGAATCATGAAAGGACGGTTAAGTATTACTAAAGTCTCCCAAGGGCTGTCAAGAGGCGGTCGCTGGCCTGCGGCTCCCCCCGCCCTCAGCCCGGCACGAGCCTGTCGGCCCAGAGGCGCTCGGCGAAGACCCGCGCCGACAACTGAAGAATGACGGCTCCGGACCCGGCGCGGGGCCAGTCACCGGGGAAACGTGCGCTTTACTTTGTCATGATAATCACAAGTGCCACTTTCGATACGACGACCCGAGACGATGGCGCCGCGGCGATGTCGCAATCCCCCTTTGCGTCGGGCCATCTCGTCGGACCCTGACGGGGCGCTGCCTCGCAAGGCGGCCGACCAGCCGCTGGCCATCACGACGCCGGCAGGCACGGCGCGGCTCGGCCATGACCGCGGGGACCTGGGGTGACACCAACGAGGGGGAGGACGAGGCGGACGACGCCGTGCTGGCGCTCCTGGTGCACGTACAGAACAACTCCTCGCGTAAGGGAGACCCGCGGGAGTCCGGGGCTGCCGCAGGGCTCAGCCTTGTTGGGTTCCGCTCTCCCTGGCAATGACAGGGCGGAGCGGCCCACTGTCCTGCATGGAGATTCGAGCCAGAGTGGCAGCGAGCTTGCCTGCCACATCGGCCGGTACACGCTTCCGTTGAGCCTTTTCCACGATGACGTCGAGGAGCTGGGAGTAGCGCACGATCGTGGTCCTGGCTCGATTGACTCTTATCCGGACCAGGGGATTGCTGAAGACAACTACACTCTCCACGAAGCGCAGGACAGATCCGGCGACGTCGGGATGCTGTCTTGACAAGAAGTCCTTGAGGGCCGCGGCATTCCCGTTGACTTGCTTGCTGACGCTCTTCGTCACCGGCACGCCATTGCGGAACCAGAGGTCGCCGTAGCTCTTCACGATGCCCGTCCAGTGCTTCGTCTCAAGGACCACAACGCCGCAGGGGCCGATCAGGACGTGGTCGATGTTACCTCGGCGCTCTGGCAGCATCACGTCGTTCAGGAGGAAGTAGTCCCCCGGCAGTCTGTGCAAGAGGTCGACGACGAGCGCTTCACCGTAGATGCCCTTCTGTAGATTCACGAGGCGCCTGCGTGTCCGGGTGACGATCGGGGTCAGTCCAAGAACGAGCAACACGCCGGCGGACGGATGGATGACGAGCGAGGCGGCCACGGCCGACAACCCGACTATTCCCGCGGCCCCCCACAGTGCCAAGCGGGCCCGCAGCCGTTGTCCAGCCGCGTACTCCCCTCCGACCCGGGTGACCGTCGTCATGTAACTCGGCCTGACGCTAGTGAACGCAGGTCCTGGGCCACTTCGCATGGGAATCAGGAATCGCTTCCCGGGAGGCCACTTGGAACCCAAGCCCCTCCCTCAGATCCCGGCATGCGTCCAGGGGGTGACGATTCCTGAACATCCGGTTGACACGGTTGAGCCGCGGCGGCGGCAGCCATACGCACCTTCCGAGCCCCGGCCGCGAGTCGGAAGGGAGAAGTCGCTCGTGGGTCGCCTATGTGGCGAGGCGCTGGCTCAGGACGGGGGCGCGAGCGAGCGAGCGCGCCGCCTCCCCGGGCAACGTGATCCTGATGCGCCGACGCACGGCGTTCGACCTCGGGGATTGGGAGCGCGGGCATCCGGGGTAAGATGGGCGGGTGCCTCGGGCCAAGCTCATGTCCATGCGGGAGGCCGTCGCCCGCTTCGTCCCCGATGGCGCCTCGATCTGCATGGGCGCGGCGCTGGAGGCGCTCATCCTCTTCGCCGCCGGCCACGAGCTGATCCGACAGGGGCGGCGCGACCTCACCCTGATGGGCCCCATCTCGGACATGCTCTTCGACCAGCTCGTGGGGGCGGGCTGCGTGCGACGCATCGTCGCCGCCTGGGTGGGCAACGTGAGCGCGGGGCTCGGCCACGACTTCCGGTGCGCCGTGGAGCAGTGCATCCCGCAGCCGCTCGCCGTCGGGGATCATTCCAACCTCACCATCGCGGTGGGGCTGCAGGCGGGGGCGCTGGGCGCCCCGTACATCCCCACCCGCTCGCCGCTCGGCGCCGACCTGCTCCGCTCCAGCCCGACATTCCGCCAGGCCAGCGACCCGTGGTCGGGGAATCCGGTGGAGATGATCCCGGCACTGATACCCGACGGCGCCATCCTGGACGTGCAGCGCGTTTTCGGAACATGGGGGACACATGAAGATCACCGCGATCGAGACCATCCCGCTGGCCATTCCCATGAAGCCCATGACGCCGCCGTCCTCGTGGACGGCCGGGACGCGCAAGCAGATCGTCGTCCGCGTCCGCACCGATGCCGGGCTCGTGGGGCTCGGCGAGGCCTTCGCCTATGGCGCGCCGCTGGCCGTGTGCAACGTGATCGCCGAGAGCCTGGCGCCGATGCTGATCGGCCAGGACCCGGCGCGGATCGAGGCCCTCGTGGACCTCATGCATCGCGGGACGATGATCTACGGGCGGCGGGGCCTGGGCATGTTCGCCATCAGCGGCGTCGAGATCGCGCTCTGGGATCTCCTCGGCAAGGCCCGCGGCGCGCCCGTGTACGAGCTCCTGGGCGGGGCCACGCGACCGCGCCTGCCCGTCTATGCGAGCCTCTTGCGCTATGACTCGCCGGATGAGGTGGCGCAGGCCTGCCGGCAGTATGCGGCGCAGGGCTTCACCATGCTCAAAATCCACCAGACCGACGTGGCATCGGTGCGCGCGGCGCGGGAGGCGGTGGGCGACGGCGTCGAGCTGATGCTGGACACCAATTGCCCGTGGACGCCGAACGAGGCCATCGCCATGGCCCGCGCGCTGGAGCCCTACCGGCTCTTCTGGCTCGAGGAGCCCGTGTGGCCGCCCGAGGATTACCGGGGGCTCGCTCGCGTCTGCCGGGCCACGGCCACGCCCATCGCCTCGGGAGAGAACGAGTCCACGCTCTACGGCTTCCGCGAGATCATCGACGGCGGTGCGGCGGACATCCTCCAGCCGAGCATCACCAAGGTGGGTGGCATCTCCGAGTTCAAGAAGATCGCGACGCTGGCCCAGGCGGCCAATCTGCCCGTCGCGCCGCACTCCTTCTACTTCGGCCCCGGGCTGGCGGCCACGCTCCACGTGGCGGCGACGTTCGGCGGCGCGATGCCCGTGGAGTTCCCCACGGGCGAGTACGAGACGCCGTTCCTCGCCCATCCCCTGGTGGCGCGCGACGGCTGGATGGAGGTGCCCTCGGGCCCCGGCCTCGGCGTCGAGATCAACGAGGACGCCATCCGCCGCTACCCCTACTCGCCTTCGGGCGCCGAGCCCTTCGTCCTCCACCGGTGAGAACGGAACGGTTGACTCGGACGCCCCGATCAGCCCCGATGGCGTGGATGATTCGCGAACGCAGTCCCGGGAGCCAGCGGGGCCTGGCGCGGCGGGCGGGGGGCCCCGCGGCGCGGAGCGCACCGCCCCGCCGCCTCGCGTGTTCCGCGCAAGCCGGATCGCGCAAGATCAAGCCGTGGGGCGTGCGGGGCTAAAGTGACTCATACCGACCGCGAATTGATGGTCATCGCCGCGGGGCGCGAGATCCGCGACGGCGAGATGGTCATGAAGCCTGTGAAGGCCTGGTCCCGCCCATAGTGACGCAAGCCGCTCGTCACCCCCTGCCATCGCGAGACTCTCCTGTCGAGAGCGCGGACGTTGGGCGAGTCGAGTTCAGGCGCGCGTGGGCGGTTGGGAGCCCGAACGCGGCTTGACAGGCCCGCGCGCGGCTGACTAGAATGCCGCGCCCCCATGAGCGACCAGGGCTGGATCGGCAAGTCGGTCAAGCGTGTCGAGGACTACCGGCTTCTCACCGGGCGCGGCACCTACATCGACGACCACCCGCCCGTCGCCAACCTCTGCCACGCCGCCATCGTCCGTTCGCCTCACCCCCACGCGCGGATCCTCGGCTACGATCTTTCCGCCGCGCTCGCGATGGACGGCGTCGTCGGCGCGATCACGGGCGCGGACGTCCTCAAGCACTCGAAGCCCTTCTCCGTGGGCGTCACGGCGCCCGTCCAGTATTTCTGCGCGGCGACCGACAAGGCGCGCTTCGTCGGCGAGCCCGTGGCCGTCGTCGTGGCGCGCGACCGTTACGTCGCCGAGGACGCCGCGGATCTGGTGCAGGTGAGCTACGAGCCGCTGCCCGCGGTCGTGGACCCGGAGCGCGCGCTCGAGCCCGACGCGCCCGTTCTCCATGAGGCGGTCGGCTCGAACCTGGCGAACAACCGGCGGCTCGTGTACGGCGATCCGGACCGGGCGTTCCGCGACGCCGACGTCGTCATCAAGGAGCGCTTCAGGTTCCCGAAGTACGGCTCGACGCCGATCGAGACCTACGGCGTCATCGCCCGGTGGGACGCGCTCGACGGCGTCTGCACCGTGTGGTCGAACTTCATGGGGCCGTTCATCATGCACCCGCTCACGGCGCGGGTGCTGGGCCTGCCCGGCAACAAGCTCCGCTTCATCGTCCCGCCGGACATCGGCGGGAGCTTCGGGATCAAGTCCCTGATCTACCCGTACATGGCGCTGATCGCGCTCGCCTCCAAGCTCACGGGCGTGGCGGTGAAGTGGATCGAGGACCGCCACGAGCACCTCATGGCCTCCTCGACCGGCACGGACCGCGTGGCCTACCGCGAGCTCGCCGCGAAGAAGGACGGCACGATCCTCGGCATGCGCTTCAGATGGCTCGATAACGTCGGTGGCTACATCCGGAGCCCGGAGCCCGGCTGCAGCTTCCGCCCGACCGGCAATTTCGTCGGCCCCTACCGGTTCCAGAACCTCGAGGTCGACGCGTCGACCGTCATGACCAACAAGTGCCTCACGGGGCCGAACCGCGGCTACGCGTGCGGCCACCTCTACTTCGAGACCGAAGGCATGATGGACCGCCTCGCCGACACGCTCGGGCTCGATCCCGTCGAGGTGCGGCGTCGTAACCTGATCCCGGCCGCGGCGATGCCGTACCGGACCCCGACGGGGGGACTCTACGACTCCGGCGACTACCCCCAGGCGTTCGACAAGGCGCTCGAGATGGCGAAGTACGGCGAGCTGCGCCGTGAGCAGGCCAAGGCACGCGCCGCGGGGCGGTACTTCGGGATCGGGCTGGCGCTGGCGGTGGACCCGTCCGTCTCCAATATGGGCTACGTCGCGACGGCGCTCGACCCGCAGTTCCGCGCCAAGCCCGAGTACCTGCCGAAGTCGGGCGCCGTGGACTCGGCGACGATCAAGGTGGACCCGCTCGGGCGCGTCATCGCGATCCTCGGCACGACGCCGCAGGGCCAGGGCCACCAGACGGTCGTCTCGCAGATCGTCGCCGACGAGCTCGGCCTCGTCCCCGAGGACGTCACGGTCGTGGACGAGATGGACACGTTCACGCGCGTGTGGTCGATCTCGTCGGGCACCTACTCGAGCCGCTTCGGCTCCGTGGGGACGAGCGCCGTCGCGCTCGCCGCGCGCAAGCTCAAGAAGAAGCTCGTCGAGTACGCGGCCCATTTGATGGACATGCCGCCCGAGCAGCTGGAGTTCAGGGACGGCGCGGTCAGGGCGAAGCAGGGGAAGGGGCCGTCGTACTCGGTCAAGGACCTCGCCGGGCGCGCCCACTGGAACACGGAGTCGCTCCCGGAGGGGATGGAGCCGGGGCTCCAGGCGACAGCCGTGTTCGGTTTCACGGTGGCGAAGGCGGTGGATGCCGAGGACCGCGTGAACTCCTCCAACACCTACGGCTTCATCGCCGAGGTGATGGCGGTGGAGGTGGACCCGGAGACGGCGGCGATCAAGATCCTCCGCTACGTGACGGTCCACGACGCGGGGACGATCATCAACCCGATGATCGCCGAGGGCCAGATCTACGGCGGCGCGCTCCACGGACTCGGCGGCGCGCTCTACGAGGAGCTGGCCTACGACGAGGACGGCAACCTCCTCACCGGCACGTTCATGGACTACCTCGTGCCGACCGCCTGCGAGGCGCCCACGATCGAGATCGCCCACGTCGTCTCGCCCTCGCCGCTCACCCCGCTCGGCTCGAAGGGCCTTGGCGAGTCCTCCTCGATGACCGTGCCCGCGGTCATCGCCAACGCCGTGAGCGACGCGCTCTCGCCGCTCGGGATCAGGATCAACGAGCTGCCGATGACACCCTCGAAGTTATGGAAGGCGATTGAACGGGCGGGTCGGAGCCACGCCGCACCGACAGCAGGCCACCCAAGGTCCAGGCCGACCACGGGGCCCCCGGTACAATGAAACCACCGAAATTCGATTATCACGCGCCGAGGAGTGTCGACGAAGCGCTGGGACTGCTCCAGCGCTACGGCGGCGACGCCAAGGTCCTCGCCGGCGGCCAGAGCCTCATGCCGCTGCTCAACTTTCGGCTGAGCCGCCCGGCCGCGCTCGTGGACCTGAACCGCATCCCCTCGCTCGCGTACATCACGGAGCAGGACGGCCAGGTGCGGCTCGGCGCGATGACGCGCCAGCGGACGATCGAGTTCTCGCCCGTCGTCAAGGAGCGGCTGCCGCTGCTCCGCGAGGCGACGAAGCTGGTCGGCCACCTGCCGATCCGCACGCGCGGGACGATCGGCGGCTCGCTCGCCCACGCCGACCCGTCGGCGGAGTACCCGGCGGTGCTGACGGCGCTCGAGGGCGAGGTCGTTGCGCGCGGACCGAAGGGCGAGCGCGTGATCAAGGCAAAGAACCTGTTCCGGACGTACCTCACGACGAGCCTCGAGCCTGACGAGATCCTCGTCGAGGTGAGAATGCCGGCGATGCCGGCAGGCGCGGGCTTCGCGCTGGAGGAGTTCGCGCGGCGCCACGGCGACTTCGCGATCATCGGGATCGCCGCGATGGTCGTGCGGGACGGCCCGCGCTGCAGGACGGCACGGCTGACCACCGCGGGCGCGGGACCGGTTCCGCTGCGCCTCCGTGCCGCCGAGGAGATCCTCGAGCGCGACGGTCTCACCGACGCTGCGATCGAAGCGGCGGCGCGCCGCGCCTCGGAGCTCGTCTCGCCGGACGCCGACATCCACGCGTCCGCCGACTACCGCCGCCACCTCACGGGCGTCCTCACGAAGCGCGCCCTCAAGCGGGCGTTGGGAGCGGCCCGTGGCTGAGATGGTCACTGTCAGGCTCAAGGTCAATGGGGTGGCGCATGAGGGGCGCTGCGAGCCGCGGAAGCTCCTGGTGGACTTCTTGAGAGAAGACCTCGAGCTCACGGGGACGCACATCGGCTGCGAGCACGGGATCTGCGGCGCCTGCACGATCTTGTTCAACGGCGAGGCGGCGCGCTCGTGCATCATGCTCGCGGTGCAGGCCGACGGCAGCGAGATCCTGACGGTCGAGGGCCTGATGCAGAACGGCACGCTCCACCCGCTGCAGGAGGCCTTCCGCGAGCACCACGGACTGCAGTGCGGCTTCTGCACGCCGGGCATGCTCATGACGGCGCTCGATTTCCTCAAGACGAACCCGTCGCCGACCGAGGCCGAGGTCCGCGAGGGCATCTCTGCCGTCCTCTGCCGCTGCACCGGGTACCAGGGCATCGTCAACGCCGTGCGGGCCGCGGCACGGACGCTCGGCGGCGCCGCCAAGGTGGAGAGCGGCACGTGACCGGGAAGGTCCTGCGGCGCCAGCTCCGCGCCCAGGGATAGCCTGTGACCGATCACCGGCCGGGAAGGCGGGCACGGTGAGCGCGCCCGCCGCGCCGAAGCTGGTGGGTGCGCGGGTGCCGCGCCTGGAGGACCCCCGCCTGCTGACCGGGCAGGGGCGCTACGTGGACGACCATCGTCCCGCGCGCACGCTCCACGCGGCGTTCCTGCGCACGCCGCACGCCCACGCGCGCATCCTCCGCATCGACGCGGAGGCGGCGCGCGCGCTGCCAGGGGTGGCGGCGGTCCTGACCGGCGAGGACATGGCGCGCGACTGCAAGCCCGTGCGCGCCGGCTCGCGGATGCCCGCCTACAAGGTCACCTCCTTCCCGGCGCTCGCGCAGGGCAAGGTGCGCTACACCGGCGAGGCGGTGGCGATGGTCGCGGCCGAGAGCCGATACCTGGCCGAGGACGCGCTGGATTGCATCGTCGTCGAGTACGAGCCGCTCCCCGCGGTGGCCGCCATGGAGGCCGCGCTCGCGCCCGGCGCGCCCGTGCTCCACGAGGAGGCGGGCGACAACCTCCTGCTCGCGCGCGAGTTCGCCTGCGGCGACGTGGACGGGGCACTCGCGGGGGCCCACCTGGTCGTGCGCGAGCGGTTCCGCTTCCACCGGCACACGGCGGTCTGCATGGAGAACCGCGGCGCGCTGGCCGAGTACGCGAGCGCCACCGGCACCCTGACCCTGCGCTCGTCGGCGCAGTGCCCGGGGATCGTCCGCGACGTCCTCGCCGACCTCCTCGACATCCCCGAGCACCTGATCCGGGTCGTCGCCGCCGACGTGGGCGGCGGCTTCGGCGCCAAGGCCTCGCTCTACCCGGAAGAGATCGCGGTCTGCGTGATGGCGCGCCGGCTCGGGCGCCCGGTGAAGTGGATCGGCGACCGGCGCGAGGACCTGCTCGCGACCTCGCACGCCTGGGACGAGATCGTCGAGGCCGAGCTGGGCGTGGCCGCCGACGGCACCATCGTCGGCCTCCGCGCGGAGGTCATGGCCGACGTCGGCGCGTACTCGATCTACCCGTGGACGGCCGCCATCGAGCCCGTGCAGACGATCTCCTTCCTGCCCGGCCCGTACCGGATCGAGCACTACCGCGGCCGCACCCGCGGGATCGCGACGTGCAAGGCGCCGATGGGGCCGTACCGCGGCGTCGGACGCCCACCGGCCGTGTTCGTCATGGAGGGGCTCCTCGACCGCGCCGCGCGCCGGCTCGGCATGGACCCGACCGCGCTGCGCCTGCGGAACTTCATCCGCGCCGAGGACTTCCCGTACAAGTCGCCGTCCGGCATCGTCTGGGACCGGTCCTCGTTCACCGAGACGATGCTCCGCGCGCGCGAGGCGCTCGGGTGGGAGGCCGCGCGCGCCGAGGCGGCGCGGAGCCGCGCAGCCGGGCGCTGGGTGGGTGTCGGCGTCGCCTCGTACGTCGAGCTGACCGGGATCGGCTCGGCGATCGCGGTGTCGCCGGGGATGCCCGTGCCCACAGGCACCGAGGCCGCAACGATCCGCGTGGATCCCGCTGGGACGGTGACCGCGGTCTTCGGCATCGCCTCCCACGGCCAGGGACTCGAGACCACGCTCGCGCAGGTCGTCGCCGACGAGCTGGGCGTGCCGATCGAGACGGTGCGCGTCCTCCACGGCGACACCGCGCTCTCGCCCTACGGCACCGGCACCTACGCGAGCCGCAGCACGGTGCTCGCCGGCGGGGCCGGCATCCTGGCCGGCCGCGACGTGCGCGAGAAGACGCTCCGGATCGCGGCGCACCTGCTCGAGGCCCACCCGGCCGACCTCGTCGTGCAGGACGGCCGCGTGGCCGTGCGCGGCCTGCCCGACCGGTACGTCACCGTCCGCGACGTCGCCAAGGCCGCCTACGGCGGCGTCCGGCACCTGCCGCGGGGCATGGAGCCCGGGCTCGAAGCCACGCGCTTCTACGACCCCTACTACGGCACGGCGTCCAACGCGACCCACATGGCCGTGGTCGAGGTGGACCGCGAGACGTTCCATGTGCGGATCCTCCGCTACCTGGTCGCCGAGGACTGCGGGCGGATCATCAACCCGCTCGTCGTGGACGGGCAGGTGCACGGGGGCGTGGCCCAGGGCGTGGGCGCGGCGCTCCTCGAGGAGATCGTCTACGACGGCGAGGGCCAGCTCCTCACCGGCACGCTGATGGACTACCTGGTGCCGACCGCGAGCGAGGTGCCGGCGATGGAGGTGCACCACGTCGAGACCCCCTCGCCGACGACGCTCGGCGGCTTCCGGGGCATGGGCGAGGGCGGGACGATCGGCGCGCCGGCGGTGATCGCCAACGCCGTCTCCGACGCGCTCGCCGAGCTCGGGATCGAGGTCAACGAGCTGCCGCTCTCGCCCGAGCGGCTCTTCCGGCGAATCGTGGGGGGATCATGAATCTGGGTCTCGCGGGCAAGGTGGCGCTGGTCACGGGAGCGGGGCGGGACATCGGCCGCGAGATCGCGCTCGCGCTCGGGAGGGAAGGGGCGGCGGTGGCCGTCAACTACTCGAAGTCGCGGGACGCCGCCGAGGCCACGGCGGAGGAGATCCGGGCGGCCGGCGGCCGGGCCCTGGCCGCCGAGGCCGATGTCACCGATGACGGGGCCGTCCGGCGGATGGTCGAGCGCGTGGGCGCCGAGCTGGGCCCCATCGACGTCCTCGTCAACAACGCGGGCATGGTCCGCCGGAAGTTCTTCCTCGAGACCACGCCGCAGGAGTGGCGCGCGCAAATCGACATCGGCCTCTACGGCGTGCTGCACTGCTGCCA
>Ga0154317_1233_pt3 | contig 13610 bp, 14 predicted proteins | sample RifGroA2_FD_105611 | JGI IMG/M metagenome (GOLD analysis project Ga0154317, IMG submission 105611) | Candidatus Rokubacteria bacterium GWA2_70_23 | reverse complement strand
CAGAGATTGATGGACACGCGCTCCTTGAGCATGATCCTGACGAAGTTCCGTCCCGCCGCGAGGTACTTGCCGTCAGGGCTCCAGGCGACCGCGGTGACGCCTCCGGCCTCGCGGTCGAGGTTCATCACGCGGGCGCCGCTCCGCACGTCCCACACGATGACGGCCCGGTGGAGGCCGCCGCCGCCTGCGATGAGCGTGCCGTCGGGGCTCCAGGCGATCGTCCCGATCTCGCCGTCGTGGGTCAGCATCTTCACCAGCCGCGGCGCGTCGGCTCTCGCCTCGGCCGCCGGGCGCCACGCGAGGGAGGGCAGCGCGCCGGCGTCGAGCATGCCGCCGGCCCAGAGCAGCACCGCCACCATCAGCACGGCCAGCGCCGCCTCGGCCCCGTGCCTCCACCCGGCCTGCGCTCTCGCAATCATCGCCATGCTCCTCGCGTGAGGGGTCGTCCCGTCGATCACGCGGGCATGCTACGAACGCGCGCGCCGCACCGTCAATGTCCAATGAACAATACAGGAGGAGAAGTAGCGAGAAGTCAGCGAGAGCGACCTCGCGGCTCGCGGCAGAACGTCGCGCGAGGCGCAACCAGGATCCCCCCTGGCGGGAAGGGGTGGGCCGGGGGGCGGTGACCACCATATCCCCGGCACCTCATCGGCGTGGCCGCGCCCGGCTGGCTCCGGTCGGAGCGCCTGCGCAGCCGGCGGCGACGCAGGCACGGGAGCAGATGACTGGGATCGGGGGCGTTCGCCGTGCTAGCCTCTGCCCATCGGGCTGCCAACGGTGAACTTTCTCCGGATCACTGACGCACCTGGGCCTGACCACCGACCGATGCGCGGCCTCCGACCCCTCGGCCTCGTCGCCCTGCTCCTGTTCGCCGCCGCGGCCTTCACGCCCCTCGCCAACCGCCTCAACGTCTGGATGGCCGGCGTGGCCAGGTTGGAACCCGCGGACGCCATCGTCGTCCTGGGCCGCGGTGGCGCCGACACCGATGGCGTCTTGGCCAACCGATCGCTCCGGCGGGTGCTCCACGGAATCGGCCTGTACCGACACGCCCTCGCTCCGTGGCTGGTGCTCTCCGGCTCGGCCGAGGAAATCCAGGCGCGGACGACCCTGGCGCAGGGGCTCGGGGTCCCCGCCGCAGCAATCCTGAGCGCAGGTCCGGCGCACACCACCAGGGAAGAGGCGGACCAGCTCCGCAGGCTCCTGCTCCCGCGCGGCAGTCGGCGCATCCTCCTCGTTGCCGATCCCATCGACATCCCGCGGGCGCGGGCCGCGATGGAACGGGTGGGCTTCGACGTGCTGCCCGCCCCCACAGCAGCGACCGGCCCGTCGCAGCCCGAAGCGCGGCTCGGCCTCCTGCGCGACATCGTCATCGAGCTGGCCGGCTTGACCTACTACCGCCTCACGGGCACCCCCTGAAGCCAAGCCGTGCGCTCCCTCACCCTCGTCATCATCGTCTGTCTGACCTCGCTGGCGGCCTACCTCGCGGGGACGCGGTTCGCCGGCCTGCGCCGAACCCATGTGCGGGAGGCGGCCATCGAGGCCCTGGACTACCTCGGGCTCGCCGTGGCCTTCCTGCTGTGCAACCTTGCCGTGGGGATCGCGCTGATCTTGGGCCTACGCACCCTCACCGGCCGGTTCGTCTCGGTCTATCTCGTCAACGACGCCGCCCTCGCAATCCTCTCTCTTCTTCAGGCGTTCATCTTTCATCGCTGGCGAGGGCGATCGAGCTGACGCGTCTCCGCCCGGCTGCCGTCGCGGCCGGATGGCCCGGCAAGCGGGTCGCTGGCAGTACAGGGGACCGGCTGCGCCGCCACATGGGCGCGCGCGCCGGCTCAGACGATCTTCTCGTAGACTCCGGGCGGGATCAGCCGGTAGACGTGGATGGGCTCGGAGACGTTCTTGAAGCGCTTCTCGCCGAGGCTCTCGAGGACGAAGTGGGCGCGGATGCGCTCGGCGGTGGTGGGCCCCACGATGATCTCGCCGCCGGTGGCGGCACCCGCGAATCGCGCGGCCACGTTGGTGACGGGCCCGGAGGCGGTGAAGGTCCACCGCTGAGCCCCCGCGCCGCTGAGCTTCGTCGCGCCCACCAGCGCCTCGCCGGTGTTGATCCCCATGTGCAGCTCGATGGGCTGGAGCCTGCCGCGCTGCTCCTCGTTGAGCGCGCCCGTGCGCTGGCGGATGGCGAAAGCGGCGCGCGTGGCGTTGAGCGCGTGGTCCCACACCGGTCCCCCGCGCTCGCCCTGGGGCGCGCGCTGGAAGATCACCATGAGCCCGTCGCCCGCCGTCTCGTTCACGTCGCCGTGGTGGGCGCGGATGATCTCGAGGAAGGAGGAGAAGTAGGTCTGCACCAGCTGATTGAGCTGGCGGGGGTCGATCTGCTCGGAGAGCTTGGTGTACCCGGCGATGTCGAGGAAGAGCACCGAGACCTCTTCCGTCCGCTTCTCGAGCTCCGTGGCGTTGGGATCGCGCTCGAGCAGCGCCTTGACCGCGTCGGGCACGAACTTGGACAGCTCCCCCTTGAGCTGCTCCAGGAGCTCCACCTGGCGGCGGGAGGCCTGGAGGCTCTCGAGCGTCGCGGCCAGCTCCGTGTTACGCGCGGCCACCTCGTCGCGCGCCCGGGCGAGGTGCCCGGTCATCTCGTTGAGCGCGCCCCCGAGCACGCCGATCTCGTCACCTGAGCGGATCGGGACGCGCGCCTCGAAGTCGCCCGAGCCGATGCGGCGCGCGACGGCGGCGACCGCCTGGATGGGCTTGACCACCACCTGCCGCATGACCACCGCCAGCACGCCCCCGGCGACGACGATCGTCAGCAGCGCGATCAGGATCTGCCGGTTGCGCTGGGCGCGCACCGCCGCGAACACCGGCTCCATGGTGGTGACCACGCGCACCACGGCCCGCACCTTGTGGTCGCTGCCGTGGCATCCCTGGCACTTCTCCTGGTTGATCACGGGGCGGTGCAAGGTGAACAGCGGCACGCCGTCCTGGTACTCCATGCTCTCCTGGGTCTCGAGCGTCTGGAGCGCCCGCTGGAAGAACGGCCCCGTCAGGGTCTTCCCGGGCTCGCGCCGCATCCGCTTGATGTTGTCGAACACCTCCTTCGGCAGCCCCGCGTTGTGCTCGACCTCCTCGAGCGTCACGAGGTCGGTGAAGGCCTCGACGCCGTTCCGGCGGTAGATGTCGAACCCCTCCACCGGCGAGGAGCCGCGCAGCTCGGTGATCATGGCGCGGGTGACGTCGGGGCGCTCCTGGAGCATGGCGGCCTCGACGCTCGCGATGAGGGCGGAGGTCAGCCGGCGCGCGGCCGCCTTGCTCTGCTCGACGAGGAGATCGGACTCCTGCTGGATGGTGAGGACGGTGGAGGCGCCGAAGCCGATGATCAGGACGACGATGATGACGGCGGCGATCTTCGCGGTGAGCCGCAAGCGGATCATCCGCGGCTACCCGAGCACCTTCGCGTAGGTCGCCTCGTCGAAACCCACGATCAGGGTGCGCCCCGTCCGGAGCGCCGGCGCGCGGAGGTTGCCCGAGGGGCCGATGAGCAGAGCCTTGAGCGCGGCGGCGTCGGGCTTGTCACGGCGCAGATCCACGTGCACCACGTGCTTCCCCTTCGCCGCGTAGAGGTCGTCCACGTCCTTCAGGAGGGCCAGCGCCTCGGCGGGACCGAGGCGCACCTTCCGCGCGTCCACCTGGATGGCGACCGCGATCCTGCGCTTCGCAAGGACCCCTTGCGTCCGGGCGCAGGTCTGTCAGCCGGGGCGGTGGTAGCTCCAGTCGATCCGTGCCACGGCGGTCACCGCAGCAGGACCTCGAAGCGGTCGGGGCGCGTGAGCGCCTCGGCGATCCGCGAGCAGTCGCCCGACGGCACGGACGCGCCGCGGGCGATCAGCTCGAAGAGCGTGGCTGAGTCGAGCAGCGTCATCTGCCCGCCCGACGCCGACTGGACCTTCGTGATGCGCGCCAGGGTCTGGCTGCGCGAGTCCTTGTAGCACGTGGCCGTGAGCCGCGTGACGATCTGGTACACCTCGGTCTGCTGCCGGGCCTTGTCCTGGATGTCCTCGATCAGCATCTTCCCCCCCACCACGGCCACGAGGAACGTCACCCCGATCCACACGTAGGGCTTCCGCCAGATCCGGGCGCGGGCGACCCGCTGCCAGACCGGCGGCTCGAGCGGCACCTTCCGCGCGGGAGTCCGCACCGCCACCGTCTGCATCATGCGCGTGGAGTGCGGGACGCGCACCGCCTCCTTCACGTCCTTCTTGATGCGAACGCGCTCCTGCTCCCCGACGGTGGCCTCCCCGGGCGTGCGGGGAGTGCCCCCCGCGAAGGTCGGCGCCCCGCACGAATGGCAGAACTTCGCCCCGGGGACCAGCTCCACATCGCAGTGAAAGCACGGGTACGGCATCGAGGCGAGCCTATCGGTAGGCTCGGGGAGTGTCAAGGCACCGTTCGGCCCCTCAGCGAGCCAGATACGCCTTCGAGTCCACGTAGACCTCGAACAGCCGCTCCGGGGAAGCCCGGAACGTGGCCGAATGCTGGACCGTCTTGCCCATGGACTCTCCTTCTCTATTTCACGAGGCGAGGCCAGACTTCCCCCGAGAGCCGCTCCATGGTCTCCATCACCTCGGCGGCGGAGCCGGTGCGGCAGTCGAAGATCGCGTCTGTCGGACCGAGGTCCAGCACCGGCTTGAGCTGCTCCGCCACCCGGGCGGCTGTGCCCACGAGATAGCCGCCGGGCACCTCGGGCGGGCGCCGCGCCGTGTCACCGCCGGGCCCGACGATCCGGATGCCGTAGCGCACGAGGAGCCCGCAGGCGTCGGGTGGGCGCCCCGCGGCCGCGACCTGCTCCCGCAGATAGGCGCAGGAGGCGCGCAGCTCGTCGGCCGTCAGGCGCACGGCGTGCCAGGCCTGGCCGTAGCGGGCGGCGCGGCGGAGCGCCGGCCGGCTGTTGCCGCCGACGGAGATGGGCGGGTGCGGCTTCTGCACGGGCTTGGGAAAGCAGCCCACGTCGGGAAACCGGTAGAAGCGTCCCTCGAAAGCAGCGTGATCCTCGGTCCAGAGCGTCTTGAGGATCTGGATCCACTCGTCGGTCACGGCGCCGCGATGCTCGAAGGGAGGCGAGCCCAGCACCGCGAACTCCTCGGCCATCCAGCCCACGCCGACGCCCACGAAGAGCCGGCCGCCGGAGAGCACGTCGATGGTGGCGAGCATCTTGGCCGTGAGCACGGGGTTGCGGTACGGCAGCACGAGCACGCTCGGGCCGAGGCGGATGGTCTTCGTGGCCCCGGCCAGAAAGCCCAGGAGCGCGAGCGGCTCGAGGTAGTCCCATTCGGGCGGCACCCCGAGCTGGCCGCTCTCGGTGTACGGGTAGCGGGACTCGACGTGGCGGGGCATCACCACGTGATCCGTCACGACGAGGGAGTCGTAGCCGAGCGCCTCCGCGCGCTGCGCCGTCTGGAGCGCGAACGCCGTGTTGGCCAGCGGACCCCAGTTGAGCACCTGGTAGCCGAGCTTGACCATGACCGCTCCTTCAGTGTCCTGCCGTGATCAGGTCTTGACCCGGCGCCGCAAGTCTTCCAGCACGTCCTCGATCTGCTCGAGGGCGGCGCGCAGGTCATCGGCGATCTCGGCGGCGATGATGTGGGGGTCGGGGAGGCTCGCCGAGTCCTCGAGGCTCTCATCGCGGAGCCAGAAGAGGTCGAGGCTCACCTTGTCCCGGGCCAGGATCTCCTCGCAGGCGTAAGGGCGCCACCGGCCGTCGGGCGTCCGCTCGGACCAGGTGGCCGCGCGATTGTGCCGGTCGCCGGGCCGGTAGCACGCCACGAAGTCATCGAGGTCCCGCCGCGTCATCGGGCGTTCCTTCAGCGTGAAGTACTGGTTCGTTCGAAGGTCGTAGACCCAGACCGTCTTCGTCCACGCGGTCTCGCTTCCAAGCCTCCGGTCGAAGAAGATCACGTTCGCCTTCACGCCCTGGGCGTAGAAGATCCTGGTTGGCAGGCGCAGGAGGATATGCACCTCGCACTCGTGGAGCAGCCTGCGCCGCACCGTCTCGCCGGCCCCGCCCTCGAAGAGCACGTTGTCGGGCGCCACGATGGCCACACGCCCGTGCACCTTCACCAGGCTCTTGACGTGCTGGACGAAGTTGAGCTGCTTGTTCGAGGTGGTGGTCCAGAAGTCCGGGCGGTTGTAGGTCACGGCCTGGCGGTCGGCCTGGCCTTCCTCGTTCACGATGGTGATGCTCGACTTCTTCCCGAACGGAGGATTGGTCATCACCACGTCGGCGTGAGCGTGGGGCTCGGCGCGGAGCGCGTCGTCGGTCCGGATCGGCGGCTCGTGGGCGTCATCGTCCGGACCGATGCCGTGGAGGTACAGGTTCATGGCGCAGAGGCGGCTCACGCCGTCTACCAGCTCCACGCCCCGGAGGGCATCGTAGCGCAGGTGGCGCTTCTGGTCCCGGTCCAGCTCGTAGTGGTGGGCGACGTAATCGTGGGCGGCCAGGAGGAAGCCGCCGGTCCCGCATGCCGGGTCCACGATAACCTCGCCCGGCCTGGGCTGGAGACAGTCCACGATGGCCGCGATGAGCGCGCGCGGCGTGAAGTACTGGCCGGCCCCGCTCTTGGTGTCCTGGGCGTTCTTCTCGAGGAGCCCCTCGTATGCGTCGCCCTTGACGTCGGCCGACATCGTGGACCAGGTCTCCTTGCCGATCAGCTCCACGACGAGCTGGCGCAGCTTGGCCGGGTCCTGGATTTTGTTCTGTGCCTTGCGGAAGACGAGGCCGAGCATGCCGCCCTGCTTGCCCAGCACCTCCAGTGTTTCCCGGTAGTGCGCCTCGAGCTTGACGCCCTCCATCTGGGGCGCCGCCAGGTCCGCCCAGCGGTAGCCCTCGGGAATCGGGTTCTCCCGGCCTTCCAGAGAAGCCCGTTCGTCCGCCATCTTGAGGAAGAGCAGCGTGGTGAGCTGCTCCAGGTAGTCCTGGTACGACAGCCCATCGTCCCGCAGGACATTGCAGTACGACCACAGCTTCTGGACGATCTGGGCAGACCCGTTGGCCATGCCTAGACGCCCGGATTCCTCGGGTCGACCCAGATACGCTCGAGGTATCGGCCGACAAGCGCGTCGAAGTCGCGATCGGTCGTCAGAAGCGTCGCGCCGACGGCAGAGGCACAGGCGGCGATCCAGACGTCGTTGTCCGATACGGACTTCCCGTTGGTCTTCAGAAACGTAGCGATCTCCGCGTAACGATCAAGGACAGGCTGCGCGTCGATGTTCACAGCCACCAGTTCCCGGATGAGGTCTTTGAGCCGCCCGATCCTCGGATCCCCCCAGTTGTACCCCTGCGCGAAAGCCAGTGCCTCCCCCAGCGTCACGACGCTGACCAGGGGACGATCCGTGCGCGCTCGGAGCTGGAAACGCGAATCCAGCGCTTCCCCGACGGCGCTACCCCGGACGAGATGGATGACGATGTTCGTGTCGAGGAGCAGGAGCCTCGACGGCATGCTCATGAGAGGCGCTCGAGCGCCTCGATGATCTCCTCGTCACTCTCCTCGCCTGGAAGCTGGCCGAGAATCGCACCCACCCCCGTTCTCGGCCCCTGGGGTTGACGGAGCGACCTCTCGTCCAGAGGGCCGAAGATCGGCCGCGGCAGGGTGCCCCACAGGGCAACATCATGCTCGCCGGCGGGCTCGATCCGCTCAGCCTCGACACGCAGCAGCGACCCAGATGGGCGGAACTTTGCCAGACCCGACACGACAGCTGTCCTTCCCCACAGGCCAGCCAAGGCCCTCAGTTCGATCGCGTCACTAGCCACGACCCCTCGCGCCTGTACGCCGGACTCCAGGACCAGCATGAACATGCGGTCGCTGTGCCGGAGGACGTCGAGCTTTCCAGCTACCCTCACGCGTTGATCCGGGGGGATTGCGCTGCGGAGCCGCCGGCAGGTCTCGATCCCGGGGAGATCCACCCGGAGGAGGCGGCCGTCCATGAACTCGAGGGCCTCGACGTCCTGGCGCAGGACCCTGGAGAACCCCTCGAACGTCTTGATGAGCCCGTCGTCGTACACGTCGCTGTCGGGCTTGCCTTCGAGTGCGTCGCGCAAGCTCTCCTCGAGCAAGTCGAGGCACGAGCGCGCCGGCTCCACGAACTCGAACAGGTCGGCCTGGCTGAACCTCTCGGGGGCCGCGTCCGCGAGGGACGGCGCCTCGATTAGCAGCACAGTTGACCCCTCCCTGAGGCCGCCCACGACATCGAAGGTCGCCGCCCGCGTCAGCCAGACCGGAGGCTTCCCGTGGGCCGAACTGCGCCCCTCGACCCGTAGGCGCACGGCTTGCTGGCATCCGTCCACCAGGACGTCCAGCAAGTCCCGCAGCAGGCCGCCGTCGATCCGGATGCCGCGCGCTCCGCCGCCTGAGAGTCGAATCCTTTGAGTGGTCACCGCCCCGCCTCCTTGCCCCCCATTCTACCCCGCCGCCTCTGCAGTTTCGCTCGCTTCTGACCATCCGGCGCGCGGGTCGCCGCTGTCTCCTGCCGGATACGCTCCAGGAGCACGGAGGCCGGCTCATCCGTCGGGTCCTGGTCGACCAGCTTTCCCCCAAACGCCCACGTGAGGATGGCTTCTCGGAGGGCGCGACAGCGGCGGAGAGCCCTCAAGGAAGTGTCGACGAGATCGTCCGTGAGCGAAAGGAGCCGTCCCACTTCTTCCCTTATCCGACGTTGCTCTGCCAGTGGAGGCAGGCCGAAGGCGATTTCGTCGATGGTGGGCGCGTTGAGATTCGGCCTACCAACACCGGCGCTGCCCCCTTTGAGTTGCCGTTGGCCTTCGCGGGATTTCAAGAAATAGAAGCAGAACCAGGAGGTCTCTACCGGAGCAGCGAGGCGGTACTGAATGAGATAAGCCCCCGGGATGGCATCCACGGAGTCGCTGAAGACGGCCAGGGTGCCGATACTTCCGGTCCGAGTGATGAGGAGGTCGCCGACCTGCACCCTGTATCGCTCGAAGTCCCCCTTGGCGACGTCGACTCGTGGGGCTGATTCGACGTCCACCTTGCCCGATTCGGAGATGTCAGACGTTCGGAGCACCAGCGGGCCCGTGTCGGAGTACGCCTCGCTTGGGTATCTTGGGCCGTAAAGCGAGAAGTCCTTCAGCAGATCAAGGGTGACCCAGCACCAGCCTTCCGGGAGTCTCGGAAGTCCTCCCCCGTCGAGCGACGGTGGCCCCTGGTACCGCGCCTTCCAGTGCTCATCCTTAGGAGGTTTCCCGCGCGTTCGCATCCGAGCGACTTGGGATTCTTCCCAGCGGGAGCGGCGCTCGGCAAGGACGCGCTTGAGCAGGACATCGGCGGGCTCGTAGTCGCGGCCCTCCGCACGGGCCAGCTCAGCCTCGGTCGGCACCAGGCGCCCCTCCACCGCCGCCTTGAGCACGGCCGCCCGGTAGCGCTTGAGGTTGCGCCGCACCCGCTCGAGCAACGCCGCGGCCTCATCGAGTCGGCTCAAGTACGATTCGATCGCCTCAACGATGCGGCGCTGTTCGCCGAGCGGAGGTAGGAGGACCGGATGCTCGCGCAGTTGGTCGCCTCCGATCGCATCAAAGGTCGTCCCCTTGGCCCGCTCGACGAGCAAGCCGACGGTATGGCGGAGATAGTGGAGAAGGTACTCAGCTTGGATGCTGGCGAGGGGGCGCACGGCGGCAAGGCCACGACCGATGCAGTAGTGCTGATCGGCCAGGTTCGTGGGCCCAACAGGAGCCCGAATCGAGATCAGAACGTCACCAGGCGCCGCCGTCTTCTGAGGACGGGAACACCACTTCACAGGCACCGGGTGGGCGGCCCCAAACTCGGCCTTGCCCTGAAGGAATGGGAGCCCGACTCGACTGGTGTTGTAGGTGTGCCCCGGGGGTGACTGCCCCTGCACAACCACAGCTATGTCCGCCAGGGCTAACTGCTCCCATCGGCCGGACAAACGGCTCTCGTCACTCACGCCGCGAGCACCTCATTGAGTTCGTTCAGCAGAGGCCTCAGCGTGTCTCCGAACACGTCGCGCGCCCTGCCCAGGCCGCCCGCCTCAGCGAACGGCGTGTAGCTGAAGTCGTCGGTGTCGATCTCGACGCTCGTGGCGAGGTGGTCCCGGATCATATCGAGCCAGCGCGCCTGTTCGGCGGTGAAGTGGCGGCCCTGGCCGGCCTGCTGCCCGAGCCACTGGCCGAAGCGCTCCCTGACCCGGTCCGCGTAGGGCACCAGCTCGTCCTGCCGGTGGATGGCGAAGCGCACCAGGGAGACGATATCCGTCAGGAGGCGCTTGCCGGAGGCGCCGCGGACCTTGTCGCGCTCCAGGATCTCGTAGGCGCGCCAGAGGAGGTCCGGCGTCCAGGAGCGGGGCGGGGCCTTGATGGCCTCGGCGAGGGCCTTGATGTCCGTGAAGCGGAGCCGGCGGCCATAGGGCTGCGAGTAGAAGACCTGGAGGGCGTCGATCTCGTCGCGGTGGCCGGCGATCCACTGCTCGAAGGAGGTCACCAGGGTGCGGGCCTTCTGCCGGGCTTCCTCGGAGTGCCCGGCTTCGAGGAGGCTGTCCTTGCTCACCTCGTCGATGATCTGCTCGAACTTGCGCTTGAGGTCCTCGAGGAGGGTGCGGAGGGTGGGCCGCGTGGCCAGCGGGGCGACGGCCTGCTTCAGGAGCGCGTCAGCCGCCGCCTTCATCTGGGCCGCAGTGGGCTCCGCGTCATCGGCCAGGTCGAAGGCCTTCCGGGCCGCGTCGGCCTGGCTGTCGGGGTCGAGGGCGTCCACGATGGCGTGGTTGATGGCGGCGAGGCTGATGCCCCCCGACTTCTCCCTGATGAGGTGCTCGTCGTCCGGGCTGCATTGCCGGCCGAGCCGGGCGAGCCGGCTGGCCAGCGAGGACAGCATGTCGGGGTCCGTGCCGCCGGCGGCCACGTGCTCCAGGAGCGCCTTGAACGAGACATGGCGCTTGCGCTCGAGGGGCTGGGTGTCGGAGAGGCCTGTCTCGGTGAGGCCCACGCAGTCCACGATGACGAAGTGGGTCTTGGCCTGGGCGTCGGGGGTGACCCCCTTGAGCTCGTCCGCGTCGATCACGCGGACGCCGCGGCCCTTCATCTGCTCGAACAGCACGCGGCTCTGCACCGCGCGCATGAAGGCGACGATCTCGACGGGCCGGATGTCCGTGCCGGTGGCGACCATGTCCACGGTGACGGCGATGCGCGGATGGTAGCTGATGCGGAACTCCTGGATCAGGTCGGCCGGCTTCTTGCCCGTGGTGCGGTAGGTGATCTTCTGGCAGAAGTCGTTGCCCCTCCCGAACTCCTCGCGGATGATCTCGACGATGTCCTCGGCGTGGCTGTCGTCCTTGGCGAAGATGAGGGTCTTCGGCACCTCGGTGCGGCCAGGGAAGATCTCGGTGAAGAGCTTCTCCTTGAACGTCCGCACGATGAGCCGGATCTGGTCCCGAGCGACCACGTTCCTGTCGAGGTCGTCCGGGGCATAGGTCACGTCCTCGTCTGGCGCTTCCCAGCGCAGCTTCCGCGTGCGGCGGTCGCGGATCCCCAGCACCGGCTGCTCGCTGGCCTCGATGGTCGACCCCTGCTCCGTGATCCTGGTGCGGATCCGGTAGACCTGGAAGTCCACGTTCACGCCGTCGGCCACGGCCTGCTCGTGCGTGTACTCCATGACGAGGTTCTGGTGGAAGAAGCCAAAGGTATGCGCGGCAGGCGTCGCGGTGAGGCCGACCAGGTAGGCGTCGAAGTACTCGAGCACCTGGCGCCAGAGGGAGTAGATCGACCGGTGGCACTCGTCGATGAAGATGACGTCGAAGTACTCGGGCGAGATGGCCGCATTGTAGACGACGGGCACCGGCTCCTTCGGGAGCTGGCCGGCGGGCCCGAACTGGGAGCCCTCCTCCGCGTCGGGAGGCAGGTCGGGCTCTCCCTTGAGGATCGAGTACATGCGCTGGATGGTGCAGATCACCACCTTGGCGGAGGCCGCGATCGTGTTCGAGGCGAGCCGCTGGACGGTGTAGAGCTCGGTGAACTTGCGCGCATCGTCGGGCGCCCGGTAGGCCGCGAACTCGTCCTCGGCCTGCTCGCCCAGATTGCCCCGGTCCACGAGGAAGAGGACGCGCCGGGCGCCGCCGAGCTTGATCAGCCGGTAGATGGAGGCAACCGCGAGGAGCGTCTTGCCCGAGCCCGTGGCCATCTGGATGAGCGCGCGGGGCCGGTCATCCCGCAGCGACTGCTCCAGGTTGGCCAGCGCCCTGCTCTGGTTCGGCCAGAGCCCCGGGCTCTCGGCTGGCGGCATGTGGCGGAGCCGCGCCCTCAGGGAGGACGGCTTGTCGGTATAGGGCATGCCCACGACAGCCGGTTCAGCCGCTGTCCGATGCTGCGCCCCGCCGCGCACCCAGTCCGCCAGCGTCTCGGCCAGCAGCCACTCGGCGATGGTCTCCGGCCGGTGAACCTGGAAGACGTGCCGGCTGCGCGGGTCGGGGTCGAGGAGGTTGGTGAAACGCGTGATCTCGCCGGTGCTCAGGTAGAGGAAGGGAAGCGGCCGGACTGGCGGGCTCAGCTCCCGCGGAAGACCCTGAGCGTACCGCTCGGCCTGGGGCTCGACGCCGATCAGCGTGTGGCCGGCCGGCTTGGCCTCGAGCACACCCACCGCCTTGCCGTCCACGAAGAGCATGTAATCGGCATAGCCATGGCCCGGAGCCAGCCTGAACTCACGGACGGCGACGCCGCGGGCGGCCTGGACGTCCATCTGGTCGCGGTCCTGGAGGATCCAGCCCGCTGCGGACAGGGCTTCGTCGATGCGCTTCCGGGCGATCTGCTCGGGGCCGCCGGAACCGGCCGGAGTCATGGCCTATAGGTAGGCGCGCTGCGGCGCATGACGGGATTGTCACGGGCCCGCCCCCCGAAGGTCAAGTTATCCCTTGCTGCCTCTGGCGGGGGGCTCCACCGCCTCGGCGATGGCCTGGCCGCCGCCCGGTTGTCGACTCGGGCACGGGAGCGTCGCGGACCGCAGCACTACCGGACCGGCGGGCGACGGACCCGGATTCGGGTGTCCTCGACGGTGACGATCGCCCCGGCCATGACGTCCTGCTCGATGCTCGACAGGACGCGCTCGAGGATGGCGTCAACGAACTCGATACGCGAAGAGGAGAGGCGCAATGAGATGAGCGACGGCGATCGTCCGCCTGCCAGGGCCAGGATGGCGGAGAAGCGGAGATCCTGGGGGAGGATGACACGGTCATCCTGGATGGCGCGGGTGACGATGGCCTCGTCCGCGGAGGTCACCGGCATGATCTCATTGATGCGCACCACGTCATGGCCCCGAGCCTGCAGGGATCGCACGGTGCGCGGCGAGATGTGCATGTCGGCGAGGAGCCTCATGCAATCGCCGAGGTCGTCTCACTCGCCAGCCAGGCGCCGTACTTGGCGGCCTGGTAAACGTCCTCCTTCTCCAGCTCGGGATACTCCTTGACGATCTCGTCGGCCGTGTAGCCGTCACCGAGCAGCTTCAGCACGAAGTCCACGGTGATGCGCATCCCACGGATGGTGGGCTTGCCGTCGCAGACCCGAGGGTCAACCGCGATTCGGTCCAACATGCCCCCAGGTTACT
>Ga0154317_1141_pt1 | contig 13631 bp, 10 predicted proteins | sample RifGroA2_FD_105611 | JGI IMG/M metagenome (GOLD analysis project Ga0154317, IMG submission 105611) | Candidatus Rokubacteria bacterium GWA2_70_23 | reverse complement strand
GGCTCCGCGCCCCGTGACGGGCCTCGACCCGGGCCGCTTCCTCGGGGTCCTTGGCGGCCAGGACCTGTTGAACGAGGCGGTACTCTTCCAGGAGCAGGTCGGGCGATTCGGTCCCCATGAGGGTGGCGCCTCTCTTCATCAGTGAGAGGAGGAGCTGATGATTCGGGCTTTTCGCCGAGGCCAGATCGGCCACAATTTCCGCCTCCCGCCCGCAGCGCGGCAGCCCGTCCTGATACAGGCGAACCTTCTCCCAGGGCAGCTCCCACCCCTCCACGGTCCGGCGGATCTCTGCCCACATCCGCCCGATGATCTCCACGTGGCGCTTCCACGCCTGGCGGCCGAGCTTCTGAACCGTCACGCGCCGCACCGAGCCGGCCAGCGCCCCCATGTCGGCCTGGGTATGGATGATCGGGATGTGGATCAGGACCCGCGTCCCCGCCCCGCTCGGTCGCCTCATCTTCGACGTCTCCAGCGCCTGGAGTATGGGGCCGACGCTATGGCGCCCACGCCATAGTCCATGGCGCGCCTCCCCTGCCCCGAACGCTTCGCATGGAGCCGCTCGCTTGCCGCGAGCGCCTCCTCCCGAGTCGCGGCCCGCATCTCGGACGGCAGGGAGGCCACACCACAACATCTACGCCACCGAGCCCGAAAACCCGCAATATTTGGGCGACTGTCGCCTGCGGAACCCCCGAGGCCTGGTTGCGAGTTCGAGCGGTTACCGCCCGGCCATGGGCTCGGCGTTCACGATCAGCACGGGCGCGCTCGCCTCGGCGTCCGCGGGCGGCAGCGGCTCACGCGCGTCCACGGGCCGCTCCCGCGGTGGCGAGCGCCGGAAACGTGGGGGCGTGGGACGCCAGGCCGCCCGCCGGGACCAGCTCGCCGAACGCGTCTGGAACCCAGCGCCCGGCGACGACCCACGAGCGCACGGTGGGGCAGAGGCAGCAGCCGTCGACCATCAGCGTCGAGGTCTCGGGAGATTCCTCGGTGATGGGCAGCGAGGCATACGCCAGGTGCCGCCACTGGCAAGTGTGGGGGTCGGCGGGGGCCTGCGGTGCGCCGACCCCTCCACGCCAAGACCCCCAGCCCCGGCCGATCCGGTCGAGAAGGCCGATCCCGAGCGGCGCCTCGTCATTCCGTTGCTCGAGCCGATCCATGACTGCCATCGAGGTCCTCCTCGGGAACTCACCTCGGTCCGTTGCTGCCGCTCGGATTCCCGTGCCGCGCGGCGGCCAGCCTCGTTCTCTCTCGGCTGGTCGAAGGATAAGCAACGACAGTGCCAGGGTTCGATCTCGCGGCACGGCGGCGAGAATGCCGGGATGCGGGAACGGCACCCGGCAAGCCGGGACGGGCCGGGGGTGCCTCGTAGGCCGGTAAGAATCCGGCCGGACCGGCCTGTCGATTCCCACCGCGTCGGGTGAGACGACTTCAGGTGTTGAGCTTGGGGTGAAGCCGGGGCCCCGCGTCCCGTACCGCGCATTGGCTTCGTCCAGCCAGGGAGTATGGTGCCGACGCTATGGCGTCCACACCATAGTCCATGGTGCGCCTGCCATGGCCCAAACGCTTCATGCGGAACTCAATCGCCCGTCATCGGTTCAGAATTTCACGCGCCTTTCGGGCCATCTCGTCCGGGCTGAAGGGCTTCTGAAGGAAGAACGCGCCCGGCACCTCGGGACCGGCGAACCCGTCGTCGAAGTACCCGGAGATGAAGAGGACCTTCAGGGCGGCATAGGTCGCCAGGAGGCGTTCAGCGAGAACCCGCCCGCTTTCTCCCGGCATGACCACGTCGGTCACGAGCAGCTGGATTGGCCCCTCGGTCGTCGCCGCCACCGCCAGCGCCTCCTCCACTCCCCCGGCTGTGTACACACGGTAACCGGAGGCTTCCAGCCCCCGCCTGACAATTTCCCGGACCTCCGGGTCGTCATCGACGACCAGCGCCGTCACGGTCTCTCCGCGCGGCAGGCCGGGCGCGGCCATGAGGGCCAGCTCCTCGGCCGGCGCCTCCCCCTCCTCCTCGTCACGCGGCAGGTAGACCCTGAACGTCGCCCCCTGCCCGGGCTCGCTGTCGCACAAGACGTACCCGCGATGCTGCTTCACGATCCCGAAAACCGTCGACAGCCCCAGCCCCGTCCCCCTCCCGGACTCCTTGGTGGTGAAGAAGGGCTCGAAGATCTGCCTCCGCACCTCCGCACTCATTCCGGACCCCGTGTCGCTGACGGCGAGCATCACGTACCGGCCGGGGGCCACCGCCTCCACGGTAGGGCGGAACGCCCTCTCATCCAGCTCGACGTTGGCCATTTCCACCGTGAGCGTCCCCGCCGGGACCCGCTCCCCCGGGGCCACCATCGCGTCTCTCGCGTTGACCACCAGGTTCATGATCACCTGCTCGATCTGTGCCGGATCGGCGCGCACGCGCCACAACCCCGCAGCCGCGCGGACACGGGGCAGGACTTGCTCGCCCAGGAGCGAGCGGAACATGGCCACCATCTCGTTGACAAGGTCGGGCAGACTCAGCGGGCGGGGCTGGATCTTCTGCGTGCGGCTGAAGGCCAGGAGCTGGCGGACCAGCCGCGCGCCCCGGTCCACCGTCGCGCTGATCCGCTCCGCGTCCTCGCGGCCGGGATCATTCGCCGGCATCGCTTCGAGAAGAAACTGAACGCACCCCTTGATGACGGTCAGCTGGTTGTTGAAGTCGTGGGCGATGCCTCCGGCCAGCCGCCCGATCACTCGCATCGCGTCGTCCTGGTCGCGCTGCGCTCTCAGCGCGAGGCGCTCCTCCTCGGCCCGCCTGTAGTCGGACACGTCCCGGATATGCTCCACCGCTTCATCGATCGCTCCCGTTCCGGAGATCAGGGCATAGCCGCGGACTTCGAGGTCCCGGCGGTCCTGGCTCCCGGCGCGGTCCTCTCGCTGCATCGAGACCGACACGGGCCTCCCCGTGTCGAACGTGGCCCGCACGGGACAGTCCGGACAGATCTCTTCTCTGGCGAACAGCTCCCGGTGGCACTGCCGCCCGACGAGCTGCAGGGCCGGAACCCCGCTCAAGGCGGCGGCGCCCTCATTGGCATCGAGGATGGTGAACTCCCGGTTGACGATCACGACAGAATCGGCAATGGAATTGAACACCGCCCGGGTCCGGCGCTGGCTCGCCGAGAGCGCCTCCGTCTGGACTTGAATCCGGTCTTCCAGCTTGCGAACCAGCCCTCGATTCTCCTCGACGAGCCGGGAGCGCTCCAGGGCCCGCTTCACACTCAATTCGAGCTCAGCAAGGCCGAGGGGCTTGAGGAGATAGTCGAAGACGCCGTGACGGAGCGCGTCCATGGCCGAGGCCATGGTGGAATGCCCGGTGATAATCAGGACTTCTGTCTGCGGAGAGAGCGCCTTGACCGTCTTGGCCAGCTCGAGCCCGTCCATCCCCGGCATGGAGAGGTCGGTGATGATCAGGGCCGGATGTTCCCGCTCGAAGATCCGCAGGGCCTCCTGGCCGTTGCGCGCCGGGAGGACATGATAGCCGGCCAGCGCGAGGCGTTCGACCATGACGTCGAGGACGTCCGGTTCGTCGTCGACGACCAGGACCTTGGAGTAGCGATCGCCCGGATCCCCGGCCACAGATCGAAGCTCCCGACCGACCGCCTGGATGTCCCGATCCTCACCCATGCCGAAGGCCTCCCTCCCGTCGCACCCTCAGAGTCCTTGAATCCACCCCCAGCGTCTTCCAGGCCACCTCCTCCTCCTCCTCCAGCTGCTGCTGCAACACGCGGCGGATCCCCTCCCGGGCGTAGGCCTCCAGCACCTCCCACCCCGGCCTTGACTCCCCGCCCTCGATGATGCTCTGCTCCTTCCTGGGCGGTGTCTCCTTCGGCGGGCGTGGTCAGCGCCCGCGGTTCGGGTTTCGGTCTCACCCGAAGGCTACACCGCCTTCACTTCGTTTACACACCCCTTGAGGGTACCTCTACCTGACGGACGTGTTGCGTTGGACCTCAGTGACGGTTTGGTGAATTGCCTTGCGCCACGCGTTCCAACGATTCCTGTACTCAGGGATTCGGATCTTGAGCTTCAGGGGTCGTTTCGGCATGCGCTCACCGGGCCCATCCTATGGTCTGCCCAACGTCCCTGCTTACCTGCCGCCGCCAAGACGAAGCCTCTCGTGCTTGTCTCAAACCGCAACAAGGCGGCGGTCAGGTGCAGTGGGTTTGTTAGGCATGGCTGGCATGAACGTCCTACCCCGCCACGGTAAGTACCACAACCTCACGTTCCACCGCCACGCCAACCTCCCGGCGGGCGGCTTCCAACTCATACCGCTGCTGGAGATTCATCCAGAATTCCGGTGTGGTGGAAAAGCAGCGCCCCAGCCGCAGTGCGGTGTCTGCCGTGATACCGCGCCGCTCGTTGGCGATCTCGTTGACACGCGCTGTCGTCACGCCAAGGCGTTGCGCGAGCGCGTTGGCGGACAGACCCAGCGGCTTCATGAACTCTTCGCGCAGGATTTCACCCGGGTGGATAGGTGGCAACAGTTTCTTGGGCATGGCTGTTCTCCTTCAGTGATAGTCTACGATCTCAACATTCTCCGCGCCGTCATTCCAGCGAAAGCACACGCGGAACTGATCGTTCACGCGGATGCTGTGCTGCCCGGCTCGGTCGCCTTTGAGATCTTCCAGCCGGTTGCCCGGCGGGCGCCGCAGGTCTTCCAGCTTCTTGGCAGCCGCGACCATCTCCAGCTTACGGCGTGCCACCGATTCGATGTTCACGAACCGTCGCACCCGCGCACCGTTGAACAGGCTTTCGGTCTCGGCGCAGCGGAAGGTCTTGATCATGTGTTGATTGTATATCGGTCAACGATAACATTCAAGCGGACACGTGCCGTCAGCGAACCCGGACCGGCGCGCGCTGGTGGTGGTGGTGTCTCCTGACACACAGGGGGCTCGAGGCGGGCCGAAGGCGGTAGAATACACCAGTGAGTCTCTCGCCCGACATCATCCACGCCCTGGTGACCGGTGAGCACGGCGACCCGTTCTCGGTCCTCGGCCCTCACCTAGGCCCCACCGGTGCCGTCACGGTTCGCGCCTTCCTCCCTGAGGCGCGGCGGGCCGCGGTGGTGACAGCCGACACGGGCGCCCCCGCCCATCCGCTGAAGCCGCTCCACCCGGCCGGGCTCTGGGAGGGGCGCCTCCCCGACGGCGCTCCCGGCCTGGCGCCGCTCCGCTACCGGCTGCGCGTCACCGACGCCGGCGGGAGCATGCGCGACATCGAGGACCCGTACCGCTTCCCGCCCACGCTCTCCAACTACGACCTGCATCTCCTCGGCGAGGGCACGCATTACCGCGTCTACGACAAGCTCGGCGCGCATCCGGCGCGGCTCGACGGCGTGGACGGCGTCATCTTCGCCGTCTGGGCGCCGAACGCGCGGCGCGTGAGCGTGGTGGGCGACTGGAACGGGTGGGACGGCCGGCGCCACCCGATGCGGATCCACCCGGCCAACGGCATCTGGGAGCTGTTCGTCCCGGCAGTGGCGGAGGGCGCGCGCTACAAGTTCGAGATCCTGTCGCGCTCGGGCGCGCCGCTGGCGCTCAAGGCCGATCCCTACGCCGTCTGCTTCGAGCCGGACGAGCCGCGCACGGCCTCGGTCGTCTACGACCTCTCGGGCTACGAGTGGAAGGACGCGGAGTGGATGGCCGGGCGCGGCAAGCGCCAGGCGCTCTCACAGCCCATGTCGATGTACGAGGTGCATCTCGGCTCCTGGCGGCGCGCGCCGGAGGAGGGCGGGCGCTTCCTCAGCTACCGCGAGCTGGCCGATCAGCTCGCCGACCACGCGACCGAGATGGGCTTCACCCACGTGGAGCTCCTGCCCGTGATGGAGCATCCCTTCTACGGCTCGTGGGGCTACCAGACCATCGGCTACTACGCGCCCACGCGCCGCTTCGGCGAGCCGAAGGACTTCATGGCCTTCGTGGATCGCCTGCACCAGCGCGGCATCGGCGTGATCCTCGACTGGGTGCCGGCCCACTTCCCCCAGGACGCCCACGGGCTCACCTACTTCGACGGCAGCCACCTCTACGAGCACGCCGACCCGCGGCTGCGCGAGCACCCGGACTGGGGCACGCGCGTCTTCAACTTCGGCCGGCTGGAGGTCGCCAACTTCCTCATCGGCAACGCGCTGTACTGGCTGGACCGCTACCACGTGGACGGCCTGCGCGTGGACGCGGTCGCCTCCATGATTTACCTGGACTACTCGCGCCAGCCCGGCGAGTGGCTGCCCAACCCGTTCGGCGGGCGGGAAAACCTGGACGCCATCGCCTTCGTCAAGCGGCTCAACGAGGTGGTGTACGGCCTCCACCCGGACGTGGTGATGGTGGCGGAGGAGTCCACGTCCTGGCCGGGAGTGTCGCGCCCGGTGTACCTCGGGGGCTTGGGCTTCGGGCTCAAGTGGAACATGGGCTGGATGCACGACGTGCTGGAGTACGTGCGCCACGAGCCCGTCCACCGCAAGTACCACCACAACCAGCTCACCTTCGGGATGCTCTACGCCTGGACCGAGAACTTCCTCCTGCCGCTCTCCCACGACGAGGTGGTGTACGGCAAGGGCTCGCTCCTCCGGAAGATGCCGGGCGACGAGTGGCAGCGCTTCGCCAACCTGCGCCTGCTCTACGCCTTCATGTGGGGCTACCCCGGCAAGAAGCTCCTGTTCATGGGCGGCGAGCTCGCCCAGTCCGACGAGTGGGACCACGAGCGGAGCCTCGACTGGCACCTGCTGGAGGCCGGGCCGCATCACCAGGGAGTGAAGCGGCTCGTCGCGGACCTCAACCGCCTCTACCGCGCGGAGCCGGCACTGCACGAGCTGGATGCCGAGCCCGAGGGCTTCCGCTGGATGGACTGCAGCGACTCGGAGCAGAGCGTTGTCTCCTTCGTCCGCTTCGGGCGCGATCCGCGGAGCCTCGCGCTCTGCGTGTGCAACTTCACGCCCGTCCCGCGCCGGGGCTACCGCGTGGGGGTCCCGCGCGCCGGCTGGTGGGCGGAAGTCGTCAACACGGACAGCGCGCTCTACGGCGGCAGCGACGTGGGCAACGGGGGCGGGTTGCGGAGCGAGCCCGTCCCCTGGCACGGCCAGCCCCACTCGGTGGTCCTCACGCTCCCCCCGCTCGGAGGGCTGCTCCTCCGCCTCGCGGGCCCGTGAGCCCCGTCCCGCCCGCAGATCTCCGGACGCGGCCGGGCGCCCCCTACCCGCTCGGCGCCACGTGGGACGGCGCCGGCGTGAACTTCGCCCTCTTCAGCGAGCACGCCACATCGGTGGAGCTCTGCCTCTTCGATCCTGCGTCGCCGGATCGCGAGACACGGCGGATCGCCGTCCCGGAGCGCACCGATCAGGTCTGGCACGTGTACCTCCCCGAGGCGCGGCCCGGGCTCCTCTACGGCTACCGCGTCCACGGCCCGTACGCGCCCAGGGCCGGGCACCGATTCAACTCCGCCAAGCTCCTGATCGATCCCTACGCGCGGGCGCTGGCGGGCGCGCTCGTGTGGGACGATGCGCTCCTCGGCTACCGCGCGGGCGATGCGGGGGGCGATCTCGCTGCCGGCGACGGGGACAGCGCGCCGTGCGTGCCGAAGAGCGTCGTCGTGGATCCGGCCTTCTCCTGGGACGGCGACCGCTGGCCGCGGACACCGTGGCACAGGACCGTCATCTACGAGGTGCACGTCAAGGGACTCACCGCCCGCCACCCGGAGGTCCCCCCGGCGCTGCGCGGCACCTATGCGGGACTGGCCTCGCCGGCGGTGGTGGACCATCTCTGCCACCTCGGCGTCACGGCGGTGGAGCTCCTGCCGGTCCACCACTCGGTCCCCGAGCGCGCGCTCGTCAGCCGCGGGCTCACCAACTACTGGGGGTACAACTCCATCGGCTACTTCGCCCCCGACGCCCGCTTCGCGAGCGCGGGCTCGGGTGGCGAGCAGGTGGCCGAGTTCAAGAGCATGGTGAAGACGCTCCACCGGGCGGGGATCGAGGTCATCCTGGATGTGGTCTACAACCACACGGCCGAGGGCAACCGGCTGGGACCGACGCTCTGCTTCCGCGGCATCGACAACGCCGCCTATTACCGGCTCCGCCCCGACCACCGCGCCGAGTACGTGGACTACACCGGCTGCGGCAACACGCTGGACATGACCCACCCGCGGACGCTCCAGCTCATCATGGACAGCCTCCGCTACTGGGTGCTCGAGATGCACGTGGACGGCTTCCGCTTCGACCTCGCCTCGGCGCTGGCGCGGGAGCTGCACGACGTGGATCGCCTGTCCGCGTTCTTCGACGTCATCCACCAGGACCCCGTGATCTCGCAGGTGAAGCTCATCGCCGAGCCGTGGGACCTCGGCGAGGGCGGCTATCAGGTGGGGAACTTCCCCGCCGGGTGGGCCGAGTGGAACGGGAAGTACCGCGACACGATCCGGCGCTACTGGAAGGGCGACTGGGGCCAGGTGGCCGAGCTCGGCTACCGGCTCACCGGCTCGAGCGACCTCTACGAGCGGGGCGGCCGGCGCCCCTCTGCCAGCGTCAACTTCGTCACGGCGCACGACGGCTTCACGCTGGCCGACCTCGTCGCCTACAACAGCAAGCACAACGAGGCCAACGGCGAGGACAACCGCGACGGCACCGACGACAATCTCTCCTGGAACTGCGGAGTCGAGGGCCCGACCGACGACGCCGAGGTCCTGGCCCTGCGCCAGCGCCAGGTGCGGAACGTCCTGGCGACGCTCTTCCTCTCCCAGGGCATCCCGATGCTGTCCGGCGGGGATGAGATCGGCAGGAGCCAGGGCGGCAACAACAACGCCTACTGCCAGGACACCGAGATCTCGTGGTTCCCCTGGCCGCTCCGTGGCCAGGCCCTCCGCCAGCTCGAGTTCACGCGCCGGCTGATCCGGCTCAGGCTCACCCATCCGGTGTTCCACCGCCGGATGTTCTTCCAGGGCCGGCGCATCCACGGCTCGGAGGTGAAAGACCTCTCCTGGTTCCGGCCCGACGGCAAGGAGATGACCGAGGAGGAGTGGAGCAACGGGCTCTCCCGCTGCCTGGGGCTGAGGCTCGCAGGCGAGGCCATCGAGGAGGTGGACGACATGGGCGAGCCGGTCGCCGGCGACTCCTTCCTCGTGCTCCTCAACGCCCATCACGAGGAGATTGCCTTCGTGCTCCCCGCCCACCGGCCACGCATGCGGTGGGAGCTCACGCTCGACACGCGCGCCTGGGAGCTGGGCCCGCGGCACCGGACCTTCCGGGCCGGAGATGCCTTCCCCCTCATGGGCCGCTCGCTCGCCGTCTTCCGGCTCCGCCGCCGACGCTTTCGCCTGGGCCGCCCATCCGGGGTATCCTGGAACAAGGACGGGGCTGCGTGAACGACAATCGAGAGTTCGATTCCGAGCTTCACCGCACGGCGCTCGCCCAGCTGGACAGGGTCGCGGCCCGGCTCAACCTCGACCCCGACATCCACGAGCGCCTCCGGTACCCGCGCCGAGCGCTGGTCGTCTCCGTCCCCATCCGGATGGACGCCGGCCACACCCAGGTGTTCATCGGCTACCGCGTCCATCACTCGACCGTGCTGGGTCCCACCAAGGGGGGCCTGCGCTACCACGAGGACGTCAACCTGGGCGAGGTCACGGCGCTGGCCATGCTGATGACCTGGAAGTGCGCGCTCATGGGGCTGCCCTATGGAGGCGCCAAGGGCGGCGTGCGGTGCAACCCCAGGGAGCTGTCACGCGTAGAGCTGGAGCACCTGACCCGCCGCTACACGGCCGAGATCATCCTCCTGATCGGCCCGGACCATGACATCCCCGCTCCCGACCTCGGCACCGACGAGCAGACCATGGCGTGGATGATGGACACCTACTCGATGACCCAGGGCAAGAGCGTCCCCGGCGTCGTCACGGGAAAGCCCCTCATCGTCGGCGGCTCGGCCGGCCGCCGGGAGGCCACGGGGCGCGGCATCGTGTACGCGCTCTACCAGGCGGCGCGCCACCTGGGCCACGAGCTCAGGGGGCGAAAGGTCGTCGTCCAGGGCTTCGGCAACGTGGGCGGCGTCGCCGCGCGCCTCCTGTGGCGCGACGGGGCGGTCGTCGCCGGGGTCAGCGACTTCCGTGCCGGCGTCTGGAACCCGGACGGGCTCGACGTCCGCCAGCTCGAGGCCCATGTGGCCGAGACCGGCAGCGTGGTGGGGTTCGCCGGCGCCGATCCGCTCACGAACGCCGAGCTCCTCGAGCAGCCCTGCGACATCCTCATCCCGGCCGCCGTCGGCAGCCAGATCCACGCGGGCAATGCCGAGCGTGTCAAGGCCAGCGTCGTCGTCGAAGGGGCCAACGGCCCCACCACTCCCGAGGCCGACGTGGTCTTGCGCGAGCGCGGGGTCACGGTCATCCCCGACGTCCTCGCCAATGCGGGCGGCGTCGTCGTCTCCTACTTCGAGTGGGTGCAGGGGCTGCAGTACTACTTCTGGAAGGAGAGCGAGATCACATCGAGGCTGCAGGAGATCATGGCGCGGGCCTTCAACCGCGTGTGGGCCCTCGGCCAGAAGGAAGGGGTGGATCTCCGCACGGCCGCCCTCATGGAAGGCGTCAGCCGCGTGGCCGAGGGGCACCGCGTCCGCGGCCTCTACCCGTAGCAGGGCGCTGAAAAAGGCCCATCTGCTTCGTTGGCGCCCTCGGCCGCACGCTCAACGTACGCAGAGTACGCCTCGCGTGCGGCCATCGGGCGCCGCCTCGCATCTGGACCTTTTTGAGCGCCCTGCGGCGTTCTTCGGCAGCCTGCCGGCGCGCCCCCTCAACGCAGCAAGGGCGCCGGGAAAGGCCCATCTGCTTCGTTGGCGCCCTCGGCCGCACGCTCAACGTACGGGGTTCTTCGGCAGCCTGCCGGCGCGCCCCTTCAACGCAGCAGGCCGCGGACGGCGGCGGCGATGTCCTCGCGGCTCGGGATGGTGCTGAGCTCCAGCCTGTCGTTGTAGGGCATCGGGACATTCCGCGCACCGACGCGCACCACCGGCGCGTCGAGCCAGTCGAGTGCCTGCTCGGTGACGATCGCCGCCACCTCCGCCCCGAAGCCGCCGCGCTTCCACGCCTCGTGCGCGATGACGAGCCGGCCGGTCTTCTTCACCGAGTCCAGGATGGTCGCCTCGTCGAGGGGCTGAAGCGTGCGCGGGTCGATCACCTCCACGCTGATCCCTTCCTTCTCGAGGTCCAGCGCGGCGCCGAGGGCCTTGTGGACCATCATCTGGGTCGCCACCACCGTGACGTCCGTCCCCTGGCGCTTGACGTCGGCGCGGCCGAGAGGGATGGCGTACTCGCCCTCGGGCACCTCGCCCTTCATCGGGTAGAGCATCTTGTGCTCGAGGAAGATCACGGGATTGTCCTCGCGGATGGCGGCGGCGAGGAGCCCCTTGGCATCGTAGGGCGTCGAGGGCGCCACGACCACGAGCCCCGGAACGTGGACGAACCAGGCTTCCAGGCTCTGCGAGTGCTGGGCCGCGAGCCGGAGCCCGCCGCCCTGCGGGCCGCGGATGACCAGCGGCACCGTGGGGCGACCGCCCAGCATGTAGCGGAACTTCGCCGCCTGGTTCACGATCTGGTCCATGGTCATGGCGACGAAGTCGAAGATCTGGATCTCGACGACGGGCCGCATCCCCGCCACCGCCGCGCCGACCCCCAGGCCCACAAAGGACGGCTCGGAGATGGGCGTGTCGCGCACGCGGTCCTCGCCGAAGGCCTCGCGCAGCCCGCGCGTGACGCCGAAGATCCCGCCGATGAGCCCCACGTCCTCGCCCATGACGAAGACGCGCTCATCCCGCGCCATCTCCTGGCGGAGCGCCTCGTTCAGCGCCTCGACGAACGTGATCTCGCGCCCGCTCCGCGAGACCGGCTCGGTCACGCTGACGTGCGGCGCGTACACGGCCGCCTCCATCATCTCCACCGTGGGCTCCGGGCTCTCCGTCGCATAGGCGATGGCCGCCTCGAGCTCCCCCTCGACCGCCCACCGGAGCTCCTTGAGCCGGACCTCGCTGACGCCGTGGTCCTCGACGAGCCGGCGCTCCACCCGCGCGATGGGGTCGCGGGCCATCCACTCGATCTCTTCCTCCTTGGTCCGGTAGTCGGGCAGGTTGGCGCGCATGCTGTGGCCGCCCCAGCGATAGGTGACCGCCTCGACGAGGCTGGGGCCCTCGCCGCGGCGGGCGCGCGCCACCGCCTCCCCCACCGCGGCGTGGACGGCCAGGAGGTCGTTGCCGTCCACCCGGACGCTCGGGATCCCGAAGCCGGTCGCGCGCGCCGCGATCCCCTCACCCGCCGTCGTGCGCGCCTGGGCCGTCGACAGCGCGTACCTGTTGTTCTCGCAGACCAGCACGTAGGGGAGCTTCCACACCGCCGCCAGGTTCATGGTCTCGTACACGACGCCCTGGTTGGCGGCCCCATCGCCGAAGAAGGCCGCGACCACCGTGTCCGTCCCCCGGAGCCGGGCCGCCAGCGCCGCGCCCCCGCCGATGGGCACGCCCGCCCCCACGATCCCGTTGCAGCCCAGGATGTTGAGGTCCAGCGCGGCGATGTGCATGGAGCCGCCGAGGCCGCGGCAGTAGCCGGTCTCGCGCCCCATCAGCTCGGCCATCATGCGGTCCAGGCTCGCGCCCTTGGCGATGCAGTGGCCGTGGCCGCGGTGGTTGCCCACGATGGCGTCGTCGGGGCGGAGATGAGCGCAGACCGCCGTGGCCACCGCCTCCTCGCCGACATAGCTGTGGGCGGTGCCCTTGACGAGCCCCTCGTTGAAGAGCTCCGCCGTCCGCTCGTCGAAGCGGCGGATCCGGACCATCACCTGGTAGAGCCGTTCGAGCGTTGCCAGGTCGAGCATGGTTGTGTGTGCCATGCTCATGTGTAGACCACGAACCCCCGCCCGCAGTCAAGGGGCCCGGGGCGCGCGGCAGCATCTCTATCCCCCCCTCCTAGCCCGGTTCGGGGGGGGCGGACGACCAGGACCGAGCGGCTCCGGGGATTTACGTTGAGGACGTTTGACGGGGCGGGGCCTCCCTTCTACACTCTGCCGGGATGGACCGCCTCGGTTCGGACACCCATCGAGGAACGGGAGGGATCAAGTGACCGCGAACGAGATGAAGCGGAAGCTCAAGGACGGCAAGCCGGCGATCGGGGTGTGGATCGCCCTCGGCGACCCGATCATCGTGGAACACCTGGCCGCCCAGGGATGGGACTGGCTCTGCGTGGACACCGAGCACAACCCCATTGATCTCGCCACGCTGACGGGCATGTTCCAGGCCATCGGCCGCTACCCCTGCGCCCCCATGGCGCGCATCCCGGAGGTGAGCGAGCTGGGGATCAAGCGCATCCTGGACGCGGGCGCCTGGGGCATCGTGGCTCCCAACATCAAGACCCGGGAGGAGGCCGAGATCGTCGCGGCCTACGCCCAGTACCCGCCCCGGGGCCGGCGCAGCATCGGCTCCGGGCGCCATGCGTTATCCTTCCACACCGACGTCGCGACGTATCTGGAGCGCGCCGACGACGAGATCCTTCGCGTGGTCCAGATCGAGCACGTGGACGCGCTCAGGAACCTGGATGCCATCTTCTCCGTGCCCGGCATCGACGCCTGCTTCATCGGCCCCAACGATCTC
>Ga0154317_1196_pt4 | contig 13703 bp, 10 predicted proteins | sample RifGroA2_FD_105611 | JGI IMG/M metagenome (GOLD analysis project Ga0154317, IMG submission 105611) | Candidatus Rokubacteria bacterium GWA2_70_23 | reverse complement strand
CGAGAACGCCTTCACCCTCAACGGGACGATGCTCGCGAACCGCCAGATCGCCGTCTTCCGCGACTTCGCGAACCCGGCCGGCTCGAGCAACGCGGCCTCGTGCCCCGGCGGGAGCTCCGGCTGCGAGCCCATCCGCTTCGACCCGAGCACCACGAGCTGCGGCTCGGCGGACGGGTGCTGGCGATTCATCCTCCGGGATGGCAGCGGCAACATCACCTATGACACCTCGAAGGCGCCGTTCAGGGAGTGCGGAAAGACCGAGAGCCCCTGCCCCTCGGGCACGCGGAGGATCAGCCACTATCAGATGGCGCTCAACTATGACAGCCGGCTGCTGAACTACTCCGCGGTGATCCCGACCAGCCTCCCGAGCGGGGGCGGGGCGCGCTTCGCGAGCACCTGGCAGGACTGGCAGGAATGCCCGACCTGTAACTGATCCCTCGACGAGCTCGATGTCGGGGGGCTCCCCGGGTGTCGGTTGGGGTCCCTCAGGCCAGCGCCGCCGGCCCCCCCGCCGGCCCCAGCGCGGCGGAGGGCTTGTCCATGAGGCGCCGCGGCGGGTCCATCAGGGGCGCCCGGCGAAGCGAGCCGGGCTGGCCGAGCCCCGCCGTCAATCCTGCTGTCTCGCCGGAGCCGAAAATTCCCTGTGGCGTTGGCGCGGTTCGCTGCTATATTCTACCCCCCGAAGATACGTCCGCGTCGTCCACGCGGGCCATGGCCGTTCATGTGCGACGTCACCGCCGTCAGGGGTCTATGAACCTCGGGAGTCTCTTTCGCAAACAGCGGGCGGTGGGCCTGGACGTGGGTACTGGCTCCATCAAGGCCCTCACGGCGGAGCGCCACGGCAAGGAGATCGTCGTGGTCGGCCGTGGGATGACCACGCTGGAGCCCGGGGCCGACTCCCGGCAGATCAGCCAGGCGATCCATGCCACCCTCGCGGCGGCAGGCGCCGGCGGCGAGCCCGTCGTGGCGGCCATCGGCGGCACCGACATCGTGATCCGCCAGGTCTCGCTGCCCCCGCTGCCGCCGGCCAAGATCCTCCCGGCGCTCGAGATCCAGCATCGCGAGCTGGGGCTCCTGCCACCGGGTGAGGCGATCATGGACGCCCAGATCCTCCGGCGCTCCAAGGACGGGACCTCCAGGGAGATCCTCTCCATCAGCGCGCCCAAGGGGCTCATCGACGAGCGGCTGAAGCTCCTGCAGCAGGCCAGCGTGAACGTCCGGATTCTCGACGTCGAGCCGCTGGCGCTCCTGAACGGGGCCCTTCACCTGACCGGGCTCGATCCGGGCGAGCTGCTGGTGCTGCTCACCGTGGGCCGGCACAGCTCCGTGCTCTGCCTCTTCAGCGAGCAGGGGCCGGTGGTGGCCCGCTACCTCGACGTGGGCGCCGAGTCCTTCACCGAGCAGCTCCGCGTCACCTTCGAGGTCTCGCCCTACTCGACCCAGCCTTTCGTCCAGAACCTGCCCGCCACCGAGGTGACTCGCGCAGAAACCGCGTGCCGCGAGATCATCGAGCGCATGGCCGAGGACATCCGGCTGTCGCTGACCTTCTACCGCACCGAGTACGACCGCGAGAGCCTTCCGCGCTATGCCCTCGGCGGGTGGGTGGATCTGCCGCATATCGGCCGGTGGGTGGCCGATCGGCTTGGGCTGGGCGCCCCGCTCGAGATCATGGATCCTTTCGGGGCGGTCGAGGTGAAGGTTCCCGCCGCCGGCCCCGACCTCGGAGCCGCGGGGCCGCAGTTCCTCCAGGCCTTCGGCCTCGCGCTGAGGGGGCTATGAGCGGGCGCTTCGCCGTCGATCTGCTGCACCCGGGCCGGGTCGCGGTCACCTGGCAGGAATGGTTCATCGGTACCCAGGGGCGGCGCCGGCTCGCCTTCTTCGCGCTCGGCGGCGCCGGGTTGCTCCTTCTCGTCCTGGTCGGCGGCATCCTGCCGACCTACTGGCGCCTGTCGGCGGACCTCGACGCCATTCCGCGGCTGCAGAAGGATCTGGGGGCCGCAGAGGCCGATCTCGGGCTCCTCCGGACCAATTTGCAGGCCCTCGCCACGGAGGCTCGGCGTCAGGTCCGGTGGGCGGACCTCATGACGGCGTTCAGCCAGCAGACGCCGCGGGCCGTCAAGGTCCAGGTCATCCAGTCGACGCGGACCACGCCGCCCCCGGCGGCTGGCCAGCAGCCGGGAGATGTGCGCCCCGAGGCCACGCTGCGCATCGAGGCGCTGACACCGCTGCGCCCGGGCAGCCCGCCGCTGCTCGAGGTGGCCCAGTTCATGGCCGGGCTCATGCGCGACCCGGCCGTGAACAAGCGCTTCCAGCTCAAGAGCTGGGAGATCAAGCCCCCGGCCGGCGGGGCAACCGACGGGCTGCAGCTCCTCAACATCACCGTGTTGCTCTCGGAGCGCCCCTGGTGAGAGACCGCGCGCTGGGGATCGTCTGGATCGTCGTCGCCCTCGTCCTCGCCATTGTCCTGCTCTACGAGCTGGGCAAGTGGCGCTCGATCTCCAGCGAGGGAATCCGCGCAGGAACGGAGCGCGTGCGGCTGACCGGAGAGATCCGGGCCAAGGAGGAGGAGATCGTCCGCGAGATGCGCGCCAACGCCGGGCTCCTCCAGGAGATGCAGTGGACCTCGGCCGGCGGCGACCCGTCCGCCTTCCTCACGCGGCTCGCCGAGCTGGCCCGCGAGAAGCGCATGAAGGTGATCGGCATCGGCACCCTCGAGCGCCAGGCCACGGCGCAGTTCAACAAGTCGTGGCACCTGATCCAGGTCGTGGCGCCCTACGGGGAGCTGCGCGAGCTGGCGGCGCGCGTGGAGGGGGAGAAGGGCATCCTCGAGGACATGTCGCTCTCCGTGGCGAAGGAGCCGGCGGTGCCCGGGGCCGCGAAGGTCGACGAGGTCGAGGCCAAGTTCAAGATGACGGCGCTCGAGCTGACGACCGAGGCCAAGAGGATCCTCGATCGTGCCCTGGCGGCGAGCGGGGCCGGCCCGCAGCCGTCTGCGCTCTCGCTGCCGCTGCCAACCGCCGTGGCCGATGCGGGGCCCGCGCGCGACCCGTTCGCGTTCGGCGCGGTGGCGGCGGCCCCGGCCGCCGGCCGCCGTCCGGCCGCTGGCGCCAGGCCCGCGGTCGCCCCGGTGCCCGCCAAGCCAGCCGCCCCCGCTGTCGAGGCGCCCAAGGTGGCCATGGAGCTCAAGGGGATCGTGGGCTTCCCGGGCGGCTTCCTCGCCATCGTGAACAACCAGATCGTGAAGGTCGGCGACAGCCTCTCCGGGCACCGCGTGGAGCGGATCACGGACGATGCGGTGGTGCTCCGGGAGCCCGGCGGGGGAACGCGAACGATTTCCCTGCCCGGGCTGGCTGCGGCCCCGCCCGCGGGGCTCAGGAGGTGAGAGAGACCATGGTGTCCTGGATGCGGATCGGCTTCGCGCTGCTCGGCCTGGCTGTCCTCACGCTGTTCCCGTCAGATCCCGCTGCCACCGCCCAGGGGGCCTGCCGCGACAAGCTGCCGGCGGAGCCCATCACGCTCAACCTGCGCGACGCCAACGTGCAGACGACGCTGCGGCTGCTGTCCCAGCAGTACCGGGTCAACATGGTCGTCACCGACGAGGTGAAGGGGACGGTGACGCTGGACTTCTTCCAGGTCCCGGCGCGCGACGTCTTCGAGGTCATCATCGAGTCGGCCAATCTGCAATGCGTGGAGGCGACGGGCGTGCTCCGCGTGAGCACCACCACCCGGCTGAAGCAGGAGGCGGACGAGCGGCAGAAGGCCCAGGATGACCGCACCCGGCTCGATGCCGACACGCGCCAGAAAATCGCCGAGGCCCGGCAGAAGGAGGAGGAGTTCGCGGAGCTCAGGGCGCGGGGCCCGGTCAGGGAGATCACCCTGCGCCTCTCCTACGCCGATGCGGAGGAGGTCGCCAAGACCATCTCGGGCATCCTGGGACTGCCCTCCGGCGGCGAGCTGGTCCCGACGCTTCAGCCGCAGATGTACGCGCCGCCCCCGCCGGTGAGCATTCCCGGCCAGCCGCTCCAGCCGCCGACGGTCCAGGCGCCGGCCGCCCTGCCTCCGCCCGATGTGCTGTCGAGGGGGCTCACGGTCAGGGCCTACAAGCCCACCAACACGGTATTCATCCGCTTCTACGAGAACGACCTCAACCGGATCGTGAAGCTCATCAAGGAGTCGCTCGACATCCCGCTGCCGCAGGTGCAGATCGCCGCGCAGATGGTGATCACGACCCAGAGCGCGCTGGAGCAGATCGGCATCCAGTGGGGCGGGGCGGCGGTGGGCCAGCCACGGCACCCGAGGGACCCGGCCCTTCTCGGCCAGGGCTACTCCCAGGCGAACGTGACCCAGGGGGGCACCAGCCAGGTCCCGACGCCCCCCGTTGGCGGCACGCCGGTTGTCGGCACATTCAGCCAGAACCCGAACCTCCTGGGCGCCGGGAACACGTTCCTGCCTATCGCCGCGGCGACGGGCTTCCCCGTGGGTGGCAACCTCATCAATCTGCCCATCACGGCGGCCAACCCCGCGCTCGGCCTCCTCCTCGGGATCGTCGGCAGCGACTTCAACCTGAACCTGGCCATCCAGGCGCTGGAAACCCAGGGCAAGGCCCGGTCGCTGTCCGAGCCGAGGGTCGTGACCATCGAGAACGTCAAGGCCGTCATCTCTCGTGGCTTCGAGGTGCCCTTCACGAGCGCCTCCCAGCAGGGCACTCAGGTGCAGTTCAAGGACGCGCTCCTCGAGCTGACCGTGACCCCGAACGTGATTTACGAGAACGGCCTCACCAAGATCCGGCTGAAGGTCATCCTGCAGAACGACGAGCCGAGCTTCTCGGCCGCCGCGGTTCGCGCCACGGCCGACAATCCGGCCATCTTCAAGCGCAAGACGATGACGGAAGTGGTCATGATCGAGGGGGAGCGGCTCGTCATCGGTGGGGTCACGAAGGAGAGCTCCGAGAAGTCGCTGCGCGGGGTGCCGCTCCTGTCGAATATCCCGGTGCTCGGCTGGCTCTTCAAGAAGCGCGAGACCAGCTCCGACGCGGAGGAGCTGGTGGTGATCCTCACGCCCACCGTGCTGAAGAGGCCGGACGGCGCCGCCAAGAGGTAACCCCAGGTGTACGAGGCGTTCTTCAGCCTCGAGGATGCCCCGTTTGTCCTCACGCCTGACCCTCGCTTCCTGCTCCGGTCGAAGGGGCACCACGAGATCCTGGGGACGCTCCTCTACGGGATCACGAGCCAGAAGGGCCTCATGGCCCTCATCGGCGAGGTGGGCACGGGCAAGACCACGCTGTGCCGGGCCCTCCTGCGCGAACTGCCCAAGGACGTGCAGAGCGCGCTGGTCCTCAACCCGCACCTTTCCGACATCGAGCTGGTCGGGACGATCCTGGACGACCTGGGGATCGAGCGCCGCGGCACCACGAAGGGCGAGCTGATGACGGCGCTGTCCCAGCACCTCCTCGCCGCGGGCGGCGAGGGTAAGACCGTGGTCGTCATTCTCGACGAAGCCCAGCAGATGAGCGTGGAGGCCCTCGAGCAGATCCGGATCCTCTCCACGCTGGAGACCGCCACCCGCAAGTTGTTGCAGATCATCCTGTCGGGCCAGCCCGAGCTCGAGGAGAAGCTCAAGCAGCGGGAGCTGCGCCAGCTCGATCAGCGCATCGGCATCCGGTGCTACCTCAAGCCGCTGTCCAGGAAGGACACGTTCCGCTACGTGGAGCACCGGATGCGTATCGCCGGGCTGCCCGGGGCCCTGCCGTTCACGCGCGCCGCCATGGCGAGGATCTTTGCTTACAGCCTGGGGATCCCCCGGGTGATCAACATGGTCTGCGACCGGGCGCTCATGGCGGCCTTCAGCGCCCGGGCGCGCGAGATCAACCCGGCGCTCGTCAAGGCCGCGATCAAGAACCTCCAGGGCGAGAGCCGCGGGAAGCGACGCGGTGCGGCCGGGGCGGGAGGCGGTCGGCGCTTCGGGCGCGCTGCCATCGCGGCCGGCGTGCTCGGCGCCGTGCTGGTCGGCGGGGCGGCCGCCGGCTACTGGACCGGATGGGCACCGCCGGTTTTCCGCCTCCCATGGCGGGCCGATGCGCCGGGGGCGGCGACTCGTCCGCGGGGCGCCGTTCCGGTGCCGGCCTCGGCGCCGTCGGCCGGCCAGCCCGCGGTAATCGGACGGGGTGAGCCCGGCGCCGCTCCGCGAGACGGCCAGTCGCGCGAGGCCCTGCCGCGCGACGGGATGAAGAGCCTGCTCGTCCAGGTCCTGAGACTCTGGAGCGTCAACGAGGAGCTGTCTGACGGCATTATCGCCGCGTGGCCCGTGGACGCAGCGCGCGCCCCTGACCTGGCGGCCATCGCCGCGAGCTACCAGCTCTCGGCGACGCTCCTGCCCGAGACCACGCTGGCCGAGCTGCGCGCCATCGGACTGCCGGCGCTCATGCAAACCGGCGGCAGCGAGGGCGCGCGCGCGCTCCTCCTGCGCGGCATCGAGGGGGACACGGCGGTCCTGGCCACGCCCACCGGCGAGGAGACCCACATCGCGCTGGACCGCCTGGAGGCCGCCTGGAACCATCAGGCCTGGATCATCTGGAGGAACATCGACCTCCTGCCGGCCGATCCGAATCAGGAGCTGACGCCGACGGTGGTCGCGACCCTCGCGCTGCGCTTCCAGAAGCTCGGGCACCTGACGCCGCCCGTGCCCACGACCAATAACGAGCGCTTCCAGCAGGCGGTGCGCCGCTTCCAGCGCGCCACGGGGCTCCGCGACGACGGGATCGTCGGGCCCCGGACCACGCTGGCCCTCTCCCGCGTGATCGGCGGCCGCTTCAGCCCCACGATCACCGACACCAAGCCCCGATGACGCTCCACGGTGACCCCGACGCCCCGATGAGCCCCGGAGGGGCGAAGAGGCCCAACCGCACACCGGAGTCCTCCACGTTCAGGCGAGAAGGAGAGAGCCCCGCAGGGGCGAAGAGGCCCAACCGCGACCCGATGTCATCCACATTCAGGCGTGAAGAATGAGCCGGCTCGCGGACATCCTGTCAGGGATGGACCGCGGTCGCTCCCGGCCGCGAGGCCTCGGTGGGATTTCGAACCTGGCCCCACCGCCCGCGCCCACACGGAAGTGGCGTATGGGCGTGCCTTTGGTTATCCTAGCGGTCATGGTAGCCGTCGCGGTGGCCTTGTACATGCGACCGCACCCGGACACGGTGTCGAGGGTGGCGGCTCCCACCCCGCCCGTCCCAGCTCCCGTCGCCTCCCAGCAGCCCCTCCCGGCCGCGGGCCCGGCGAAGCTCTCGGTTCGCCGCGAGGCGGAGGCGCCCGTCCGGGCCCTGCTGACCCAGGGGGCCGAGGCGGTGGAGCGTGGCGCCTTCGGTGAGGCCGCGGGCCTCTTGAGGCAGGCCACGGAGCTGGCGCCGAGCGATCCCGACGCCTGGAACGGGCTCGGTGTCGCGCTGGTTCATCTCGGAGACGTCACGGCCGGGGTGGCCGCGTTGCGCCGTGCCGTGCGGCTCAAGCCGACCCATGCCGAGGCCGAGCGGAACCTCGGCGTCGTCCTCGACCGCCAGGGGAAGTCCATGGAAGCGGCCGCCCACTACCGCGCATTCCTCGACCTCGCCACGAACGGACATCCCGCCCGGAACGACGTGCGCCGGCGGCTCGGGGAAATCGCCAGCCGGAAAGGCGACGGATGACGCAGCCCACCGAGCGCTGGGGCTGGGTTCCGCTGGGCCAGATGCTCGTCCAGGACGGAATCCTGACCGACGAGCAGCTCGCTTCCGCCCTGGATCGCCAGCGCAAGGTGAAGGACCGTCTGGGCCAGGTCCTCATCGAGATGAAGCTCATCGACGAGGAGGTTCTGCTCAAGTACCTGGGCGCGCAGTTCCGGAAGGAGCCCATCACCCGCCTGGAGCTGGCCGCTCTCGACCTGGACGTCGTCAGGCTCGTGCCGGAGGAAGTCGCCCGCCAGCACCGCATCATCGCCGCCGAGCGGCACGGCCGCCGGCTCGTCGTCGCCACCGCGGACCCGCTGAACGTCGTCGCCATCGACGACCTGCGCCGCGCCACGGGGCTCGACGTGGACTTCCGCATCGGCCCCGGCAGCGCGATCCAGGAAGCCATCGACAAGTGCTACCGCAAGATGATGTCCACGGCGGGCATCGACGACGCGCTCCGCCAGGACCTGGGTCTGAGCGTCGGGCTGTCGCCCATCACCGAAGAGGCCGTGGACGTCAAGCAGCTGCGGACCCAGGCCGACGATCCGCCCGTCGTGAAGGTCGTGAACTACGTCCTGGGCCGGGCGGCCGAGGACCGCGCCTCTGACATCCACGTCGAGGCCCACGAGGACCGGACGCGCGTCCGGTACCGCATCGACGGCCTGCTGTTCGACCTGATCGAGGTGCCGCGCTCGCTCCATCTGGCCGTCGTCTCGCGCCTCAAGATCATCTCCCGGCTCGACATCGCCGAGCGCCGCCTCCCCCAGGACGGCAGCTTCGCCTCGCGCATCCACGGCAGGGAGATCGACTTCCGCGTCTCCACGCTGCCCACGATCTGGGGCGAGAAGGTGGTGCTGCGGCTCCTCGAGAAGGAAGCCGTCACGACCACCTACACGCTGGAGAACCTGGGCTTCGACCCGGACCAGCTCGAGTCGTTCATGAAGGGCATCCGCCGGCCGTGGGGCATGGTCCTCTTGACGGGGCCCACCGGGAGCGGCAAGTCCACGACGCTGCACACGGCCATCAAGGCCATCAAGTCGCCGCGCAAGAACATCGTCACCGTCGAGGATCCCGTCGAGTACCGCCAGCCCGGCATCCAGCAGGTGCAGGTCAAGGCCGAGATCGGGTTCGACTTCGCCCGCTCGCTCCGATCCATCCTGCGCCAGGACCCGGACATCATCATGGTGGGCGAGATCCGGGACGCCGAGACGGCGCAGATCGCCGTCCGGGCGGCCCTCACCGGCCACCTCGTGCTCTCGACGCTGCATACCAACGACGCGGTCTCCACCCTCATCCGGTTGATCAACATCGGGGTCGAGCCGTTCCTCGTCGCCACGGCCGTGAACGTGGCGGCCGCGCAGCGGCTCGTCAGGAAGATCTGCACGCACTGCAAGGAGGCCTACCGGCCCACGCCGGAGGAGGCCAGCCTGTTCGCCCCCGGCCCGGCGCCCGAGCTGCTGCACCGCGGTCGGGGATGCAAGGAGTGCCGCAACATCGGCTACCACGGCCGCATGGCCCTCTACGAGGTGTTCTGGATCAACGCGAACGTGCGCCGCATGGTGCTCGACGGGGCCGACGGGGACGCGATCCGCAAGTACGCCGTCGAGGGCGGGATGGTGCCCCTCAGGCAGGCGGGGTTCCGCAAGGTGGTGCAGGGGATCACCACCCTGGAAGAGATCATGGCCGTCGTCGCGGACCAGGACTGAGCCCATGCCCGTCTTCGAGTACGAGGTCGCCGATCGCGCCGGGGCCCTGACGCGGGGGCGGGCCGAGGCCGCGACCGAGGGCGATCTGATCGCCCGCTTCAAGGAGCAGGGGCAGTGGGTGCTGGCCGTTCGACCGGCGGCCGGCGGCGGCGTGGCCGGGCTCGGAGCCGGCGTCGCGCTCGGGCCCCTCATCGAGGCGGCGCGGCAGATGGTCAAGCGGCTGTCGAGCGGCGTGAACCTGGCCACCATGGTGCTGTTCACGGGCCAGCTGGCGGCCATGCTGTCGGGCGGACTGCACCTGGTCCGGATCCTCACCGCGCTCGCGGCCGAGACGACGAACAAGCCCTTCAGGAAGGTGCTGGAGGACGTGCGCGATGCCATCACCGGCGGCGCCAGCTTCGCCGACTCGCTCACCCGGCACCCGCACGTGTTCGACCGGCTCTACGTCGCCGTGATCCGGGCCGGCGAGCTGTCGGGCTCCCTGCCGCAGGTCCTGGACACGCTCACCGTCTACCTCGAGAAGACGGCGAACCTCCGCCGCAAGGTCAAGGGGGCCATCGCCTATCCGATCGTCATCCTGATCGTCGCCCTCCTGGTCGTCTTCGTGATGGTGGTGAAGATCGTGCCGATCTTCCAGGGGGTGTACGCGCGCGCCAACGCCACGCTGCCCGCGCCGACCCGCGCGCTCGTGGCGATCAGCGACGCGGTGCGCGACTCGACGCTGACGGTCCTTGTGGTCCTCATCCTGGTGGTCATCGGCATCTTTGCGGCCCTGCAGACGGAGGCCGGCCGCCGCCTCTTCGACCGCTTCAAGCTCAACGTGCCGCTCTTCGGGTCGCTCATCCGCAAGGCGATCATGGCCCGTGTCTGCCGCACGCTCAGCGTGCTGCTCAACAGCGGCATCCCGCTCATCGAGGCCATGGAGACCGTCTCCAAGGTCGCGGGGAACAAGGTGGTCGAGGAGGCCATGGCGGCGGCCACCCAGCGGATGCGGGACGGCGGCACCATCGCCGAGACCCTCCGCGAGACGGGCCAGTTCCCGAGCATGGTCACCCAGCTCGTGGCCACCGGCGAGGAGAGCGGCACGCTGCCGGGGATGCTGGCGAAGGCCGCGCTCTACTACGAGCAGCAGGTGGACAGCGCGGTGGCCACCCTGTCCACGCTCATCGAGCCCATCATGATCGTGATCATGGGGGCCATCGCCGGGAGCATCATCTTCGCGCTCTATCTGCCGATCTTCACCCTCGGCCAGGCGCTCAAGGGCGGGATCAAGTAGACCGCAGCGCCGGAGCGATGCCCGAGCGGGTTCGGCCGTATCGCGTGTCGGTCAGGCTGTACGTGGTCTTCTCCCTCCTCATGGCCGTCTCGGCCACGGTGAGCGGCCTCATCCTCCTCTACCTCGCGCGGCCCTTCATCACGGAGCTCGGAGGGCAGCAGGCCGCCCGCGCGACCGTCCTCCTCTTCTCCGGCGCGGCGCTGGCGGGGGCGGCGGCGGCCGTGGGCGGGCTCGTGGTCGGGCTGCGCTTCGCCGGGCGCATCCGCGGCATCGTCCGGAAGGCGCAGGCCCTGTCCCCGACCGGCGAGGAGACGATTCAGTCGCGCGCCACCGACGAGCTCGGGGCGCTGGACGAGGTGGTGGGCCGGCTGACGCTCTCCATGGATCGCTTCGTCCGGGACAGCGACATCCTCACGCGGCTGCCCGAGGGCATGCTCCTGCTGGGGCCCGCGGGCGACCTCGTGTCGTTCAACACCGCCGCCGAGGTCCTCCTGGAGCTGTCGCTGGAGCACTTCCGTGGCCTGCCGATCCTGTCCAGCCAGGGACCGCTGCCGGTGGGCAAGGGGAACGAGCCGCTGGCCCACCTGCTCGACGACGCCACGGTGGGGGAGCGCTCGGTCCACATGAGCGAGGTGACGGCGACGACCTCGAAGGGGCGGGAGCTGCTCCTGGAGGTCACCGCCCAGCACCGCCAGTGGGGGCGGGACTCGACGGCGCTGGTCCTGCTCTTCCGGGACGCCACGGAAAAGCGGCGGATCCGGGAGGAGATCCGGCGGGCGGATCAGCTCGCTTTCCTCGGGGGCATGGCCGCGCGCGTCGCCCACGAGATCCGCACGCCGCTGGCGACGATCCGCGGCCTGGTGGAGCTGCTGCAAACCGACCTGCCCCCCTCGGACTCGAGGCGGGAGTACATGGATCGCCTGCTCCAGGCGGTGGACCGGCAGGACCGCCTGGTCGAGAACCTCCTCACCCTGAGCCACCCGGAGCCGGAGAGCTGGCAGCCCGTGCCCCTGCGGGAGCTGGTGGACGATGTCGTCGGCATGCTGCCGGGCGATCCGCGCCTCCGTGTGGCGCCGCCGCCCGCATTCCTTCCCCCTGCCGTGGGGGACGCGTTCCGGCTGAGCGAGGTGCTCGCCAACCTGATCAAGAACGCGCTGGAAGCCACGCCCCGGGATGGTACGGTGGAAGTCATGCTGGCGCCGGGAGAGCGCGATCGCGTCCGCGTCACGGTGCGGAATACCGGCGCGGGCATCCCCGCCGAGATCCGGGAGCGCATCTTCCAGCCCTTCTTCACGACGAAGTCGCGCGGGACGGGGCTCGGGCTCGCGATCGCCAGGCAGATCGTGGACGCGCATCGGGGGAGCCTCAGAGTGGAGAGTGACGGCGTGTCGGAGACCACGTTCATCGTCGAGCTGCCCACCACGGCACCGGTGGTGGCGGCCACGCGCGCCTGAGAGGCGCCATGGCCGAGCGCGTCCTGATCGCCGAGGACGACGAGGACCTGGCCTTCGTCCTGCGCGAGGCTCTGATCCGGAAGGCCTACGAGGTCGAGGTGGCGCCCACGGCCGGCGCCCTTCTCGACACGCTCAAGGTTGCCGCGTGGGACCTGATCCTCCTGGACGTGAAGCTCCCGGACATGGATGGGCTCGACGCCATCCCGCGCTGCCGCGACCTAGCCCCGGACACGCCCATCATCGTGATGACGGCCCACGGCACCCGCGAGATCGCCAGCGAGGCCATCACACGCGGCGCGTACGACTTCTTCACCAAGCCCCTCAAGATGGTCGAGTTCCAGGTGGTCGTCGCCCGGGCCCTCGAGCGGCGGCGCCTCCAGCAGCAGGTCAAGGCGCTGCAGGCGGCGCAGGGGACCGGTTTCGAGGAGCTGATCGGGCCCAGCCTCCCGCTCCGCCGCGTGATCGAGATGGCGCAGCGGGTGGCGCCCACCGATGTGACCATCCTGATCGAAGGCGAGAGCGGGACGGGCAAGGAGGTGCTGGCCCGCGCCATCCACCGGCTGAGCCCCCGGAAGGAGGGGCCGCTCATCCCGGTGAACTGCGCGGCGATTCCGGAGGGGTTGCTCGAGTCCGAGCTCTTCGGCCACGAGCGGGGCGCCTTCACGGGAGCCGTGCGGGCCAAGCCGGGACGCTTCGAGCTCGCGCGCTCCGGCACGCTCTTCCTCGACGAGATCGGCGACATGCCGCTCTCCATGCAGGTGAAGATCCTAAGGGCGCTCCAGGAGCGGGAGATCGAGCGCGTGGGTGGCACCAGGCCCATCAGCGTGGACGTGCGGGTGGTCGCCGCCACCCACCAGAACCTCGACACCCTCGTCGCGGAGGGCAAGTTCCGCCCCGACCTCTTCTACCGCCTGCAGGGCATCCGGCTGCGGATTCCCCCGCTGCGGGAGCGGATCGACGATCTGCCGGACCTGATCACCCATCTGCTGCAGCGCGCCGCGCGCCGGCTGTCGCGGATGCCGGCCACGCTGTCCACCGAGGCGCTCCGGTGTCTCTGGACCTACCAGTGGCCCGGCAATGTCCGCGAATTGCAGCATGTGCTGGAAGGCGCCATGGTGCTCTCCGACGGCATCATCCTGCCGGAGCACCTGCCGCCGGCCATCCAGCAGAGCGCAGCGGCGCCCCCCGATACCGCCGTCCACCCTCCGCTCTCCGGGTCCCTCGACGAGGCGCTCGAAGACTGGGAGCGCCGCATGATCCTCGACGCGCTCCGCCAGGCGGGCGGCGTCCAGGCGCGCGCCGCCAAGATCCTCGGCATCTCGGAGCGCAGCCTCTGGTATCGGGTCAAGAAGCTCGGCATCCAGGTCCGGACGCCGCCCGCATGAGATCTCCCGGCCCGGGCTCTTGACCCCACCGGCCGCCGCTGCCATGGACACCTTCGCCGAAGCCCTGGCCGCTCTCCTCGGCCGCCTCGCCGCCATCGAGGGGCCGCTGGTGGTCGTCGTCTCGCGGATCCTCGTGGTGCTGGCGGCCGTCGGGCTGGCCTCCGTGGGGTACCGGGCCGGCTC
>Ga0154317_1196_pt2 | contig 13746 bp, 11 predicted proteins | sample RifGroA2_FD_105611 | JGI IMG/M metagenome (GOLD analysis project Ga0154317, IMG submission 105611) | Candidatus Rokubacteria bacterium GWA2_70_23 | reverse complement strand
GCCGTTCGATTGACTTCCCGAGGGGTTTCTGGGAAAATCCGCCCACCGGAAAGGCCCCGGCGCCAAGGGGGCAACCGACACGCATGGCACACCACCCAAAGCGGGCCTTTCACATCGCCTCCGAAGCCGAGATCAAGGCTGGCGAGGTGTCCGACGTCTACTTCGCGCGCACCGTCCAGATCCTCAAGGCCCGGGGCCTCAACAGGCGCGTCAAGGCCGAGATCCGCCTGAAGAGTTTTCCGCAGGCCGACTGGTCCTTCGGCATCCTGGCGGGGATCGAGGAGGCGGCCACCCTGCTCGAAGGCCTCCCCGTGAACGTGTGGGCCATGGACGAGGGGACCCTGTTCGCCCCCTACGAGCCGGTGCTGGTGGTCGAGGGGACCTACACCGAGTGGGCCGAGTACGAGACCGCCCTCCTTGGCTTTCTCTGCCAGGCCTCCGGCATCGCCACCAAGGCCGCCCGCTGCAAGCGCGCCGCAGGCGAGCGCCAGGTCATCTCCTTCGGCGCGCGGCGCATGCACCCGGCGCTGGCTCCCATGATCGAGCGCAACGCCTTCATCGGCGGCTGCGACGGCGTGGCCGTGACCAAGGCCGCCGAGCTGATCGACGCCGACCCCATGGGGACCATCCCGCATGCCCTCGTGCTCATGTTCGGCGACACCGTGGAGGCCCTCCGCGCCTTCCACGAGGTGGTGGACCCGAAGGTGCGCCGCGTGGCCCTCATCGACACGCTCCAGGACGAGAAGTTCGAGGCCATCCGCGTCGCCGAGGCGCTCGGGAAGGACCTCTACGCCGTCCGGCTCGACACGCCGTCCTCGCGGCGCGGCGATTTCTACCGGATCCTCGAGGAGGTGCGGTGGGAGCTGGACCTCCGCGGCTTCGACCACGTGAAGATCCTCGCCTCCGGCGGCATCGACGAGTACGAGATCCTCAAGCTCAACCCGCTCGTGGACGGCTACGGGGTCGGCACCGCCATCGCCAATGCTCCGGCGCTCTCCTTCGCGCTCGACATCATGGAGATCGAGGGTCGGCCCATGGCCAAGCGCGGCAAGCGCTCGGGCGCCAAGCAGGTGTGGCGCATGCCCGGCTCCGTCCAGAACACGGTCCTGCCCGCCCACAAGCCTGCCCCGATGGGCGCGGACGGCCGCCCCGCCGAGGGCCTGCTCAAGCCCCTCATCGCCTCGGGCCGCCTCGCGCGCGACCTGCCGCCGCCCCGGAGCATCCGCGAGTACGTGCTGGAGCAGATGCTCCGGATCGACATCGACGCCTCCCGGGAGCGGGGCCTGCGCGGGGATTACTGAGAGCGGGGCCCGCGGCATGGGCGTCCTGGATACGATCGTGTCCCATAAGCGCGCCGAGGTGGCCGAGCGGCGCGCGGCCCGCCCGGTGAGCCTCCTCGAGTCGGCCTGCCGCTCTCGCGCTCCGGCCAAGGACTTCGAGGCAGCGCTGCGCCCGGGCCCGGGAGAGCGCGTCACCCTCATCGCGGAGGTGAAGCGAGCCTCCCCGTCCCGGGGCGTGCTGAACGCCGCGCTCGATCCCGCCGCCCAGGGGCGGAGCTATGCCGCCGCCGGGGCTGCCGCGCTCTCCGTCCTCACCGACGAGAAGTATTTCCACGGGACGCTCGACGATCTCGTGGCCGTCCGCGCCGCCGTCTCGCTGCCCGTGCTCCGCAAGGAGTTCATCGTGGACGAGTACCAGCTCTGGGAGTCGAGGGCCGCGGGCGCCGACGCCGTGCTCCTCATCGTGGCCGCCGTCGGCGCGGGCGCCCTCCGGGATCTGTTCCAGGCGGCCAAGGGCGTCGGGCTCGGCACGCTCGTGGAGGCTCACACGGCCCGCGAAGTCGAGGAGGCGCTGGCGCTGGGCGCGCAAGTGGTCGGCATCAACAACCGCGACCTCCAGACGCTCGACACGGATGTGGCCACCTCCGTGGCCCTGCTGCCGATGATCCCGGCGGGCTGCGTGGCAGTGAGCGAGAGCGGCATCTTCACTCGCGAGGATGTCGAGCGGGTCGTGGCGGCGGGCGCGCACGCGGTCCTGGTGGGCGAGGCGCTCGTGCGGGCGGGGGATGTTGCCGCCAAGGTGCGGGAACTCACGCTGCGGGACGCCTGAGGTGATCCGGATCAAGATCTGCGGGATCACCAGCGCCGAGGACGCCCGGCTCTGCTGGGAGGCGGGGGCCGACGCCCTCGGGTTCATCTTCGTGGAAGGGACGCCGCGCCATGTGACGCCGGCCCAGGCCGCCGCCATCATCGCCGGGCTTCCGCCGTTCGTGACGCCGGTGGGTGTGTTCTGGGATCATGCCACGGGCCATGTCAAGGCGGTGGCCGAGGAGTGCGGGCTCGGGGCGCTGCAGTTCCACGGCGAGGAAGCCCCGGAGGACCTCGCGGGCTACCGGCTCCCGACGATCAAGACCATCAAGGTGGAGGGGCCGGAGGCGCTCCGCCGCATGGCGCGCTACCAGGTCTCGGCCTTTCTCCTGGACTCGCCAGCGCGCTGGAGCGAGGGCGAGGCGCGCCCCCCGATCTCCTGGGAGCTGGCCCGTCAGGCGCGGGAGGCCGGGCGGCGCATCATTCTCTCGGCCGGGCTCACCGCCGACAATGTCGCCGAGGCCGTGTGCGCCGCTACGCCGTATGCGGTGGACGTGAACTCAGGCGTGGAGACGCAGCCGGGCCGGAAGGACCCCGACAAGGTGCGCCGCTTCATCGCCAGCGCGTTGGCCGCCTGGCCGGGTCAGCCATGAGATCCGCAATGACGGCCGCGAGGCTGAACCCTGCCGCGCTCCCGGACCCCGCCGGCCACTTCGGCCGCTTCGGCGGGCGCTTCGTCCCCGAGACGCTCATGGCGCCGCTCGTGGATCTCGAGCGGGCCTATCGCGCGGCGCGTGCCGATGCCCGCTTCCGGCTCCGGCTCCAGGATCTCCTCACCCATTACGCCGGCCGGCCGACGCCGCTCTACTTCGCCGAGCGGCTGACGCGAGCCTGCGGCGGGGCGCGCATCTTCCTCAAGCGCGAGGACCTCTGCCACACGGGCGCGCACAAGATCAACAACGTGCTCGGGCAGGCGCTCCTGGCCACCCGCATGGGCAAGAAGCGGATCATCGCGGAGACCGGCGCGGGTCAGCACGGGGTGGCCTCGGCCACGGCGGCTGCGCTCTTCGGGCTCCCCTGCGAGGTCTACATGGGGAGCGTGGACGTCGAGCGCCAGGCGCTCAACGTCTTCCGCATGAAGCTCCTCGGGGCGACGGTGATCCCGGTGGAGTCGGGCTCCCGCACGCTCAAGGACGCGGTGAACGAGGCGCTCCGGGACTGGGTGACCAATGTCCGCAACACCTACTACCTCCTGGGCTCGGCCATGGGGCCGCACCCGTACCCGATGATGGTGCGCGATTTCCAGCGGGTGATCGGCGAGGAAGCGCGAGCCCAGTCGCGGACGCTCACCGGCCGGCTGCCGGACCTGGTGGTGGCCTGCGTCGGGGGCGGCTCCAACGCCATCGGCCTCTTCTGGCCCTTCATCAAGGACCGCTCTGTTCGCATCGTGGGCGTGGAGGCGGGCGGCCACGGCCTGCAGAGCGGCAAGCACGGCGCCTCTCTCGGGGCGGGCACGGTCGGCGTGCTGCACGGGAGCATGAGCTACGTGCTCCAGAACGACGACGGGCAGGTCGCCGAGGCCCACTCGATCTCGGCGGGTCTCGACTACCCCGGGGTCGGCCCCGAGCACGCCTACTACCGCGACCTCGGCCGCTTCCAGTACGCCTCCATCACGGACGCGGAGGCGCTGGAGGCGTTCCAGACGCTGGCGCGGCTCGAAGGACTGATGCCGGCGCTGGAGTCGGCCCACGCCGCGGCCTATGCCATGCAGGCCGCCCGGCAGATGAAGAAGAGCGAGACGGTCGTGGTCGGGCTGTCGGGGCGTGGCGACAAGGACGTCCACACCGTCGCCCACGCGCTGGGAAGCAACAACGGGAACGTGGTGGAGCCGACGCCCCGATGAGCCCCGCAGGGGCGAAGAGGCCCAACCGCAACGCGATGTCATCCACGTTCAGGCGGGATGGAGAGAGCCCCGCAGGGGCGAAGAGGCCCAACCGCAACGCGATGTCATCCACGTTCAAGCGTCCTAGATGACCCGGCTCGAGGCCACGTTCACGTCGCTCCGCGCGCGCGGCGAGCGGGCACTGATCCCGTACTTCACCGCGGGCGACCCGTCGCTGGCCCTCACAGGCAAACTGGTGGTCGAGGCGGCGCGCCAGGGGGCGGACATCATCGAGCTGGGCATCCCGTTCTCGGACCCGCTGGCCGATGGCCCGGTGATCCAGCGGGCGACGCAGCGCGCGCTCCAGGCCGGGGTGACGCTGCCGCGGGTGCTGGAGCTGGTGCGCGAGCTCCGGGCCGAGGTGAGCGTGCCCCTCGTCTTCCTGACTTACTACAATCCCGTGTTCGCCTTCGGGCTCAAGGCCTTCTGCCAGACGGCGGTGGAAGCCGGCGTGGACGGCGTGATCGTGGCCGATCTACCGCCCGAGGAGGCCGGGCCGCTCCAGGCCGAAGCCCGCCCGGCGGGGCTCGACCTCATCCACCTCGTGGCGCCCACCTCGACGCCGGCGCGGATGCGGAAGATCGCGCGGGCCAGCAGCGGATTCATCTACCTGGTCTCGCTCACCGGGGTCACCGGGGAGCGGACGGAGCTGCCGTCCGATCTTCTCCAGCACCTGCGGACGCTCCGCGGCATCACCGCCAAACCCGTGTGCGTCGGCTTCGGCATCGGCAACCCGGAGCAGGCCGCCGTGGTGGGCCGCTTCGCCGACGGCGTCATCGTGGGCTCGGCGATCGTGCGCGTGGTCGAGGAGCAATCCGGCTCTCCCGCGCTCATCCCCGAGGTCGGCCGCTTCATCGCCGCCCTCAAGGCTCCCCTCCGGGCGACCTAGCCATGGCGTGGTTCTGGAAGAAGAAGGAAGGGGAGGAGCGGCCCACGAAGGTCCAGATCGCCGAGGGGCTGTGGGTCAAGTGCGACTCGTGCAAGGAGATCGTCTACCGCGCCGAGGTGGACCGCGCCGGCCGCGTCTGCCCTCGCTGCCGCTACCCCTTCAGGATCTCGGCGCGGGAGCGTATCGCCTCCCTGGTGGACGAGGGCTCCTTCGAGGAGCGCGACGCGCGGCTCACCGCGCGGGACCCGCTGGAGTTCAAGGACACCAAGAAGTACACGGACCGCGTCAAGGCGGCGAAGAAGGCCACGGGCCTCGAGGAGGCCGTGCTGAGCGGCACGGCGCGCATCGGGGGCCACCCGCTGGTCCTCGCCGCATTCGAGTTCGGCTTCATGGGGGGCAGCATGGCCTCCGTGGTCGGGGAGAAGCTGACGCGGGCCATCGAGCTCGCCATCCAGAAGCGCATCCCGCTCGTGATTGTGTCCGCCTCGGGCGGGGCGCGGATGCAGGAGGGGATCCTGTCCCTCATGCAGATGGCCAAGACCGCGGCCGCGCTCCACCGTCTGGCCGAGGAGCGGTTGCCGTACATCTCGCTCCTCACCGATCCGACCACCGGGGGTGTGACGGCCAGCTTCGCCATGCTCGGCGACGTCATCATGGCCGAGCCGCGCGCCCTGATCGGGTTCGCGGGCCCGCGCGTGATCGCCGAGACCATCCGCCAGCCCTTGCCCGAAGGCTTCCAGCGCTCCGAGTTCCTCCTCCAGCACGGGCAGCTCGACCTGGTGGTCGAGCGGCGCGAGCTGCGGGAGACGCTCCGGCGTGTCCTCGCCTTCTTCGCCGGCCCGCCCTCCCAGCCCGCTCCATGACCTACCGTGAGGCCGTCGCCCGCATCCTCGGCCTGCGCGGCGGGGAGATGGCGGGGATGCGGCCGGGACTCGCGCGCGTCCGCGCGCTGCTGGACGCCATCGGAAATCCCGAGCGCGCGGTGCGCATCGTCCAGGTGGGGGGCACCAACGGCAAGGGCTCCATCTCCGCCATGCTCGCGGCGATCCTCACGGCTGCGGGGCATCGCACGGGGCTCTACACCTCTCCGCACCTCTGCTCGTTCCGGGAGCGCATCCGGGTGGACGGGCAGCCCATCGCCGAGGAAGACGTGGCGGACGGTGTGGAAGCCCTCGGGACGCTGGTCGCGCGGCTCGACGCCACGATGTTCGAGGCCGCCACCGCGCTGGCGCTCGACCACTTCGCGCGCCGGTCCGTGGAGGTCGCCGTGCTGGAGGTGGGTCTCGGCGGCCGGCTGGACGCGACCACGGTCGGGCGGCCGGAGGTCGAGATCATCGCGCGCATCGACCACGACCACCAGGCGCAGCTCGGCTACACGCTCCCCGAGATCGCGGCGGAGAAGGGCCACATCATCAGGAGCGGGATCGCGTGCTCGGCCCGCCAGGAGCCTGAGGTGGCGCAGGTCCTCGCCCGGCGTGCCGCGGCTGTGGCCGTGCCGCTCCTGTGCGAGGGGCGGGAGCTCCGGGTCTCGGCGGCTGCTGCGCCTCGCCTCGAGGGGCAGCGCCTCGACCTGAGCGGCCCCGGCTGGCGTCTCGACGATCTTCTTTGCCCGCTCCTGGGTGTGTTCCAGCCTGGCAATGCGCTGCTCGCCGCGGCCGCCGCCCGCGCCCTCGGGGTGGGGGAGGCGGCCATCCGCCACGGGCTAGCCAGCGTTCGGTGGCCGGGGCGCTTCCAGGTCCTGGGACGCGACCCGGTGCTCGTGCTCGACGGTGCCCACAACCCCGGCGGCGCCCGCGCCCTCGCTGCCTCCCTCCGGGCCTATTTCCCCGGGCAGCCCATCACCTTCGTCATCGGCATCTCGGCCGACAAGGATCAGGTGGGGATCCTCGAGGCCCTGGCGCCGCAGGCCTCCCGGCTCATCCTCACCGCGGCCGCGCATCCCCGGGCGGCCGCGCCAGAGGCCCTCGCCACGGCGGCCGCGAGCCTGACCCCCCCCCCGGGCTGGACCATCGAGACGGCCGCCGCGAGCTCCGAAGCCCTAGCCCTGGCCATGGCGGCGCCCAGGACCCCCATAATTTGTGTGGCAGGCTCCCTCTTCCTGATCGGCGAAGTGCTCGCCCAGCGCCCGGAAACCGCCGATATTCTTTGCGGTCTTGAGCGCGGCTGATAGCATGGAAGCCCGGCCCAGAGCGGGCCTGCCGAGACATCCCGATGCCGCCCATACCTTTGCGTCTGTCGTTCGGTAGCACCCTCCTCGCGCTGGCTTTGTCCCTGGTTCTGGCCGTTCCTGCGACCCTCTCGGCGCAGCAGGCGCCGCTCACGCTGCGGGAGGAAGGGGGCGAGGTCAACATCCTGGCCGACAGCATCCAGCAGGTCGGGGGGACCACGAATCTCCTGATCGCGATCGGCGGCGTGGAGATCACCCGCGGCGCGACGCGCCTCCTGGCCGATCGCGTCGAGCTCAACCGCGACACCGGCGAGGCGGTCGCCCAGGGCAAGGTCGTCTTCTACGATGGCGAGGACCGGCTGGTGGGCGAGCGCATCGACTACAACCTCAAGACGGGGACGGGGGTCGTTTACAACGGCTCGGCTTTCTCGGCGCCCTACTACTCGATAAGCGGGGAGCGCATGGACCGGATCGGTGACGGGGTCTACCAGATCCGTCAGGGCGTCTTCACCACCTGCGAGGGCGACGAGCCCGACTGGTCCTTCAAGGTGGGCTCGGCCACCGCCGACCTCAACGACCTGATCTACGGCCGCGACGCCTCGTTCTGGGTGGGCAAGGTGCCGCTGATCCCATGGGTGCCCTACTTCGCCGCCGCCATCCGGCGGGAACGGCAGTCCGGCTTCCTCTTCCCGCAGGCCGGCGTGTCCAGCAAGAAGGGGCTGTTCGCCAAGGTCCCCTACTTCTGGGCGATCAGCGATAGCCAGGACGCCACGGTCACCCTCGAGACCTTCACCAAGCGCGGCGTCGGGGTCGACGGCGAGTACCGCTACACTCTGTCCGAGCAGCAGCGGGGAGCGGCCAGCGGCTTCTTCATCCGCGAGAGCTGGCGGGACACCCGGGACCGGCCGGACACGCCCAACGGCGAGGATCGCGGGATTTTCTCCCTCAGGCACGACTGGCAGATCACGCCGCGGACGGCGTTCAAGGTCGACGCCCACGTCACCTCCGACGACTTCGTCCTCCGCGAGTACGGAGGCCGGCTCCGCGAGCGCACGCAGCAGCGCGCCGAGACCAATGTCTTCCTTTCCCACCGGTGGGACGCGTGGAGCCTCGTCGGCAATATCCTCTGGTACCAGGATCTGACCACCCCGCGCCCGGTGGAGCTGCAGCGGGTGCCGGAGATCCGGCTCCAGGGCACCCGCCAGCCTGTCCCTGGCGTGCCCGGGCTTCTCTACGAGGTGGAGTCCTCCTACACCCAGTTCGTCCGCGTGGTCGGGCCCGACGGTTCGCGGCTCGATCTCCACCCGCGCGTCTTCCTGCCGGTGCCCGTGGCGGGGATCTTCACGCTGACGCCGTTCCTGGGCGGACGCGCGACCTACTACGACCAGCGGGTGGTCGGGGAGCGGAACGCCCGCGTGGGCGGGATGGTCGTGCAGGAGAGTGTCTCGGATGACCGGATCCGGCGACAAGCCGAGGGCGGGATCGAGGCGGAATCCCGCGTGTCGCGCGTCTTCGACATGGGCGGGGCGGGCGGGCTCGCCGCCGTCCAGCACCTCATCGAGCCCCGGGCCACCTGGCTCGAGATCCGCGGCGAGAGCCAGAAGGCGATGCCCCAGTACGATCCCAACATCGACAAGATCGGCAAGGTGAGCCAGGTCACGTACTCGGTCACGAACCGCATCAACGCCAAGACCGTCGCCGGCCCCAACCAGGAGGCGGTGCGCTGGGAGATGGCCCGGCTCGTCCTGAGCCAGACCTACAACCTCCTGCCCGATGCGGATCAGCCCGTCAAGGACCTCAAGGCCGACGTCCTGCTCAAGCCCAACGAGCATTTCGGGCTCCGGGGCGATGCGGCCTGGAACGTGTACGGCCTGGGCCTGCGCAGGGCCGGAGTCGGTGTGACAGGCAGCTACCGCGACGTCAGCGCGGGGGCGGGGACGCGCTTCGACGAGATCACGGGCTACCACACGGTGGATGGGGACGTGGCGGCCAAGCTCACACGCCATCTGGACGCGCGCGCCGTTACCAGCTGGGACGCCAGCAAGGGCGTCTTCGTGGAGAACCGCTTCGGGCTCGACATCCACTGGCAGTGCTGGGCGATCAGGCTCGAGTACATCGCCCGCCACCGGAACGAGGACGAGGTGCGCTTCTCGGTGAACCTGCTGGGGCTGGGGCAGGTGGGCACGCGCACCGGCGCGGGCATCCGGTGATCCCCCAGATCGACCTCACGCGACAGCACGCGGCGCTGCGGGCCGAGCTGCTGGAGGCCGCCTCGCGCGTGCTCGCCTCGAGCTGGTTCATCCTGGGGCCCGAGGGGCGGGCGCTGGAGGCCGAGCTCGCGGCCCTGTGCGAGGCGAGCCACGGGATCGGCGTCAACTCGGGCACGGATGCCCTCCTGTTCGCCCTCAAGGCGGTGGGGGTCCGGCCGGGCGACGAGGTGATCACCTCCGCTTTCTCCTTCGTGGCCTCGGGGAGCACCATCGCGCTCTGCGGCGCGAGGCCCGTCTTCGTGGACGTGGACCCCGGCACGCTCACCCTCGACCCGGCCCTCGTGGAGAAGGCCATCACGCCGCGCACGCGCGCCATCGTGCCCGTCCACCTCTACGGCCAGGTGGCTGCCATGGACGCCCTCACCGCCATCGCCTCGGCACGAGGGATCGCGGTGATCGCCGACGCCGCCCAGGCCGTGGGCGCGACCTACGACGGCCGGGGTGTGGGGGCCTGGGGCGATGCCGCATGCCTGTCGTTCTACCCGACCAAGAACCTCGGGGCATGCGGCGACGGGGGCATGGTGCTCACCGCGCGCGAGGACGTGGCCGAGCGGGTGAGACGGCTCCGGGACCACGGCTCGCTCCGGAAGTACGAGCACCTGGAGCTGGGGCACTCGAGCCGGCTCGACGAGTTGCAGGCCGCCTTTCTCCGGGTCAAGCTCCGGCGCTTGCCCGAATGGAACGCGACGCGCCGCCGGCTGGCCGGCGGCTACCGGGCGCTGCTGGACGGGCTGCCGCTCACGCTTCCGGTGGAGCGCCCGCCGGCGCGGCACGTCTACCACCAGTTCACGGTCCGCTCGGCGCAACGGGACGCGCTCGCGCGAGGGCTCGCGGACCTCGGGGTCGGGACGGCGATCCACTACCCGACGATCCTGCCCGCCCAGCCGCTGTTCCGCGAGCCCGAGGCCGAGGCCGCCTTCCCCGTGGCCGCCCGCGCGGCACGCGAGGTCCTGTCGCTGCCCTGCTTCCCCGAGCTCACCGACGAGGAGCTGCGGACCGTGGCGGCCGCCGTCAGGACGGCCCTCTCTCGCCTGTCGTGATCGCTCCCTCGCCTGTCGTGACGCGGCGCGGATGAACGCCGTCGCCCGCCGGCTCGAGGAGCAGCTCCAGGCGCGATCAGCCGTCGTCGGGGTCATCGGGCTCGGCTACGTGGGGCTGCCGCTGGCCGTGGCGTTCTGCCGCGCCGGCTTCCGGGTCATCGGCGTCGATGCCGACCGGCGGCGGCTGGACGGCCTGTCGCGCGGCGACAGCCCCGTGGAGGACGTCTCGAGTCTTGCGCTCGGCGAGTGCCTGGCCGGGGGCCGGCTCCGCGTGACGGACTCCCCCGCGTCGCTTGGCGAGGCCGATGCCATCATCATCTGCGTCCCGACACCGCTCTCCAAGTCCAAGGAGCCCGACATCTCCCACATCGTGGCCGCCGGCGATGCCGTCGCCCGGGTGCTCCGCGACGGTCAGCTGGTGGTGCTCGAGTCCACGACCTACCCCGGGACCACCGAGGAGATCCTCCTCCCGCGCTTCTCCGGGCCCGCCCGCGCGGTGGGGGAGCACTTCTTCCTCGCCTTTTCGCCGGAGCGCGTGGACCCGGGCAACACGACGCACACGCTCCGCTCGATCCCGAAGGTCGTGGGGGGCGTGACGCCGTCCTGCAAGGCGCTGGCCCAGACCCTGTACGCGCAGGTGGTCGAGCGCGTGGTCCCCGTGTCCTCGCCGCGGGCAGCGGAGATGGTGAAGCTCTTCGAGAACGTCTTCCGCAGCGTGAACATCGCCCTCGTGAACGAGCTGGCCATCCTGTGCCGGCGGCTGGGGCTGTCGGTGTGGGAGATCATCGGCGCCGCGGCGACCAAGCCCTTCGGGTTCATGCCCTTCTCGCCCGGGCCCGGCATCGGCGGCCACTGCCTGCCGAGCGATCCCCATTACCTGGCCTGGAAGGCCCGGCTGGCGGGCTACGAGGCGAGGTTCATCGCCTTCGCCGACGAGATCAACGGCGGGATGCCGCGCTACGTGGTGGAGCTGGCCGCCGACGCGCTCAACGCGCGCGAGCGGTCGGTCAAGGGCTCGCGGATCCTCGCGCTCGGCGTCGCCTACAAGGCCGGAGTGGGGGATGTCCGCGATTCCCCGGCACTCGACATCATCGAGGCGCTCTCCGACAAGGGCGCGCGGGTGGACTACGTGGACCCGCATGTGCCGGAGGTCGCCGCCGGTCGCCTCGCGCTCAAGAGCCTGGCGTGGGAGGACGCGGCGCTCGGCGACTACGACCTCGTGATCGTGCTCACCGCGCATCCGGAGTTCGATGCCCGCCGGCTCGTGAGCGAGGCGCGCCTCGTGCTGGACACCCGGAACCTCACGGGCCTGCTCGGGCCCCACGAGCATGTCATCCGCCTGTAGTGTGGGCGCGGCATGCGCGTGATCGGGGCGGTGGTGGCGTCGCTCAGGCCCAAGCAGTGGGTCAAGAACCTCTTCGTCTTCGCCGGCGTGATCTTCTCCCAGCAGCTCTTCACGCCGCTCTTCTGGCCGGCGCTCGGCGCCTTCGCCCTCTTCTGCGTGCTCTCGGGCGCCATGTACCTTCTCAACGACGTGGCGGACGCCGAGAAGGACCGCCTGCACCCCACCAAGCGATTCCGCCCGGTGGCCTCCGGCGCGCTGCCACGCGGACGCGCCCTGGCGCTTGGAGTCGGGCTCCTCGTGGCGAGCCTCGCCGGGTCCGTCGCGCTCTCCTGGCGGTTCGGCCTCGTGGCGGCGGGCTACGGGGTGCTCCTCACCGCCTACTCGGTGTGGCTCAAGCACCTGGTGATCCTGGATGTGCTCACGGTGGCCGTGGGCTTCGTGCTCCGGGCCGTGGCCGGGGCCGTGGCCATCGACGTGGAGATCTCCGGCTGGTTGCTCATCTGCACCGTCCTGATCGCGCTCTTCCTGGCCGTCGGCAAGCGCCGCCACGAGTACCTGACCCTGTCGGGGAACGCGGCGGCCCACCGCCCGATCCTGGCGGAGTACAGCGAGGGATTCCTCGATCAGATGATCGCCGTCGTCACCGCCTCCACCGTCACGGCCTATGCGCTCTACACCATGTCGCCCGAGACCGTGGCCAAGTTCCACACCCGGCTCCTGCCACTCACGCTGCCGTTCGTGCTCTACGGCATCTTCCGCTATCTGTACCTGCTCTACCGCCGGCAGCTCGGCGGCAATCCATCCGACCTCCTGCTCAACGACCGCGCGCTCCTCCTGAACACGGTGCTCTGGATGCTCTCGCTGCTCGTGCTCATCTACGCGCCGTGGGCCCGCTGAGTCCGCGCGTCGAGCCGGTAGCCGGCTGGGGCCGCCGGCCCGTTCGCCCCGGCCGTGTGGCGCGCCCGGATCGTCTCTGCCCTGTCGCTCCCGCCGAGCCTCGCATCCTGGCGCGGGGGCTCGGGCGCGCCTACGGCGATGCGGCGGTGCCCTCGAGCGATGATGCCCTCGTGCTGGAGACCACGCGGGCCGACCGCATCCTCGGCTGGGACCCGGCCGCAGGGCGGCTCCGCTGCGAGGCGGGGCTCAACCTGGCCGAGATCCTCCGTGTCCTCCTCCCGCGGGGCTGGTTCCCGCCGGTCACCCCGGGGACGCAAGCCGTGACGGTGGGCGGCTGCGTCGCCTGCGACGTACACGGCAAGAACCATCACCGGGACGGCTCCTTCGGCCGCTTCGTGGAGCGGATCACCCTGCTCGTGGCCGACGGGCGCGTCGTGGAGTGCGGGCCCGACCTCGAGCGGGAGCTCTTCCTGGCCACGGTGGGCGGCATGGGGCTCACCGGGATCATCGTCGAGGTGACGCTCCGTCTCCGCCCCGTGGAGAGCCCCTGGATGGCGGTCGAGACCGAGGGCGTCGCGGATCTGGCGGCGATGGTCGCGGGGCTCGAGCAAGCCGCGCGAGACTGGCCCTACACGGTGGGCTGGATCGACTGCCTGGCACGGGGCCGGGCGCTCGGGCGCGGTGTGCTGATGCGCGGCCGCCACGCGACGCGCGCCGAGGCGGGCGCGCGGCGGCCCTCGCCGCGCCGCCCCTGGCGGTTGCCGCTGGATGCTCCGGAGTGGCTGCTGAGCCCGCCCCTCATGCGTCTCTTCAACCGGCTGTACCACTGGAGCCACGGCGGCCCCACGCGCCGGCGCCTGGTGTCCTACGAGTCGTTCTTCTACCCGCTCGACGCGGTCCGCGACTGGAACCGGATGTACGGGCCGCGCGGCTTCTTCCAGTACCAGTGCGTGGTGCCGCGGGCGGCGGGTCTCGGCGGGCTGAGCCGCCTGCTGGAGCGGCTCGCGGCGGCGGGAGCGGCCTCGTTCCTCGCCGTGATCAAGGACTGCGGCCCGGCGGGGGACGCCTATCTCTCCTTCCCCCTCGAGGGCGTGACCCTCGCGCTGGAC
>Ga0154317_1204_pt2 | contig 13916 bp, 10 predicted proteins | sample RifGroA2_FD_105611 | JGI IMG/M metagenome (GOLD analysis project Ga0154317, IMG submission 105611) | Candidatus Rokubacteria bacterium GWA2_70_23 | reverse complement strand
TCCACGCCTCGATCATGGCCCTGACGACGTTCTCCCCCTTCCGCGTGACGGTACAGAGCTCCCGAAGCGCCCGGCTGCTCTTCGCCGTGTCGCGCCAGCCCCTGAGGTCCTTGAGCTCCTCCAGGATTTCGCGCTGGAGGGCCGAGTACGGGTTCTCGGGACTCCCCCGGTCGAGGGTATCCAGGAGCGGCAGCGGGATCTCCTTTTCCACGAGGGAGGTGTAGGCATTCACCCCCACTTGCACCCTTTGCCCCTCCTCCAGCTCGCGCTGGCGCCGCTTCGCTCCTTCCTCCACCAGGCCCTGAATCCAGCCCGACTCAAGGCAGGCCCTCACCCCGCCGCGCTGGAGAATCTCGTCGAGGATCTTCCGCGCGCCATCCTCGAGCTGGTTGGTCAGCGATTCCACGTAGTACGAGCCCGCCAGCGGGTCCACCGTGTAGCAGACCCCTGTCTCCTCCGCGATGATCGTCTCGATGCCTCGGTTGATGACGAGCGCAGCGGTCGGCGAGGAGGACATGACCTCGGTGTAGGCCTTCATCTCCATGCCGTTGACGCCACCGAGGACACTGGCGAGGGCCTGGACGGTGGAGCGGATGACGTTGAAGATCGGCTGCTGCTTCGTCATCGCGCTCCCGGCGAGGTTGGTATTCACCGGCGGGCACCTGACCGCCTGCGGGGCCATCCCGTACCGCTCGACGGCGATCCGGGCGTGCATCCGCCTCGCCGCCCTGAGCTTGGCGATGGTTTCGAAGAAGTCGATCTCCCCGCAGAGCGCGATGGCCGGCCGGTGCCCGATCTCCTCGATTCGCAATCCCCTCCGGCAGAGCTCATCCATGTACTCGATGTAGTTGGCGAAGCGGAAGGCCAGCTCCTGGAAGGAGTCGATTCCGGACTCCCGCATGTCGTAGGCGCACCCGCCGTTGGTCGGGCGGAACTTGGGCAGGTGCCTGGACGCCCACTCCATCCAGTCAAGGGCGAGCTTCCACATGAGCGGGAGCGGCTGGTAGGCCATGCAGCGAATGATGTAGTGGGCGAGCGGGTCGTTGACGGAATTCCCCCGGAAGTCCGAGAGGGGGATGCCCATCTCCTCGCAGAGGGCGCAGAAGAGCGTGGTATGGAAGATGTCGCTCCCGTTGGCGTGGCCGAATTCGAGAACGAGACCACGCCTCACCGCTTCGGCGTACCCCTCGGCGGTGTGGGCGAGGGCCTTCCGCCGGTTCGGCCGCCCAGCCAGGTCTGCGAAGTTCCACAGGGCGAATAGCGGGGGACAGCCGCGTCCGAGGTCATACCTCACGAGCGGATGGTCGGGGTCCACGCACGCCAGCACGTGGTAGTCGGCCCCTTTGCGGATGCCCGAGTCGATCAGGCCATCCTCGATGAGCTCCTTGATGGGCTTCTGGCCGCTGTAAAGCGCTCCCTCGCCCAGCACGCCGCTGACCCAGAGCCGCCGCCGGTACTGCTCGGGGTACGTCCCCCGGGTGAAGGGGAATCGCCCGGGATCGCCCAGGTCCGTCTCGTAATCCAGCGCCGGCACATCCTCCGGCCCGTAGCGGACCTTGACCGGAATCCCCGACTGGGTGACCGGGGCGGACAGCATCCCTCGTTTGAGGTCCTCGGTCCCGCCGCTGGTCGTCATGTGGTGACCTCCCTCTCCGGGCCGGAAGACCGGCGGCATCGCGTTGCGCCCGGCCTTGTCCAATACCCGACAGTCGGAATTTGTACTATCCAGTCTTGTATCGCCTGCCCACGCTTGTTGTCAAGCCCCTTGGCGAGGGCGGAGAAGGTTGGGTATGCTGGGGGCTATGAATCTCAAGCGGCAGGCCGTTCGCGAGCGGATCCTCCAGGCCGCCGCCGATCTCATCTGCGAGCGGGGGTACCGGGCGACGACCCTTGATGACATCGCCAGGCACCTCGGCATGTCCAAGGCATCGCTGTACGGCTATTTCGTGGGAAAGGATGGGATTCTCGCCGCCATCTCGCAGGAAACCATGGGGCGGTTCTCGCGGGCGCTCCAGGAGATTGCCCGGAGCCCGCTCCCTCCCCACGAGAAGCTCCGGCGCGTCGTCCATCACCACGTGGAGCTCGTGCTCACACACCGCTCCTTCCTGACTGTCTTCTTCAGCGAGGAGGCGAGCCTTCCCGCACGCTTTGCTCGGGCGATGGCCCGGCAAAAGGACCGCTACGACAAGGGTGTCGAGAAACTCATCCAGGAAGGGATCCGTCAGGGCGTGTTTCGCGAGGTGCCACCGCGGCTCGTTGTCTACGCGCTGCTTGGGATGGTCAACTGGCTCTATAAGTGGTGCGACCCCGCGGGGCCCCTCGGGGCCGAGGAGATCGCCCGGGCGTATCTGGACTTCATCGAGCGCGGACTCCTCGCGCCGAAGGCCTTCCAGGAACCGCAGCTGCGCCGTCGCCTCCTCCGGCTCCGGCGGGAGATGGACGCCCTCAGCCAGCTGCTGGCCTCTCATTCGGCTCCGTGACCCGCCGGCCGCCCGGCCATCTCCCCGAGAGCCTGCGCGAGGCGGCGGCCCGCATCCCGGATCTCCCGGGGCGTGAAGGCCGCGTAGCCGAGCATGAGGCCGCCGCGCCCGCCCGGACGCATTCGATACGTGGAGAGCGGGGGGGCCATCACGCCGTACCGGGCCGCCGCCTGGGCGGCCGCCCGGTCGCGGATCCCCGGAGGAAGCCAGCCGACCAGGTGCATGCCCGCCTCGGCCGCCGGCACGTCGAGACGCCCCGCCAGCTCCCGCCGCGCGACGTCGAGCAGCGCGGCCTGGCGCTCGGCGTAGAGCATGCGGGGGCGCCGGATGTGCCGGGCGAAGTGCCCGTCCTCATCGTGTCCCTGCGAGCATGGGCCACGCCTCAGCGTCCCGCTGAGCGACGAATGGAGCAGATGCTCCGGGAGGGGAAACGTCATGGGACCGATCGATCCCGCAGCAGGGTCCGCCCTGCGCACGCCCAGGACCAGCGTCGTTCGACACCCCGAGCGGGCCGCCTACGACTTCGAGACCATCGCGGCGGTGCTCGACGAGGGCCTGTTCTGCCACCTCGGGTTCGTCGCCGACGGCCAACCCTACGTGATCCCGACCAACTACGCTCGTCGGGATCGGACCCTGTACCTCCACGGCTCGCCGGCGAGCCGGATGCTCCGGACCCTGGCCGGCGGCGTTCCGCTCTGCGTGACCGTGAGCCTGATCGATGGGCTCGTGTTGGCCCGTTCCGGCTTCGCGAGCTCGGTCAACTATCGCTCCGTGGTGATCCTGGGAACGGGCACGGAGGTGACCGGTCAGGAGAAGCGGGAGGCCCTCGAGCGGATCATCGAGCACATCGTCCCCGGGCGCCTGGCCGACATCCGACGACCGGACGAATCCGAGCTGCGCGCGACGGCGGTGCTCGGGGTCCCGATCACCGAGGCATCGGCAAAGGTCCGATCGGGCCCGCCCAGGGAGAAGACGGACGAGGACTGGACCCTGGAGGGCTGGGCGGGCGTGCTCCCGCTGCGCCTCGTCCCGGGGACTCCCCAGCCGTGCCCGCGACTGGCGCCGGGAACCCCGGTGCCCGACTACGTGAGGCGCTACGCGCGCCCGGGGAGCCCGCCAGGCGTCGCGGCGGGCGGGGACGATCGCGCGCCGGAATGACGCCCGGAGGCGTTCGTGTCGGCGCTCAGCCTCCGCAGAGGGCGGGCAGGAACACGAGGGAGTCTCCGGCCCCGACGACTTCTTCTCGGGCCGTGCTGGAGCCGATCGAAGGACCGCCGCCCTGGAGCGCCCCGCTCGCCGCGTCCGCCGCCGACGCGGGCCGCCCCCGGCCGCCCCGCCGGTGCCACCGACCGCCCGGCGGGCCTGGTTTGCGCCCTTGCCGGGGCGGGGCGTGCTTGCTAGGCTGTCCCCGGCGAGCGCGCCGATCGGAGCTCACAACAGCGGGAGGAACCATGGCAAAGCTGACCAGGGAAGACGTCCTCAAGAAGACCGAGCAGCTCAAGAACTGGGGCAAGTGGGGTCCCGACGACCAACTCGGCGTGCTCAACTACATCAACCCCGAGGACATCGTCAAGGCGGCGAGGCTGGTGAAGAAGGGCAAGGTGTTCCGGCTCGGCCTCAATCTCGACGAGAACGGCCCCCAGCGAGGCCTGTTCGGCGGCCGCTGGAACCCCATCCACCAGATGCTCGCCACCGGCACCGACGCCGTCGCCGGCAAGCACGACGTCACGCCGGGCCTCCGGTACGCGGATGACGCCATCAACCTGCCCACCCAGGCCGCCACGCAGTGGGATGCGCTGTCGCACGTGTTCCTGGGCGAGAAGATGTGGAACGGGTACCCGGCCACGCTCGTCGACTGCCGCGGCGCGCACAAGAACGGCATCGAGCAGTTCGCCGACAAGATGGTGGGCCGCGGCGTGCTGCTCGATGTGGCCCGCCACAAGGGGGTCGAGTTCCTGCGGGACGGATACCCCATCACCATCAGCGACCTCGACGAGACGGCGAAGGCGGAGCGTGTCGAGGTGGGGCGCGCCGACTTCGTCATCATCCGCACCGGGCAGATGGAAGACCGGCTGAAGCGAGACGACTGGGGCGGCTACGCGGGCGGCGACGCGCCGGGGCTGGCCTTCGAGACCCTGGATTGGATCCACGCCCGGCAGATCGCCGCCATGTGCAGCGACACCTGGGGGATCGAGGTGCGGCCGAACGACTCGGGGCCGGATTGCTTCCAGCCCTGGCACTTGGTCACGATCCCGGCCATCGGGATCGTCCACGGCGAGATCTTCTACCTCAAGGAGCTCGCCGAGGACTGCGCGGCCGACAGCGTGTACGAGTTCTTCTTCTGCGCGCCGCCGCTGGTGATCACCCGCGGCACCGGCTCTCCCATCAACCCGCAGGCGATCAAGTAGGTTGGGGTCAGATCTTGCATTACGACACGATGTTGGATTGCAAGACCTGCCCCCCCCGGACGTGGACGGACTCGGCCTGCGTGACGGCTTTTCACGGAGGCGCGCCCGCGGTGTCTCACGGGCAGCCCGTCATCCCAGCGGAGGAGGCCCGCCGATGAGCGTCGATCGCCGGTACGCCGCCGAAAACGACACCGAGCGGGCCAGGCTCGAGGCGCTCGTCGCCCGCCTGACCGACACCGATCTCGCCCGTCCGATGCCCGCTGGCTGGACGGTGGCCGGGGTCCTGGCGCACCTGGCCTTCTGGGACCAGCGCATCCTGGAACTGCTCGACGCGTGGGAGCGCACAGGAGCCCCACCGCCGCCCCTCGCCGACGCCGACACCACCTGGATCAACGACGCGGCGAAGCCGTTCCTGCTCGCGCTTCCCCCGCGCCGGGCCGCGGAGCTGGCCGTCCAGATCGCCCAGGCGGTGGACCGCAAGGTGGCGTCGCTGCCGGACGACGTCGTGGCACGCAACTCGACCGCCGGCAGCCCGCTCAACTTCTCGCGCGCTGACCATCGCCGGGAGCACCTCGACGAGATCGCGCGCCGGGGTCAGGTCTTGCAATCTAACATCCTGTCGTAATGCAAGACCTGACCCCTGGCGTCACGATCCGGACCCCGGACCGCTCCGCCCCGGCGGAGTCCCGCCCGGGAGGTCGCGATCGAGCACAGCAGCGCGCGGTATACTGGGTGCTGGAACGGATCGCGGCTCCTGCGAGCCAAGGAGGCCAGCAGATGGCTGCGCCGCGCGGGCTTCGGGAGCTGGCAGAGGAGGGAAGGGCATGAGCGACACGCCGATTCCGGGGTTCTCGTACTTGTGGAGGGGTGAAGAGCTGTCGGCGCGGTCCGGCGCTCAGGCCGAGAGACGCGGGCGGATGTCGCGGGCGAGGGTCTCGTAGATCCCGACCGTGTCTTCCAGGTCCCGGAGGCGCGTCTCGAACAGCACCGTGTGCACCCCGAGATCCCGGTAGCGCCTGAGGTCGGAGACGATCTGCTCGGGCGAGCCCTGCAGGGGCTTGCGATCGGGACCGGCCGGGGTCGGGCGGATCGAGAGCCCCGCGCGCACGCTCAGGGTCAGCTCCTCGAAGCGCCGGCCCTGCCTCGTGCACTCCTCGCGCAGCAGCGCGATGCCCTTCTCGAGCGCCTCCACGGACGGGAACGCCGCATGCCACCCGTCGCCGAGGGCGACCACGCGCTTGAGGGCGCTCGGCGTGTGCCCGCCGATCCACACGGGGATCGCCCGGCGCACGGGCAAGGGCGCGATGCCGATCTCGTTGAATGAGAAGAACCGCCCGTGGTGGCTGGCCCGCTCGGTCGCCCAGCACGCGCGCATGATCCGGATGGCCTCGTCCGACCACGCCCCCCGGCCGTCGAAGGGAGCGCCGAGAAGCTCGATCTCCTCGCGCATCCACCCCACTCCCGCGCCGAGGATCACACGGCCGTCGGAGAGGTGGTCCAGCGTCGCCAGCATCTTGGCCGCCAGCACGGGGTGGCGGTGAGGCAGCACCAGGATCGTCGTCCCCAGCCGGACGCGCTCGGTCACGCCGGCCACCAGGGCCAGCGTGGTGAGGGGCTCGAGGAAGTTGGCGTCGGCCGGCAGGGGGAACTGCCCGGTCTCGCTGTACGGGTAGCGGGAGCGGATCGTGTGCGGGAGGGCCACATGATCGCTCGCCCAGAGGGAATCGTAGCCGAGCGCCTCCATGCGCCGCGCGAAGGCGAGCACGTTGTCGCGCGTGGCGATGGGGCCGAAGACGGGGAGGTGGCAGCCGAAATCCATGGCGCTACTCGCGGTGGCCGCCGGAGGAGTAGAGCAGGCGGTCGCCGAGCTCGCTGCCCGCGATCATCTGCCCGAGCCGCGAGCGCTGGATCTTCCCGCTCGAGGTCTTCGGGATGGTGCTGGGCCGGACCAGGAGCACCTTGGCGGGACGGTGACCGCGCGCGTGGTGGACGCGCTGCACGATCTCCCGGACCAGGAGCGACAGGGCGTCGCGGTCCGCGAGGCCCTCCCGTACCTCGGCCACCACGTGGAGGCGCTGCGTGCCGGTCCGCTCGCTGTCCAGTCCCACCGCCGCGGAGTAGCGCACCCCGGGCACGTGGTCCACGATCTCCTCGATATCCACGGGGATGATGTTCTCCCCGCCGAGGAGGATCAGGTCCTTGAGCCGCCCGGTGACGAAGAGATAGCCGTCGTCGTCCAGGAAGCCGAGGTCACCGGTGCGCAGCCAGCCGTCCGGGGCGAGCACCTGCCGCGTGGCCTCCGGGTTGTTGTAGTAGCCCTGCATCACCCCCGGGCTCCGCACGCAGATCTCGCCCTCGGCGTTGGCGCCCAGGACCTGGCTCTCCTGCATGACGCGGACGGAGACGCCGCGGCATGGCTGCCCCACGGAGATGAAGCGGCCGGAGCGGTCGGAACGGAGGGGGACGGCGCGCGGCCAGATGGCGACGGCCAGCGTGGCCTCGGCCAGCCCATAGGCCGGCGTGATCACGTTACGCACGCCGAACTTCTCCTCGAAGGCGTGGATGGTGCTGAGCCGTACCGGCTCGGCCCCGGACAGCGCCTGCTTCAAGGATGACAGGTCCAGGCCGCTGGTGTCCTGGATGTTGCGCACACAGTTCCGGTACCCGAAGTCGGGAGAGACGGTGAACGTGGCCCGCACCCGGCTGATCAGCTCGAGCCAGGGGCGCGGGTTCTTGAGATCGGGCGGCAGGAGGTAGAGGGGCGAGCCGGAGATCGGCGGCGTGAAGGCGCAGCCGATGAGCCCCATGTCGTGGTAGAGCGGCAGCCACGACACCACGGTGTCGTCACGGGTGAGCTGGGCGGCCTCGGCCATGAACTCGACCGTGCGGCAGACGTTGGCGTGGCTGAGGACCACTCCGCGGGGATGCCCGGTGCTGCCGGAGGTGTACTGGATGAAGGCGATGTCCTCCTCCCGCGCCGTCGGCAGGCCGGGCAGCGGGGCGTCCGTCTCGAGATCGCTGGGCTCGAGGATCGCGCGCACGTTCCCCGCGCCGCCGCCTGCCTCCTCCACGCCCTGCCGGAACCAGCCGATCGTGACGACGACCTTCGCCTCGGAGTCCCGGAAGATGTTGGCGGTGCCCTCCACGCCCAGCGTGGGGTAGAGCGGCACCGGGATCGCGCCCAGCCTGAGCGCGCCGAAGAACGTATAGAAGAACTCGGCGCAGGTCGGGTAGATCAGGCAGACCTTGTCCCCCCGCTCCACGCCGAACCGCGCGAGCCCGGCGGCATGGCGCGCGCTTTCGCGCCAGAGCGCACCGTAGGTGATGGCCTCGTCGAACAGGTGGAAGTACGGGGTGTCGGGATCGGCGGAGGCCCGCTGGCCGATCAGGTCGGTAAGGGTCTCAGCCTTGATCATCCAGGGATCCTCAATGAGACGACGCTGGCGGCACGGGCGATCATTGTCAGGGGGTCATTCTATCGGATTCGGCACCCTGCTCAAAGCCCGGAGGCGACCTCCTCGAGCCAGGCGGCCGGCGCACTAGCGTTCGATCAGGATGCGGTCGAAGGTCTCCGCATAGGCGTAGCCCTTGAGTCTGCCGAAGCGGGCGGCCCGGTCGCGGACGCGCGCCTCCACGGCGACCATGTCCTGGATCTGGCTGGCGTGGCAGGCCAGGGCCTTGAATTTGAGGTCGATGGTGTCGGAGATGTCCACGACCACCTCGGGGTCTTCCCACCACATGAGGTGGACCTCCTTCACCTTGTGCGGCTCGAGCCCCTGGGCGAGGAGCTCGGGGAAGGCCATGTGATCCCGCGCGAGCGGGTAGACGACGTCGAGGACGAGCCCTGCGGTGATGCGGTGGTCGCGGTGCGAGGCGAAGAGGTTCTTGGTGCGGTGCGGGTTCTGCGTGACGATCAGGTCCGGGCGGTGGCGGCGGATCGCGGCGGTCACGGCCATGCGCGACTGGTGCGTGTCCTCCAGCTCGCCGTCTGGAAAGCCGAGGAAGTCCACCGTCTCGACGCCGAGGACGCGCGCGGCCGCGCGCTGCTCCTCCTCGCGGATCTTCACGAGCCGGTCCGGGGTCATCGCGCGGTCGCCCGATCCCTTGCTGCCGTCCGTGACGATGCAGTAGGTGACCTGCTTGCCTTCCTTGACGAGCCGGGCGACCGTGCCGCCGGCGCCGAACTCGGAGTCGTCCGGGTGGGCCGTGATCACCATCACACGCTGGATGCGCTCAGCCATGAAAACTCCTCTATCTTGCTTGAATGTGGATGAGTTCGGGTTGCGGTTTGGCCTCTTCGCCCCTGTGGGGCTCATCGGGGCGCCCGCACGACCGTGCGGCTGTCTCGCCCGTGCAGGCCTCTGCGCTGCTTCAGTTATAATGCGGCCCGTGGTGAAGAAAGCAAGCGCTGCATGAGGATATCACCCCACGCGCGCCGCGAGCCGTCCGCGACGCCTTCGACCTCGATCACGCACCTCCGCGCCGCCGGCGCCATCCTCGTCTTCCTGCTCGCGGCGTTCCCGCTGCTCGCGATGCTGCCGAACGATGTGGCCGGCATCCGCGTGGCGGGGCTGTCCATCCTTTGGTGGTACGGGGGCGTGCTGGCGCCGCTGGCCGCCGCCGCGACGGCGACGCTCGCGGGCCAGTGCTCGGCCGAGGAGATCCCGTCCTCGCCCGATGCGCCGGGTCTCCCCTGATGGGCGCGCCGGGCCTGCTGGCCGTCTGGCTCACGCCCGCGGTGTGGCTCACGCTGCCGGCGCTGATCCTCGCCGGCGGTCCCGATGGCCTCTGGGTCGGGCTCGCGGCCGTGGTGGCGCCACTCGTCGCCGTGCTTGCACGAGTGAGGCAGGCGCGGTCCGGCGACGGCGGACCCGTCCCCCTGTTCCACGTGGCCGTGCTCTTCCTCGTGGTGGCAGGTCTCATCTGGGCGAACCTCGTCGTCGTGGGCGACCTCGTGGGCCGGCTGGGCGCCCCGCGCTGGCATGGGATCGCCATCGCGGCGGCCGGGGGGCTCCTGCTCACCGCGTGGCGTGGGGCCGAGCGGGTCACCGTCCCCCTCCTTGTCGTGACCCTCGGCGGAGCCGTCGTGCCGCTCCTGCTGGTCGCGCTCGCCTCCGGGATCAGCCCCGTGGGCGCCTGGGGCGCCGTCGCGAGCCGCACAGGTTTTCACTTCGCGCGGCAGAGCCACTGGGTCACCGAGGGCCGGGACCTGCGTCTGGCCCACGGACACACCGGCATCGTCTTCGACGAGGAGCATCGCATCACCGTGTCAGGGGAGGGCACGCTCCGGTTGTACAGCAAGGATGGCGGCAGCGGTGCGGAGCGCGAGTGGAAGCTCTCGCCGGGCCAGTCGATCCTCGCGCGGCCTGGTGACCGCCTGGAGCCGGCGCCGGGCATGCGCGTCCGCTTCGAGGCGGACAAGCGCGTGCCCGGCGCGCCGCCGTCGGGCATCGCCTGGGCCGCCGGGCGGCGAGTGCAGGCGCGCGATGCGCTGGGGCTCGCCGTGACGCTGATGGGCGGCGCCATCGCGCTGCTGGCGCCCGCGCTCCCGCCACGCCCGTCCCGGCTCGCGGTCGGTTTGCTGGGCAGCGGGCTCGTGCTGGCGCTCTTCTGGGCGCAGGGGTGGGCCATCTACGCGGCGCTGGGAGCCCCCGACGTCTTCCTCGGCGGGGTCACGGCCGAGGGGCTCCTCGACGTGCCGCGGCTCGTGCTGGGGGAGAGCGCGGGGGCGCTCAGGCTCCAGGGACTCCTGCTCGTCGGCGCCTTCGCGAGCTTCCTCGCCTCCACCATCGCGCTGAGGGGCCGGGTCGCCCGCGTGGACGCCCCAGGCGGGGGGGAGATCGGGCGCGACCTCGGGCTGTGGGCGATGGCCTTTGGCGGCGCCGGCGTCGCCAGCCTCTGGCCCGTGGACCCCTGGCCGCTCGTCCTGCTCGTCCTCGGGGCCGCCGCCTCGGCGCTGGCGCCTGCGGTCCTGCTGCCGCGCCACGGCAACCAGCCGCGCGCCGCGACGCTGGCGGGGTGTGTCGGGCTCACCGTGTTCGCCCTGCTCGCTGCGGCAGGATCGGTCCGGGGTCGCGTTCTCGACGACCTGCTGGCGGTGGCGGCCGGCTACCCCGCCGTCGCGGCGCTGCCGGCGGCGCTCGGCGTGCTCTGGCTCGCGGGCCGTCGAGCGCCGGAGTAGAATGAGGCCTCGATGGCCAACGACCGCATCGTCATCCGGGGCGCCCGCGAGCACAACCTCAAGTCCATCGACGTTGAGATCCCGCGAGACCAGCTCGTGGTCATCACGGGGCTCTCGGGATCGGGCAAGTCCTCGCTGGCCTTCGACACCATCTATGCCGAGGGGCAGCGGCGGTACGTGGAGTCGCTCTCCGCCTACGCGCGGCAGTTCCTCGAGCAGATGGAGAAGCCCGACGTGGACGCCATCGAGGGGCTGTCCCCGGCCATCTCCATCGAGCAGAAGACCACGTCGAAGAACCCGCGCTCCACCGTCGGCACCGTCACCGAGATCTACGACTACCTGCGCGTGCTCTTCGCGCGCGTCGGCGTCCCTCACTGCCCTCAGTGCGGGAAGCCCATCTCCGCCCAGACCGTCCAGCAGATGGTGGACCGCGTGCTCGCGCTGCCGGCGGGGAGCCGGCTGCTGGTCCTGGCGCCGGTGATCCGGGGGCGGAAGGGCGAGTACCACAAGCTCTTCTTCGACCTCAAGCGGCAGGGTTATGTCCGTGTCCGCGTCAACGGGCAGATCCGCGAGCTGTCCGAGGAGATCGGGCTCGCCAAGACCAAGAAGCACACGATCGAGGTCGTGGTGGACCGGATCATCATCCGGGACACGGTGGGCACGCGGCTGGCCGACTCGCTGGAAACCGCGCTCCGCCTGGCCGAGGGCTTCGTCCAGGTGGAGGTGGTGGACGGTCCGGCGATGCTCTTCTCCGAGCGCCTCGCCTGCGCCGCCTGCGGCATCTCCTCCCCGGAGGTGTCCCCTCGGATGTTCTCGTTCAACAACCCGTACGGGGCATGCCCCGAGTGCGGCGGCATCGGCACCCGCTACGAGGTGGATCCGGCCTGCGTGGTGCCCGACGGCCGGAGGGCGCTCGCTCAGGGGGCGCTGGCCCCATGGGTGGGGCAGGCTGGCGGGTATTTCAAGCAGACGCTCCAGGTGCTCGCGCGGCGCCACCGGTTCAACCTCGACACGCCCTGGGACACGCTCTCGAAGAAGACGCGCGATCTGATCCTCCACGGTGAGCCCGACGGCGGGTTCGAGGGCGCGCTCACGATGCTGGACCGCCGCTACAAGGAGACGCTGTCCGAGGAGGCGCGACGGGAGGTGGAGCGCTTCATGACGCTCCAGGACTGCCCGGCCTGCCGGGGCTCGCGGCTCCGCCCGGAGGCCCTGGCGGTGAAGATCGGCGGGCGCTCCATCGCCGAGGTGGTCCGGCTGCCGATCAAGGCGGCGGCCGACTTCTTCGACTTGCTCGCCCTGTCGGAGCGCGAGGCGGCCATCGCGCGGCGCGTGCTCAAGGAGATCCGCGAGCGCCTGGGCTTCCTCTCCGCCGTGGGGCTCGACTACCTCACGCTCGACCGTGGAGCGGCCACCCTGTCCGGGGGGGAGGGGCAGCGCATCCGTCTCGCGACCCAGATCGGCTCGAGCCTCGTGGGCGTGCTCTACATCCTGGACGAGCCCTCCATCGGCCTCCACCAGCGGGACAACCGGCGGCTCCTGGACTCGCTCCGGCGGCTGCGGGATCTGGGCAACACGGTGCTCGTCGTGGAGCACGACGAGGAGACCATCCGGTCGGCGGACTACGTGGTCGACCTCGGGCCGGGCGCCGGCGAGCACGGCGGGTACGTGGTGGCCGTGGGGACGCCGGACGAGATCATCGCCAATCCCGCTTCGCTCACCGGCCGCTTCCTCGCCGGAGCCGAACGGATCGAGATGCCTGGGCAGCGCAGGAAGCCCAACGGCAAGCTCCTCACCATCCACAACCCCCGCGAGCACAATCTCAAGGGCATGGCCGCCCGGATCCCCCTGGGCACCTTCACGTGCATCACGGGGGTGTCGGGCTCGGGAAAGTCCACCCTCGTCAACGACATCCTCTACCGGGCGCTGGCCCAGATGCTCCACCGCGCCCAGGAGCGCCCCGGCGCCCACGACCGCGTCGAGGGCGCCCAGCACCTGGACAAGGTGATCGACATCGACCAGTCGCCCATCGGGCGGACACCGCGCTCGAACCCCGCCACGTACACGGGCGTGTTCACGCTGATCCGCACGCTGATGGCGCGGACCTCGGACGCCCGGATGCGCGGCTACCAGCCGGGGCGCTTCTCGTTCAACGTCAAGGGCGGCCGCTGCGAGGCCTGCCAGGGCGACGGGCTCGTGAAGATCGAGATGCACTTCCTTCCCGACGTCTACGTGACGTGCGAGATCTGCAAGGCGAAGCGCTACAACCGGGAGACGCTGGAGGTCCGCTACAAGGGCAAGAACGTCGCCGACGTGCTCGACATGACCGTGGCCGAGGCGCTCACGTTCTTCGAGCCCGTGCCGGCCATCAAGCAGAAGCTCCGGACCCTCCACGACGTGGGACTCGACTACATCCGCCTCGGCCAGTCGGCCACCACGCTGTCGGGCGGCGAGGCCCAGCGCGTGAAGCTCGCCACGGAGCTCTCCCGGCGGGCCACCGGCCGCACGCTGTACATCCTCGACGAGCCCACGACGGGGCTGCACTTCGCCGACATCCGGCGGCTCCTGGACGTGCTCAACGCGCTGGTGGACCAGGGCAACACGGTGGTGATCATCGAGCACAACCTGGACGTCATCAAGACCGCCGACTGGGTCATCGACCTGGGGCCCGAGGGTGGCGATGAGGGCGGACGGGTCATCGCCGCGGGCACGCCGGAGGACGTGGCGACCCAGGCCGACCGCTCCTACACGGGCCAGTTCCTCCAGCGCGTCCTCTCCCGCCCATGAGGCGAACCAAGATCATCTGCACCATCGGGCCCGCCAGCGCGGACCGCGACGTGCTCCACC
>Ga0154317_1211_pt1 | contig 13935 bp, 17 predicted proteins | sample RifGroA2_FD_105611 | JGI IMG/M metagenome (GOLD analysis project Ga0154317, IMG submission 105611) | Candidatus Rokubacteria bacterium GWA2_70_23 | reverse complement strand
GCCACGCTGATGCTGCTCAACCCCACGGGCGGCTTGCTTGGCGGCGACCGGCTTAACACGGCCGTCACCGTCGGCGCGGGGGGGCGCGTCTGCCTCACGACGCCGGCGGCGGCGCGCGTCTACCGCTCGGCAATGGCGCCGGCGATCCAGCGGTTCACGGCCACGGTCGGGCCCGGCGCCGCGCTCGAGTACGTGCCGGACCACCTGATCCCGTCCCCCGGCGCACGCCTCGAGCAGACGACCGAGATCATCCTGGCGGGGGACGCGACGGCCATCGTGCTCGATGCCTGGGCCGTGGGCCGCGCGGCGCGCGGAGAGGCGTGGCGCTTCGATGCGCTCGACATCGCCACGGTGGTGAGCGACGGCAGCGGGCCGCTCCTGATCGAGCGGGCGCGTCTCGATGCCGACGCGCTGCTGCGCGGCTGGCCCGGAGGCCTGGGCGCCGCCGAGGGCATGGCCTACGTGGCGACGCTCGCGGCGCTGGCACCCGCCCGGGCGGACTGGGAGGCTGTGGTCCAGGAGGCGCGGGCCGCGCTGGAGGAGACGGCGACCGGCGGACGCCACGGCGTGACGGCACTCGCCCGCGGCGGGCTTCTCGCGAGGCTCCTGGCGCCGACCGCTCCCGCGCTCCACGCTTGCGTCGAGCGGCTCTGGGCGCTTTGCCGCCGGCGGCTGCTCGGGCTTCCACCCCTCGATCTGCGCAAGCTCTAGGCAGCTCTGCTCACGTCTTCGGCAGCCGATACCGCGCAGGGGGACGCTCCCGCCGGGAAGGTTCCGATTTGCTTGCGATCGATCCTCGGCACATCGTTTGCTCCGCGGTCTGCCATGGAGGGACGCCGTCTCGAGGATGAGCTCGAGCGCCTCGTTTCGAGCGCGCTGCCGTGTCTCGTGGAGGAAGAGGGGACGAAGTCGCGGGGGCGCCTCTACCGTGCCGTGATGGCGCGAATGGAGCTGCCGCTTCTCCGCCACGTGCTTGCGCTCTGCGGCGGGAACCAGCTGAAGGCCGCGCGTCTGCTGGGCATCAACCGCAACGCGCTGCGGAAGCGGCTGAGGCTGCTGGGGCTCTTGCCGGAGCATCACGGCCACGGCCCGCGGTCCGGCGAGGGCGGGGTGTCCTCCGGCGCCGCCCGCTGACCGCCGCCATCGTGCCTGTGCTCCCGGAGCTCTGCCCGCGTCCGGCTGGCGGGCTCGCGAGGCGCGGGGTACACTCCGACATCGTGCGCCGCCCCGTGCTCGCGTTCTTGGCTCTCGGTGCTGTCGGCCTCGTGTCGGCATGCGCCGGCGTGGGCAGGGAGCCCCTCCCGGGTCGCCCGGCCCACCACGTCGAGGGCGGCTTCCGCAATCCGGACCCCACGTTCACGCGCCCCGGCGGCTGGACCCGGTGGAGCTTCTTCGTCCGGCGCGTCTGGGGCACCACATTCGCGGCGCGCAGCTACGAGGCGCCGCGCGTGGCCAACGACGGCGGGGCGCTGCGAGACGGGACGGTCAACCCGAGCGTGACCTGGATCGGGCACTCGACGCTTCTGATCCAGGTTGACGGCGTCAACGTGCTCACCGATCCGCACTGGGGCGAGCGGGCGAGCCCCGTCTCCTGGGGCGGGCCGCGGCGCCTCAGCCCGCCCGGGCTGGCCTTCGAGGACCTCCCCCGCATCCACGCCGTCGTCATCTCCCACGACCACTACGACCATCTCGATCTCCCTACGGTGAAGCGCCTGGCGGAGGCGCACGACCCGCTCTTCCTGGTGCCCCTGGGGCTCAGGCCCTGGCTCGAGGAGCAGGGGATCACGCGGGTGGAGGAGCTGGACTGGTGGCAGTCCCGGACGCACCGGGGCGTGACCTTTCACAGCGTTCCCGCCCAGCATTTCGGCGGCCGCACCCCGGCCGACACCAACCGGCGGCTCTGGGCCTCGTGGGTCGTCGCCGGCCGCGACCGGCGCCTCTACTTCGGTGGCGACAGCGGGTACTTCGACGGCTTCAAGGCCGCCGCCGAGCGGCTCGGCCCGTTCGACTTCGCCGCCGTGGCCATCGGCGCCTACGTCCCCCGGGAGATCATGCACAGGGTGCACACGACGCCCGAGCAGGCGGTGCAGGTGTTCCTCGACCTGCGCGCCACCACCCTCCTGGGCATCCACTGGGGCACCTTCGATCTCGCCGAGGAGCCGCTGGACGAGCCGCCCGGCCGGATGCTCGCCGAAGCCCGCCGCCGCGGGATCGACCCGACCCGGGCCTGGATCCTCAAGCTGGGCGAGACGCGCCGCTGGTAGACCCCGGCGGGGCCCGAACTATCCGCTTGACATAGCTTCGATATTTGTATAGTTTTCGAAATATGAAACACACGGTCCCGCTCCCGCTCTCGAAGCTCGAGGCCAGCCCCGCGCACGTGGAAGCCTTCAAGGCCCTGGCCCACCTGACGCGGCTGCAGGTGTTCTTCTTCCTGGTTCGGGCGGGGCGCGAGGTCCCGGCGGGCGAGATCCAGGAGGCGGTGGAGGTGCCCGGGCCCACGCTGTCCCACCACCTGGACGTGCTGAGACGGGCGGGCCTGGTCCAGAGCCGCAAGCATGAGCGGTACGTCTACTATGCCGTGAGGCGAGACAGCGCCACCGCGCTGGTGCGGCTCCTCACGGCCTGTTGCTGACGGAGACCTTACCAGCCGCCGGCCGCAGGCACGCCGACCACACAAGGGAGGACAAACGATGGCGGAGCGGGACATCAAGGAGATCGTGAAGGAGAAGTACGGGAAGGCCGCGCTGCGGGTGACCTCGGGCGGGAGCTCGTGCTGCGGATCGGCCTCCTCGCGCGGCGAGTGCGATCCCATTACCTCGAACCTGTACGCGGCCGGGGAGACCGCGGCGCTGCCCGCCGAGGCGGTGGCCGCCTCGCTCGGCTGCGGGAATCCCACGGCGCTGGCCGAGCTCAAGCCCGGCGAGGTGGTCCTCGACCTGGGCTCGGGCGGCGGCATCGACGTGCTCCTGTCGGCCGGGCGCGTGGGCCCCACGGGCAAGGCCTATGGACTGGACATGACGGACGAGATGCTGGCGCTGGCGCGGGAGAACCAGAAGAAGGCCGGCGTCGGGAACGTGGAGTTCCTCAGGGGTGAGATCGAGCAGATCCCGCTGCCCGACAACACCGTGGACGTCATCATCTCCAACTGCGTCATCAACCTGTCCGCTGACAAGGACCGCGTGCTGGCGGAGGCCTTCCGGGTGCTCAAGCCGGGCGGGCGCCTGGCGGTGTCGGACGTGGTGGTGCGCGGCGAGGTCCCGGCCCAGATCCGCCGGAGCGTGGAGCTGTGGATCGGCTGCGTGGCGGGCGCGCTCGAGGACGAGGAGTACCGCGCCAAGCTCGCCAAGGCGGGCTTCGAGGCCATCGAGGTCGAGCCCACGCGCGTCTATCGCGTGGAGGACGCCCGCGAGTTCCTCGAGGGGGCGGGCCTCGACGCCGACGCCATTGCGCCCCAGCTGGACGGAAAGTTCATGAGCGCCTTCGTGCGCGCGAGCAAGCCCGCGGCCGCGTAATCCCCGTGGCGCGCCGCGGGCGCTTGAGCGTGTTCGAGCGCTACCTGTCGCTCTGGGTGGCGCTCTGCATCGGCGCCGGCGTGCTCCTGGGCACGCTGGCGCCCGGACTCGTGGAGCGGCTGAGCCACCTGGAGGTCAGCCACGTCACCCTCCCGATCGCCCTCCACGCGATCGAGGAGTTCGCGCGGGTGGGCAGCATACCGCCAAGGAAGGAAGCGAGAACGAGCGATGCCGGTGATCACCCGCACTGACCACGACGCCGTCGCGACGCTGGTTCTCACTCGCCCGCCCGTCAACGCGCTCGACAGCGAGGCGCTGGATGCGGTCGGGGCGGCGATCGAGCAGGTGGAGAGCGACCCGCACGTGCGGGTCGTGGTGCTCGCGAGTGGCGTGGAGAGCGTCTTCTGCGCCGGGGGTGATCTGAAGTTCTGGCGGCGCTTTCCGGCGGGGATGGCCCGCAACGTGAGCGGCGCGGGGCGCAACGTGTTCGAGCGCATCGAGCGCCTACGGCAGCCGACCATCGCCGCCATCGAGGGGCACGTCATCGGCGACGGCCTCGCCCTCGCCCTGGCCGCCGATCTTCGCATCGCCTCGGAGGCGGCCACATTCCGCGTGCCCGAGGCCGAATATGGGTTCATTCCGGGCTGGGGCGTGCCCGGCCGGCTGCGCCGGCAGATGGGGCAGGCGCTCGCGCTGGAGATGCTGCTGACCGGCGCGCCGATCGCGGCCTCGCGCGCCCACGTCCTCGGTCTCGTAACGCAGGTGGTACCACCTGGTCAGGCGCTCGCGGCGGCCAGCAGGATGGCCGGCGCCCTCGCGCGAAAATCTCCACTCGCGCTCACGTGGTCCAAGCGCGTGATCCGCGGCGCGCCCGCCGTCGGCGGCGGCGACGACCGCGAGTGGGAGGAGGAGTGCTTCGGCCACGTCTGGGGGAGCGAGGACTGGCAGGAAGGCATCGAGGCGCTCCTGTCGAGGCGGGCGCCGGTGTTCGGCGACCGCGGCGCCGACCGCGCGCAGGGAGGGAGGCGATGATCGCGCTCGACGAATTCAAGCGGCTGAATCTCCGCGTCGGGGAGATCGTGGGCGTGACCCCGATCCCCGGCTCGGCGCGACTGCTCCGTGTCGAGGTCGACCTCGGCGACGAGCGTCGCGTCCTCGTCGCGGGCCTCGCCATGCACTACACGCCCGAGGCCCTGCGCGGCCTCCAGGTCGTGGTGCTCGCCAACCTCGAGGCCGCTGTCATTCACGGCGTGGAGTCGCAGGGGATGCTGCTCGGCGTCGGTTGCGTGGGGGCGGCGCCCGCGCTCCTGACGGTGAACCGGCCCGTCCCCAACGGCACCACCGTGCAGTAGCGGCGGAGGCTCGCCGCGCGGCGCAGAAGGACGGAGGCCGGCGATGACTGACCCTCGCATCGCTGTTCCGACCCACCATGACCACGACGCGGCCGCACCCTGCGGCTGCACCTGCACGCCCGACGCCGCCTGTGGCACCCTCGTCGGGCGGGCCCTGGTGATGGGCCCCGTCTACGACAAGATCCGACGCTTGGCCGCCAAGGACGTGACCGTCGTCGTGACCGGCGAGTCCGGGACGGGCAAGGACCTCGTCGCCCGCAGCCTGCACACCTGCAGCCGCCGCAGCGCCAAGCCCTTCGTCGCCATCAACTGCGCCGCCCTCCCCGACACGCTCCTGGAGTCCGAGTTGTTCGGCCACGAGCGCGGCGCCTTCACCGGCGCCTACCGCAGCGCCACCGGCAAGCTCGCCCTCGCCGACGGCGGCACGCTCTTCCTCGACGAGATCGGCAGCATGAGCCCGGCGTGCCAAGCCAAGATCCTGCGGGTCATCGAGAGCCATCGCTTCGAACCCCTGGGGGGCCACCGCTCCATCGACATCGACTTCCGCCTCGTGGCGGCCACGCACGAGGACCTCGCCGCGAAGGCCGAGCACGGCGCCTTCCGGGCGGACCTCTTCCATCGCCTCTGGGTCACGCACATCCATCTCCCGCCGCTGCGCGAGCGCCGCGAAGATATTCCCCTCCTCGTCGAGTTCTTCCTCCAGCAGCTCGAGGACAAGTACTGCGTGCGCCTGTCCGCCTCCGCGGGCCTGCTCGTCGCCATGGCGGCCTACCCCTGGCCCGGCAACGTCCGCGAGCTGCACAACGTCGTCGAGGGGATGGTGGCCCTCACCGACGACGGCGTCCTCGACGAGGGTGCGCTGCCCGATGAGTTGCGCCAAGCCATCGATGCCGCCGGGAGCGTCGCCTCCCCGCCCGCCCTCCCCGAGCGGCTCCGCCGCTACGAGCAGGCCCTCCTCCTCGAGGCCCTACAGCGCGCCGGCGGCAACAAGACCCACGCCGCCCGCGCCCTCGGCATCAGCCGCGAGAACTTCCTCAAGAAACTGCACAAGCACGAGGCCGCCGATCCCGCGCCCTGAGCCGTACGGCTCAGACCCCTGGGTCATCCGGCCGGGCCGCCCCGGCACGGCGCGGCCGGACGTGCCAGGGGCCGCGCGCGGCGCACCGCGCCCGATCCGCGTGGCGCACGCCCGCCGTAACCGAGAGTTCCTCTCCCGGCGATGCGGGCCCACCGGCTGGAAGCCGCTCGCGCGATTTTCCGCGGACTTCGCGGTCTGGCATGAAGCTTGCCCCTTCTTCTTGCCGACGTGAGCACCACCAAGGAGGCGCCGCCAGTGAGAGTCGATCTGTCAGAGCCCGTGACCGCCATCCCACGCTACGGCCTCTTCGAGATCGCTCGCATGGCGCGCGAGCGCGCCGACGCGATCCATCTCAACCTCGGCGAACCCGACTTCGGGACCCCGGCGCCCATCCGGGAAGCGGCCAAGCGGGCGATCGACGACGGCTTCACCCACTACACCCACGATGCCGGCATCCCAGAGTCGCGGGCGGCACTCGCAGGGAAGCTTGCCGCCTTCAACGGCATGACGGTCGACCCTGAGCGCGAGGTTAAGGTCACCGCCGGCAGTCAGGAGGCCCTCTACCTCACGCTCGCTACCATCCTCCGCCCCGGCGACGAGGTGATCGTCCTCGAGCCGTACTACCCGCACTACGTGATCAACGTTGTGCTGCACGGAGCGCGGCCGGTCTTCGTCCACCTCGACGAGCAGAGCGGCTACCACCTGGACCCCGCCGGCCTCCGGGCGCGGCTCTCCCCCCGGACGAAGGCGGTCATTCTCAACAGCCCGATGAACCCGCTTGGCGCGGTGATCCGCGAGGCCACCGTCCGCGCCGTCGCGGAGGCGATCGAAGGAACGCCGGTCGTCCTCGTCTCCGACGAAGCCTACGAGCGCATTCTCTACGACGGTCGCCGTCACTTCAGCCCAGGCGCTATCCCCGAGATCCGCGATCAGGACGAGGTCGTGTTCCTCTGCGACGGAGCGGTGGTCGAGCACGCCCCGACCCCCCGGTTCTTCCGGGATCCGCGCCGCATCGAGACGCGCGAGTACCTCAAGTGGCACACCTGCACCTGCCACCTGGCGAGCGACGGCGGGCTTGACGCCCGGCAGAGGGAGGGACGGTCATGAGCACGTCTGCGCGTTCGCCGTGGGTCATCCTGGTCGCCGCCTGCGTCGTGCTCATGGTGAGCACCGGGCTCCGCAACTCGTTCGGCGTGTTCTTCAAGTCCGTGGCCGACGAGTTCGGGTGGGAGCGCGCGACGCTCTCGCTCGTCGTCTCCCTCAACATGCTCGTGTTCGGCTTCTCGCAGCCGCTGGTCGGGCGACTGGTGGACCGGTGGGGGCCCCGGCGGGTCCTCGCGCTCGGCGCCCTCGTTCTGGGCGGCGGCTTCGGGGCCGCGTCGCTGACGCGTAACTTGCTCGAGACGTACCTTGCCTACGGGGTCGTGGCCGGGCTGGGCTTCGGCGCGACGGCGATCACGGTGGCGTCCGCGCTCATCACCCGCTGGTTCGATCGCAACCGCGGCTTGGCGCTCGGTATCGCCGCGGCCGGGCTCTCGGCCGGCCAGATCGTGGTGGTCCCGCTGTCGACGGGACTGCTCGGACGCGTCGGATGGCGGGAGGGCTTCCTGGTCATGGGGCTGGGGACCGCGGTGCTCCTCACCCTGGTGGTGCTCCCCATGGTGCAGGACCAGCCGGCGGCCGCGCCTGTTCCCACGGCCGGGCGCGGGCGGGCCTTGGCCCGCCACGAGGTTGCGCCGGGAGCCGCGATGCGGACGCTCCCCTTCTGGCAGCTCACCGCGGCGTTCTTCGGCTGTGGCTTCGCGATCACCCTGCTCTCCACGCACTTCATCCCGTTCGCGACCGACGTCGGACTCAGCCGCTCGGAGGGCGGCCGGCTGTTCGGGGCGATGGGCGCCATGAGCATCGTGGGCAGCCTCACGACCGGCTGGATTTCGGATCGCCTGGGGCGGCGCTGGCTCCTGGCCAGCGTCTACCTCCTCCGGTCGCTGGTGCTACTCCTGCTCGTCCGCGCCCAGACGGTCACCGACCTCTGGGTCTTCGCCGTCGTCTTCGGCTTCACCTGGGCCGCGCCCTTCCCGCTCACGTCGGCCTTCATCGGTGACCTCTGGGGCAAGAACGCGATCGCGACGATCTTCGGCACGATGTTCTTCATCCACCTCGTCGGCGATGCGGCCGGCGCCTACGTGGGTGGCCTCGTCTTCGACCGCGCCGCCAGCTACACGCCGGTGTTCGCGGTGGCCGCGGTGATGGCGATGCTCGGCGGCCTGAGCGTGCTGTCGATCCGGGCGGGGATGAGCGAGCCCGCCATCGTCAGCCGCGAGGCAGCCGCGGCCGGACGCTGAGGGAAGCGATGCTCGCGGCAGACGTTCGGCGCCGCGGCTTCCGGTCCGCATTCGCTCGGCGGGAGGTGGAGGTGGAGCTCGAAGGGGGTGTCTTTGGCATGGCCGGCTTCAGCGGGGTGCGGAGCTGCAGCGCGTTCGACCCGCCCACGGCGATCACCTGCCCCCGGCGCTGCCTGGACTCGGCGTACCGCAACCAGTGGTGGGAGGAGGAACGGACATGACGTCGATTAAGGCCGTGATCCAGGACCGGTACGAACAGGCGGCGCAGCGTGCGCGCGCCGTTGGCGGCGGGTGCTGCGCCTCGACCTGCCGGCCGCCCTACGCGGCGGAGGACCTCGCCGCGCTCCCCGCCGGGGCGGTGGCGGCGTCAATGGGGTGCGGCAACCCGGCATTCATCGCCGAACTGCGCCCCGGGGAGACGGTGCTCGACCTCGGGTCGGGCGGTGCCATCGACGTGCTGCTCGCGGCCAAGTGCGTCGGGCCCGGCGGCAAGGTCTTCGGTCTCGACATGACGGGCGAGATGCTGACGCTCGCGCGGGAGAACCAGCGGACGGCCGGCGTCGTCAACGCCGAGTTCCTCGAGGGCGACATCGAGGCGATCCCTCTGCCCGACTCCGCCGTCGACGTCGTCATCTCGAACTGTGTGATCAATCTCTCCCCCGACAAGGACCAGGTGTTCCGCGAAATCTTTCGCGTGTTGCGGCCGGGCGGTCGCCTCGCCGTCTCCGACGTGCTGGCACGCGGGCCATTGCCGGAGGAGATCCGTGCGAGCCCCGACGCGTGGGCAGCCTGCGTGGCCGGCGCCATCGAGGAGTCCGCATACCGGGCGGGCCTCGAGCGGGCCGGCTTCACCGAGATCGTCGTGTTGCCGGGGCGTCCGGAGGATGCGAGCGACTGCGGCCCCACCGTCAGCGCCTACATCTGGGCAGCCAAGCCACGGTCGTGCTGAGCGCCCACCGCCCCCTCCGTCTCGCCGTCGCGCTCGCCGCCGGGCTCGTCCTCGCCGGCGCCGCAGGCTTGGCGCTCACGCTCGCGCCGGCGCTGCCCGTCAGCACTCTCGCGCCTCCCATGTGCCACGGCGTCGTCTGGCTCGCCCACGAGGAGGCCGTTCGACCACCCTCGATCCTCGCGACGCTCGAGGAACGATAGGGCGGCCTGTCCGATGGCGGGGCCGATTGAGATGCGAATCGCCAGCGCGACGTGGTGGGCGCACCCGAGTGCGGTGCTCGCTGGCTCTCTGTTCCCCGCCTCGCTCGCTGACTGGGTGGATCACCGATGCCGACGGCCAGGACCGCTCGTCCAGGACGTCCTGGCGGCGGACACCGTCCCAGCGCAGGACGGAATGGCGAAGACCGTCGTCCGACGATTCTGGTGCCCGAGCGCGTAGCGCGTAGGCAACATAAAGGTGGTTATCTGGCGCGGGGCTAGGGCGCGTCGCCACGGCGCTGACAGGGGTTGGTCCGGTGCAGGGTGATTCCATCGCGGGGATGGTAGGCGCGGGGCGCAGCGCGGTCAAGGGGAGACTGAGATCTCTGGCGGGAGCGATCATCCTGGCTGCGGCCCCGTGCACGGCCATGGTCTTCGTCTGGAGCTATCTCATCGACGGCGATCCGGCCTACACCCTGGTCCAGGTCGCGCTGAACGACCTCATCATGCTCTTCGCCTTCGCGCCCATCGTCATCGTCCTGCTCGGTGTGTCCAACATCGCGGTGCCGTACGACGTGCTGCTCTTCTCGGTGCTCCTCTATATCGTGATCCCGCTGGGAGCGGGCGCCATCTCGCGGGCCGCGCTTCTCCGGACGCGGGGCCCGGCGTGGTTCGAGGACGTCTTCCTGGCCCGGCTGAAGCCCGTGTCGGTGGCGGCACTCCTGGCGACCTTGGTCCTGATCTTCGCCTTCCAGGGAGAGGTGATCCTCGGCAAGCTCCCCCACATCGCGCTCATCGCCGTCCCCCTGCTGATCCAGGTGTACTTCAATGCCGGGCTGGCGTATGGGCTGGCTCGGTGGCTTCGGATCCCGCACGCGGTGGCCGCGCCCGGGGCGCTCATCGGCGCGAGCAACTTCTTCGAGCTGGCGGTCGCCACGGCGATCTCGCTGTTCGGGCTCACCTCGGGCGCGACGCTCGCGACCGTGGTCGGGGTGCTCGTGGAGGTGCCCGTGATGCTCTCCGTGTGCGCCTTCTGCACCCGGACGCGCCACTGGTTCCCCGAGCCGGGTCTGCGGCGCGTGGCGATGCCGGCGGTGACGGCACCCCGGTGAAGAAGGCCCGCGCGCTGTTCCTGTGCACGCACAACTCGGCTCGCAGCCAGATGGCGGAGGGGTTCCTCCGCCAGCTGGCCGGCGCCAGCGTGGAGGTCGCGGGCGCCGGCACCGAGGCCACGCGCGTCCACCCGCTCGCGATCCGCGCCATGGCCGAGGTCGGGATCGACATCGGCCATCATGCCTCCAACATGTATACTCTGGATGTGAGCGCCGAGCGCCGCTACCACCTGCAATCCGAAGAAGCCAATCGCCAGCTGGACGTCGTCCTGGAGCAGCTCCGCGTTCCGGAGGCCACATGGCGCCTCTACGCCGAGATGCTGACCAGCGTCCTCAAGATGTTCGAGGACGGCGCGGAGGTCATGGATCTCAAGATCACGAGCTCCGCGCTCAAGGAGCTGCGGTACGGGTTCAAGGTGTTCGCGCCGTATCGCCACGTGCCCAAGGTCACCGTGTTCGGGTCGGCCCGGACGCCCGCGGACCACCCCGTCTCCCGGCAGGCCCACGGGTTCGGCAAGCGGATGACGGGCGCGGGCTGGATGGTGATCACCGGCGCGGGCAGCGGCGTCATGGGGGCCGCGCAGGAAGGGGCGGGGCGCGAGCGGTCCTTCGGGCTGAACATCCGGCTGCCGTTCGAGCAGGAAGCCAACCCGTGGATCGCCGACGATCCCAAGCTCATCACATTCAAGTACTTCTTCACGCGCAAGCTCTTCCTGGTCCGGGAGGCGCACGCCATGGCGTACTTCCCGGGCGGCTTCGGGACCTGCGACGAGGCCTTCGAGACGCTGACCCTCGTCCAGACCGGCAAGGCGGCCATGGTGCCCATCGTCCTCGTGGACGCGCCGGGCGGGACGTTCTGGCGGAGCGTCACGGAGCTCGTGGAGCGGGAGATGGCGGCGACGGGGATGATCTCGCCGGACGACGCGTCGATCTTCCGGATGACGGACGGCGTGGAAGAGGCGGCGGGCGAGATCGAGCGCTTCTACCGGGTGTTCCACTCCCAGCGCTACGTGGGCGACCACCTCGTGTTCCGGCTGCGAAAGCCGTTGCCGCCCGAGGGGCTCGCGGATCTCAGCGCTCGGTTCGCGGACATCCTCGAGGGGCCCGTCGAGCTGGCGCCGGGGCCGCTCCAGGCCGAGGGGAGCGAGTTCCCGGAGCTGCCGCGGCTCGTGCTGCCCTTCAGGCGCACCGCCTTCGGCCGCCTCCGCCAGCTCATCGATCAGGTCAACCAGACGTAGGGCGGGGGCCCCTCCCCCCGGCCCCCACCCGCGCGTCGATCACTCGGGCTCTTCGCGCTCCTCGGTGGTCTGGCAGGCCGTGCAAATCCAGGTGCGCAGGAGGATCACGCGCGTCGGGTCGCGCCTGAGCGTCCACGGGAACATCGTGCTGGCGCCACAGCGCGGGCAGGTCTCGGTCTTCTGGCCGGACTGAACCTCGGAGGGAAGCCAGGGGATTTTCGACTTCACACCGCGGATTATAGCGTATCCTCGCCCCCGTGGTTCTGGCCGAGCTCGTCCTTCTCGTCGCCAACCTGATCTACGCCACCTCCTACGTCGTGACGCGTGTCGTGCTCGCCGACGTGGGACCGGCCATGCTCGCGCTGATCCGGCTCGTGATCGGCTCGGCGATCCTGGTCCCCATCGCGCTGGTGACACGCCGGCGGGATCCTCGGCGGCTCTCGTCCTCCGAGCGCTGGAGCGTCTTCTGGATGGGTCTCCTGGGCTTCGCCGGTGCCTTCGCCTTCGCGCACTGGGGCATCGTGCGCTCGACGGCGACGAACGCGGCGCTGCTCATCACGGTGGAGCCCATCTCGCTCATGCTGCTGTCACCGCTCCTCCTGGGCGAGCGCCTCCGTCGCCGGGAGGGCCTGACCGCGGCGATGACGCTCGTCGGCGCGGCGCTGGTGGTCGTCAACGGCGTCCCGGGGCTCACCCAGAGGCTGGCGCCCCACTGGCGGGGAGACCTGCTCCTGGTGTGCTCCGGGCTCGCCTATGCCTCGTACTCGCTCTTCGGGCGGAGCGTCCTCCTGCGGCACTCGGCCATTGCCGTCACGGCGTGGTCCATCGCCTGGGGCGCGGTCGCCATGGTGCCGCTAGCGGTCCTCGAGTGGGCCGGTGGCGGGCGTCCCGTCTGGAGCGGGCAGTCGCTGGCCGGCGTCCTCTACCTGTCGGTGGTGATCACGGCCCTGGGCTACCTCGCCTGGAACTACGCGCTCGAGCGCGTGCCGGCGCCCCGGGCGGCCATCTTCCTCAACGTGCAACCGCTGGCGGGGGCCGTCCTGGGGATCGTGTGGCTCGGCGAGCCGCTGACGGTCTTCACGGTGGTGGGCGGGGCGCTGATCCTCACGGGCCTGACTCTGACGGTGAAAGCGGGCGCGATGGGCTAGAATACCCGCATGAGGCGAGTCCGGATCGCGCTGGCCCAGGTGAACCCCACCGTGGGCGCCCTCGAAGCGAACGCGCGAATGGTGGTGGACTGGATGGGGCGCGCGCGGGCGCTCGGCTGCGACGTGGTCGCGTTCCCGGAGCTGGTCCTCACCGGCTACCCCCCCGAAGACCTGCTCTTCAAGCCCGCGTTCATCGAGGCGAACCTTCGCGCCCTGGCCGATGTCGCCGCCCAGAGCCGGGGGATCACCGCCGTGCTCGGCTTCGTGGACAAGCGCGACGACATCTTCAACGCCGCCGCCCTCCTGCACGACGGCGCGCATGCCGGCACCTACCACAAGCAGTACCTGCCGAACTACGGCGTCTTCGACGAGAACCGCTACTTCCAGAGCGGCACCGAGTGTCCGATCTTCGCGCTGGGCGACACGGTGCTCGCCGCCAACATCTGCGAGGACATCTGGTATCCGACGGGTCCCACCACGGCCCAGGCCCTGGCGGGCGCCGAGCTCGTGCTCACCATCAATGCCTCCCCGTATCACGCGGGCAAGGCCCGGTTCCGCGAGCAGATGCTCGCCACGCGCGCCGCCGACGACCTCGTCTGCCTCGCCTTCGTCAACGCCGTCGGCGGGCAAGACGAGCTGGTCTTCGACGGCCAGTCCTTCATCTTCAACGAGAAGGGCGAGGTCATCGCCCGCGGCGCGGCCTTCGAGGAGGACCTGGTGGTCGCGGATCTGGACCTCGACGAGGTGTTCCGCGTCCGGCTCCACGACTCGCGCCGGCGGAAGGAGAAGCTGCGGAGCAGGGAGTCGGCGCGCCGGATCCCGCTCCCGGCGCTCCCCCCGCGGTTGCGCGCCCCGCTGCCCCAGCGCCGCGCGGCCCCCGTGGAGCGGCTGGAGGAGGTCTACCGGGCGCTCGTTGTCGGGACGCGCGACTACGTCAGGAAGAACGGCTTCAGCCACGTGGTGATCGGGCTCTCCGGCGGTATCGACTCGGCGCTGGTCGG
>Ga0154317_1055_pt1 | contig 14055 bp, 11 predicted proteins | sample RifGroA2_FD_105611 | JGI IMG/M metagenome (GOLD analysis project Ga0154317, IMG submission 105611) | Candidatus Rokubacteria bacterium GWA2_70_23 | reverse complement strand
CCGCGCGAGACCGGCGAGGTAGCGGTCGAGCTCCGCCTTGCTCCGCAGCCGGAACTTCTGGAACTCCGGCTTGCGCTTGTCCAGGAAGGCCTGCATGCCCTCGAGGCTCTCCTCGGTGCCCCAGATATTGGCGAGCAGCTCCATCCCGTGCTGCCAGGAGGCGTAGAGCTCGTCGGACTCGTGGTTCAGGGACTTCTTCGTCGCCCTGAGGGTCTGCGGGCTGTGGCCCTTGATGGTCTCGCACCATTGCCGGGTGGCGGCGCGCAGCTCCCCCTTCGCGACCACCTTGTTGATCAGGCCGATCTCGAGCGCCTCGTGCGCGGTGAAGGTGCGCGCGAGGAAGATCATCTCGCGGGCGAGCCGCTCCCCGATGATGCGCGGCAGGTACTGGGTGGCCCCGACGGTGGGGCAGGCGCCGACCTTGGCCCCCGTTTGCCCGAACACGGCGTTCTCGGATGCAATGACCACGTCGCACCAGAGGACGAGCTCGTTGCCGCCGCCCATGCACCAACCGTTGACCATGGCGATCACCGGGATGGGCAGGCCCCGGATGGTCATCGCCAGGCCGAGCATGCGGTCGTTCCACATATGGGCGTTGGCGCGGTTCAAGCGCATCATCGCGTGGAAGTCCCCGCCGGCCGAGAACGCGCTGTCGCCCGCCCCGGTGACGACGGCGCAGGCGATGGACGGGTCCTCCCGGGTGGAGCGGAGGGCGTGGATCAACTCGTCGAGGGTCTGCTCGCGGAAGGCGTTCTGGACGCGCGGGCGGTTGATGGTGACCCAGGCGACGCCGTCCGTGACCTCGAAGAGGATGTCCCTGTACATCGTCATCGGCTTCCTCCTTGTGGGGGCTCCGGGCCCAGCGTGCCGAGCTTGGCCTTGATGATGATGGCGCGGAGGGGGGTGTCGCCCACGGGCACGTTCTCGTGGGCGCAGCCGGCCGGGATGTGGACGACGGTGCCGGGGCCGAGGTCCTGGCGCACCCCGTCGCTCAGCGTGTACCCCTTGCCCGAGACGATGACCATGATCTCGTCGTCCTCGGCGTGACTGTGCATCGCATGCCCCATCCTCGGCAGATACTCCGTGATGGCCACGTAGAGCCTGTCCGCGCCGCCCCCCGGGGTGGTGCCCACCAGCACCTTGGTTTGCCCCCAGGCCATGGGCGTGAACGGGACCTCGGCTTCCAGGAACACGCGCTTGTCCGCCATCGTGCTCTCCTCTCTCGCGATGGGCCTTGGGCCCGAGCCATCCTGCGCCCGGCGCCGGGGGCAGTCAAGGCGCGGCGCCGGCGGGGGCCCCTCGGGGGAGGTTTGCGCGCGGTGCCCCGGGGCAGTACCTTATGGGGGAGGCGGGAGAGGAGCATGTGCGGGCCGCGTCCCGTCGCCGGCGCCCTTGCGCTCCCTCGCCGAATTGGGCGTGGATGGGCGCGAGGAGGACGCGGCGCGGATGGTGACTGCGGGCATCGACATCGGCCACGAGAGCGTCAACGTCGTCGTTCTGCACGACGACGGCATCCTGGGCCACGCGACGCTCGTCATCTCGGGAGAGGTCGGCGCGGCGGCGCGGCTCGCCTTCGAGACGACGCTGGGGCGATTGGGGGTCGCGCGCGCCAGCATCCAGCGCATCTTCGCCACCGGGGTCGGACGCGAAAACGTCACGCTCGCCGACGGTCATCGAACCCAGATGCTGAGCCACGCGCGCGGGGCGCACTGGTGGTTCCCCGGCGCCCGGACCGTGGTCGACGTGGGCGCCGAGGGGAATCGGGTCATGCGGTGCGACGCGAGGGGGAGCCTCACGGACTTCGCTCTCAACGACAAGTGCGCCGCCGGCTCGGGCGTGTTCCTGGAGACGGTCGCCGGGATGCTCGACATCCCCATCGCCGACATGGGCGCCCTGTCCCTGCGCGGATCGAGCGACGTCGTGCTCACGAGCACCTGTGCGGTGTTCGCCGAGTCGGAGATCGTGGCGGAGATCCACCGCGGCACCCCCCGGGAGGACATCCTCCGGGGGGTGAACGACTCGATCGTCTCCAGGATCGCCGCCACGAGCCGCCGGGTGGGGATCGAGCCGGATCTGGTCCTCACCGGAGGGGTGGCCCGGAACGCGGGCATCGTCCAGGCGCTCCGAGAGCAACTCGAGATGGACGTCGCGGTGCCCGAGCATCCCGAGATCACGGGGGCGCTGGGGGCGGCCCTGCTCGCCCGCGAGCCGGCGGGAGCCGCCTAGATGCTCGTGTGCGGGATCGACGTGGGGGCGCGCACCGCCAAGGCGGTGCTGATGGTGGATGGCGAGATCGCCGGCCACAGCGTCATCCGCTCGGGCCCGGGGAGCGCCGTGGCGGCGCTGAAGGCGGCACTGGAGACGACGACGCTCCGCCGGGAGGACATCGAGTTCACCGTCGCCACGGGGTACGGCCGGGTCGTGGTGCCGTTCGCCCAGCGGAACGTGACCGAGATCGCCTGCCACGCCAAGGGCAACCACTACTTCTTCCCCCGGGTCCGGACCATCCTGGACATGGGGGGGCAGGACTGCAAGGCCATCCGCTGCGACGAGGCCGGGAAGGTGGCCACCTTCCTCATGAACGACAAGTGCGCGGCGGGCACCGGCCGGTCCCTCGAAGTCATGGCCTCGCTGCTCCAGGTGCGGCTCGAAGACCTCGGCCGGCTCGCCCTCGAGGCCAGTGGCAAGCCCGAGAAGATCAGCAACACGTGTGTCGTGTTCGCCAAGTCCGAGGTCCTCGCCCTCGCGCGCCAGGGCGTGCCCACGCGCGAGATCCTCGCCGGGCTCTGCGAGGGCGTCGCCGAGCGCGTCAAGGGGCTGCTCCGTGTCGTCGGAGTGGAAGAGGACTTCGTGATCAGCGGGGGCATCTCCAAGAACGTCGGCGTGGTGCGCCGGATCGAGGAGAAGCTCGGGGTGATGTCGCACATCTGCTTCGAGCCGCAGATCGTGGGGGCGCTGGGCGCCGCCCTGTTCGCGCGGGGCATCCTCGAGCGAACAGGCCCGAACGGGCGCTAGCGTGCCTCGTCGCCTTCTTCGCCCTCGAAGGGACTGTCCACTCCGTCCGTGGCGCTCCAGCACGCCTGAAGCCGCGCGGCCTCCTCGGGCGCACGGATCAGCCCGTCGACCCATCCGTCACGCACCGGGTGCGCGCTGGCGCAACCGGCGTCCCCGCCCCGGAGGCTCGCCTCGCGCGTCGCACGATTGAACGTGAAGATCCACTGCTCGCCGTTCCGGTTCTCGAAGTATCCGATGTAGAGGTCGGCGGCCTCGGTGCTGAAGGCCGGCGGGATCCCGCACGCCGCGGGATGGCGGTTGTGAATCGTCAGTGGCGCTCACCTCCCCTCGCTCCGGCGGGCGTTTGCCATTGACGTTCTGGCGTGCCCGCACTGTGGGGGCCGGCTGCGGCTGGTCGCCACGCTGCACGATCCCGCCGTCATCCGGAAGATCCTCGCGCATGTGGGGCTCGCCCCCTCAGGGCGCAGCCCCGGCCCCGCCCCACCTGCGCCCGGCGCCGCCGCGGCCTGATCGGCTCCTCGAGGGCGCGGCGGACGCCGTCGTCCCTGCGCCGCGAGGCGCCATCAGCGTCGATCCGGCCGGTTGACGGCGGCGGTGTGTCTCGCATAGCATGCCACTCACACCGGCCGGCTCTCCCGACCTGCGAGGAGGCTGCTAATGTGCTCTGTGACATCGGCTGGCTCCTGGGCCGGCCGGCCGGTGTCTGAGTATGGGAGATTATGTCACGGGGAGGGGGGCCACGAGGGGGGCCACCGCTGCCGGAGGGCGTTGATGTTGACTATCCTCTCCGAGTCTGGGAGGTTATGTCACGGGGACGGGGGCCCACGGACGGGGCGACCGGACCGCCGGAGGGTGCTAATGTTGCCTACGGTGCAGCCTCACTACCTGTCGCGAACTGGTCGGGTGCAAGCCCGACGAGGGGAGATTTCCCGTTCGCCCCTCTAGCCTGACTCCCAACGGCGCCCGGCGACGGACGCCGTGAAAAGCGGGGGTGACACGGTGCCTCAGAAGGCGGGGTGGGAGACCATATGGCGCCATTCCGTCGGAGCCAGTCCGGAGGGCCGGGCAAACATACGGGCCGCAGCATGACGCGAACGATGCAGCGCCGAAAAACATTACCCCGTCGGGCATTGCTGGCAGAGACGGGTTTCGTGGGTGGCGACTCGGTCGTAGCACGAGGAAGCCTGGCATCGCGGTCCCAACACAACGGGACGGGGCCGCGGACCCACCGGCGTAGGGTCGACGGCACGTATGGACAGCGCGACAGGGAAAGTAGGGAAGGTCTCGCGGGTCGCCGAGGCGCTCCCGCACAGCGAAGGCGCTGGGTATAAGCGGCCAAGCCGCGAAATCCCAGCGTGCCGGCGAGACCGGCGGATGGGGTCGTAGTAAGCGATGATGGGCCGGGACAACATAACCCGGACCGGAGCCAAGGACCCCTGGGGTAGAGGGGCACGGGCCTCTCGCACAGCGGCACGTGGAGGCGCGGGTTGATCTGGACACAGCGCCAGGTCGTACGCCCGTCGCGGAAGCGTGCGAAGGGTCGATGCAAACTGGTCGACGGAACGGGCATGCCGGGAGCAGGCTTAACCGGGATGTCGGCCGGGCAGGCGCGATCTGACAGGCTGGCCTTGAAGCCGTACTGGGGAAAACTCACTGTACGGAAGTGCGTCCAGAAAAGGCTGACGCGTTCAGTGGGAGGTAGTCTCACCGAGGCAAGAGTCAGGAGCCTCGTAGCTGGACGGCAGGGTGTAGGGAGACCGAACCCCTGAAGCCCGTCGACAAACCCATCTTTGGGATGGGAAGCGAGTCATTGGGCCGTAACGAAAGTGAACGCAAGGTGGCCTCGAAAAGTGGAAGCCCCAGAGGCCGAGCCCGCTTCCGTAGGGCGAAGGCAGCATGGAGCGTCGCAGCCTGACTGACGCGGCGAGCCACTCTGGCGGGGTGAGAGCGACGGCACGATGACCAGGACGCGTCGAGCAACTGGAGAAGCCCTCCTCGTCCCGCCGCGAAAGCGGCGGAGCAAGGTACGCCCTATAACCACTACACCTGGGAAGGGGGCGGAAGGCGAGAGGGTGGCGGAGGGGTCCGCGGTAGCGAGGAAGGTGGGTAATGCCACTGGAGCGACGGGGCCCTGCTGCTCGGCAGTTCCTCTGGCAACACGGGAGGCAGGGGTGCGATGACAGGCGCACCTAGTAGTCTGCAAGACCTGAGGCAGAGGATGGGTGACACGGCGAAGGCTGACAAGACCAAGCGGTTTTGGGGCCTGTACGTTCACGTGGGCAAGCTGGAGACGTTACGCGTCGGGTACGACCTCGCCAAATGCAACAACGGGGCGCCGGGTATCGACGGGGTCACGTTTGAGGCGATCGAGGCCGCCGGGGTGGACGCGTTTCTCGCGCAGCTGCGGGACGAACTGGTCGCACGCACCTACCGGCCGCTGCGGGACCGGCGGGTCGAGATCCCGAAGGACGGCGGGACGAAGGTCCGCGTGCTAGGGATACCGGCCATACGGGACCGGGTGGTACAAGGGGCGCTCAAACTCATCTTGGAGCCAATCTTCGAGGCGGACTTTCACGAGGGGTCGTACGGCTATCGACCAAAGCGGTCAGCCCAGGCGGCGGTGGCACGGGTGGCTGAGGCCATCACGAAGAACAAGACGCGGGTGATTGACCTTGATTTGGCGGCCTACTTCGATACCGTGCGGCATGACCTGCTGCTCGGGAAGGTGGCGCGCCGGGTCGAGGACGGCGAGATCCTGCACTTGCTCAAGCTGATGCTCAAGGCCTCCGGGACACGCGGGGTTCCTCAGGGCGGAGTGATCTCTCCCCTCCTCAGTAACATTTACCTCAACGAGGTGGATGCGATGCTGGAGCGGGCCAAGGAGGTTACGCGCAACGGCAAGTACACGTACGTCGAGTACGCGCGCTACGCCGACGACCTGGTGATCCTCGTGGACGGCTACCGTCGTCACGACTGGCTGCTGAAGGCGGTGGATCGGCGGCTGCGGGAGGAGTTCGCCAAGCTTGATCTGCGACTGAACGAGGCGAAGAGCCGGATCGTGGACCTGGCTCGGGGGGAGGCGTTTGGGTTCTTGGGCTTCGAGTTCCGGCGCGTCCGCTCGTTACGGGGCGCCTGGCGGCCGCAGTACACGCCGCAGCAGAAGAAGCGGCGGGCGCTGCGGGCGAAGCTCAAGGAGGTGTTCCAGCGCTCTCAGTCCCAGCCGATCGGCCGGGTGATCGCGGAGATCAATCCGATGCTGAGGGGTTGGGTCACTTACTTCCGGATCGGGCACGCGGGACGGTGCTTCAGCTTTCTGAAGGACTGGGTCGAGAAGCGAGTGCGGCGCCACATGATGCGGGCGAGGAAACGTTCGGGCTTCGGCTGGAAACGGTGGAGTAGGGAGTGGCTCTATACGGCGCTCGGTTTGTTCACGGACTACCGGGTGCAGTACCGGGGCCACGCCTGAAAGCACGCTCGGTCGATAGGTCGCATAACCCGTGACGCGACGCGGGCAGGAAAGCCCGGTGCCAGAAACTGGCACGCCGGGTTTGACGAGGCGGGGGCTGGAGACGGGCCCATGGCGAACCTCAACGGGCACGCAGCTGGAAACGGCGGACACGGCCAAGGGGAGCCTACCGGTACCGCGCCAGTCCTCGACCCTACTTTTAGGGAGGGCGATGGAAACGTCGGCATCATTCGACGCCCGGTCCGCGCCATCACCCTACCCGACCTCGATGTCGATGACCGGCCTCGGGTGTCTCTCCACGCCGATGGGGGACACCGAGCTCGAGGGCCTGATCGAGACCGTCGCCGCCGTCCTCGAGATGGAGCGCGGCCGCTGATCGCGAAGTCAAAACGCTCAACCGGAGGAGGTCCGCTGTGATCAAGCGACTCGGGGTCGTTCTCGTTCTGCTCCTGGCGGTCGTCACGCTCGCCGACGCGCAGCCGAAACCGCTGCGCCCCTTCACCTTCATCCTCGATTTCCTCCCCTACGGCGAGTACACGCCGTACTTCACGGCGCTCGACAAGGGCTGGTACCGGGACGAAGGGCTCGACGTGAAGATCCTGCGCGGCGCCGGCTCGGGTGACACCGTCAAGCGCATCGCCGTCGGCCAGGGCGAGGCGGGGAGCGCGGATTTCAGCGCGTTCACGGCCGCCAAGGCCAACGAGGACATCCATGTCAGGGCCATCGCCGCCTACTTCCGGCGCCCGCCGCACTCGATCTTCGTGCGCGAGGGCTCGGGCATCAACTCGCCGAAGGACCTCGAGGGCAAGACGATAGCGATCACCCCCGGCAACAGCCATCTGATCCTGTTCCCGCTGCTCGCCAAGCTCGCCGGCTTCCGCGCCGACTCCGTCAAGTGGGTGACGATGGACGGGGCCGCCATGGGCCCGGCGCTCATCACCGCGCGGGTGGACGGCGCGCCATTCTTCGCCAACCACGAGGTACGGCTGCAGAAGCAGGCGAAGACCCAGGGGATCTCGCTCAAGCGCATCTCGTACGCCGACGCCGGCTTCGACATGTACTCGCTCGTGATCTTCGCCCGCGAAGACACGATCGCGAAGGAGCCAGAGCGGCTCCGGGCCTTCCTGCGCGGCACCATCCGAGGAATGAAGTACGCCTTCGCCGGGGAGAACCTCGAGGAGGGCGCCCGGATCCTCCTCAAGTACAACCCGGAGGTCGACCTCGACGCCGCCGCCGGCGCCGCGGCCGCCGCCAGCCGCTACTCGATGACCGAAGAGGTGACGAGCGGCAAGGTCGCCGTCGGCCAGTTCGAACCGGCGCGGGTCGACCGCTCGCGCGACGTCTACACCGAGTACATGCAGCTCAAGCGCCGGGTGCCGGGTCAGGAGCTCTACACGAACGATCTGCTCCCCGAGCGGAAGTAGCCGCATGGCGCTCCTCATCCACGGCGGCCAGGTCCTCCGCGGCGACCCGCCGGCACTCGAGCGTGCCGATGTCCTCGTCGAGGGCGACCGGATCGCCGCGGTGGGAGCGCGGCTCTCGCGGCCGCCGGTCGCCGCCGACGTCGACGCGGGCGGCTTTCTCGTCGTGCCGGGCCTCGTCAACGCCCACACGCACGCCCACAACAACCTCCTCCGGGGCCTGGCCGGGCGCTGGACCCTCGAGGACCTCCTGAACCACGGTCCCGCGCTCAACGCCAGCCGGACCGTCGAGGACCACTACGTCTCGGCGGCGATCGGCGCCGTCGAGATGCTCAAGACCGGCTGCACGACCGCGTACGACCTCTTCATGGCGATGCCGGCGCCAACCGTCGAGGACGCGGAGGCGGTCGCACGCGCGTACGGGGATGTGGGCATGCGTGCGGTGCTGGCCCCGGCGGTCGCCGACATCCTCTTCTACGAGGTGGTCCCCGGCCTCATGGACCTCCTGCCCAAGGAGCTGAGGAGGACCGTCGAGAGCATCCAGGCGGCGCCGGCCGCCGAGCTGCTCCGCCTGAGCGCGGAGACGATTCGCCGCCTGCACGGCGCCGGCAGCGGCCGCATCCGCATCGCGCTGGCCCCGACGATCCCCACCCAGTGCACCGACGAGTTCCTCGAAGGCTGCGCGCGGCTGGCCCGGGAGCACGGGGTCGGCGTGCACACGCATCTGTCGGAGTCGAAGATCCAGGTGATCACGGCGCAGCGCCGCTGGGGGAAGACGGCGGTCGCGCGGCTCGAGGAGCTGGGGCTCCTCGGTCCCGGCTTCGTCGGCGCCCACGGCGTCTGGCTCACCGACGACGACATGCGGCGCCTGGCTGGCGCCGGGGGTTCCATCGCCCACAATCCCGCGAGCAACCTCAGGCTCGGCAGCGGCATCGCCGCTGTGCGCGAGCTGCTCGACGCGGGTGTGACCGTCGGCATCGGCTCCGACGGCTCGATGTCCTCCGACAACCAGAACCTCTTCGAGGCGATGCGCGTGGCCGGCCTCGTCGGCAACGTCCGCTTCCCCCACGACACCGCGCGCTGGCTCAGCGCGCTCGAGGTCTGGCGCATGGCGACGGCGGGCGGCGCCCGGGCCCTCGGGCTCGGCGCCGACCTCGGCGCCATCGAGCCGGGCCGCAAGGCCGATCTCGTCCTGCTGCGCGCGGACTCGACCTTCCTTCGTCCGCTCAACGACGTCATGGGCTCGCTGGTCTACGCGGAGACCGGCGCCGCCGTGGACACCGTGCTCGTCGACGGCCGCGTCGTCGTGCGCAGCGGCCGCGTCCTCACCGTGGACGAGGACCGCCTCCGCGCGCACGCCCAGGAGGCCGCCGATCGGATCCGCGCCAAGAATGCGGCGGCCTGGACGCTGGCCGCCGAGCTGGCGCCGTACCTTTCGACGGCGTGTCGGGCCGCCGCCGCGGCTCCGTACCCGATCAACCGCTACGCCGCGCCGGTGGGATGATCGAGCTCGCCTCGATCACGAAGACCTATCGCTCCCGCCAGGGCGATCCCATCCACGCCATCGAGGACGTCAGCCTCGCCATCAAGGAGAAGGAGTTCGTCAGCCTCGTGGGGCCGAGCGGCTGCGGCAAGAGCACGCTGCTCAAGCTCGTGGCCGGGCTGGTGACGCCCACGCGCGGCGTGGTGCGCATTCGCGGGACCGAGGTGCGCGAGCCCTTCCCCGACGTCGGCATCGTCTTCCAGAGCGCGGTGCTCCTGCCCTGGCGCACCGTGCTCGATAACGTTTTGTTCTCGATCGAGATGCTCGGCCTCCGTGCCGACAGTCACCGCGACCGCGCCCTGAGCCTCATCGAGCTGGCCGGGCTGGCGGGGTTCGAGCGCAAGTATCCGTGGGAGCTCTCGGGCGGCATGCAGCAGCGCGTCGCCATCTGCCGCGCGCTCGTCCACGACCCCAGCATCCTCCTGATGGATGAGCCCTTCGGGGCGCTGGACGCGATGACGCGCGAGGAGATGGGCCTCGAGCTGCTGCGCCTCTGGGAGGAGCGGCGCAAGACGATCCTCTTCGTGACGCACAGCATCCCGGAGGCGATCTTGTTGTCCGACCGCGTGGTGGTGATGACCCCGCGGCCCGGGCGCCTGGCCCGCGTGCTCGACGTCCAGCTCCCCCGCCCCCGCACCGTCGAGATGGAGTTCGACGCGCGCTTCAAGGACCACAGCGACGAGATCCGCCGCCTGATCTTCGCCCGACGCCAGGAGCCGGCGCATGCTCGCCGCGCTTGAGCGCCGCCTCCGTCCGGTCCTCCTGCCCACCGGGGTGCTGCTCGGCACGCTCGTCGTGTGGGAGATCGCGTGGCGGATCTTCAACGTCCCGCGCTTCGTCGTCCCGCTGCCCTCGGGAATCCTCGCCGAGACGTGGGCGTGGCGCGGCTACCTCCTGACCCACAGCTGGGTGACGCTCTACGAGACCCTCGCCGGCTTCGCCCTGTCGATCGCCGTCGGCACGCCGCTGGCCGTGATGCTCGTGTACTCGCCGGTTCTCCGGAGCGCGCTCTATCCGCTCCTCGTCGTCACGCAGGCGGTCCCCAAGGTGGCCATCGCGCCGGTGCTCCTGCTGCTCCTCGGCGCCGGCGAGGTGTCGAAGGTCGTGATCGCGTTCCTCGTGGCCTTCTTCCCGATCGTCGTGAACACGGCCACGGGGCTGGCCGCCACGCCGCCCGAGCTCCTGGACCTTTCCCGCTCGTACCGCGCGAGCCGGCTCAAGACCTTCATCAAGGTCCGGTTCCCGATGGCGCTCCCGTTCTTCTTCAGCGGCCTGAAGGTCGCGGTGACCCTCTCGGTCATCGGGGCGGTCGTCGGCGAGTTCGTCGGCTCCGACAAGGGCCTGGGCTACGTGATCGTCTCCGCCACGTCGTACTGGAAGTCGAACCTGGCCTTCGCCGCCATGCTGCTGCTCTCAGTCATGGCGGTCGGGCTCTTCGGCCTCGTCGAGCTGGTCGAGCGGCTCGTCTGTCCCTGGTACGCGCTCGCGCGCGAGCAGCAGGAGGTGGTCGAGGAGCTGAGCGTCAAGGACCTCGAGAAGATCCGCGCCGCGGCCGGCTAGAAAAAGGAGAGTCGTTCATGGCCCGTACCGTCACCGTCACTGTCGCCGCCGACCAGAAGCCGGTGCGCTGATGGACTATCTCACGCGCCTCGCCCGCTTCGTTCACGAGACACGGCTCGGTGACCTGCCCGCCTCCACGGTCAAGGCCTCCAGGCTTGTCCTGCTCGACACCATCGGCGCGATCGTCGCGGGCAGCGCCCTGCCCGAGAACACGCGGCTTGCGCACAGGGCCGCCCGCCGCGCCCCTCATGGCGGCGCCAGCCTGCTCGGACACGGGCTGAAGGCCGACTCGCTGCTCGCCACGTTCACCAATGCCACGGCCGGCGTCGCGCTCGAGATGGACGAGGGCAATCGCCTGGGCGGCGGCCATCCGGCCATCCACGTCATCCCCGCGGCGCTCGCGGTCGCCGAGGAGATGGGCGCGGACGGCCGCCGGCTGCTCGAGAGCATCGTCGCGGGCTACGAGGTCGGCTCGCGCCTCGGCGGCGCGACCCAGGCGCGGCCGAACGTCCACGCCCACGGTACCTGGGGCACCATCAGCACCGCGGCCGCCGTGGCGCGCCTTCACGACCTTCCGGGCGATGAGATCCGCCACATCATCAATCTCTCAGCCTCGATGAGCCCGGCCAATACCTGGACGCCGGCGCTCGAGGGCGCCACCATCAGGAATGCCTATCCGGGACGCTCGGGGCTCGAGGGCATCCTGGCCGTGGACCTTCATCGCGCAGGCTTCACCGCGCTCGACGATGCGCCGTCGGACGTCTACGGCACCATTCTCGCCGACCACTTCGAGCCCGCGCAGGCCGTGGAAGGACTCGGCGAGAGCTATCGCATCGAAGAGAACTACTTCAAGCTCCACGCCTGCTGCCGGATCAACCACCCCGCGCTGGACGCGATCATGGCGCTGCGCGCCGAGGCGAAGATCACGGCCGAGCAGGTCGCGCGGGTGCGGATCACCTCCATTCCTTTCGGCCTGCGAATGACCGAGCCGGCGCCCCGGAGCATGCTTGGCGCCAAGTTCTCCATCCCGTATGCCGCCGCCGCGGCCCTCGTCCTCGGGCGCACCGATGCGGCGGCCTTCGCGGACGGCGTGCTCGCCGACGCGCGCATCCGCGCCACGGCCGCGCGTGTCGAGGTGGCGGCCGACCCTGAGATGGCGCTCAAGCGCGCCGACTACCCGACTGCCGAGGTGTGGATCACGCTGACTGACGGCCGGGTGCTCACGCGCACGACTGGTGTGGTCCGGGGCGATGCGGCCAACCCGGTCGCCCCGGACGAGATCGTCGCCAAGTTCCTCGCCCTCGCCGGCGGGCCGCTCGGCGAGGCCCGTGCCCGGGAGATCGTCGAGGTCATCGAGGGGGTGGACGGCCTCAAGGACATTCGCGAGCTCACGGCTCTCCTCACGCCGCCTCAAGCCTGACCGCACCCTCACCTATCGCCGGCTGGCATCAGTGGGCCGGCTGTCCCGTTTCGCGGTACCGTTCGGATGCTCTGAACCGGTACGCAAGGTATACAGAGGGAGGTAGGTTCTTGAGGCGATCGAAGGGGGCACCCCAGGCGATCGAGGATGTCGAGGCGATACGCGCCCACGTCGCTCGTGACACTCTCTCGTTCAGTCTTCGTCCGGTGCCGCGAGGAGCCACTCGTAGACGGGCAGGACCTCGATCCCTGACGCGTCGGCCCGAGCGCGCGCGTCGCGGTCGAGCATCAACAGCCGCCGCGTCGCGCGCGGATGATCCTTCGCCGCCGAGGTCAGGGCCCGCAGCTCGCGCGCGCGTGTCTCGGGAGACGACAGGTCCGCGCACACCTGGATCAGCTCCTCTCCCGCGGCCGGCCGGCGCGCGAGGAAGTCCACCACGAGCCCGTCGCCCGTCTTGACGTAACCGACCTCGGCGCCGCGCCTCTCCAGTTCGTTCAGCACGGTGGTCTCGAGCGCGTGGCCGAGGTTCGAGCGGCCGCTGGCGTCGAAGGCCTTGATGAGGCCGGGATCGTTGGGATACAGCTTGCGCGGGTTCGAGTTGCGCTGGCGCTCCGAGTCGGTGACGAGCGGCACGGCGCTGAGCAGGAAGGCATCCAGGAGATGGCCGAGCATCGCGTGCACGGCATCCTTCGCCACGCCGTGCCCCTGGGCCTTCAGGTCCTGGTGCAGCCGGTGAGCGCTGAAGCTCCCGGCCGGGTTGCGCAGGCATTGCCGCACGAGCCAGCGGAGCGCGGCCACCTGCGACACGCCGTAGCGCTCGACCACGTCGCGGAAGAGCACGGTGTCCACGTAGCCTTGCAAGAGCTCGATCCGCAGCGCCGCCGGCACCCCCTGCGCTTCGGGGAACCCGCCCTCGACGAGGTACTCGCGAAAGCGCTTCTCGATCAGCGACCGCTCGGCCGGCGTCCAGCGCCGGGGCTCGTTCCTCGGCTCCTCGCCTCGGTGGCGCAGAAACTCGCGGAAGCTGAAGGGCCGGTTGACGGTCGCCATCCCGCGACCGCGCAACGAGGTATGGACCTCGCGCGAGAGCATCCGCGCCGAGGAGCCGGAGACGGCGATCTCGGCCTTCTCGGTGTCCAGCACCCGCCGCACGAAGCGCTCCCAGCCGGGCACGAGCTGGATCTCGTCGAGGAACCAGTACACCGTGTCGCGCCCGCGCAGCGCGGGGTGACGCCGGTAGTACTCCTCGAGCAGGAAGCCGAGCTGCTCCAGCTCGAGGCCGGCCAGCCGGTCGTCGTCGAAGCTGAGATAGACCGCCCGCTCGGCAGGCCCCGCCGCCCGGCGCTCGTCCAGCAACTGACGCAGGAAGGTGGTCTTCCCCGCGCGGCGCATCCCGATCACCGCGTGCGCCTTGCCGGCCACCGCGGGCAGCCGGGCGTCGCGCTGTGCCGTCGGCTCCTGGGGCTCCTGGGGCGGCCGGTGTCTGAGTATGGGAGATTGTGCCTATCGGGTTGACTCCGAATGATCCCATGGGTGGGCTCAGCGGCACGGCACGGGCCCCTTGCCTACGACCAGTTGTGTGCTTCGGAGTCAACCCGATAGGCAGATGGGAGATTATGTCACGGGGAGG
>Ga0154317_1015_pt1 | contig 14418 bp, 17 predicted proteins | sample RifGroA2_FD_105611 | JGI IMG/M metagenome (GOLD analysis project Ga0154317, IMG submission 105611) | Candidatus Rokubacteria bacterium GWA2_70_23 | reverse complement strand
GCGGGCGATGAGCTCGCGGCTGGCGGGCAGCCCGTCCAGGTTCTGCACCGCCATCGGGATCTGGGTCACGTCGTAGGTGATCGCGTAGGCGCAGATCCCGATCTCCACCGAGATCGTCCAGATCACGAGCACGATGAGCGGCTTGCGCCGGAAGAACTGGATGAACTCCTTCCTGACCAGCGCGGCCAGCGGCCCCATGGCTCACCCGATCTTCTTTCGGAACATGAGCGAGGCGGCCGCCAGGAGCGCCGCCCCGTAGGCGAGAAGGATGGCCGCCTCGGGCCACAGGCGCCCGAGCCCGACCCCCTTCAGGGAGATCCCGCGGGCGATCTCCAGGAAGTAGGGAGCCGGGAAGAGATACGCGTACCACTGGAAGGCCGCCGGCATGCTCGCGATCGGGAAGAGGAAGCCGGAGAAGAGGAATGCCGGCATCAGCGTGAGCACGATCGAGAGCAGCAGCGCCACCACCTGGGTGCGGGTCACGGTGGAGATCAGGAGGCCGATCCCCACCGTGCACAGGACGTAGACGAGGGAGAGGCCAAGGAGCAGGGCGAGGCTGCCCCGGACCGGCGCGCCGAACCAGAGGCGGCCGACGACGAGTAGCAGCAGCATCTCGAGAAACGCGATGCCGGCATAGGGCAGGAGCTTCCCCACGAGGAATTCCCAGGGACGGACCGGCGAGACATAGATCTGGAGCATCGACCCCCGCTCGCGCTCCCGGACCACGGCCAGCGCCGTCAGCAGCGGCGGGAAGGCCATGAGGATCACCGCGAACAGGCCCGGGACCACGAAGTACTCGCTCCGCAGGCCCGGGTTGTACCGGACCCGGGGCTCGAGCCGGACGGCGGCCGCCGCTTCGCGGGTCCCGCCCGCCCGGACCGCCAGCCGGCGCTCCTGGACGCGGCGCGCATAGGTCTCGGTGATGGCATCGACGTAGTTCAGCGCGATGATCGCCGTGTTGGCGAACGAGCCGTCCAGCAGCGTCTGCACTTGCGCGGACAGCCCCTGCCCCAGATCCCGGGCGAAGCCGGCCGGGATCACCAGCGCCACCCGCACGGCGCCCCCGTCGAGGAGGCGCTCGACCTCGCCCAGGCTCCGGACGACCCGGTGGAGCCGGAAGTAGCCGGACTGCAGGAAGCCCGCCGCAAACTCGCGGCTCTCGCGGCTGCCGTCCTCGTCCAGCACCGCGAGCCGGATCGCCCGGACGTCCAGCGTGATGGCATAGGCGAAGAGGATCATCATGAGGACCGGCAACACGATGGCGATGCCGAGAGTGATCGGGTCCCGCAGGATCTCGCGGGTTTCCTTCCTGGCCACCGCCAGGAGGCGCCGCAGGCTAGCCACCGGTTTCCCTCCGCCTCTGCTCCTCCATGTCGATGAAGATGATGAAGAGATCCTCCAGGGAGAGCGGGACGGGTCGCAGGCCCTCGGCCTGGAGCCCGTCGCCCGCCAGGGCGTCGCGGATCACGGGCTCCGCGGCGGCGGGATCCTCCACGAGCACGTGCACCCGGCTCCCGAAGAGACTCGTCTGGCCCAGCCCTGGCACGGCCCGGAGCGCGCGAAGCGCCCTGAACGGCGCCCGGCAGGTCAGCTCGAGCATGACGCCCGCCCGCATTCCCTCCTTCAGGGCTCGCGGATCTCCCTCCGCGATCAGCCGCCCCTGATACATGAGCCCCAGCCGGTGGCAGCGCTCCGCCTCGTCGAGATAGTGGGTCGTCACGAAGACCGTGGTGCCCGCCGCGGCGAGCGTGCCGATGAGGTCCCAGAACTCCCGCCGCGCCATTGGATCCACCCCGGCCGTCGGCTCGTCGAGGAACAGGACCTCGGGCTCGTGGAGGATCGCGCACCCGAGGGCCAGGCGCTGCTTCACCCCGCCGGACATCTCGCGGGCGAGGCGGCGCTCCTGTCCGCTCAGCCCGCCCATCTCCAGCACCCAGGCCGAGCGCTCGGCCAGCCGCCGGCGCGAGAGCCCGTAGCCCCGCCCGAAGAAGGCCAGGTTCTCCTCGACGGTCAGGTCGTCGTAGAGCGAGAAGCGCTGGGACATGTAGCCAATCCGGGCCCTGATCCCCCGGGCATCCCGGGCGGTGTCGTACCCGAGCACCTCGCCGAGCCCGGCCGAGGGGGGGAGGACGCCGCAGAGCATCCGGATGGTGGTGGTCTTGCCCGACCCGTTGGGTCCGAGGAACCCGAATACCTCGCCGCGGCGTACCGAGAGGGAGACATGGTCCACGGCGACGAAGCCTCCGAAGGCTTTCGTGAGGCGGTCGAGCCTGACCACGACTGCGTCCCGCGCCGTGGCCGCCTGGACGCGCGGCGCCGGCGCCGCGCCCCGGCCCATCGCCGCCCGGCCCGTGCCCGCCACGACGGCAACGAAGGCATCCTCCATCGATGCGCCGGGCCCCGCCTCGGCCTTGAGGGCCTCGGGCGGACCCGAGCGGATCACGCGTCCCTGGTGCATGAGGGCCACGCGGTGGCATTGCTCGGCCTCGTCCATGTAGGGCGTGGCGACCACGAGCGTGAGGCCGCGCTCGACGAGATCATGCAGGATCTCCCAGAGCTCCCGCCGGGACACCGGGTCCACGCCGGCGGTGGGCTCGTCGAGCAGGAGGATCTCCGGCTCGTGGATCAGCGCCGAGCACAGATGGAGCTTCTTCTGCATCCCTCCCGACAGGTGGCCCGCCCTTCTCGCGCGGAAGGGCGCGAGCCGGCTCCACGCCAGCAGCCTCTCCTTCCGGCTGCGCCCGAGCGCGCCCGGCACGCCGTGCAGGTCCGCGAAGAAGTCCAGGTTCTCCTCGACGGTGAGGGTCCCGTAGAGCGTGAACTCCTGGGAGACATAACCGATTCTCTGCCGGAGCGGCGTGGCGTCGCGGTTGACATCCAGTCCGAGCACCGTCGCACGCCCGGCCGTCGGATCCAAGAGGCCCGCCAGGAGCCGGAGCAGCGTGGTTTTCCCGGCGCCGTTGGGACCGAGCAGGCCAAAGATCTCGCCCCGCGCCACGTCCAGATCCACGCCCTCCACGGCCGTCCTGGCGCCGAACCGTCTGCTCAGGCGCTCGACCTCGATCGCCGCGGGCATCAGTCAGCCCGCCCGTCGGCCCACGGCGCGCCGGCCATCCACCTGATCCAGCCGTCCACCGCCATCCCCGGCTTGAGCACGCCCGCCGGGTTCTCCAGGGCGAGCTTGACGGCAAAGACCAGCGTCGCCCGCTCATCCTTCATGTGGACATCCCGCGGCGTGAACTCCGCCTGCTGCGAGATCTCGACCACCGCGCCGCCGAAGTAGCGCCCCGGGAAGGCGTCGGTGTAGACGCGGGCGGCATCGCCGAGCTTCAGCTTGCCAAGGTCGCGCTCGGCGACATAGACCTTGGCGTGGAGTCTCGACAGGTCGACGAGGGTGACCAGGGGCGTCCCCGCCGCCACGACCTCGCCCGCCTCCACCATCCTGGTGAGGACGGTGCCGGAGAAGGGAGCGGTGACACGCGCGTCACCCAGGTTGGCGCGGGCGAGCTTCACACCCGCGGCTGCGGTCTGGATCCGCGCCTCGGCCGTCGCCACCGCTGCGCGCGCCTCGCTGACGCGCCCCACCGCCGCGCGGGCCTCGCTCCGGCGCACCTCCACCGCGATCCGGGAGGCGCGGGCCCGATCGAGCGCGGCCTGCGCCTGGGCGACGTGCTCCCGGGCGGCCGCCACCCTGGCGCCGGCGACCGCGTCGGCGGCACGCGCCTCATCGAGCTGCTGGGAGGCGATCAGCTCCCTGGCGAAGAGCTCGCGGGATCGCCCGTGATCCCGGGAGGCCTTGTCCTGATCGGCCTCCGCCTGCTTGAGCTGCGCCCGGGTGGCTCCAAGCCCGGCCGCGGCCTCTTCGGCCCGGGCCGCCGACTCCCGCTCGGCCAGCGTCACGGCGGCCTCGGCGCTCTCAGCCTGCCGTTGCGCCGAGATGACCCCGGCGCGCGCCTCTCCCAACTGCTCCCGGGCGGTGTGCAGCGCGTGCTCGGCCTGCTCGAGCTGGGCGCCCGCCTGCTCGGAGCTGAGCTCGGCGATGGGCTGGCCGGCAGCCACCCTGTCCCCTTCCCTGACGGCCAGCTTCACGATCTTCCCCCCGACTCTGACGCCGATCGCCGCCTGGTCTCCCTCGATCCGTCCGCTGACCTCGAGACCGCCGGGGGGAGGCAGCGCGGGCCGCCAGAGCATCCAGGCTCCGACGGCGAGCGCCCCCGCCAGCGCACCCGCGAGAACCATCTTCCATCTGGACATCGGCTACCTCGCTTCGGCTCCCCGCCCCGTTGCGTCGGCCTGGCGACGGCGGCTCGCGCCGCCACCCGATCCAGCGCCACGTCCAGCACCACGACATTGACGATCTGGCTCACCGGGCACTCCGTGGAGGGGGTGATGCAAGCGGCCTGCCAGCCGCTCGGAGGACAGAACGTGTCCGTCCAACGGCCGCATCCAGCCGCGGCCCCGTCACGCCGGGCGGTGGCCAGCGGGGCCGGCTCTCTGCTGCCTGGCGGGATGCCGCCTATCAGGGACGCCGCTGTGCGTCGCCTTCGTAGACCTTCAGCTTGCGCCAGAGGGTGTGCAGGCTGATCCCGAGCGCCTTGGCGGTGCGGGTGCGGCTGCCGTGATGCCGCTCGAGCGCCGCGAGGATCGCCCGCCGCTCCAGCTCCTGCAGCGACAGCGGCCCCGTGAGATCGCCCAGCGCCGGAGATGCCCCCCTCTCTCGGAGCGCCGGCGGGAGGTCGGCGACGGTGATGCGATCGCGCGCGCCCAGGACCACCGCGCGCTCGATGACGTTCTGGAGCTCGCGGACATTGCCCGGCCAGGCATAGCCCGTCAGGAGGTCCAGCGCCTCCGCCGAGATGGCGCGGATCTCCTTGCCCTGCGCCGCGGCATGACGCTCGAGGAAGAGCCGGGCGAGCGAGATGATGTCCTCCCGCCGGTCCCGGAGCGGAGGGATCACGATGTTGATGACATTGAGCCGGTAGTAGAGGTCACGCCGGAACTCGCCGCGGGCCACCGCCTGCTCCAGGTCGCGATTGCTCGCCGCGAGGACCCGCACGTCCACCCGCACCGAGATCGTCGCGCCGACGCGACGGATCTCGCGCTCCTGGAGCGCCCGGAGCAGCTTGACCTGGATGGCCGGAGGCGCCTCGGCGATCTCGTCGAGGAGAAGGGTCCCGCGGCCGGCCTCCTCGAAGAGCCCCTTCTTGTCCGCGACGGCGCCCGTGAAGGATCCCCGCATATGCCCGAACAGCTCGCTCTCCAGGAGCGGCTCCGGGAGCGCCCCGCAGTTGATCGCGACGAACGGCCCCTTCGCCCGGCGGCTCCGCTCGTGGATGTACCGGGCCACCAGCTCCTTGCCCGTCCCGCTCTCCCCGCCGAGCAGCACCGTCGTGTCCGTGGCCGCGACCCGCTCGGCAAGCTCCAGGACGTCGCGCATCGCCCGGCTCTTGGCGACCGGCGCCTGGGGCCCCTGGAGGTGCTGCGCCAGGCTCTTCCACCGCTCGGCCTCGCGCTTCTGCCGGGATACCGCCAGTCGCTGCTGGCGGAGGGCCCGCTCGAGCCGCGCGATCTCGTCCTGCACCGAGGCCACCTTGAAGTACTCGAGGTGCGGCTCGAGATCGGCGCCCCAGTCGGACCGCCGCTTGCCCACCGCGCGGCAGCACCCGTGCCCGGTGGCGCAGCAGTCGGTCTCGACGAAGTAGATCTCGTCGCCCAGACAGGCCGAGAAGTAGCCGCTCACGTACCCCGCGAGCTTCCAGCACACGGGCTCGGTGGCCGGCCCCAGGTGACGGAGATGCTGCTCCGTCTCGTAGCAGTTCTCCCATCTGATCTCGGCCTCCAACGCTCCGTTCCCCGTCAGCCCCGACAGCCGCGTCTTGACGGCCAGGGCCTTGCCCTCGAGCGCATGGAGCACGAGACCGGCCTTGCACCATTCCTCCTGACTCTCCCAGCGGAAGAGCTTCTTCAGCGTCTGGGCGTCGCGGTAGCCGTCGGCGTAGCCGAAACGCGTCAGGAGCCCCCGCGCGACCCTCGGGCCGACCGTCTCGACGAGCTCCCGGCGGAGGATGCCCAGCACGTCGGCGTCGTAGAGGAGCATCCGCTGATCGTGGAACGCGATCACGCCGTCCGCGGCCCGGAAGTCGAGCAGCTCGAGCACCTTCAGGTCGCTGGCTCGCATGGTCTCCCCTCCCGTCTCTGACCATCTCATTTTCACATGGTCCCTTGCATTGTGACATGGTAGCCACGCTTCCGCCAGGCCTGCGCTAGGCCCTAACGCCTCAAGATCCCGGACCTTCTCAGCCCCCCCGGGCTTGGCAGGGCCCTTGCGTCTCATCGAGGCAGGGAGACCGAGATGAGTCGGACGATCGTGGCCTTGCTCGAGAACAGCATCGGCCCCCGGTTGCTGCTCACCACCCGTCTCTCGGAGGTCGGGTACACGGTGACCGTCCTTTCGGCGGCGGACGCGGTCAGGGAGCAGATGAAAACGGGCACCCTCGATTGGCTCATCCTCGATGAGGCCGCCATTCGGCAGGACGGGGCCGCTCTCCTGGGGCAGCTGGCCCGGACTCGGGAGCGGCCCCGGATCGCGTGGCTGGGCCCGCATCCTCCGGCAGCGGAGGGTTTGATCCAGGTGAGGTTCGACAAGCCGCTGGACTACGGCAAGATCATCCGATTCCTTTCCGCAACGAACGACGAATGAAGGACGGACGGTCATTGGCGATGGCAACGGGGTCCGGTTCGGGCAAGGCGCGCATTCACCTGTCCGGGGTGTTCGACGGCTCCCGGGCGATGGAGCTCGCGAACTGGCTGCGCCGTGAGCGCGCGGCGGAGATCAGCGTCGACTTCTCGGACGTCGACCGCTTCGAGGCGTTCGGCGTCGACGTGCTGTTCAGGGAGCTGGCCGGGCTCAGAGGCGCTGGCGCGACGGTGCGCTGCTCCGGCATCCCGCCGTGCGTGACCGAGGGCCTGGACGCGCTCGGCATCGCCGTCATGCCGTCCCCGCGCCACCCCCGCTGGGCGCCCTGGGCTCCGTGAGGGGCGGAGGATGAGAAGCGAGATCACGCCGGCGGAGCTCCACTGCGGCGCCCACGGCGCCGGGCCGGTCGGCTTCGGCCGGGCCACGACGCCCACCCAGGATCTGCTGCGCGGCGTCTGGCGGGAAAACCCGGTGCTGGTGCAGCTCCTGGGCCTCTGCCCGACACTGGCCGTGACCAACTCGGTGGCCAACAGCATCGTCATGGGTCTCGCCACCTTCTTCGTCCTGGTCGGCTCGAGCTTCCTGGTCTCGACCGTCAAGCGCTTCGTGCCGAACGCGGTCCGGATCTCGACCTACATCCTCATCATCGCGACCTTCGTGACGGTCGCCGAGATGGTGCTGCAGGCGCTCGTCCCGGACATCCACAAGGCGCTCGGCCCATTCGTCGCGCTCATCGTCGTCAACTGCATCATCCTTGGCCGGCAGGAGGCGTTCGCCTCGAGGCAGCCGGTGGGCCGGGCCGTGCTCGACGCCGTGGGCATGGGAAGCGGCTTCATGATCGCGCTGCTCCTCATGGGGACGATCCGGGAGGTGCTGGGCAGCGGGAGCTTCCTCGGCGTGAGCCTCTTCGGCCCGGGCTACGAGCCCTGGGTGATCATGGTGCTCCCGCCCGGGGGCTTCTTCACACTCGCCTTCCTGCTCCTCGCCATCAACTGGCTGAAGCAGGCGCGCGTCGCACAGGCGCAGGCCCGGGAGCGGTCCCGGTCCGTCACCGCGACGAGAGCCGCATGACTAGCGACCTCGTGTGGATCTTCTTCTCGGCCATGGTGGTGAACAACTTCACCCTCATGCTGTTCCTGGGCATCTGCCCGTTCCTGGGCGTGTCGGGCCGCGTCGCGACCGCCGTGCGCATGGGCGCCGCGAACGTCTTCGTGCTCACCATCACCGCGATCAGTGTCTGGGCGCTCAACACCTTCGTCCTCGTCTACGCTCCATACCTGCGGCTCATCTCCTTCATCATCGTGATCGCCTCGCTCGTGCAGATCGTGGAGATGGTGATCAAGAAGATGAGTCCCGTGCTCTTCCGCCAGCTCGGCATCTTCCTGCCGCTGATCACGACGAACTGCGCCATCCTCGGCCTGGCGATCTTCCAGACCAACCGCGGCTACGGCTTCCTCGAGGGGCTCGCCTTCGCGATCGGCGCGGGGCTCGGGCTGACGCTGGCCCTCGTGCTCATGGCCTCGATCCGCGAGAGCGTCGACTTCGCCGACGTCCCGGACGTCGCGAAGGGCACGGCGCTGGTGCTCCTCATCGCCGGCAGCCTCTCGCTGGCCTTCATGGGCTTCGCGGGGCTGCTCTCCTCGGCGTGAGCCGGCCATGACCGCGATCCTGAGCGTCCTGGTCCTCGCCGTGCTCTTCGCGCTGTTCGGGCTCTTCATGCGCGGGCGCCAGCGGGAGTGCGGAAGCGGCTCATCGTGCGCGGCCCTGGGCCCGGACGGCGTATGCCCGGCGAACCCCGACGCGTGCAATCCGACCGTGGTGCGCGCTGACCGAGCAAACCCACCGCTCCGCTCACGACCCGGGGTCACGGCGCTGGACGTCGGTGCCGCGCAGCTCCGGCGACCCGTTCGGACCCGGATGCGGCCCGGAGAACGTACATCCATGCGGGACAATGGACATGCCGGATAGCATGGTCGAACTATGCCGCGGCCGTCTTCGTCCCGCTGTACAACGGCTTGAGCCGCTGGACTGCCCAGGCGCCAGCCAAGGCATGACGGCCGCATGGCCCCGCGGCTCAAGGGACAAGCACCGAGGAGACCACTCATGGCCCATCGAACCATTACCTTGACGATCAACGGCATGCACTGCGCCTCGTGCCAGGCGGCGATCGAGACGGCTCTGGGCGACCTGCCGGGAATATCGGAGGTCGCGGTGAACGTGTCCGCCGGGAAGGCGCAGGTCTCATACGATCCCGCTCGGGTCGGCCTGGCGGAGATGGCGCGCAACGTGGCTGACGTCGGCTACGAGGTCAGCGAGGACGAGCTGACCCTCCGGGTGACCGGCATGACCTGCGCCTCCTGCGCCAGCAAGATCGAGACGGCGGTGGGAGGCCTTGAGGGCATCGCCGGCGTGGTGGTGAACGTCCCCGCCGAGATGGCCAGGGTGCGGTTCTACCCCAGCCTGGCCAGCCCGGCGGAGATCCGGCGGATCATTCGCGACCTCGGATACGGGGTGGAGGATCGGGCCGATGGGCAGGCCGCCCTGGATCGGGAGCGCGAGTCCCGCCGCCGGGAGCTGCGCCGCCAGGGATTCTGGATGCTGGTCTCCTGGCCCCTGGCCTTCCTCATCATGCTGGGGACCTTCCGCGAGTACTGGATCCTGCCGCGCTTCGTCCCGGAGTTCTTATCCAGCCGCGCCATCCTCTTCCTGCTGACCACGCCCGTGGTCGTGGGGCCCGGCTGGCAGTTCTTCCTGAATAGTTTCCGTGGCCTCCGGCGCGGCGTCACCGACATGAATCTCCTCTACGCCACCGGGATCGGCGCCGCCTATCTCATCGGGGTAGCCAACACCTTCTGGCCCACGGCGGGCTTCGGCGGGGAGAAGGCGGTCTTCTTTGAGTCGGCTGCGCTCCTTACGGCCTTCATCATCCTCGGCAAGTGGCTGGAGGCGCTCACCCGAGGCCGGACCTCCGAGGCGATCCGGCGCCTCATGGCCCTTCAGCCCAAGATCGCCCGGGTGATCCGGGACGGGCGGGAGATTGAACTCCCGGCCGATGAGGTCCTGACGGATGACGTGGTTCTCGTCCGGCCCGGCGAGCGGATCCCGGTGGACGGTGTGGTCCTGGAGGGGTACTCCGCGGTGGACGAATCCATGCTCACCGGCGAGTCCCTGCCGGTGGAGAAGAAGACTGGAGACCAGGTCATCGGCAGCACCATGAACAAGACCGGGGCCTTCAAATTCCAGGCGACCAAGGTGGGCAAGGAGACGGCCCTGGCCCAGATCATCTGCCTGGTGGAGGAGGCCCAGGCCAGCAAGGCGCCCATCCAGAAGCTGGCCGACTGGGTGGCCGGCCACTTCATCCTGGGCGTCCACATCCTGGCCCTCAGCGTGTTCTTCTTCTGGTTCTTCATCGGCTACTGGCGCTTCTTCGATCCCCAGAGCACGTTCTTCCTCACCCCGTACGCCCTGGGGGAGATCGGCGTCTTCGGGTTCGCCATCCTTCTGTCCATCACGGTGCTGGTCATCTCCTGCCCCTGCGCCGTGGGCATGGCCACCCCGTCGGCCATGATGGCCGGGACCGGCAAGGGGGCGGAGCACGGCGTCCTGTTCAAGGGGGCCGACGCCATCGAGGCGACGTCCAAGCTCCAGGCGATCATCTTCGACAAGACCGGGACCCTGACGCGGGGCGAACCGTCGGTCACCGACGTGCAGGTGGCCCCTGGCCCGTGGCACGCGGCACCATCGGAGGATGAAGTCCTCAGGCTGGCGGCCATCGCCGAGAAACACTCGGAGCACCCGCTGGGCGAGGCGATCATCCGGGGGGCGACGGAGCGCGGACTCGCCGTGCCGGATGCCGACCGGTTCAATGCCATCCCGGGCCACGGCGTGGAGGCAGAGCACGGGGGGCGGGCCCTCCTGCTGGGCAACCGGAAGCTCATGCGGGAGCGCGGCGTGGATCTGGCCCCCCTGCTGCCGCAGGCCGAGGCCCTGGAGGCGAACGGGAAGACGGCTATGTTTCTGGCAGTGGATGCGAATGCTGCTGGCATCATCGCCGTGGCTGACACCTTGAAGGAACACTCGGCCGAGGCGATAGCCCGCCTGCACCGGCTGGGGCTGGAGGTCCTGATGATCACCGGCGATAACCGCCGGACGGCCGACGCGATTGCCCGGCAAGTGGGTATCGACCGCGTCCTGGCTGAGGTCCTGCCCCAGGACAAAGCCGAGGAGGTGAAGAAGCTCCAGGCGGAGGGGAAGCGGGTGGCCATGGTGGGAGACGGGATCAACGATGCCCCGGCCCTGGCCCAGGCCGACGTCGGCATGGCCATCGGATCCGGGACGGACATCGCCAAGGAGACCGGCCACGTGATCCTGATCAAGGAGGATCTCCGGGACGTGGTGGTGGCGCTGGAAGTCGCCAAGGCGACTATGCGGAAGGTCAAGGAGAACCTCTTCTGGGCCTTCAGCTACAACGTGGCCAGCATCCCCATCGGCGCCGGCCTCTTCTACCCCCTCTTCAAGCTGGTGGTCAGCCCTGAGCTGGCGGCCCTCCTCATGGCCGTGAGCTCGGTGACGGTGACGTTGAACACGTTGCTCCTCCGTCGGTTCGTGCCATCCCTCAAGCGGGAGGTGGCGGTTGCCCACTCGCCCGCACCCGGGACGGCGCACGACCTCACGCCCGCTCCGGCGGGGGCGCACAATCCGGGATCGCCGGCGCACGACCCGCGGTAGCCTCGCCCCTCACCGCATCCCTCTCCCCTGTGCGGGAGAGGGGAGGGTGAGGGGAGCGTTCCGAACGGAGAAAGGAGAAAGCAAACATGGACGCGGCCGTTGACAAGCGGGTGGTCTGGTTGAGCGCACTCTGGTACCTGGGCATCTCCCTGGCCGTGGTGGCGGTGTTCCTCATCCTGGTGAGGTGGGTCGGCGGGTATCCCGCGGCGGCCATCTACGGCGGGGCCGTGTGGAGTTTTCTCCTGTCCATGATCGTGACGATGCCGGTCGTCACCTCCTACGTCAAGCGGCGGGCAAGGGGGAAAGGATAGCGGCCGTGGTCACGCCCTGGCGGCGGGGTTGGTGGACGGGCGGCCGGGCTCGTGGCGGTCGCCGACACCCTCAAGCCCAACTCGGCCGCGGCGGTCGCCGCGCTGCATCGGCTCGGCCTGGAGGTCATCATGATCACCGGGGACAACCGCCGCACCGCCGAGGCGATCGCGCGCGAGGTCGGAATCGACCGGGTGCTGGCCGAGGTCCTCCCCGGAGACAAGGCCAAGGAGGTCAAGCGGCTCCAGGACGAGGGCAAGCTCGTGGGGATGGTCGGCGACGGGATCAACGACGCGCCGGCCCTGGCGCGGGCCGACATCGGCCTCGCGCTCGGGCCCGGCACGGACGTGGCGATGGAGGCGGCCGACATCACGCTCATGTCCGGAGACCTCCGCGGCGTCGTGACGGCCATCGCGCTGTCCAAGGCCACCATGCGGAACATCAAGCAGAACCTCTTCTGGGCGTACGCGTACAACACCGCCTTGATCCCGGTGGCCGCGGGAGTGCTGTTCCCGTTCTTCGGGTGGCTGCTCAACCCGATCCTGGCGGCCGGGGCCATGGCCACCAGCTCGGTCTCCGTCGTCTCGAACGCCCTGCGCCTCCGGCGCTTCCGGCCACCCGTCCTGCTGGAACATGAAGGGAGGCAGAGCCGATGAAACCCCTGAACCTCACCGTGATCGGCCTGACGCTCGGGCTCTTCAGCGCCATCACCTTCACGCTCTGTGTCCTCTGGGACCTGGCCCTGCCCGCGTATTCCATGATGCGCGTCTGGGAACTGGTGCTTCCGGGCTTTCGCGGGATCACCCCCTCGAGCTTCGTCCTCGGGCTCGGCGAAAGCTTCCTCTACGGCGTCTATGCGGCGCTGGTGTTCGTGCCGCTCTACAACTGGCTCTCGCGGCGAATCGGCGCACAGGCCGCGACAGGAGGGATGAGACATGACTGAATGGATCACGGCAAACTGGATCTGGCTCGTGCTCGCGCTCGGCGCGGGGTGGTTCCTCCTGCGCCGCGGCGGCGCGGGCTGCGGGATGGGGGGCCACGGACGTCACGACGAGTCGGCGCCCATGGCGAAGGGTCTCGACACGGATGTGTCAACTTCGACCGTCAACCATGAGGAGCATCTGACCAAGGGCGCGGGCTCTACAGGCAGGCCCCGCCAGCGTGGGGGGTGCTGCTGAGCGGGGGCCCCGGCCGCGGCGCCCCGGCATGAGCCGGGTCGTCCGAGCAGGACCGGACCATCACCCCGAGAGGAGGTCAATCATGGCAAAGGATCCTGTGTGCGGGATGGAGGTCGACGAGAAAAAGGCCGCCGCGACGGCGACCCATGAGGGGAAGACCTATCACTTCTGCGCCGCTGGCTGCAAGAAGAGCTTCGAGAAGAACCCGCAGAAGTATCTCGGCAGCCACGGCGGTCACGCCGGCCACTGAACATCCGGGGAAGGGGCTCGGGGGCCCTCGCCGGCGATCGGGGGATTGGCCCCCTCCGAGCCCCTCCCCCCAAGGCTCCCAAATCTTTGGCGGTTTCCCATTCTGGACTGACGATGCAGGGGCGACTCACCGTGGAGGCGTAGCGCATGCGCGCGGCTCGCGTCCTGACCTTCGCCGCCCTGGCCGTCGTCGCGCTGGGCTTGGCCGCGTGGCTCGGCCTCGGCCGCCCGCCCGCCGTCCCGCCCTCGCTGGCCGGCCTGCCCCTCACCCATACCACGCAGGGCGCGGAGGCGCTCGCGGAGATCGGGCGCCTGCACGGCAAGCGGATCCTGCTGCGGGACGCCTGGGTGGCCCATTACGAGCGCAACGCCGCCGTCGCCATGCTGTACGTGTCGCGCTCGCACCTCGGCCCCGTGGCGCGGTGGCAGTTCTCGCGCATGGTCGACGGCATCGGGCGCGGCGCGGCGAATACCGAGGGGCGCTTCACCCACTTGAAGGCACGCACCGAGGCCGGCATCCCGCTCTATTCGGCGCTCGGGCTCGGCCAGGTCCACTACTTTTACCGCAGCGGGCCGGCCATCGTCTGGCTTGCGGCCGACGCCGAGGTCGCCCGCGAGGCGCTTGCCGACACGATCCGTCTCATCCGTTGAGGGAGCGGAGCGTTCATGGCGGTGACGATGCAGTATCGGCGGATCCTCATCCCGGTGGGCGTTCCCGGCGTAGGCGCAGGCGTTTCGCTCTACGTCCGGGAGCGGAGGTGTCGCGCGCGGCTGGCATGGCGCATGGCCGGCCGCCGGCTCACGCTGGCCCTCCTGACCCTGCCCCTGATCCTGCTGGCCACATCCACCGCGCTGGACCGCCTCCCCGAGCTGACGTCGGATCTGATCGCCTGGGCCATCGGAAATCGTCCGTCAAGCCAGGCGTCCGCGACGCACTCCCGTGGTTGACTCCCTGAGGGAATCTGTTAGCATCACCGATGGGTCCAGCAGAGTGACGGTGAGCCTCCGAATCAGGATGACGAGCAGGGAATTCCGCGGGCTGACCGCCGTGACGGCGGTCCTCGTGTTGCTCTTCTGCCTCTCCAGCGCCGCTTCGGCTCTCGCCGCCGAGACTGGGTGCGCGGAGTCCGACTCCTCCGTCAGGATCTGTGGGCAGTCGCGTCTTGCAGATCCCGTCCCAATCACCGTCCCCCAGGTTTTCCCGGCGCAGTGGGACCGGGCGGCGACCGCCTCGCTTCCGTGGCTTTCGCCTCCCTC
>Ga0154317_1036_pt1 | contig 14596 bp, 13 predicted proteins | sample RifGroA2_FD_105611 | JGI IMG/M metagenome (GOLD analysis project Ga0154317, IMG submission 105611) | Candidatus Rokubacteria bacterium GWA2_70_23 | reverse complement strand
CGAGATCGGATTCGAGCCGCTGGAGATGGTGGGGCTCGCGGTGCTGAGCTACATGCCGTCGCTCATCGCTCACACGGTGGAGGAGATCCGCGAGGGCGTGCCGCTGCGGATCATCCCCGAGGCCCTGGGTGCCCGCTACGCGGGGCGAGCTGGGCGCAGGCTGCCGGCCAGGGGCAGGCGAAGCCGAGAATGACGCGCGCATCGGCTCACTTGCCGGAGGGTGGCTTCAACCACAACCGCAGGAGGAAATGAGCATGTCCCTGACAAGAAAAGCGTTGTGTGGGGTTCTCGGAATGGTCGTGGCGGGGCTCGCTCTGGCGATGCCCGGGCAGGCGGGCGCCCAGCAAGCGCTCGTCGTGCTCAAGAAGGCGGATTACACGCCGCTGACCAATAGCCGCGCCAAGGTGTCGAAGTGGTGGGCGGAGGAGGTCGAGAAGCGGACCGGCGGGAAGGTGAAGATCGAGTACTTCCCCGCGGAGACACTCCTCAAGGCCGCCGACATCTTCGAGGGCACGCGAAGCGGCGTGGCCGACATCGGCGTCTGGGTGCAGGCGTACAACCCGGCGGTGTCGCCGATCTCGGCGCTCTTCACGCTGCCCGGGATCAGCCCGACCTTCAGGCCGGCGATCCGCGCGGTCCACGAGCTGGTCTACACCTCGGACTTCTCCTACTTCCGCGACGAGCTGAGGAAGCTCGGCGTGGAGCCGCTCTACTCGTGGGGGGTCGCGGACCAGGAGCTGATCTCGACCAAGCCCCTCGCGAGCATCGCGGCGCTCAAGGGGCTGAAGGTACGGGTCATCGGTCGCGAGTGGCCGAAGCTCGTCAGCGCCCATGGCGGTACCCCCGTGGCCATGCCGTGGCCCGAGGTCTACGAGGCGCTCTCCCGCGGGACGCTGGACGCCAACGTGGGCTTCGTCACGGCCAACCGGGACTCCAAGCTCTACGAGGTGGCCAAGCACCACACGCGCATCCGGCTCGGCGCGCCCGCGGGCCCGCTGGCGATCATGAACAAGCAGGCCTGGGACCGGCTGCCCGCCGAGGCGCAGAAGGCGATGCGGGAGGTGGGGCGCGAGTTCACCGAGCGCCTCGCCGACGTCTACGACAAGGAGGTCCAGGAGGCCGTGAAGGAGATGGAAGCCAAGGGCGTCCGCTTCTACGAGTGGTCGGCGGAGGACCGCGCGAAGCTCCAGGCCTCCATGGAGGGCGTGTGGGAAGCCTGGGCCAGGGAGGCGGAGGCCAAGGGCATTCCCGGCCGCGAGGCCATGCGGCGCTACGTCGAGCTCCAGAAAAAGCACTCGCGCTGACGGGCCGTGAAGAAATCGGCTCGCGGTCACCCGGTGGGGGGGCGTGGGAGAGGAGCGGCGGGCGCTCCCCCCCACGTGGACAAGACCGCGCTGGATCGGGCCGAGGCCGCGCTCGGCGCCTGCTGGGGGGTGCTGGGCATGGGGGGCAATTTGGCGCTGCTCCTCATCATGTTCGGCGTCAGCGCCGATGCCATCCTGCGCTACGCGCTGAACCGGCCCATCACGGGCACGCTCGAGGGCGTGGAGCTGCTCCTGGTCTTCGCGGTGTTCCTGAGTCTCGCGCGCACCCAGGCCGAGCACGGCCACATCGCCGTCGGCATCCTCACCGAGCGCCTGGCAGGTCGGCCCCGCGCGGCGATCGAGGCCCTGACCGCCCTCCTGGGCCTCCTGCTCTTCGGCGCCGTGAGCTGGGCCACAGGCGCCATGGCCCTCCGGAGCTGGCGGATGGGCGAGTACTCCGCCGGCCTCATCGCCTTCCCCATCTATCCGTCCCGGACCCTCGTGACCCTGGGCAGCCTTCTCCTCTGCCTCCAGTTCCTGCTGGAATTCGGCCGGGCCCTCGCGGCGCTCCTCGGGGCGGCGGGGGGCGCGCCTGCGGGGGTCCGGCACGTCGAGGAGGCCCCGTGAGCCCCGTGATGGTCGGGCTCCTGTCGCTCTCGGGTCTGCTGGCGCTCCTGCTGCTCGGCGTTCCCGTGGCCTTCAGCATGGCCCTCGTGGGCGTGGCCGGCCTCCTGGTCCTGGGCGGGCCCGGTCCGGCGCTCGGGCTGCTGGGGACAGTCCCGTATAGCACCGTGGCGAGCTTCAGCCTGGTGGTGATCCCGATGTTCGTCCTCATGGGGGAACTGGTGGCGAGCGCCGGGCTCGCCCAGCGGGCCTACGCCACGGCGCGGGTCTGGCTCGGGCTCCTGCCCGGGGGGCTCGGCATGGCCGCCATCGGCGCCAGCACCTTCTTCGCGGCCGTCTCGGGCTCCAGCGTGGCGGCCACGGCCACCATGGGCCGGCTCTCCATCGCCGAGATGCGGCGCTACGGCTACGACGGAGGGCTCGCGGCGGGAACCGTGGCGGTGGCGGGAACGCTGGCCGCCCTCATCCCGCCCAGCGCCATGGCGGTGTTCTACGCTCTCGTCACCGACCAGTCGGTGAGCAAGATGCTGATCGCCGGCGTGGGGCCGGGGATCGTCAGCGCGGCGCTGTTCATGCTCACCGCCTACCTGGTCGCGCGCCGCTACCCGCACCTGGCCCCTGTCGTCCAGCAACGCGTGAGCTGGAATGAGCGGGTGGCCTCGCTCAGGACCATCGGGCCCTTCGGCGTTCTCATCGTCGTGGTCCTGGGCGGGATCTACTCGGGGCTTGTCACGGTGACCGAGGCCTCGGCCCTCGGCGCGCTGGCCGCCTTCCTCCTCCTGGCCGTCTCCCGCCAGCTCCGGTGGTCCGCGCTCCACCAGGCCCTGTCGTCGTCGGTCAAGATCAGCTGCATGATCTACCTGATCATCATCGGCGGGCTCCTCTTCAGCCGCTTCCTCGCCTTCTCGGGCGTCCCCTTCGCCATGGTACGCGCCATCCAGGGGCTCGACATCTCGCCGCTCGCGGTGGTGATCGTCATGCTCCTGATCCTCACGGTGCTTGGCATGTTCATGGACCCGGTCGGGATGATCATGCTGACCTTGCCCTTCTTCTTCCCCGTGGTGAAGGCGCTGGGGGTGGACCCCATCTGGTTCGGGGTGCTGGTGGTGCTGCAGGCGGAGCTGGGGGTGATCACGCCGCCGGTGGGCGTGCATCTCTTCGTCGTGCGCCAGATCGTGCCCGACGTGCCGCTCGGCTCCCTCATCAGGGGGACGCTGCCCTTCATGCTCTGCCAGGTCCTCGTGATGGCGCTGGTGGTCGTCTTCCCCCCGATCGCGCTCTGGCTCCCGGGCAGGATGCGGTAGCCATGCTCGACTTCTCGTTCACCCCCGAGCAGGAGCGGCTCAGGCAGACGCTGCGCGCCTTCGCACTCAGAGAGCTGCTGCCGCAGTACGCGCGCTGGGATCGGTTGCGCCAATATCCCAAGGAGCAGGTGAAGAAGATCTGCCGGCTTCTCTGGACGGACGATCCCGGAGACCGGCTGGACCTGATCTCCGCGGGGATCGTGGCCGAGGAAGTGGCGCGCGGGGACTTCAACTGCGTGCTCATGAGCCTCGGGCCCTTCCAGCTTCGCGAGTTCCTCAAGGAGGCCCCAGCCGCGCTGAGGGACCGGTGGATCGCTGCCGTCTCCAGCGGAGAATCGGCCATCGCGCTGGCCCTCACCGAGCCCGAGGCCGGCTCCGACATGGGGGCGATGCGCACGTCAGCGCGCGAGGACGGTGATGCCTTCGTCCTCAGCGGCGAGAAGAATTCCGTGAGCTTTCTCAACGCCGACGTCTTCTACGTCTTCGCGCGAACCGAGCCCGGCACGACGGGCCCGCGCGGGATCAGCGCCTTCCTCGTCCCGAGGGACACGCCGGGGCTGTCCTTCCGCGAGTACGAGGACATGGGCTGCCGCGCCGTCCCCCGCGGCCAGCTCTTCATGGACCAGGTGCGCGTGCCGGCCACGAGCATGGTCGGCCCGCGCGGCGGCGCCTTCCCGATGATCCTCTCCTATCTCGACGTGAACCGGGCCTTCATCGGGCTCAAGTGCCTGGGCGCCGCGCAGCAGACGCTGGACGAGACCATCGCCTACGTCAAGACGCGCGAGCAGTTCGGCAAGCCCATCTCGCGCTTCCAGGGCGTGGCCTTCCCGCTGGCCGAGGCCGCGACCCTCATCGAGGCGGCGCGCTGGCTCTGCTACAAGATCCTCTGGAAGCGCGAGCGGGGCGAGCCGTGCACGGCCGAGGGCGCCATGGTGAAGTGGTGGGTGCCGAAGATCTCGGCCGAGATCATCCACGAGTGCCTGCTGCTCCACGGCCACTACGGCTACACGCAGGAATTGCCCATCGAGCAGCGCCTGCGCGACGTCATCGGCTGGCAGATCGGCGATGGCACCCCGCAGATCCAGAAGCTCATCATCTCCCGCCAGCTCCTGGGCCGGGAGTTCGCCCCCGAGACATGACGGGCCAAGCCGCGGGCTTCCTCGGCGCGCGCTACGCCATCGCGGGCGTGGGGGAGACCGACTGGTCCCGCGACTCCGGGCGGACGCCGCTCACCCTGGCCGTCCAGGCGGCGCGCGCGGCGCTGGCGGATGCCGGGCTCGCGCCGGCCGAGGTGGACGGCTTCCTCTCCTATGCCGAGAGCGACTCCGCCGACGGCCTCCACGTGGCCTCGGCCCTGGGGGCCCGGCCCACGTACACGGCCGAGATCGTGGGTGGCGGCTCCTCCGCCGAGTTCCTGGTCGCCACCGCCGCGGCCGCCATCCAGGCTGGCCTCTGCTCCTCCGTCCTCTGCTACCGCTCCATGAACGGCCGCTCCGGCCGGCGCTTCGGCCACCAGGAGCAGGGCGACTGGAGCCTCGAGAGCATCTACCCCTTCGCCTCGTTCCTCATGCCCTATGGCTGGACAAGCCCGGCCCAGCTCTACGCCATGATCGCCCGCCGGCACATGCACCAGTACGGCACCACGGCCGAGCAGCTGGGGCAGGTGGCGCTGGCCTGTCGCGCCCACGCCAACCTGAACCCGCGCGCGCTCATGTCCGGCCGCCCGCTGACGATGGCGGATTATCTCGCCTCGCCGATGATCGCCGACCCCTTCAGGCTCTACGACTGCTGTCTGGAGACGGACGGGGCCGCCGCCTGTCTCGTGACGTCTCGCGAGCGGGCCCGCGACGGGCGCGCGCGTCCGGTGACGATCCTGGGCGCCGTGGGCCGCTCGGGGGCGGAGAGCGTGTACCACTGGGGGCTCCCCGACATCACGGCCGCGGCGGGCCAGCACGTGGCGCCAACCGTCTTCGGCATGGCCGGGCTCTCGCCGCGGGACGTGGACGTGGCGGGCATCTACGACTGCTTCACCTTCACGGTGGTGATCCAGCTGGAGGACTACGGCTTCTGCAAGAAGGGCGAGGGCGGGCCCTTCGTGGAAGGTGGGCGCATCGCGCTCGGCGGGGAATTGCCGTGCAATACCGCCGGCGGCCAGCTCTCGGAGGCCTACACCCACGGGATGAACAACCTGACCGAGGTGGTGCGCCAGCTGCGCGGCGACCACGCGGGGAGTGAGCGCCAGGTGCCCGGCGCCGAGGTCGGGCTCGTGACGGGGTGGGGCGGGCCCGAGGTCGCAGGGGCCCTGCTCCTGGGGCGGGCGGGATGAGCGGGTTCCTCCCGCCGGCCATCACTGCCGACACGGCGCCGTACTGGGAAGCCGCTCGTCGCCACGAGCTGCGGCTTCAGCGGTGTGGCGGATGCCGGGCCTTCCGCTTCTACCCCGGACCCGTGTGCCCGCGCTGCGGCGAGGAGGCCGCCGAGTGGGAGCGCGTCAGCGGCGGGGGAGAGGTGTACAGCTACGTGATCGTCCACCGGGCCACCCACCCGGTCTTCGCGGCGGACGTGCCCTATGTCGTGGCGCTGGTCGAGATCTCCGGGACCGGCGGGATCAGGATTCCCTCGCGCCTCGTGGGCGTGACGCCGGATGAGGTGCGGATCGGGATGGCCGTGGACGTGGACTTCGAGGACGTGACGCCGGACTGCACGGTGCCGGTGTTCCGTCTCGCGCGGGATCGGGCGTGAGATCTCACGGCACGCGATAGCCAGAAGGGGAGGAGACATGCGCGCGCTGGTCTTCCAGCATATCGGATGCGAGGGGCTCGGGCTTCTGGGCGACTTCTTCTCGATCCGGGGCGTGAGTAGCCACCCGGTCTCGCTCGCGCGAGGCGAGGCGATCCCCGACCCCACTGACTTCGATTGCCTGGTCGTGCTCGGCGGGCCCATGAACGTGTACGAGGAGGAGCGCTACCCGTTCCTCGTTCCGGAGGACCGGGCGATCCGCAGGGCGGTGGCCGCCGGGTTGCCCTATCTCGGTTTCTGCCTCGGCGGGCAATTGCTCGCCAAGGCGCTGGATGCGCCGGTGACGGAGAACCCGGTGAAGGAGATCGGCTTCGACGAGGTGGCGCTGACGCCGGCCGGGCGTGAGGATCCGCTCTTCCGGGGAGTCGGCGACCCGCTTCGTGTCTTCCAGTGGCACGGCGACACCTTCACCATCCCCGCGGGCGGGGTGCACCTCGCCTCCTCCGCGCGCTGCGCGCGGCAGGCCTTCCGCCACGGCCGCGCGGCCTATGCGCTGCAGTTCCACCTGGAGGTCACTCGCTCGATGGTGGAGGAGTGGCTCGCGACCTACGCGACGGAGGTGGCCGCGGATGGCGTGGACGCGCCGGGGATCCTCGCCGCGGCCGACCGCGGGCTCGCGCTGATGGAGGATGCCGCCGGGCGCGTCTTCCAGAACTTTCTCGACGTGGTGGAGCGCGGTCGCTCATGAGGTCAACGATGTGCATCGCCGGACACGGAGGAGAGTCATGAGATCAGTGGCAATGCGCGTGGCAGCGGTTCTCGTTTCGTTTCTGCTGGTTGCGCCCGCGCTGGCGCAGCCGAAGGTCCCCGGGGTGACCGATACGGAGGTGACGCTCGGCACCTCCACGCCGCTCTCGGGGCCGGCCGCGGCCTGGGGCAACACGGCGCGCGGCATGGAGGCCTGGGCTGCTCACGTCAACGAGCAGGGCGGCGTCCACGGGCGCAAGATCAAGTTGGTGCTGAAGGACGACGGCTACGTGCCGGGGCGCGCGGTGGCCAATGTCACCGAGATGAAGGACTCGGTCTTCGCCATCGTGGGGCTTCTCGGCACGGCCATCGTCGGCGCGGCGAAGGATGTCGCGATCAACGCGAAGACCCCGCTGGTTGCGCCCTTCGGCAATGCCCGCATCTTCGTCAAGGAGCCGCGGGAGAACATGCGTGGCGTCTTCGTCACCAACACCGACTACCCGCCCGAGGGGGAGTTCCTGGGGACCTACGCCATCCGCCAGCTCAAGGCGCAGAAGCTCGCGGTCTTCTACCAGAACGACGAGTATGGCAAGGGCGGGTTCGACGGCGTCAGGAAGGCGGCCGCTGCAGCCGGCGCGCAGGTGGTGGGGGAGGTCTCCTACGAGCTGTCGGACCGCGCCCTCGGCACGCACGCGCTCAAGCTCAAGGAGTCCGGCGCCGATGCCGTGATCCTGTACCCCACGGCCACCCATGGCGCCCTCATCCTCAAGGAGATGGCGGGCCAGGGTTACCGGCCCACCATCCTCGCCTCCTTCACGCTGGCCGACCCGCTCATGTTCACGCTGGCGGGCGATCTCTGGGAGGGGGTCTACGTCAACGTGGCGGGGCAGGTGGGGCCCATCACCACGCCCGAGGCCATGCGCGCCAGCGAGATCCTGAGCAAGTACGAGCCGCGGCTCAAGGGCAAGGAGTACGCGGGGCTCTACGGAGCGGTGTCCATGATGCTCACCATTGAGGGGCTCAAGCGCGCCGGCCGCGATCTCACGCGGGAGAAGTTCGTCGAGGCGCTCGAGACCATCAGGGACTGGCGGCCGGAGGGCATCGGCGCGCCCATCACCTTCGGTCCGGGGCGGCGTCACGGGCTCAACGCCGTCCAGCTCATGCGCGCGGAGAAGGGGAAGCTCGTGCCCGTCACGGGCTGGCAGGTCTTCCCCCCGCTGTACTGAGCCCGTGAGAGCGGCGAGGTTCTACGCGCCCCGGGAGCCGCTCCGCCTCGAGGAGATCGAGGCCGCGGCTCCGGGGCCGGGGGAAGTGCGAGTCGCCGTCGAGGCGTGCGGGATCTGCGGCACCGATCTCCACGTCGCCATCGAGGGGAGCATCGCGCTGTCGAGGGTGCCCATCGTCCTCGGCCACGAGGCGGCCGGCCGGGTGGCCGAGGTCGGCGCGGGCATCACCGCGTGGAAGGCGGGCGACCGGGTGGCGATCTTCCCCAACGTGGCCTGCGGCGCCTGCTCCGCCTGCACGCAGGGGCGGGAGGTGCTCTGCGCGAGCGCTCAAGTGCCCGGCATCAACCGCGACGGCGCCTTCGCGGAATCCATCACGCTGCCGGCCTCGTGCCTGATGCCGCTGCCGCCGGAGATCCCATTCCCCGTGGGGGCGATCATCGCCGATGCCGTCTCCACGGCCTACCGCGCCGTCGCCCACCGCGGGGCTCTCGCCTCGGGCGAGCGCATCGCCGTCTTCGGCTGCGGGGGGCTGGGCATCCACGGGATCAAGATCGCGCGGCTCCTGGGCGCCTCGCAGGTCATCGCGGTGGACGTGGCGCCGGGGGCGCTCAGACGCGCGGGGGAGGCCGGCGCCACGGATCTGGTGGACGCTTCAAAGGGGGACGCGGGCAAGCAGGTGCGCGCGCTCACGCGCGGTGAGGGCGTGGATCTCGCCGTGGAGTTCGTCGGGCTCAAGGCCTCGGTGACCGAGGCGCTCCGGAGTCTCCGGCGCGGCGGGCGCGCGGTGGTGGCGGGCGTGGGGGCGGACCGCGTCGAGCTGCCGCCGCTCCGCGCCTTCGTCGGCGGCGAGCTCGCCCTCATCGCCTCCATGGGCTTCGACCGTGAGGAGGTCGAGACGGTGATCCGCCTCGTGGCCTCGGGCGCCCTCGATCTCTCCGCCTCCGTGAGCGACGTGATCCCGCTCGACGCGATCAACGACGGCTTCCGCCGCGCCTTCGCCAAGGAGGGCGACCCCATCCGCATCGTCGTCTGCCCCGGGGGTTCGCGGTGATCAACATCGGCCAGTTCCTGGCCAGGCGCGCGGAGCGAGCGCCAGACCAGGAGGGACTCGTGTTCGGCTCGACCAGGCTGACCTACGGGGAGCTGAACCGCGAGGCCAACCGGGTGGCCCATGCGCTGGCCGGCCTCGGCGTCAAGAAGGGCGATCGGGTCGGCATCCTGCTGATGAACTCGCCGCGCTTCTGCCAGCTCTACTTCGGCCTCGCCAAGCTCGGCGCGGTGCTCGTCACGCTCAACTGGCGGCTCGCGCCTCCGGAGCTGGAGTGGATCTGCGCCAATGCGGGCGTCACGCTGCTGGTCTTCGAGCGCGAGTTCCTCGCCGCCGTCGAGGCGCTGCGCTCCCGCTCGACCGTGGCGCGCTACGTCATCGCGGACGAGCCCGGCGTCGGCTGGGCCGCCTCTCTCGACGGCCTCGCAGTTTCGGCGGCGGACAGCGAGCCGGGGCTCGGAGGCGGCGACGACGATCCGCTCCTCATCATGTACACGTCGGGGACCACCGGCAGGCCCAAGGGCGCCGTCATCACGCATGCCAACGTCTTCTGGGGCTCGGTCACGGTGCTGCTCACGCTGGATTTCAGGGTCCGCGACCGGGTGCTGATCGTCATGCCCCTCTATCACATCGGCGCGCTGGACTACCTGACGATGTGCGTGCACCGGGGCTGCACCGCGATCCTCATGCGGGCCTTCGAGCCGCGCGCCATGCTGGAGACGATCCGGGGCGAGCGCGTCGACACCTTCCTCGCCGTGGCCGCCATGCTCCAGGCGCTGCGCGACGTCCCCGGCTTCGAGGAGGCGGTGTCGAGCGTGCGCTGGCTGCTCTGCGGCGCCGCGCCCGTGCCCGTGCCGCTCATCGAGGCCTATGCGCGCCACGACATCACGATCCAGCAGTCCTATGGCCTCACCGAGACCACGGGCCCGGCCGCGGTGCTGGGGCCCGAGCGCGCCATCGAGAAGGCCGGCTCCACGGGCACCGCGTTCTTCCACACCGAGATCCGTGTGGTGGACGACGCAGGACGGGACGTGCCTCCGCGCCAGGTGGGCGAGGTGCTCGTCCGCGGGGCGCACGTGATCCGCGAGTACTGGCGCGATCCCGAGGGGACGGCCCAGGCGATCCGCGACGGGTGGCTTCACACCGGGGACCTCGCCTGGTTCGACGAGGAGGGCTTCCTCTCCATCGCGGACCGGAAGAAGGACATGATCGTCTCGGGCGGGGAGAACATCTACCCGGCCGAGGTGGAGTCCGTGCTCTCCGGGCATCCGGGGATCGCCGAGGCCGCCGTCATCGGGGTCCCCGACGAGCGCTGGGGCGAGGCCCCGCGCGCCATCGTCGTGCCGAAGCCGGGGGCCGCGCTCACCGGCGAGGAGGTCGTGGCGTTCTGCCAGGGCAAGCTCGCCCGCTACAAGATCCCCAGGTCCGTCGTCATCTGGACGGAGCCCTTGCCGCGCAACCCCACGGGCAAGATCCTCAAGCGCGTCCTGCGGGACACGCACGGACACAAGGAGTCATAGCATGGAGTTCGCGTTCACTCCCGAGCAGGAGGCATTCCGCCGGGCCGTCGTGGCGTTCTGCCGGCGCGAGATCGAACCCATCGCCGCCCGGTGCGACGAGCGCGGCGAGTACCCGCTGCACCTCTTTCCGACCATGGGCAGGCTCGGCTATCTCGGCGTGAAGTTCCCCGTCGAGTACGGCGGGGCGGGCGAGGGCAATGTGACTTACGCCATCCTGGCCGAGGAGCTGGGGCGCGCCTCGGCGGGGATCGCGCTCGGCGTCTACGTCCACGTGGCGCTGGCGCTCACCGCCATCTCCGTCTTCGGCACTCCGGAGCAGAAGGAGCGCTATCTCAGGCCGGGAATCGCCGGCGAGAAGATCGGCGCCTGGTCCTTCGCGGAGGCCTCCGCCGGCTCCGATCCCGCCTCCATCGTGACGCGGGCCGAGAAGGTGGACGGGGGCTACCGGATCAGCGGGACCAAGCTGTTCACCACCAATGGCCCCTTCGCCGACTTCGTGGTGCTCACGGCCTCGACGCTGCCGGGGCAGGGGATCAAGGGGCTGTCGCTTCTCATCGTGGACCGGGACACTCCGGGCTTCACCGTGGCGCGGCGGATCGAGACGATGGGGATGCGCGCCGCGCAGACCGCCGAGCTCTGCTTCGACGGCTGCGTCGTCCCGCGCGAGGCGCTCCTGGGCGAGGAGCATCGCGGGGCGGCCGCCGCCATGCAGACCTTGACGCTGGGGCGGATCACGGCGGCGGCCTATGCCCTCGGCGCGGGCCGGGCGGCGCTCGAGGCGACGCTCGCCCACGTGACGCAGCGCCAGCAATTCGGCCAGCCCGTGGGGAAGTTCCAGGGCGTGCAGTGGATGCTCGCCGACATGGCGACGGCGCTGGAGGCCTCGCGCCTGCTCACCTACCAGGCCGCCTGGCTCGCGGACCGGGGGCTGCCGCATATCAAGGAGGCCTCCATGGCCAAGCTCTTCGCCACCGAGACGGCGACGCGGGTGGCCGGCGACGCGCTGCAGCTCCACGGGGGCTACGGCTACGTGATGGAGTCGCCGATCCAGCGTCTCTACCGCGACGTGAAGCTCTTCGAGATCGGCGAGGGCACCTCGCAGATCCACCGCAACATCATCGCCCGCCAGCTGGGGCTGTGAGGAGGAGCGGGTGAGCACTCAGAAGCGGCGGGAGCGCGAGCGGCACGCGCGGCGGGAGCAGATCGTCGAGGCGGCGAAGGAGGTCTTTGGCGAGAAGGGCTTCATGGCCGCCACCGCCGAGGAGATCGCGCGCCGGGCGGAGGTGGCCGTCGGGACGCTGTACCTCTACTTCAAGAGCAAGGAGGAGATGTACGTCTCGCTGCTCTTCGAGGGCCTGGATCTCTTCCGCCAGGAGCTGGAGCGGATCCAGGGCCTGCCGCTTCGTCCCGACGAGAAGCTCCGCGCCTTCTGGGACTTCCTCTACACCTTCTACGCGCGCTACCCCGCCTACTACCGGATCGTCAGCTTCCTGCACACCGCGGGGCTGCGCGAGGCCGTCTCCAGGGACCTCCTGGAAGAGGTGAAGCGGCGGACGGGACGCAACTTCAGCCTGGCCGCGCGCATCGTCCGGCAGGGAATGATGGCGGGCGTCTACCGGCCGGGCGATCCTCGCGAGGTGGTGGACTTTCTCTGGGCGCTCCTGACCGGGCTCGTCCAGCTCATGGAGATCCGCCGCAACCTGGGTCTCGCCGTGGGGGACCTGGCCGAGCTGCACAAGAACGCCTTCGCCCTCATCGAGGACGGGCTCAGTCAGCCGCGCGGGAGCGCGCCCGGAGGCCGGCCGCGCCCATGGGTCCGCCAGGCGAAGGTCTCGCGCGGCGCTGCCCGACGGCCGGCGCGCGGGGCCCGCTGAGTCGATCCTGCTGCGCCGAGTGAGCCGGGCGGACGCGGGCCGGTCCCGCACTCGGATCCGAGCGAAGGACGCCTGGGGCGCCGGCGCCCCACCTGGGGCCGAGTGCGAACGCGGCGATGGCTACGCGTGCTGCATAACACTTCGATAATTCGAATGCCCGGTTCTCCGCACCCGACCACCAGAAGTTCCTCCTGCTCCAGGTCGTGGCCCCTGTCAACCGCGCGCCCCTTCCGATCCTGCTCGTGCGGGCGACGCGGACCTGAGGAGGCGGAGGCGTGATGGACTGGCATCAGCGTTCCGCCGCGGCGGCGCTCGACGCCCTGCGGACATCCGCCGACGGCCTCACGGGCGCCGAGGCGAGACGCCGCCTCACCGAGCACGGCCCGAACGTCCTGCGCGAGGGCAAGCGGCGGACGGCGCTCGGGATGCTCGCCGGACAGTTCACGGATTTCATGATCCTCGTGCTCCTCGGCGCCGCCGTGATCTCGGGTCTGATCGGCGACGTCGTGGACACCATCGCCATCATCGCCATCGTGGTCCTGAACGCGGTGATTGGCTTCGTCCAGGAGTACCGGGCTGAGCGGGCCATGGAGGCGCTGAAGGCCATGGCCGCCCCGACCGCGACCGTCCTCCGTGAGGGGACGACGTCCGTGGTCCCCGCGGCCGAGATCGTCCCCGGCGACATCGTGCTCCTCGAGGCCGGCCGGATCGCGCCCGCCGACCTCCGGCTGCTCGAAGCCGCCCTCCTGCGCCTGGCCGAGGCGCCCCTCACCGGCGAGTCCGTGCCGGTCGAGAAGACCATCGCGCCGCTGCCCGAGGCCGCCCTCGCCGTGGGTGACCGGAAGAACATGGCGTTCAAGGGCACGACCGTGACCTACGGCCGGGGCCGCGGTGTCGTCGTCGCGACCGGCATGGACACCGAGTTCGGCAGGATCGCCACGCTGCTCCAGGAGGCCGAGGAGGTCAAGACCCCGCTCCAGCGGCGGCTGGCCCGGTTCGGCCAGCGTCTGTCCCTCGCGGTCCTCGCCATCTGCGCCGTCGTGTTCGCGGCCGGGCTCGCGCGCGGCGAGCCGCCGCTCCTCATCTTCCTGACCGCCGTGAGCCTCGCCGTGGCCGCGATTCCCGAGGCCCTGCCGGCCGTGGTCACGATCTCGCTCGCGCTCGGCGCCAGGAAGCTTGTCGGCAAGAAGGCGTTGGTGCGGAAGCTCCCCGCCGTGGAGACGCTGGGCTCCGTGACCTACATCTGCTCTGACAAGACCGGTACGCTCACCATCAACCGGATGCGGGTCGAGGAGTGGTATTGCGACGGCGCGGTCGAGCGGGCTCCCGCATCGGGTGGGCCGTGGGACGAGCTGCTCCTCGCCATGGCCCTCAGCAACGACGCCGGTCCCGACGCGGCGGGCACGATCGTCGGCGACCCGACCGAGGCGGCGCTCTACCTGGCCGCCCGGGACGCCGGCGTCGAGAAGCCCAAAGAGGAGCCGCAGTTTGCGCGGGCCGCCGAGCTTCCCTTCGACTCCGAGCGCAAGTGCATGACGACGCTTCATCGCCACCCGGCGGGCGGCTTCATCTCCTTCACGAAGGGCGCGGTCGAGGCGGTCCTCGAGCGCTCCACCGAGGTCCTCACCTCGGCCGGCCCGCGGGAGGTCCGGCGCCACGAGCTGATCGAGGTCAGCGAGCGCATGGCGGCCGACGGGCTCCGGGTGCTCGCCGTGGGCCTGCGCCGGTGGGCGGTCCTGCCCGCCTCCGTCAGTTCCGAGTCGGTCGAGCGCGACCTCACCCTCCTCGGCTTCGTCGGCATCATGGACCCGCCGCGCGAGGAAGCGCGCGAGGCAGTCGCCACCTGTCGGGCGGCCGGCATCGTCCCGGTGATGATCACCGGCGACCACGCGCTGACGGCCCGGGCGATCGCGCGGCGGCTCGGCATCCTTGACGACGACGGCGCCGCGGTCATGACGGGGCCCGAGCTGGCCGCGCTCCCCCTCGAGGCCTTCGAGGAGCGCGTGCGGCAGGTCCGCGTGTACGCGAGGGTCGCGCCAGAGCAGAAGCTCAAAATCGTCACGGCCCTCCAGGACCAGGGAGAGTTCGTCGCCATGACCGGCGACGGCGTCAACGACGCGCCCGCGCTCAAGCGGGCCGATATCGGCGTGGCCATGGGCGTCACGGGAACCGACGTGGCGAAGGAATCGAGCGCCATGATCCTCCTCGAC
>Ga0154317_1143_pt3 | contig 14604 bp, 15 predicted proteins | sample RifGroA2_FD_105611 | JGI IMG/M metagenome (GOLD analysis project Ga0154317, IMG submission 105611) | Candidatus Rokubacteria bacterium GWA2_70_23 | reverse complement strand
CGGTCTTGCTCCGCCACCGCGCGGAGCCGAACACCTCGGCTCCGCGGGCCAGCGCGAACTCCGTCATGTGACTGCCGACGAACCCCGTGATCCCCGTGATCAGCACTCGCATCCGTGTCTCTCTCCTACCCCCAGGGCTGTCGCGCATCTGCGCGCGAAATAAAACACATTATACCCTAGGCCTCTCGCGGTCCTCCGCTGGAAAACTCCCGGCCGCCTGGCGGTAGAGATCGGCGATCTCAGCCGCCATGCGATCGGCCGAGAAGTGGCGGGCGACTCGCTCCCGACCCGCAGCACCCATGAGACGGCGCCTGGGCTTGTCCCCCAGGAGCAGAGCGATCGCCTCCGCCAGTGCCGCCGGATCCCGTGGGGGGACCAGGAGCCCGGTCACGCCGTCCTCCACCACGTCCACGTGTCCCGGCACCCGGGTGGCGACCACGGGCAGCCCACACGCCATGGCCTCGAGCAGCGTGAGCGGCAGCCCCTCGCCCAGCGAGGCCGAGACGAAAACGTCCATGGCCGGCAGGCACCGCGCCGCATCTGGAATGCCTCCGGCGAACACCACCTGCCTGGTCATCCTCAGATCGTGGGCGCGCGCATGCAGCCGCCGCTCCTCCCTTCCGTGGCCGACGAGGAGAAGGGCGACCTCCGGCACGCGCCCGGCCAGGGCCGGGAAGGCGTCCAGCAGGACATCGAGCGCCTTCACCGGGTCGAAGCGGGCGATGGTGCCGATGACCAGCGCCCCCTGCGGCAGGGCGAGAGCCTCCCGCGGCAGCAAGCGCTCCGCCGCGAGCGCCCGCACCCTCGCGGCGTCGATGCCGTTGACGATGACGCGGGAGCGCCCCTCGGGCATGAGCCCGAGGCGCCGGGCCTCACGCGCCTGGCTCTCGGAGACGTGGACGAGCGTGTGGGAGAGGTGTGAGAGCCCGCGCTCGAGGGCGAGGTACGCGAAGCGCAGGCCCGCCGGGTAGCCCGCGTAGTGCAGGCCGTGGAAGGTGTGGATGGCGGGGATGCCGGTCGCGCGGGCGGCGAGCCTGCCGTAGAGCCCGGCGCCCTTGCCGTGGGAGTGGACCAGCTCGGTCCCGCGCTGGCGCACGAGGCGCACGACAGCTCTGAGGGCGCCGAGCGAGAGCCGGTCCGCGGCCACCTCCACCACGTCGGCGCCGAGCCGCTGGAAGGCCTCGACGTACGGACCGCCCGGAGGCGCGCCCACGGTGATGGCGAACTCCGTCGGCGGCAGCCGCGCGATCACGTCGTGGACATGCGCGGGGCCGCCGCCGAGGCTCGACGACACCAGGAGCTCGAGGACGCGCAGCGGGGCCGGCATGTCAGCGCCTGAGCGCGATCCGCAGGCCGCGCCGCAACGCGGGGGGCAGCGCCAGCGCCGCCGTCGGGCGGAGCGCGTGGACCACGCACCACCACGGGTAGTCGCCGCGCCGGATCGCCTCCCAGCGCACTCGCGCCTCCGTGCGCAGACGGTCGCCCTCGCGTTCCACCGAGATCCGCCCCGGTCGGAGCCGCCTCACCACGAGCACATCATCCAGGTTCGCGAGACGCGTGGCGCGACTCATGCGCATCCAGAGATCGTAGTCTTGCGCCACCGGAAGCGCCTCGTCGTAACCGCCCGCCTGCTCACAGAGGGCGCGCCTCAGCATGACGGAGGAGTGGACGAACGGGTTCTCGCGGATCAGCGCGCGCCTCAGCGCCGCATCGTGCCGCGGCGGGCGGACCACGCGCACCTCGCGCCCCAGAGCGTCCACCTCGCGCGCGGCCGTGCCCAGGAGCCCCACCCCGGGGTGGGCGTCGAGGAAATCCCGCTGGCGCGCCAGACGCTCGGGAAGCGCGAGGTCGTCGGCATCGAGCCGTGCCACGAGGGACGCGCGGGCCAGTCCGAGCCCCCGGTTCAGCGCGCGCGTGAGCCCCTGGGCCTCCCGGCGCTCTACCCGGAGCCGGGGATCCCGGACCGCCTCGAGCACTGCGAGGGTTGCGTCAGTCGAGCCGTCGTCGATCACGATGAGCTCGAGGTCTCCGGCTGTCTGGGCGAGCACGCTCTCCACCGCCTCCCGGACCCAGGGCGCGCCGTCCCTCACGGCCATCAGGACCGACACGGCGGGGGCCGGGCCGGTCACCGGCCGGTCCGACGGGCTTCGACGGCGAGCACAGCGGCCCAGTGCCGCAGCCCGGGAAGGCGCCCGATCACGCGCTCCCACTGGAAGCGGCGGCGCGCGTCGGGGATGAGCCGCCGGGAGTACGGGATCCAGAAGCCCGAGATCCGCACCTCGTCGAAGCCTCCGTGCCGGCAGAGCGCGCGGACCTCGCGGCGGGTGAGGAAGTCGTGGGTCGCCCAGTTCTGCTCGCGCGTCCAGAACTCGGCCGCGCGGTACTCCGCCAGGTACTTCCTGGCCAGCCGGGCCACGCGGCGCAGGTTGTGGTGCGGCTCGACCATGAAGAGCCGCCCCCCGGGCCGGACCGCTCGCCCGAGCGCCGCGAAGACCTCGGGGCGCCGGTGGAAGTGGTGGAGGCTCTGGATGACGAGCGCCGAGTCCACGGAGCCCGGCGCGACGGCGCCGTCCAGCTCGAAGGCCGTCGCCGCCACGACGCGCACGTTGGCCAGCCCCTCGGCCCGGCAGCGCTCGCGGAGCACGCGCTGCATGTCGGGCACTGGCTCGACGGCCAGGACCGAGCTGGCGCGGCGGGCAATCAGGCCCGTGAAGTAGCCGCTGCCGGCGCCGAGCTCGAGCGCGTGGCCGTAGCCCTCCGGCGCCCAGACCTCGCCGACGAGGGCGCGGGCGGGGTACTCGTGCTGCTCCTCCCCGGCGTAGCGGTGGATCCGGTCGTAGGCCCTGGCCCCTTCCCCCGAGTAGAGGCCCTCGTTGAACCCGCGGTTGATGCGATCCAGCTTGCCCCGCGACGCCGGCGAGAGGAGGGCGACCTTGAGCGGGTGCGGCAGCACGAGGTACAGGAGGTAATTCCGGCGCCCGATCTCGATGCGCATCATCGCTTGCGGAAGAGGAGGTTGTAGTACGGAAGCGCCAGGGAGGGCGCCCGCCCGAACGCGCGCAGCGCGCCGACCAGCACCGCGAAGAGAGGAAGCAGCGCCCGGCGCCTCCGCGAGCGCGCGGTGGCGCGGAAGAACGCCCAGCCGTAGCCGGCCTCTTCCGTCAGGTCCTCGAGCCCCACCCAGCCGGAGGACGGCAGGCAGTCCCGGAACGTCGCGTTGCGCCAGCCGGTGCCGTCACGGGTGAAGCCGGCGATGGACACGTCCCTGAACCTGCGGGGCCGACAGAGCCGCGCGTACCGGTACGCCAGCCCCGGAGGCAGCCACTGCACCAGCGGCAGCCCGATGGAGTGCGTCTCGAATGGGAAGAGCCGGTTCGGCGTGTCGAGGATGACGATGTGGCCGCCCGGAGCCAGCACGCGGTAGTACTCGTCGACTTGCGCCCGCCGATTCCGGACGGGCAGGTGCTCGATCACCCCGGTGACGACCACGAGATCGAAGGCGCCGCCGGCGTAGGGCAACCGGCGCGTCTCGTCGTTTCCAAGGAGCGCCACCTCTCGCACCTTGCCGAGCCCCAGGTCCTCCACCTTGGTCCGGACGATGGCGACGAAGGCCGGATCCGTGTCGAACGTCACGATGCCCGCGACCTCCGGCTGCTCGGCGAGGTACTCGGTCATGTGGCCGAACGAGCATCCCACCTCCAGCACGGAGAGGTCCCTGGCCCCGCGGCCTCGGAGGCACTGGAACAGCGGGTCCAGGAAGTGCCGACCCCGGGACGTCTTGAAGGGGAAGTAGAGGGGGGCCCGGCGGGCGCCCTTCCGCTCGATCAGCATCCGGATGACGCGCTCGCTGTAGCCCGTGGCGTGCTCGACTCCGCCGACGGTGAGGACGCGCCGGTCGCCGAGGTCCACGAGGCGGTAGGGCGGCTCGCTCATGGCCCGGAGTATAGCAACGGCGGGCTCACCGCTTGACGGCGACCGCCAGGATCATGTGGCCGAGGAAGCGCAGGGTGGGCGGCGCGTAGAGGAGACCGCGCAGGAGCCGCCTCAGGCCCGCGCGGGTCCCGATCGGCCGCGGCGGCCCGCCGGCGGAAGGGAGAGCGGCGGGGGAGCCGGCGATCCCCCGCGGAGCCGGACGCGCCCGGCCCGCGAGACGGCGGAGGGCCTTTCGTGGAATGCGGGCGGGGTCATAGGGATGGAGGGACGTGACCTCGAAGCCGCGAGCCGCGAGGAACCGGCGCACTTCGCCCCGCGTGAATGCGAACTGGTAGAACTCACCGCCGGCGGCGCGGATCCGCCGGCTCCGGCGGGCCAGCCAAGGACCGAGCAGCCGGCGGAGACCGTTCCGGTAGGGCACCGAGAGCAGGAGGACACCGCCCGGCGCCAGCACCCGCGCCGCCTCGGCCAGGATCGCGTCGGGCCCACCAGGATCGTGCTCGACGACGCCCAGCGAGAGGTAGGCGCCGGTGGAGCCGTCCTTGACGCCGAGAGCGCGGAGGTCCATCACGGCCAGCGGGGCGCCCGCGCGCGCCCCCTCGCGCACCGCCTCGAAGCTCCAGTCCGCGCCCACCGCGGCGCGCCCGCGCTCTCTCAGCAGGAGCACGTACTGGCCGAGCCCGCAGCCCGCCTCGAGGAGGCGCCCGCCGTCGGGCAAGTGCCGCTCGATGAGATCGGTGAGCGGTGAGCGGCGCGCGACGGCAAGGAGCTCCGCGACGGTGTGCCCGCCCCAGTGCTCGCTCCAGAACTCCGAGGTGGCCCCGCGCGAGTAGTAGGCGAGCGGCATGCCCTACCGCCGCCCCACGTCCTCGAGGACCGCGATCTCCCGCGCCACCAGCCGCTGGAGGTCGTAGCGCTCGACGACGAGGTCCCGACCCGCCCGTGACAGCGCGGCGGCGAGCCCCGGCTCGGTGAGCACGCGCACGAGACAGGCCTCCAGCTCCTCGCGCTTGTTGGGATCGAAGAGGAGCCCCGTCTTGCCGTGGGTGATGAGGGAGCGGTTTCCCTCGCAGTCCGACGCCACGCAGGGCCGCCCGCAGGCCATGGCCTCCAGCAAGACCTTGGGGTGCCCCTCGGTGAACGAGGCCAGGACGAAGACGTCGGCGTCGGCGTAGACCTCCGGCAGCCTCCGCTGGTCCACCACGCCGAGGAACTCCATGTCGACCCCAAGTTCCTTCTTCAGGGCTTGGAGCTCTTCCTTCAAGGGGCCGGAGCCGGCCGTGACGAGCTGGACACCGGCCCCGATCTTGGCGTCCACCGCGGCTCCGACGGACGGTGTTGCCTCCACCACCGTGCGCAGGTTCTTCTCCTCGGACAGGCGCCCGACGTAGAGGACCCGGCGCGTCCGGCCCTGGGGGCGCTCTCCGGCGGCTTCGCGCGGGGCAAAGAGCCGCGTGTCCACGCCGTTGGGGATCAGCTCCACCCGGCGGGCGCCCAGCGCAAGAGCCCGGGTGCGAAGCTCCTCGGTGGTCGCGATCACCGCGGCGGCACGCCTGAGCCCCCTGTGCTCCACCACGGCCTTGAGCCAGCGCTTCGGTCCCGGACGGGAGAGCCGGCCATACGAGAAACCGTAGGTCGTGACATAGGGCGTGCCGAAGCGCCTGTTGGCGTCCATGGCCGGGATCACGCCGGTCACCTGGAACACCCTGAGCACATGGCAGGCACGGAACTCGGCGGCGTGGGCCCGGGTCATCATGCGGGCCCGCCAGCCGCGCCACTGCGGTCGCCCGGGGTTGAGCACGGTCACCCGCCCGAGCAGCGCCGCATCGTCGGTGAACTCGGCCAGCGATTCCTGCAGGTAACTGAAGTAGTAGACCCGGTCGAAGACGCGCGCATAGGGGCGCAGGTAGCCGTCGATGAGCCGCGACTGCTGGCCCGTCGTCGCCAGCTCCCTGATGCCGCCGCCCAGGGCGGGCAGGAGTCCCACCACCATCAGCGCCGCTTCCTCGCCACCACGCGGAAGCCCGTGCTCTCGGCCGGGCGCTGCACCGCCCCCTCGCGCTTCCACCGGCTCAGCCTGTCGTAGAGGGAGAGCGACAGCCCCCCCGCCGCGTCGATGAGCCCGGCCCACGGCGTGTCCAGCACGACGGGCATCACGGGCCCATCCGGCTCGAAGCCGCCCTGGCGCAGCTCGGCCAGGAACTCGTCGCGGTTGTACTCGATCTTGTGGTCGGGATCCGAGTAGGCGAAGAGCCCGGCATCGCGCAGCCTCCGCCGCCAGCGGGTGTCCCGGTTGGGCGCGGAGACGAGGAGCCGGCCCGGGTCCTTGAGCACGCGGCGGATCTCCCCGAGCACGGCGACGCGCGGATCGAGGTGCTCGATGACGTCCAGGAACAGGGCGGCGTCGAAGGTGCGGTCGGGAAACGGGAAGCGCCCGGTGATGTCCCAGGCGAAGATGCGGGCCTTGCCGAGACGCCGCTCGCGGATCTCCCGCGCGGCGATCCGGAGCTGGGGCAGATCGTGGTCGAAGCCGATGATGGACCGGCAGCGGGCCGCGGCGCGCACCAGGTGGCCGCCGTTGCTGCAGCCCACATCGAGCACGAGATCCGTCGGGCGGAGCGACGGCAGGTACCAGTCGTGCCACGGCTGCTCGACGAGGTGCTTCGGGTGGATGGCGTAGGGGCGCTTGCCGGTGAGCCGGACGAGCCGCACGCCCACCGACTTCCCCCGGCGGTTCACCAGGTCCACTCCGCGCACGACGAAGCGTGCGAGCGGGTTCACGCGGCGCGCCCGCCCCGGCGGCGCCGCCACGCCTCGATCGTCCGCTCGTACACGCGCCGGGTGCCCTCCACGCAGCGCTCCCAGCGGAAGAGCCGCTCCACGCGCTCGTGTCCCGCCGCGCCGAGCGTTTCGCGGAGGGCGCGGTCTCCGAGAAGAAGGAGCAGCCGCTCCACGAAGCGATCCGGCGCTGCCGGATCGCAGACGAAGCCCGCCTCGCCGTCCCGCACCAGCTCGGGGATGGAGCCGCGGTCCGAGGCGACCACCGGCAACCCGGAGGACATGGCCTCGGCCACCGTGAGCCCGAACCCCTCCATGGCCGAGGGGAACCAGAAGACGTCGCCGAGGTTGAAGTGCGCGGCCTTCTCGGCCTCGGGCACGTAGCCGGTGAACACCACGCTCCCCTCCAGGCCGAGCCGCCGCGCGTGCCGGCGCAGGTCCGGGAGCAGCGGCCCGCCCCCCGCGACCAGCAGCCTGGCATCGGGGCGGCGGGCGACCACGGGTCCCCAGGCGTCCAGGAGAAGGAACAGGTTCTTCCGCGGCTTGAGCCCGCCGAAGAAGAGCACCACGAGCCGGTCGCGAAGCCCGTAGCGCTCGACGAGGTCCGCCCGCCGCGGCCGGGGCGCGAAGACGGCATCCACGCCGTAGTACACGACGGACACGTGATCGGTCCGCACGCCGAGCTCCTCGGCAAGCTGGCGGCGGCCGAACTCGCTGCCGACCACGACGGCATCCGCACCCTCGACGACGCGCTTCTCGATGAGGCCGTTGAGCGGGCTCCGGTCCAGATGGTGGTGGTGGGCGACCACCGGCACGTCGAGGACGAAGCGGCGCCGCGCCCACAGGGCCGAGGGCCCGATGTAGCGGAGGGAGTGGACTCGGAGCAGGTCGAAGCCGACCGTGTCGTGCACGCGCTTGATCGCCCGCGGCACCACGGTGGGGGCGACCCACCAGCGCAGCCCTCGGCCGATGGGGAAGCGGTGGATGGTCCAGTTGGGCACGCCCTCCGGATGGGGCTTGCCGCGGGCCAGGATGATCTCGCAGCGCACCCCGTCGCGCCCGAGCCTCACGAGGAGCTCGCGCTCGTAGGTCTCCCCGCCCGAGGTGGTCTCGGGGGCGATCCCGCAATGAGGCGAGCAGATGTGGAGATCTTCGTCTCGCCTGAACGCCGAAGACTCCGGTGCGCGGTCTGGCCTCTTCGCCGCTTCGCGGCTCATCGGGGCGTCCGGGCAACGGTGGGCTGGACCGTCGACGGCTTGCCCGCGACGATGAGGTAGCCGCCGACGAAGGAGGCCAGCGCAGAGCGCTGCACGCGTGCCGAGCCGTCGAGCCTCGCCAGGAGATCCAGCAGCGGGAAGGTCAGGTAGCCGGGCCAGCGCAGGGGCCGCGGCGCCCTCAGCACCAGGAAGCGCAGGAGCCCCGCCAGGTGAGTGAAGTACCCGCCCTGCGGCGCGATGGTCAGAGGCGTGAGCCCGGCCTCGCCCAGGCACCGCTCCCACATGCTGCGGGTGAAGCGCGCATAGTCCTCGGGGTCGGCATGCAGTCGCTCGAGAAAAGGCACCGTCGCGACGAGCCGCCCGCCCGGGCGCAGCACGCGCCGGCACTCGGCGAGCGCGCGCGCGGCATCGGGGACATGCTCGAGGACCTCGGTGGCCTTCACCGTGTCGAAGACCGCCTCGTGGAACGGCAGGGCCTGGATGTCCACGGCGACGTCGGGACCGCCCGAGAGATCGAGGTCGGCGACGATCCAGCGCGCTCCCGCCGGCGGCCGGAAGACGCCGCGACGCCGGCCGCCGCCCACGTCGAGCACTCGGCCCTCGAAGCCGGGATCAAGGGCCTCGAGATCGGCGTCCACGCGCTTGCGCCGGTAGGAGACCCGGAGATAGTAGGCGAGCCCGCGCGTCATGCTTCCCTCCGCGCGGCGGCGGCATAGGCGTCGAGGAGGGAGGCGATGATCCGCTCCTCGCTGAACACCAGGGCGGCGCGCCGCCTGGCGGCTTCTCCCATCCGAGCGCGGCGGGCCGGATCGCGCAGCAGCGCCGAGATGGCCTCGCCGAGGGCGCGCGCGTCCTCCCGCGGCACAAGGAGCCCCGTCACCCCATCCTCCACCGCCTCGGGCGTGCCGCCGACGGCCGTGGCCACGACGGGCCGGCCGAGCTGCATGGCCTCGAGGAGCACGCGGCTCAGGGGCTCGGGCCAGCTCGACGGCACCACGACCACCTCGGCGGCGCGGTAGAGCGCGAAGAGGTCAGGCTGAGGGATCGAGCCCAGCACATGGAGATCGTCGCGCGGCGGGACCGACAGATCCCCTTTGCCCGCCAGCGCGAAGCGGGCCTCCGGGACGGCGCGCCGCACCGCCTCCATGGCCTCGATGAACACGCGCGTCCCCTTCCCGAGCGAGAGCTTCCCCGCGTAGAGGACGAGCGGGCCCGGGCCGATGCCCAGCCGCCGGCGCACCGCCAGCGCCTCCTCCTCCGTCGGCAGGCTGACCCGCGGCGGCAGCGTGTGAACCACTCCCCGCCGAGCTGCGTCCACGAGCCGCTCCGGGTAAATGGCGAGGATCCCGCGGCTCACGCCGATCACGCCCTGCACTCTCCGGAGCGCCGCCGAGCGGAGCCGCTGGTCGAGCCACGAGAGCAGGAGCGACAACCGCGCCCGCTGCCGCCCGAGCCATGAGGCCCCGGGCATGTAGTGCTCGAAGAAGAAGGGCACGCACTTGCCGAGATATTGCCCGGTGTGGCAGTCGAAGGTCGCAGCGCGCTCGAAGAGCGGACAGAGGCCGAGGGGACAGAGGAGCCCCGTGTCCCGGATGGTGGCCACCACCGGGCGGTGAAGCGCCCGCCCCGCCAGCCACGACGGCACGAGCGTGCCCTTGCCCTGGCTGTGGATGACGCCTGCCCCCGCCGCGCGGCCCGCGCGCCAGAGCTGCCAGGCGAAGTAGAGGTAGAAGAGCGGATTGCGGTGGGCGAACCAGCCGGCCTCGGTCTGGCCGGGAGCGAGCTTCACCGGGAAGGGCACGCGGATCACGCTCACGCCCTCCCGCTCCTCGCGGGCGGGCGCCCCGTAGTTCGGCGTCACGACGACGACGCGGTGCCCCCGGCGCACGAGCGCCTGCGCCCAGGCCGCCGCGCTCCACTCGGCGCCGCCGGGCGCGAATGGCGGGTAGTACTCGGCGGCGAAGAGGATGGCGCTCACGGCTTCCTCCCCACGCACTCGATATAGGGCGTCGCGCCCGAGAGCCGATAGTAGAACGCGAGCGGGCGCCGGAGGGGCCCGCCCGATTCGCGCGCCGGCTCGCCGGCGAGGAAGCGGATGGCGGTGACGCCCTGGGCCCGGAGCGCGCGCGCGAGCGCTCCCGGGGTGAGGCGCCGGAGCGTGCGGAGATAGGCCGTGGGCCGGCCGCGGAGCCGGAGATAGAGCCGTCCCAGCGCCTGCGGCAGGAACGGGGCCCAGAGGAGCTTGTAATGCCCCTCGTACCAGGACCACGCATTCGGGGTGTGCAGGTACACGGTGCCCCCCGGGCGGGTCACGCGCGCCATCTCCCCGATGGTGTCCTCGACGGAGGCCACGTGCTCGATGGCCGAGAAGCAGTAGACGAGGTCGAAGACGCCGTCCCGGAAGGGCAGCGCCTCGGCGACCGCGCGGACATACTGCCCGCCGGTCTTCTCCCGCTTGAGGGCGCAGATGGCCATGGCCGCGCGGTCGGCGTCCACGCCGACGGCGCGGGCACCGGCCTCCAGCGCCACCACGTTGAAGCCGCCGGTGCCGCAGCCGACATTGAGCACCCGCCCGCGGAGCGGCGCCTCACCGACCGCGCCGCGCAGGCGCTCGAGCCGCTGCCGCTCCTGCCGCTCCTCGTCCTGGCGAAGCGCCACCAGGGCGGACCAGTCCGGGATGCCGAGGATGTCGCGATAGTAGATCGTGTAGTAGTCGCGTACCCGCTCGCGGAGCTCGGTGTCGACGCTCAACCGGACTTCCGCCTCATCCGAGGCGGGCCAGCAGCCCGTCGACGACGGCCTGCCGCTCATCATGCGAGATGCCCACCGAGCAGGGCAGCGAGAGGCCGCGGGCGTACAGGCGCTCGGCCAGCTCGAGCCGGTAGGTCTGCGCGAGGTGGAACACCGGCTGCAGGTGGAGCGGGCGCCAGAGCGGGCGCGCCTGGATGCCGTCGGCGTTGAGGCCGCGCAGGAGCGCGCGCACATCACGAGAGCGCGCCTCGTCGAGAAGGACGGAGGGCATCCAGTAGCTCGAGCGGGCCCAGGGCGCCTCGGTGAAGACGTGGAGGCCCTCGACCCCGCCGAGCGCCTCCTGGTAGAAGGCCGCCGTCGCGCGCTTGGAGGCCAGGAAGGCCGGCAGCTGCTCGAGCTGGGCCACGCCGAGGGCGGCATGGAGATTGCTCAGGCGGTAGTTGAAGCCGACCTCGTCGTGGACGAATTCCAGCGCATCTCCACGGGCCTGAGTGGTGAGCGAGCGCACCCGCGCCGCGAGCCCGGCATCCCGCGTGAGGACCATGCCGCCGCCGCCGGCGGTGATGATCTTGTTGCCGTTGAAGGACAGGCACGACAGGAGCCCGTCGGCGCCCGCGCGGCGGCCCCGGTACTCGGCCCCCAGCGCCTCCGCCGAGTCCTCCACGAGCGCGATCGGGTAGCGCCGGCAGAGATCGAGCAGCGGGTCCACGTCGCATGGGTGGCCGTAGAGGTGCACGGGCAAGAGCGCGCGCACCACCCTGCCGGTGCCGCGATTCACCACCCGCCCGTCCTTGACGAGGCACTCGCGGGCGAGGAAGTCGGCGGTCTTCTCCGGGTCCATCCCCCAGGACACCGCCTCCGAGTCCATGAAGACCGGGTGGGCGCCGCAGTAGACGATCGCGTTGACCGTGGCGACGAAGGTGAAGGTGGGGACCAGCACCTCGTCGCCCGGCTCGACGCCCGCCGCCCGGAGCGCCACGTGGAGCGCCGCCGTCCCGTTCACCGTGGCCACGGCATGGGGCACGCCGAGGCAGGCCGCCATCTCGCGCTCGAAGCGCGGGACGAAAGGCCCGGCCGAGGACACCCAGTTGGTGTCGAGGCACTCCTTCAGGTACTTCCACTCGTTGCCCGCGAGATGCGGGACCGCGTTGGGGATCAACCGCCGAAGCTCCGTCACCGCTTCTTCCCCTGGCGTGGGCGCCCCTCGCGCTCCCACCACGTCCGGTACCACTCGAAGGTCTCCCCGACGCCCGAGGCGAGCGAGACCTTGGGGCGGAAGCCCGTGAGCGAGCGCAGGCGGGCGATGTCGGGACAGCGGCGGGCCACCGAGCCCGCCGGCGCCGGCAGGCGCTCGATGGCGGGAGCAAAGCCGGCGGTGCGCAGGATCAGCGCCAGGAGGGCCTCGATGCCGATCTCCTCGCCGTCATTGCCGATGTTCACGATCTGCCCCCAGGCCGCCTCCGTCGTCACGAGCCGCGTCATGGCCTCCACCGCATCCGTCACGTGGCAGAAGGCGCGCCGCTGCTCGGCCCCGTAGAGCCGGAACGGGTCCTCCCGGCGGATCGCCCGGAGCGACAGCTCGGGGATCACGTGGTCGGCCCCCATCCGCGGGCCATACACGTTGTGGAAGCGCCCGATCACGTAGCGGAACCCGCGGGCGCGCGCGCCGTGGATCACCGCGGCCTCGCCGAGGATCTTGCTGGCGGCGTAGGCGAAGCGGGGCGCCCGGATATCCGGGACCGAGAGCGGCACCTCTTCGGGCGTCGGCACGGGCAGCGTGCCCGCCTCGACCCCGCCGGCGTACGTCTCGCTCGTGGACGCGAAGAAGAGCATCTCGTCGCGGCCGGGAAGCCAGTCGAGCAGGTTGAGCAGGGAAAGCGTGTTGACGCGGATCACCCGCGACGGATCCGTCTCCACGTTCCTCACGCCCACGACGGCGGCGAGCATGTACACCTGGTCCCAGTCCCGCTGGAGCGGGTTGAGCGCGCGGGGATTGGTCAGATCGGCCTGGAGCAGCGTCACCTGGTTGCCCGCGCAGAGGGCCTCGATGGCGGCGTCCCGGCGGCCGCGCGAGAGGTCGTCCGCCAGCGTGATGGTGTGCCCCTCGGCCGCCAGCCGGGAGGCGAGGTGGTAGCCGATGAAGCCCGCCCCCCCGACGATCAGCACCCTAGCCATAGAGGCCTCGATCACGCGTGCGCCGCGGCGAGGGCCGAGCAGACCAAGGCCCGAGGGAGGCGCCGGCCGGAGACGTACGTGGGTGTACGTCGAGGACCGGCGCCGACCGAGAACGCAGGGATGCGACGGCCATCGGCGCGGCGCTAGCCATAGCCGATTCCCGCGTAACGGACACCAGCCGAGCGGACGACGTCCTCGTCGAGGACGCGCCAGGCGTCGTACAGCACCGCCGGGCGCCTCAGCGTCGCCAGGAGCCTCGTCAGGTCGAGCGAGGCGTACTCGGGGTGATTGCTCGTCAAGAGCACGGCGTCGGCGCCCGCGAATCCCGCCTCGGGGGTCACGGGCTCGGCGCCGAGCCCGCGGAGGGTGTCCGCGGCCACCAGGAAGTCGTGGCCCCGGAGCGAGAGGCCGGCCGCGCGGAGGAGCGGGAGCATGGACGCGATGGGCGCGCCGCGCATGTCGTCGGTCGGGGGCCAGCCCTTGTAGGCCCAGCCCAGCACGCAGAGGCGGGCGCCCTCGGTGGAGCCGCGGGTCTCGCGGATCAGGGCGATCAATCGCTCGGCGACCTCGAGTGGCAGGCGCTCGTTGAGCGCCCGCGCCTGCCCCACGAGCCAGGGCGTATAGCCTGCCCCGCGCGCCGCGCTGATGAGGATATAGGGATCCTTCGACAGGCAGCCGCCGCCCACAAAGCCGGGTCTCGCGAGATCGGGGCGGGGGTACTCCACGTTGGCGGCGCGGATCACCTCCAGGGGGTCCAGACCCCAGCGCTGCGCGAGGAGCGCCACCTCGTTGCCGAAGGAGTAGATGACGTCCGTGTGGGCATTGTTGACGAGCTTCACCAGCTCCGCCGTCTCGAGCGTGGCGACAGGCACCACGCGCCTCGCGAGCCGCGAGAAGAGGGCGGAGGCCGCCTCCCGGCTCTCGGCATCCACGCCGCCCACCACCTGGGGCAGCTCCTCGAGCTCGCGCAGCGCCTGCCCCTGGATCGTGCGCTCGGGGGCGAAGGCCAGGCGGGCCCGGCCCCAGCACGCGACGAGCTCGGGCAGCACCACGGACCGCGTCGCCCCCACCGGGACCGTGGAGCGGACGATCACGAGCGTGTCGGGCCCCGACCGCTCGGCCACGTGGCGTGCGGCCAAGCGGAGGTTGTCGAGCTGGGGCGCGTGAGTGTCGGGAGCCACGGGCGTCGAGACGCAGATGACGGCCGCGTCGACGCCGCCGGCCGGGAGCGCAGGCGCCACATGGATGCGCTCACCGAGGAATGCCCGCAGCCCACCCTCCACCCCCGGCTCGAAGAGGTGCGCGCGTCCCTGGCCAAGGGCCTCGAGCACCGCCGGTGAGGTATCCACGCCGTGCACCGTCAGACCCTTCTTCGCCAGCGCGACGGCCAGCGTGAGCCCCACGTAGCCCAGCCCGATGACGCCTACAGTGGTCAATCGAGCAGCCCCTCGGCGACGTCGCGCTTGGCCTTCTCGAGGTCTCCGTGCTGGCCCACGTCGAGCCAGTACTCGCGGATCAGGTAGGCGGACACGGGCAGGCCGTGGGCGAGCAGCAAACGGATCAGGTCGGTGGCGTCGAAGTACTGCCGCGGGGGGATGAAGGCGATGGCGGATGGGTCCAGGAGGTAGATCCCGGCATTGACCGGGAACTCCTTCCGCGGCTTCTCCTGCACCTGCATCACTCGCGCGCCCTGAAGCGTGAACTCGCCGTACGGGATGTCCACCTGGTGGAGCGACACGCCCACGGTCAT
>Ga0154317_1198_pt1 | contig 14785 bp, 15 predicted proteins | sample RifGroA2_FD_105611 | JGI IMG/M metagenome (GOLD analysis project Ga0154317, IMG submission 105611) | Candidatus Rokubacteria bacterium GWA2_70_23 | reverse complement strand
ACGGCGACCACGTCGGCGCCGACGGCCGCGGCGGGGCGCGGGCGGCCGCGCGGCGGGTGCGCCCGCGCGGCGACCGCGGCAACAGCGGGCTCGGGCAGGAAGGTCGTCTGGCCGCCCAACGCGGCCGAGAGCTTCTGCGCGAGGCCGCGCCACTGGGCTTCAGGCGCGGGGGCCAGCGAGCCGAGCGAACAGATCGTGCGGTGGCGCGGGCTATCTTCTCGGCTACCCGAGCTGCCGAGAGGCCCCCGATGCTCTTCATGGTGATCGAGAACTTCCTCAATCAGGACGCCCGGTCTGTCTACCGGCGATTCCGCGACAAGGGCCGCCTGACGCCGGACGGGCTCCAGTTCGTCGGGAGCTGGGTCGAGGCGGATCTCGGCCGCTGCTTCCAGCTCATGGAATGTGACGACGTCACGCTGCTCCAGCGATGGGTCGTCGAGTGGTCCGACCTCGTCGACTTCGAGATCGTCCCCGTCGTCCCCGGCAAGGCGGTGGCCGAGGCTTTGTCGGGGCAGCTCTGAACCCCGAGCCCGCGTCGAATCATGGCCGACGTCCCTCGAGCGTAGCCGGCATCAACGGTGTCCGGCGTGGCCGCGGCCGGGGCGGGGCCGTCGGCTGGGGCGCAACTTGACATGCGGTTTCGTTCAAGGGGCCTACTCGGACGGGCCCCGCCTCCCCAGGAGCCGTCGCGGTGGCCGCGCTCGTGGGCGCCCCGCGCGTAGACGTCGAGCACCACCCGCGCGTACACCCCCAGCACCGCGCGGCTCAGCCCGTGATCCCACGCCATCCGGTAGCGGAGCCGATACGGCATCGTGAGGACCCACTGGCGCACCGGCACGCCTGACAGCACCGCGTCCACCAGATGGGCGGCACGCTCGGTCATCCGGCGGCCGCCGCCGCAGCTCGGGCAGAACCCCCGCCCCTTGCAGGAACACGGCACCAGGGGCTCACGGGCGCAACCCTCACACTGAGAGCGAGCAAAACCACCCTCGAACGCGCCGCACATCAGGAACTCCCGGAACTCCCGCTCGACGAACTGCGGCAGGCCGGCCCCCTCGCCGGCCCCCACCGCCGCGCGCAGGAAGGCCTCGAGGTGCTCGGCGACGACCTGATGGAGCACGGTGTGCTCGGCGTCGCGCGGACGATACGTGGGCTCTGCACATGCCACCCTCTGGGTACCGCGCGCGCAGCGGTGCGCCAATGCCCATAGATGGATACGCCAGGTCCCGGCCGCCAGACGTGACGAACGTCGCCCCGCGCGTGAAGGGGGACGGCGCTTCGTCGCGGCGCCGCGGGATGAAGGTCGCGGCGATGGCGACCGCGTGACGACGAGCGCGGTCTGGACCGCTCCTTCTTGCGTGTCGGATGTTGCGGCGAACGCTCCCTTCACGGGTTCGAGATCGTCTCCGTGTTCGACGGTGCTGTGCGGAAGGAGCCGGATCCAGCCGGCGTGCCAGAGGGGGCCGTCGGAACTACCGGCTCGGGTGGCGCCGCTCGGGGGGGTCCCAGATGCCGGGTGGGTCGTCGTCGTCGAAGACGCCGTGGAACTTGTGACGGCGGTCGCCATGCGCCCGCCACACCGCCTCGAGGCTCTCGAAGCCGGACAGGTAGCGCAGCCCCGCCTCGGCCGGCTCCGCCATGGGCATGTCGCCGCTCTCGTAGCGCTTCACGCCCTCGGCGGGATCGATCCAGAAGCCCTCGGAGGTCTCCTCGGTGAAGAGGCGCGGCGTCTGGCCCTCGGGCAGCGGGGCGAGAAAGAACCGCGCGGTGAAGCGGATGGGGCTCGAGGTCGGCGTGATGAAGTGGGACAGGTACTGGAACGGCGCGAGGTCGAGATACCATCCCTCCCGCTCGAGGAGCGCGGGAAACCCCGCCTCCTCGGCCATGAGCCGCCGGCGCATCTCCTCCACCCGCGGTGCCACGGCAGGGTCGCCCAGCGCGATGGGCCGCCCGTCCCGGTCACCCGCCGCCAGGATCCCGGTCTCTTCCAGGAGCTCCCGAGCGGCCGTCACCCAGAAGGCGAGCGGCGGAACGCCCTCCCGCTCGGGGAACAGCCGAGAGGTTTCGGCCCGGTCGACGCCGCGGCAGCGCGCGAAGGCGGCCTCCGTCGCGTCGGACCCATCCACCTTGCCGCCCGGGAAGGCATAGAACCCGCCGAGGAAGCGCATGCTCTTCTGGCGGCGGATCAGGTACACCTCGACCGGACAGGCCTCGCCGGAACGGACCAGCAGCACGGAGGACGCGGGCTTGGGGACAACGGGGTCTGCCGGGCGGGTCAACCCTGCCTCACGAGGACGCCGCGTCCGAGCGCCGCACCCCGGCGAGCTGCTCCAGGAGCGCGTCGGCCGAGAGGGGCTTGGCGAGCACCTGGTCCACGAACCGGCTCGCCTCGCTGGCGGTGACACCCTCGCCCCAGCCCGTCAGGAGAAAGACGGCCGTGTCGGGCGAGCGCGTCTTCACCCCCTCGGCCACCTGCCAGCCGTTCACGCGCGGCATGCCGAGATCGGTGATCACCACGTCGTGCGCCGCCGGATCGAAGAGCGCGAGGGCCTCCTCGCCGCTGGACGCGGTCGTGACCGCATGGCCGCCAGCGCGCATCACGTCCGACAGCACGGTGAGGAGGCGCTGATCGTCGTCCACCACCAGGACGCGGGCGGCCTGACCGGCCTCCACCGGCTCCACCACGGCCGCGGACGGGGGGATGATCTGGAAGCGGCTCGCGTGCAGCCTCAGCCGGACCGTCGTCCCCTGGCCCTCGCGGCTCTCGATGCCGAGGCTCCCGCCGTGGCGCTCGATGATGTCGGCCACGTCGGCGAGCCCCCGGCCGGGATGCCCGCCCGGCAGCGTGCCGAGCGCGCGGTCGCCGACGCGGCGGCGGATCTCTTCCGGCATCCCGATGCCCGTGTCGCGCACCTCGAGCACCACCCAGCCCGACTCCTCGCTGGCGGCCCGGATCCCCAGCGTGCCCCCGTAGGGCATGGCCGCGACGGCGTTCAGGATGAGCTGGACCAGGGCGTCGCGGAGCTCGAAGCCGTTGCCCTCGACCGGGGAAATCGCCTCGAGCTCCTGGGTGACCGCGATGGCGACTCCCCGCCGCTCGGCCTCGTCGCGCCACCGCGGCGCCGTCATCTCGAGCGCCTCGGAGACCACGGCGGGCAGGCCCACGGGCCCGAAGGCCACCTGCGGCTCGCGCGAGACGAACTCCTGGAAGCGCCGCACCGACACCGAGGCTTCTATCGCCACGTCCCGGATCACCTTGAGCCGCCGGATCGCGGTGTCGCTCTGCGCCTCCTTGAGGAGGAGCTCCGTGTAGGCGAGGATGGCCGCCAGCGAGTTGTTGAAGTTGTGGGCGAGCCCCCCGACGGTCTCCCCCAGCGTGCGCAGGTCGATGGTGCGGCCGAGGGGCGCGGGGGATTCGTCGAGCCGCCGGGTCAGCTCCCGCGCCCAGCTGCGAAGCGCGAGGACCGAGCGGTCCAGCTCGACCTTGGTGCGGGACATCTGTCGGGCGATGTCCCGGATCTCCTCATGGTCGGCGAAGAGGAGCGGGTACGCCTCCGGCTCGGGGGCATCCCGAGCCACCCAGTGCGCGACCTTCCGCCGGAGCTCCTCGAGCATGCCCCCGGGTCTCAGAGATTCACGAGCTGAGCCACCCGCTCACGATGGTGGGTCGCGTCGCCGAAGGTGAGCTCCGACCCCTTCGCTCGCTTGAAGTACAGGTGCAGGTCGTGTTCCCAGGTGAAGCCGATGCCGCCATGGAGCTGGATGCCCGCGGCCGCCACCCGCCGGTAGGCGTCCGAGACGTAGGCCTTCGCCATGCTGACCGCCAGCGGCCCCTCGGGGACGCCCTCGTCCATGGCCCAGGCGGCGTAGTAGGTGATGGACTTGCTGTTCTCCACGTCCACCAGCATGTCGGCGGCCTTGTGCTTCACCCCCTGGTAGGAGCCGATGGGCCGGCCGAAGGTCTGCCGGATCTTGGCGTACTCGACCGTCATCTCCAGCACCTTCTGGGCGCCGCCGCACATCTCGGCGCACAGGGCCACCGTGGCCCGGTCCAGCACGCGGCTGAGCGGCTGCCACCCACCGCCCACCTCTCCCATGACCGCCTCGGCACCCACCGTCACGTTCGTGAGCGTGACGTCGCAGAGCTTGCGCGTCTGGTCCATGGTCGGCAGGAGCGTGACCTGGAGTCCGGGCGTCCCCTTCGGGAGCAGGAACAGGGTGATCCCGTCCTCGGCCGTCTTCCCGGACGAGGTGCGCGCAGCCACCACGATCGCGTCCGCCGTGTGGGCGTCGTGCACGAAGAGCTTGGTGCCGGACAGCGTGAAGCGCCCGCCGCTCTGGGCGGCCCCGAGCGTCACGCCTTGCGGCCCCAGCATGGCGCTCGGCTCCATCCACCCGAGCGTCGCCCGCTTCTCGCCCTCGGCGATCTTCGGGAGCCACTCCTTCTTCTGCGCAGCGGCGCCCGCCTCCAGGATGGCGAGGCCCCCGAGGAGGACGGTCGAGAAGTAGGGGCCGGGCACCACGGCCCGCCCCATCTCCTCCATGAGAACCACCAGGTCCACGAACCCGAGCCCCATCCCGCCGTACTCCTCGGGAGAGATCAGGCCGAGCCAGCCTTGCTCGGCCAGCTTGGCCCAGAGGGCGGGATCCATGGCCTCGGGCCCGTCCATCAAGGCGCGGACCTTCACCGACGGGCACTCGTTCTCGAGGAACTTGCGGGCGGTGCTGCGCAGCAGGTCCTGCTCTTCGCTGAAGCCGAAGTTCATGGCGTTACCCTTTCGGCAGGCCGAGCACGCGCTCGCCAATGATGTTCTTCATGATCTCGGTGGTGCCGCCCTCGATGGAGTTGGCGAGCGAGCGGAGGAAGCTGTACTGCCACAGCCCGCTCTCGATCGCCCATTTGCTCCCCCGTGTCAGCTGCGAGTAGGGCCCCTGGATCTCCATGGCCAGCTCCTGGAGCCGCTGGTGGCCCTCCACCCACATCATCTTCCCCGTGGAGGCCTCGGGGCCCGGCAGCTCCCCTTTGAGGAGCTTGGTGATGGCGCGCGCCCCGGTGTACTTGAAGACCTCGGTGTCGATCCACAGCTGGGCGAGCTTCTGCCGGATGGTCGCATCCTTCGTCGCCGGGCTGCCGTTCCGCCTGGTGCGGCGGGCCAACTCGATCAGGCCGTCCAGCGCGATGCGCAGGCGGACCTGAAGGCCGAAGCCCAGCGCCAAGCGCTCGTACATGAGAGTGGTCATGCCCACCGCCCAGCCATTGTTGAGCCCGCCGAGGATCTGCGACTCGTGGACGCGCACGTTGTCGAGGTAGACCTCGTTGAACTCGGGGTCCCCCGTGATCTGCTTGAGGGGCTTGATGGTGATCCCGGGCAGCTTCATGTCCAGCAGGAAGTACGTGATCCCCTTGTGCCTGGGAGCGTCCGGGTCGGTACGCGCCAAGAGCATCATCCAGTCAGCCAGTTGCGCGACGGAGGTCCAGACCTTCTGGCCGTTCACCACCCAGCAGTCGCCGTCCTTGACCGCGCGCGTCTGCAGCGCGGCGAGGTCGCTCCCGGCATTGGGCTCGGAGTAGCCCTGGCACCAGATCTCCTCGCAGGAGAGCATCTTGGCGGGATAGCGCCTCTTCTGCTCCTCGGTCCCGTAGGCGATGATGGTGGGGCCCGCCATGCCGATGGCCAGGATGTTGAGGATCGGCGGGGCCTTCACCAGCGCCATCTCCTGGTGGAGGATCAATTCCTCCATGAAGGTGAGCCCCCGCCCCCCGTACTCCTTGGGCCAGGTGAGCCCCATGAAGCCGGCATCGTAGAGCTTGCGCTGCCACCGGCTGAGGAAGTCGTAGGCGTCCGACCGCGGAATGTCGGAGCCCGCCCGGACTGTCTCGACCCAGTCCTTCGGGAGGTTCACCTTCAGCCAGGACCGAACCTCGTTCCGGAAGGACATCTGCTCGGGGGTCAGCGCGAGATCCATAGGCCCTCCTGCTCGGCGAGGTGACTCGGAGCCATGAGGAAGTGACTGAACGACGGTTCACCGCCATCATACGAGCCGCCCCGAGACGGTGTCAAGTTGCCGGCGCGCCTGTCACCAGGCCGGGTGCCGAGGTTCGGCCAATCGGGTATACTCGCTGCCACTGTATGCCGCCTTCGATCTCATTGCCCCGCCTGCGCAGCCACATCGAGGCGCTGTCGGCCTTCGGACGCAACCCCGACGGTCAGGGCATCACCCGCTCCTGCTGGAGCCCCGCCCACGAGGAAGCGCGCGCCTGGCTCATCGCCCGGATGAAGGACGCCAGCCTCACCACGTGGATCGACGAGGCCGGCAACACCTTTGGGCGGCTCGGCGAGGGCCGACCAACGGTGATGACCGGCTCGCACATCGACACGGTCCCCCAGGGTGGGCCGCTTGACGGCGCCCTGGGCGTCCTGGCAGGGCTCGAGTGCCTGCAGACGATCCACGCGGCCGGAGTCCGGACGCACCGCCCACTGACGCTCGTGGCCTGGAGCGATGAGGAAGGGCGCTACGCGAGTCTCTTCGGCTCGAAGGCGTTCGTCGGCCGGGTGGACCCGCGGCAGATCCCAACCCTCGCGTCGGCCGACGGTGAGCGCCTGGTGGACGCCATGGCCCGGGCGGGCTTCGATCCGCTGGAGGCCCACGGGGCGCGGTGCGATCCCCGCACCCTCTTCGCCTACCTGGAGCTGCATATCGAGCAGGGGCCGCATCTGGAAGCGGCGCGCATCCCCATCGGCGTGGTCGAAGGGATCGTGGGGATCAGGCGGAACCGCGTCATCTTCACGGGGCAGCCCGACCATGCCGGCACGACGCCCATGGAGCGGCGCCGGGATGCCTTCCTCGGCGCCGCCGAGTACGCGCTCAAGGCGCGGGATCTCGTCGTGACGCGAGGCAGCGGCACGAGCGTCACCAACGTGGGGCGGGTCGATGTCGCGCCGGGCGTCGCCAACATCGTCCCGGCGCGCGCGCAGCTCCTCCACGAGATGCGCGAGCTGGACCCGAAGGTCCTGGCCCGGCTCGAGCGCGGGTGCGCCGCCCTCGCCCGGCAGGTGGCCAAGCGCCGGGGGCTCCGGGTCAAGATCGAGCCCGTCTCCCGGAGCGAGCCGATCCGCTGCGCGCCGCGCGTGATGGAGGCCGTGGAGCAGGCGGCCGCGGAACTCCGCTTGACGTGCCGCCGCATGCCCTCCGGCGCGGGGCACGACGCCCAGATGCTGGCCGCTGTCACGGACTCCGGCATGCTCTTCATCCCCTCGAGGGGCGGCCGGAGCCACCGCCCGGACGAGATGAGCGACTGGAAGGCCATCGAGCGCGGCGGCAACGTCCTGCTGGGCGCGCTCCTGCGCCTGGCGGGCTGAGCGCCGGGAGGCGTCCATGTCCGGCTTCGAGGACGTCAACCACTACTTCCGGAAAGCCGCCCGGATCATGGATCTGTCCTCCCGCGTGGAGCGCCTGCTGGTCACGCCCTACCGCGAGGTGAAGGCTGATCCGCATCAACGAGACGGTGCTCCAGCTCTCATCGGTTGCGGTGGCGGGCGCGCGCGTGGAAGAGCTGGACCGGCTCCGGGACAAGCTCTTCAAGGAATGGGCCTTTTGAACTGGACGGGATTCGCTGTCGTGACATGGGCCATGTGAATCATTCCACTTGGTTTTCCTGCACCACTCACGTAAACTTACTCGGAGAAGCAGAGGGGGGCTCGAAGAGGACCGCGTGCCGACGATACTGCATCTGCTGCTGGCGCTTGCGCTGACGGTGTTCCTGGCGTTTCAGACGGGCGCACTGGTCTTCGTCCTTCGCTCGAGACAGGCCCTCGCGGCCGGACGGTCCGCGCGGCGCTCCGAGCTTCTCTGGACCGTGATTCCCGTGATGGTCGTCCTCTTCCTGGCCGCTCGCAGCTGGGTGGCGGTCTTCGACGTGGGGCGCCCGGCGCTGGCCTCGCCCGTCGTCCACGTGGAGCGCCAGGCCTCCGACACATCGACCCCTCAATGGTAAGGAATCCCATGAGCGAGCGCCGCCAGAGCCCGTTCCGATTCGAGACCGCGGTCCTGCTCCTCGCCGTCCTGACGCTGACAGCCGCCTGCGGCTGGAGCGGCTGGGACACGAAGATGACGACCGTCATCCCCAAGTCGGACTTCGGGAAGCTGACCCACGGCGTCTTCATGCTGATCTCCTGGTGGACGCTCTGGATCTTCATCCTCGTGGAGGCGGCGCTGCTCTTCGCCGTGTGGCGCTTCCGCGAGCGGCCCGGGGCGCCGATCCCGAAGCAGATCCACGGGCACACGGCGCTCGAGATCTCGTGGACGGTGGCCTTCGCCGTGATCCTGCTCATCATCGGCATCCCGACGATCCGCGTCATCTTCAAGACCCAGGAGGCCCCGGCCGCCACGGCCCTCCGCGTGGACGTCACCGGCCGCCAGTGGTGGTGGGAGTTCAAGTACCCGGCGCTCAACGTCGCCACGGCGAACGAGGCCCACATCCCCGTCGGGCAGACGATCGCCTTCCACCTCAACGGGCCGGACGTCATCCACTCCTTCTGGGTCCCCCAGCTGGGCGGCAAGCGCGACGTGATTCCGGGTCGGGTCAACCGGCTCGTGCTCACCCCCGACACGCCGGGCGAGTACATCGGGCAATGCGCCGAGTACTGCGGTACGTCCCATGCCAACATGCGTTTCCGCGTCATCGTTCACTCGAAGGAGGACTTCGAGCGGTGGGTGGCGGGCCAGCAGGCGCCAGCAGCGGAGCCCAAGGAGCCCCTGGCGCAGAAGGGCAAGGAGCTCTTCGGCCAGTCGGCCTGCGTGGGCTGCCACACGATCGCGGGCATCTCGGCCGGCGTGCTGGGACCCAACCTGACCCACTTCGGCAGTCGCAAGACCTTCGCGGGCGGCATGATGCCGAGCACTGCCGAGAACCTCGTCACGTGGATCGAGAACCCCGGCGGCATGAAAGCGGGAGTGCTCATGCCCAACCTCGGCATGAAGGGCGAGCAGTCTCAGGCCCTGGCAGCCTACCTTCTGAGCCTCAAGTAGAGGAGCCCCATGGCGACACACGCGGCATTCATGCCCGGCGAGGCGGCGGCGGCTCCGAGCGGCCTCTGGTCCTGGATCACCACCGTGGACCACAAGCGGATCGGCATCCTGTACGGGACCAGCGCATTCATCTTCTTCCTGGTGGGCGGTATCGAGGCCCTGATCATGCGGCTACAGCTCGCCGCACCCGACAACACCCTGGTGGGGGCGCAGCGGTTCAACGAGCTGTTCACGATGCACGGCACGACGATGGTCTTCCTGGCGATCATGCCCATGAGCGCCGCCTTCTTCAACTACATGATCCCGCTCCTGATCGGCGCGCGGGACGTGGCCTTCCCCCGGCTCAACGCCCTGTCCTACTGGGTCTTCCTCGCCGGGGCCCTGCTCCTGAACGCGAGCTTCGTCGTGGGCGCGGCACCGGATGGCGGGTGGTTCGGCTACGCGACGCTCACCTCGAAGCAGTTCTCCCCCGGTCAGAGCATCGACTTCTGGGTGCTGGGGCTGCAGATCCTGGGCCTCTCCTCGCTGATGGCCGGGTTCAACTTCATCGTGACCATCGTGAACATGCGAGCGCCGGGCATGACGCTGATGCGGATGCCCGTGTTCGTCTGGATGAGCCTCGTCGTGCAGTTCCTGGTGGTCCTGGCCTTCCCGGCCATCACGGTGGCGCTCATCCTGCTCATGTTCGACCGGTTCTTCGGGACCCTCTTCTACGCGCCGGCAGCCGGCGGCGACCCGCTGCTCTGGCAGCACCTCTTCTGGATCTTCGGCCACCCGGAGGTGTATATCCTGATCCTGCCGGCCATGGGCATCGTCTCGGAGGTGCTGCCGACCTTCGCCCGGAAGCCGCTCTTCGGGGCCCCCGTGGTGATCTACTCGGGGATCATGATCGGCTTCTTCGGCTTCGGCGTCTGGAGCCACCACATGTTCGCCGTGGGCATGGGGCCGGTAGCGGACTCGGCCTTCTCAATCGCCACCATGCTCATCGCCATACCCACGGGCGTGAAGATCTTCAACTGGATCGGCACCCTCTGGTCGGGCTCCATCCGCTTCACCGCGGCGCTGTACTTTTCGCTGGGCTTCATCGCCATGTTCATCATGGGGGGGCTGTCCGGCGTCATGCACGCCTCGCCCCCCGTGGACCTGCAGCAGACGGACACGTACTTCGTCGTCGCCCACTTGCACTACGTGCTCTTCGGCGGGTCCATCTTCGGGCTCTTCTCGGGCGCGTATTACTGGTGGCCCAAGATCACCGGCCGGATGCTCGACGAGCGGCTGGGCACGCTGCACTTCTGGCTCATGCTGATCGGCTTCAACGTGACGTTCTTCCCCATGCACTACCTCGGGCTCATCGGCATGCCGCGGCGCATCTACACCTACGCCCCGGACCTCGGGTGGAACTTCTGGAATCTGGTGTCCACCGTGGGCGCCTTCCTGATCGCGGTGTCGTTCCTGGTCTTCATCGCCAACGTGTGGAAGACGATGCGGGCGGGCGCCGTCGCGAGTCCCGACCCCTGGGACGGCCGGACGCTCGAGTGGGCCATCGCCTCGCCGCCGCCCGTCCATAACTTCGGCGTCATCCCGACGGTGCACGGCCGGGACGAGCTGTGGCTGCAGAAGCATGGCGACGGCCACGGCGGCACTCCGGCGCCGCGCCCGCCGGCCCCGACGCGCCAGGATCTCGCGTCCATCCACATGCCGCCACCGTCCTACTGGCCCATCCTGCTGGCGGCATCCATGCTGTTCATGATGAGCGGCGCCCTGATCAGCATCTACCAGGTCGTCCTCGGCGGGCTGCTCACGCTCTACTGCATGTTCCGGTTCGCCCTCGAGTACCACCGGCCGCACCCACAGGAGAGCCTCCGGTGAGCAGCGCACACGTCGCCGCGCACGCCGTGCACGACCCGAACACCGGCACCACCGGGCTCGACAACCGGAAGATGGGCATGTGGGCCTTCCTCGGCTCTGAGTGCATGTTCTTCGGGACGCTCATCGGCACCTACCTGTCCTACAAGGGCAAGAGCATCAGCGGCCCCACCCCGCACGAGATCCTGAACATCCCGCTCACCTCGGTCAGCGCCTTCGTCCTCCTGATGTCCTCCCTTCTCATGGTGCTAGCGCTGGCCGCCGTCCAGCGCAACGACATGACGTGGGGGAAGATCTGGCTGTTCCTGACGGCGCTCCTCGGCGCCGGGTTCGTCGGCTTCCAGATCTACGAGTTCACCCACTTCGTCCACCTCGGGCTCACGCTCCAGACCAACCTGTTCGGCACCACCTTCTTCGTGCTCACGGGCTTCCACGGCGCGCACGTCACGGGCGGAGTCATCTGGCTCCTGTCGCTCTGGGTGCTCGCGCTCCGCGGCAAGCTCGGGCCGCAGGACTCGCTCAAGGTGGAGATCTGCGGGCTGTACTGGCACTTCGTGGACATCGTGTGGATCGCCATCTTCACGCTGGTCTACCTGATCCCGTAGGAGTCGAGACCATGGCAGACGCCCACGCTCACGCCGCGTCCCACGCCGAGGGAGGGCACGCCTCCGTGGCTACCTATCTCCGCGTCGCCGTGGTCCTGGCCATCATCACCGCCATCGAGATCACCGCGCTCTACGTGCCGGGCCTGCCCAATGCGGTGCTCGTGACGGTGCTGATCGTGTTCTCCGTTTTCAAGTTCGGGCTGGTGGTGGCCTTCTTCATGCATCTTCGCTACGACTCGAAGGTCCTCGCGGCGCTCTTCGTCGGGCCGCTGATGATCGCCTGCGCCATCATCCTGGCCCTCATGGCGCTCTTCAGCGCGTTCCTGCTCCTGCCGCGCGCCTAGCCATGGCGCATGGACTGCCCTCGCCCGGGGGGCCGCCGCCTCTGGGGCCCGAGGGCTTCGACTGGACCGCGTGGAGCGCCGACCCCGTCGTGGTCTCGGGCCTGGCGCTGCTGGGCGGAGCCTACCTCGCTGCCACGCTCTGGCGCCGCCGGCTGGACCCGGAGGCCCGCGTGGAGCCCGTCCGGGCGGTCTCCTTCGCATGCGCCATGATGGTGCTGCTGGGATCGCTCACGGGCCCCCTCCACGACCTCGCCGACTACTACCTCTTCAGCGCCCACATGGTGCAGCACCTCCTGCTGGCCTTCGCCATGCCGCCGCTGCTCCTTCATGGCATCCCGGCGTGGATGGCCCGGCCGCTGCTGCGCCACCCCGCCGTGCTTCGCGCCGGGCGGGGGCTTACCCGCCCCAGCGGGGCCTTCGCCGCCTTCAACCTCGTGCTGGTGGCCTGGCACCTGCCGCCGCTCTACAACCTGGCCATGGAGGCCCACCCCGTCCACATCGCCCAGCACCTGATGATCATGGCGGCCTCCGTCCTGCTCTGGTGGCCGCTCCTGTCGCCCACGCGCGACCTGCCTCGCGCGCCGTACCCGGTGCTGCTCCTCTATCTCTTCATCGTCGGCCTCCCGATGGTGGTGGTGTCCATCTTCATCACGATGGCCGACAGCGTGCTCTACCCGTATTACGCCGCCGCCCCGCGCGTCTGGACCGCGCTCTCCCCCCACGCGGACCAGCGCCTGGGCGGGCTCATCATGTGGATCCCCGGAGGTCTCGCGTTCCTCGTCGCCATCTCCGTGGTCTTCTTCCGCTGGCAAGCCGCCGGCGCCGACGACGTGGCGGTGGCCGCCGCGGAGACGACGCATGTCCGCTAGCCTGCCGCGCACCCTCGCCTGGGCCACCGTCGTCGCCCTGTTCGCTCTCATGACGCTCGGCAATATCGTCAGCGCCACCGGGTCGGGCCTCGCCTGCCCGGACTGGCCGCTCTGTCACGGCCGCCTGATCCCGCCGCTGAGACCCGACGTCCTCGTCGAGTACGGCCACAGGCTGGCCGCCGCCATCACCTCCATCCTGCTCGTGACCACCATCGTCCTCACCATCCGCCGGCGCCGCGCCCCGGTGTTGCGCCGCATCGGCCTGGGGCTCCTGGTCCTGCTGGGCATCCAGATCGGCCTCGGCGGCGTGACCGTGCTCCTGCGCCTGCCGCATCTCATCAGCACCGCGCACCTGGTCAACGCCCTGTTGATCTTCGCCGGGCTCCTGGTGCTGCAGGGGCCGGCGGGGAGTGCCGCGCCCGCCGGCGTCCCGCCCAAGGTCAGGCGTCTGGCCGTGGCAGGGCTCGTCGTCCTCCTGGCCCAGCTCGCCCTCGGCGGCTATGTCCGCCACACGGGGGCGGGGCTCGCCTGCCCCGACTTCCCGCTCTGCAGCGGCGATCTCCTGCCGCGCGGATGGCTCGCCGTCGCTCACTGGGTCCACCGGTGGCTGGGGATGACGCTGCTCCCCTTCTTCATCCATCTGGCGCTGGCGGCCCGACGCAACCCGCTCGCCCGTTCCGCGTGGACGGTGGCGGCGCTCGGGGGCGCGCAGGTGGCGCTTGGCATCCTCGCCGTCGTGCTGCAGCTCACGCCAGCGGTCCGGGCCGCCCATGCTGCCGTCGGCTACGCGCTGTGGGGAGCGCTCGTGTGGCTCTCCGTCGGGACCGGCGCCTGGAACGCCGCCTTCGCCGCACAGCGCGCCGCGCACCCGCGACTTCCCGAGGCTGTCGAGGCCGCCCCTGTCTCCTAGCAGGCTGCTGAAAAAGGCCCATCTGCGGAGGTACGGCGCCCTCGGCCGCGCGCTCAACGTGGCTCGCTCACGCTCGCCCGGATCTCCGGATCCGCTCACCTCGCCTCCGGCTCGGCTCGCCAAGCGGAGTACGCCTCGCGTGCGGCCGTCGGGCGCCGCCTCGCAGCTGGACCTTTTTGAGCAGCCCGCAGGGTCTTTCCGCATCCTGCGAGGTCGGTGGGCGCTCCCGCTGGGCGCGGTGAGGGACAGCGTCGGCGCCTACGCGGAGCTCTCCAAGTTCGGCATCGTGCTGCTCGTCCTCGTCTCGTCCTGCTCCGGCTTCATGCTGGCCGCCCCCCTCGGCGCGGAGTTCCCGTGGCGGCAGGGCGGCGCGGTGCTGCTGGGGGTGATGCTCCTGTCCTGCGGCGCCTCGGCGCTCAACCAGGTGCAGGAGCGCGAGCGCGATGCCCTGATGGGGCGGACGGCGGGCCGGCCTCTCCCCTCGGGCCGCCTGTCGCTGGCCCAGGGAACCCTGTTCGCCGTCCTCGCGCTGGCCGCCGGGGCTCTGGTCCTGTGGCTCGGCGTGGGCAGGACGGCCGGGATCCTCGGGCTCGCGGCGGCGTCCTTCTATAACGGCCTGTACACGCCCTGGCTCAAGCCGACGTCCCCCTTCGCGGCCGTGCCGGGCGCGGTGCCGGGCTCCCTGCCGCCCGTGATCGGCTGGGTAGCCGGCGGGGGATCCCTCACCGACGCGGGCGCGCTCATCCTGTTCGGCATTCTCTTCCTCTGGCAGATGCCCCACTTCTGGGCGCTCGCCCTGCGCTACCAGGGGGACTACGCCTCGGGCGGCTTCCCCATGGTGTCGGAGGCGGTCGGGGTCGAGGGCACGGCGCGCCTCATCCTCCTCTATGCGCTCGGGCTGACCGCGCTGTCGCTGGCCGCGCCGAGCTTCGGTCTCGGCGGGTTTGCCTCGCTGGCGGCGGCCGCGCTCCTGGGCTGGCGGCTCATCTGGCTGGCGAACACGTTCGCGCGGCGGCCCGAGGACCGGCGCGGATGGCTCTCCCTCTTCCTCTTCTCCAACTTCTATCTCCTGCTGTTCTTCGCCGTCCTCGTCGGAGAGCGCCTCGTCCGCCACGCCGTGTCCTAGCCCAACTTCCACGGTCCCGAGACCGGAGTACTGAT
>Ga0154317_1040_pt1 | contig 14814 bp, 11 predicted proteins | sample RifGroA2_FD_105611 | JGI IMG/M metagenome (GOLD analysis project Ga0154317, IMG submission 105611) | Candidatus Rokubacteria bacterium GWA2_70_23 | reverse complement strand
GGGGTGGAGCCTCTGGGGCCAGGGGCGCTACGACGAGGCGCTCGTCCGCTTCAAGAGCGTGCTACGCGAGGCCCCGGCCCAGCGCCGCCCGACGACGGACGAGATGATCACCTTCAACATCGCCTCCGATGTCACGGCCATGAACAACCCCGACCTGGCCTCTGCCCGGAAGGGGCTCGGCTGGACCTACTTCAAGAAGGGGTGGATCCGGCTCGCGGGCGCGCAGTTCACCTCCCTCAACACGCTGTCGTCCACGTGGGACGAGCCGTTACTGGGGCTCGGGTTCGTCTATCTCGCCCAGGGCAAGTTCAACGAGTCCGAGGCCGCGTTCCGCGAGTACCTGGCCAAGACCCCGTCGGGGACGAACAAGCCCCACGAGGGCGCGCGCGGCCTGGGTGATCTGTTCGTCGCCAAGGGCGAGCCCGCGAAGGCGATTCCGCACCTGCTGACGGCGCTCAAGGGAAAGCCCGGGTGGCTGGAGGTGCAGTCGCTCCTGGCGTGGAGCTATCTCCAGACGGGTGACTCCGCCAAGGCCGCGGAGATCTTCAGTCAGCTCAAGACGGCGCGCCCGGCCGAGGCCGAGGCGGGGCTCGCGTGGGTGGCCCTCAAGCGGGACCGGCTCGACGAGGCCGAAGCGGGATTCGGCCGCGCGCTGGTCGCCCTCCCGGGCTACGGCCGGGCGCTCGAAGGGATACGCGAGCTCCGGGGCAAGCGCTACAAGGCCTTCGACGAGGCCTGGGCGCTCTATTACGGGGGCAAGAATTCCGAGGCCGCGGCGGCATTCGAGCGGTTGCGCAAGGAGCCGGGGCGGCTGCCCGATACCATGAAGTCCCTGGTGCTCAATGGTCTCGGCTGGTCTCGGCTCGGGCTCGGCGAGGTGGAAGAGGCCGAGAAGATCTTCCAGGAGTCGCTCCGCCAGCTTCCGAACGGCGCCGAGGCCACTGCCGGCCTCGGATTCATCGCCCTGCGCCGCAAGGAGTGGGAGACAGCCGAAAAGGCCTTCGTCCAGGCCAACGGGACTATCCCGGGCCTGGCGGCGGCGAACAACGGCTTCGCCGCGCTCCGCGCCGCGCGCTTCGGCCCGCACGACCAGGCCTGGGAGCTCTTCTATCTCGGCAAGCACGAGCAGGCCATCAAGGCCTTCGAGGCTCTCCTGGCCAGTCCGGGTGAGTTGCCCGCCACGGCGCTTCCGTTTGTCCGCGGCGGCATCGGCTGGTCCCAGCTGGCGCTTGGCAAGGTCGATCGCGCCGAGGAAGCCTTCATGCAGATCCGGCCCGCCTCAAAGATGGAGGAGGCCGAGGCGAAGGCCGGCATCGGCTGGATCGCGCTCCGGCGCAACCAGCCCGAGCAGGCCCAGAAGCTCTTCACGGAGGCGCTGACCGGAGCGCCCGGCTACGCCGCCGCCCTGCGAGGGTTCGCCGAGCTGAGGCGTGTGCGCGCGCCCGAGCTGGACGTGGCGTGGGGCGCGTACAACCAGGGCAAGTTCGGGGATGCGACGCCCATGTTCAAGAAGGTGAGCGAGACCGCCGGGCTGCCGGCCGAGTACGTGCGGGAGGCCCGCCGCGGCCACGCCTGGAGCCTCTACTACGGCGGCACGCCCCAGAATGCCGCCGACGAGTTCGAGCAGCTCGTCAAGGCCGGGGAGGATGCCGATGTCCTCTACGGACGGGGGCTCGCCCTGGCCGGCCTGGGCCAGCACGGAGCGGCCGCCACCGCGCTCGGGCGCGCCGCCGCGCTCGTCCCCGGATCCGCCGACTACCAGCTGGCCCGCGGCCGCGCGCTACTCCAGAGCGACGACGCCAAGGGGGCCCTGGCGGCTTTCACGGCGGCCTATCAGATCGCCCCGGCCTCCGCCGAGATCAACCGAAGCCTCGGCTGGGCCTACGTGAAGCTCAACCGGCCGGCGGAGGCCAAGGCGGCCTTCCGCTACGCCCTGACCCTCATCCCGGGTTACTCGGACGACAAGCCCTTCCGGGAGCTGACAGGCAGCAAGGACTACCGCGATCTCAGGGGCGACCTGGCCTGGGGCTATGTCAGGTGGCAGGCCTTCGAGCCCGCGCGCAAGCTCTTCGAGGATCTCACCAAGGACGAGGCAGCCGACGGCAACGCGTGGTTCGGTCACGGCTACGCGCTCTACAAGCTCGGCAAGGCGTCGGAGGCCGAGGCGAGCCTCAACCGCGCGCTCAAGGCCAAGCGCCCGGCGGAGCACCGCACGGTGTGGGTCGTGTTCCCGGACGCGGGCAGCTATCCGATCCTGACCGACGCGCAGTCCGTGCTCGGCTGGGTCGCGCTGGTGGCGGACAAGTGCGAGCAGGCCGTCCAGCGCTTCGATGCCTCGCTGGACCGCGACCCCGATCTGGTCGCCTCCATGGTCGGCAAGGCGTTCTGCCTCGGGAAGAAGGGCGAGCAAACCGCCGCGCGGGAGCTGTACCTGACGGCGCAGGAGGTGTATCCGGCCTATCCGGCGGTGCTGGCCGGGCTGCGCGCGACCGAGCCGAAGAAGACGGCCGAGATGCGCTGATGGACCCGCGCTTTCTCTTCAAGGAGGACTGCGGAGACGTGTTCACCCTGAACCTCACGGGCGCGCTCGTCCACCGTCTCTACCGAGAAGGGGCGGTGCCGGAGGACATCGCTCAGCGGCTGGCGAGATCCCACGGGATCTCGCCAGGCCAGGCGCTCGGCGACGTGCTCGCCTTTCTCGCCCAGGTGAGGATCCATGGACTCCTTGCCGAATCGTAGCCTGACCGTCGCGATCACGGGGCTCGCGGCCTCGGACAACCCGGGGCCGGGGGTGGCGGTGGCCCGCTGCCTCAGGGAGGCGCGGGGGCCCCGGCAGACGCTGGTCGGGCTCTCGTTCGACCACCGCTTCACGGGGCTGTATGCAACCGGCCTGTTTGACGAGGCCTTCCTCATCCCGGCGCCGGCCTACGGGGACCGGAGCTTCGTCCAGGCCCTGGCCGACATCAGGCGGCAGACTGCCATCGACGTGCTGGTACCCGCGCTGGACCCCGACGTCGGCCTGTGCGCCGCGACCCGCCGCTCGCTGGCGGCGCTCGGCATCCACACCCTCGTGCCTGACGCGGCCGCCATCCGCCGCCGCGCCAAGTCGGTGCTCACGCCGCTGGCCGAGACCGTCGGCTTTTCCGCCCCGCGGACGGTCACGCTCCTCTCGCAAACCGCCATGACGGCCGCGCTGCGCGACTTCACGCTCCCGTTCTTCCTCAAGGGGTCCTTCGCCGACGCGAGGCTCGTGAGCACGGCGGAGCAGGCGCACGCGGAGTTCGAGCGGCTGGTCGGCCAGTGGGGATTTCCGCTGCTGGCGCAGGAGCGGGTGCTCGGCGACGAGCTGAACCTGACCGTGCTCTTCAACCGGAAGAGCGAGCTGGTCGGCGCCGTGCCCATGCGCAAGCTGGGTGTCACGGACCGGGGCAAGGGCTGGGCCGGAGTCACGGTGCGGCTGCCGGATGTCGTGGAACGCGCCGGCGCGCTGCTGCGGTCCATCGACTGGGTGGGCCCCGCCGAGGTGGAGATGATCCGCGATCCCGCCTCGAACCGGTTTTACCTCATCGAGATCAACCCCCGCTTCCCCGCGTGGACCTATCTCACGGCGGCGGCGGGACAGAATCTGCCGTGGGCGGCGGTGCAGCTCGCCATGGGACGAGAGGTCCGGCCCTTCCGCGAGGTCCGGCCGGGACAGCTCTTCGTCCGGTCGGTCGAGGATGCGTTCATTCCCTTCGACCAGGTGGAGGCGCTGACCTCCTCGCGTCATCTGGTCCTGCGGGGAAGGTGACGCCATGAGCGCGAAGGCGACATGGGTGGGGATCACCGGCATCACCGCGGCGGACGAGCCGAGCGCCGGGCTGGCCGCGGCCCAATCGCTCAAGCGGGGGCCCGGCGCCGCCGGCCTCCGCGTGTTGGCGCTCGCGGACAGCGCGTTCTCGGACGGGATCCAGGCCGTGCCCGCGGCCGACGAGGTGGTCGTGGTGCCCTCGCCCCAGCGCGAGCCGGAGGCCTTCGTCGCGGCGGTCCGCGAGCTGGCCCGCGGCCGGCGCTTCGTCCTGCTGCCGGGCTCGCCGGGGGACATGGTGGCGCTGGCGCCTCGCCGCGACGCCCTCTCCCAGGCGGGTGTCCGCCACATGCTCCCGTCGCCCCGTCAGGTCTCGAGCCTGCCGTTTCTCGGCGTGGCGAGGGTCGCCGGGTTGCGAATCCCACGCGGCACCGGGCTCGATCCCGCGAGCGTCGGAAGGCTAGCGCTCCGGCCGCAGTCCTGGCCCCTGGTGCTGCGGACCACAGACGGGCGCCTGGCCTCGGCCGCCACGCCCGCCGAGATCCCGGCGCTGGCCCAGGCGCTCGCTCGCCCCTGGGGCATGGTGACACGCGCCCACGAGCCGGTGCTGGGGTCGGAGATCAGCGTCGCCGTCCTGTGCGGCGGCCACGGGCGACCGCTGGGGATGGCTGCGGCGATACCGCTCCAGCGCGGCGGCAACGGGGCCCTCTGGTCCGCCGTGACGACCGCCGATCCAGGGGTCCTGGCTGCCACGCGGCGCATCCTCGATGTCGCGCGCTGGACCGGCCCCGGCGAGCTTCACCTGATCCGCGACGAGGCGGGCGCGCTCTGGTTCACGGGCGTGACGCCGGGCTTCCCCTCCTGGATCTCGCTGGCCGCTGCGGCCGGCCGGCCGCTGGTCCGCCAGTACGTGGGGCTCTGCCTGGGGGCGGCGTCGCTTCTCCCCGGGGCGTACCGGGACGGCCTGTTCATGTCCCGGGTGGCCATGGACATCGCGATGCCGATCACCACGCTTGGCCAGCTGGCCACCGAAGGAGCCTTCTCCCATGACACACGCCACGCAGGAACGCTACGAGCGGCCCCTGATCATGCGGCGCGAGCTCGGGTCGCTCACTAAGCAGTGGGGCGGCGGGGGTCCCGGCGCCCCCCCCATCGCCGTCGGTGAAGCGGTGGACGGCGTCAGCGCCCAGAGCCTGAAGACCAAGTACGGCTCTCCGCTCTACGTCGTGTCCGAGGCCACGCTGCGGAAGAACCTCCGCGGGTTCCTCTCGGCCTTCCGCTCCCGCTATCCCGAGACGGTGTTGGCCTACTCGTACAAGACGAACTACGTGTCCGGGATCTGCGCCACCCTCCACCAGGAGGGGGCGTGGGCCGAGGTGGTCTCCGGGTTCGAGCTGGAGCGCGCCCGCGCGCTGGGCATGCCCGGGTCCCAGATCGTCTACAACGGCCCGTACAAGCCCTTCGATCACCTCCTCGAGGCGGCGCGTCTCGGCGTCCGGATCAACGTGGACAACCTCGAGGAGCTGGCCGACCTCGAGGAGGTGTCGCGGCAGCTCAAGCGCCCGGTCAAGATCGGGATCCGGGTGAACATGCGTCTCAACGATCCGCCGTGGGACAAGTTCGGCTTCAACATGGAGTCGGGCCAGGCGCTGGAGGTGTGCCGGAGGATTCACGGCTCGAAGCTCCTCCGGCTCGCGGGCCTCCACCTCCACGCCGGCACCTATCTCGCCAACGTGGAGATCTACAAGCGCGCCATCACCGGGCTCCTCGACCTGGCGATGACCGTCGAGGCGCAGCGCCTGGGCGACATCGAGTACGTGGACCTCGGCGGCGGATACGCCTCGCGGAACACCATCCTCAGCCAGCTCCTGCCCGGCGAGATGACGGCGCCGAGCTACGCCGAGTACGCCGAGGCCATCTCTGCCCCCCTCAAGGCCTGCGTCAAGCGGCTGCCCCGCCGCCCGCTGCTCATCCTGGAGCCGGGTCGCGCCATCGTGGACGACGCCGTCACCCTCCTGGTGAGCGTCGTGGCCGTGAAGAAGACCCCCGACGGGCGGACCCTGGTCGTGGTGGATGGCGGCGTGAATCTCTTGCCGACCGCCTACTACTTCAGGCACGACGTGGTCGCCGGGCGCGAGGTGGAAGGAGACTCCGCGCGCGTGGACATCGTCGGACCCCTCTGCATGCAGATCGACGTGCTGCGGCGGGACGTGTCGCTGCCCCCGGTCAGCCGGGGCAGCATCCTCCTCTTCCGGAACGCCGGCGCCTACACGGTCTCCAACTCGATGCAGTTCATCTACCCGCGGCCTCCCGTCGTCGTCGTTTCCGGGCGGGAGACGCATGTGCTCCGGAGAGGCGAGCGGACGGAGGACCTGGTGCGCCTGGACGAGATGCCTGCCCATCTCGCGCCACGGTCCGCGGCGTCGAGCCGGAATGGCCACAAGACGGCCCGCGCGAACGGCAACGGGCGAGGTCACAGCTGAACTTCTGGCGCGCGGTGCTCAGCGGGGCCGGCCAGGTCCTCTGTGCCGCGTCCCCGAAGGCGGGGGCGTGGTTCCTCCTGGCCTTCGCCCTTTTCTCCCCCGAGGCGGCGCTCGGGGCCGTCCTGGGCCTGGTGGTCGCCACGGTGATGGCCCGCGGGCTCGGCTGGAACGAGTTGCTGCTCGGCCAGGGGCTGTTCGGCTACAACGCGGCCATGCTGGGGCTCGCCTGGGCGGCGTTCTTCCCGCCGCCATCACCGGGCTTCCTCCTCGTGCTGCCGGCGGCCGCCGTGGCGACGTGGCTCCACGGCCGCCTGCTGCCCCCCTTCGCCCGCCGGGAGCTGCCGGTGCTCGGCGTCCCGTTCGTCCTGGTGGTCTGGGGCGTCGGTCTCCTCTGTGTGGCGCTCGGTGTCGGGCAGTTGGCTCCAATCATCCCTCCCGCGATTGCGGGACCGGGGGCGGGCTGGACGACTCCGGCCCTCAGGGCCGCCGCCGCCTCGTTTGCTGTCACCTCGCTGCCGGGAGCGGCGGCCGCCGCCATCGGACTCTGGTGCGTGTCGCGGGCGGCTCTCGGCGTTGCGCTCGCGGGCCTCACCCTCGGGCTCGGGACCGCCCTGCTCCTGGGGGGCGTCGAGGGTGTGCTCTGGATCGGCGGCTACGCGTACACGGCGCTGCCCGTGGCGGTGGGGACGGCCGGCGTGTTCTTCCCGCTGAACGCGCGGATGCTCGCCCTCGCGGCCGTGCTATCGGTGGTGGGCGTGGTGGGATGGGTGGGCCTCGTCTGGGCCCTGGCGCCCATCGGACTCTTCCCCGTCACCGCGGTCGCCCACGCTCTGGTGCTGGGCCTGCTCGTCGCGGCGAAGAGCCGCGCGCTCTCGGCTGCCCTGGGGATCCGCCCGCGACCCCTCTCCGAGGCGACCCTGCCTGAAGGGCTCGCGGAGGTCGAGGCGACCGGGCCGTTGCCCGAGGCCGAGATCACCGAGCTCGTACGGCTGATCCGCCGGTCCTCGAGCATCGTCGTGCTCTCGGGGGCGGGCATGAGCACCGAGTCCGGCATTCCGGACTACCGGAGCCAGACCGGGTTCTGGTACGACGCCAATGCCGAGGCGCTGACTCACTCTCGCTTCCTGGAGTCGGGATTTTCCCGGCGCCTTCACTGGCGGCTCCATCGGCGATTCAGCCGAGCGCTCGGCCGGGCGCAGCCGAACGCCGGCCACCGGCTGCTCGTCGATCTGGAGCGCGAGGGGAAGCTGCTCGGGGTCATCACGCAGAACGTGGACGGCCTGCACCAGGCGGCGGGCCTTCCGGAGGCGCGCGTGGTCGAGCTGCACGGCAGCGTAACCGAGGCGGTCTGTCTCCGCTGCGAGGAGCGGCTGCCGTCAGAGTCCGTCCGGCCGCGAGGATGGTGGCAGCCGCCCGTGTGCCCCCGCTGTGGCGGAGCGCTCAAGGTCGACTCGGTGAGCTTCGGGGAGGATCTCGACCCGAGCCGGCTGGCGCTGGCGGCCTGGTGGTCTCGAAGCGCCGACCTGATGCTCATCCTCGGGACCTCCCTGCAGGTGGCGCCGGCGTCGAACCTCCCGGAGATGGCCCGGGAGCGAGGCATGCCCCTCGCGATCGTCAACCGGACTGAGACCCGACTCGACCCCTGGGCGGCCCTCGTGGTGCGAGGCTCCGCGGCCCGGGTGCTCGAGGAGGTGAGGAGGCACCTCATGAGTGCTCCCGTCCCGCGAGTGATCCGCCCCATGACCCGGCTTGACTTCCTCCACCTGTGCAGGGTCGTGGACTCCTGGTGGAGCGATCAGGTCCGCTACCTGCTCCATCCCCTCTACCTCGAGCACTTCCCGCAGACCTGCTTCGTCTGCGAGGAGGCGGGGGACGTGGCCGGCTTCCTGGTCGGGTTCATCTCCCAGGGGCGGCCCGAGGAGGGTTACGTGCACCTCGTGGGCACCGCCCCGGCCTCCCGGGGCCAGGGGATCGGGCGGGCGCTGTACGAGCACTTCTTCGAGGTGGTGCGCAGCCGCGGCTGCGTCAAGGTGCTGGCCATCACCGTGCCCCACAACGAGGGGTCGCTGGCCTTCCACCGCCAGATGGGCTTTCGGTTCCGGGAAGAGGGCGGAGCGTGGTCCGGGACGGTGCCCCTGGTCCCCGACTACGCCGGCCCGGGCGTCCACTGCGTGATCATGGAGCGGAAGCTGTAGCGAGGGAATCGAGGCCGCCGAGGAAGTTGCCAATCCGGCCGGACTCGGGCTAAGTTTGACATGCCCTATGGACCGACCGCGAGTCCTCGTTGTGGACGACGAGAAGATGATCCGGGAGATGCTCGCGGAGGTTCTCGCCTCGTGGGGGTACGAGGCCTCCACGGCGGGCAGCGCCGAGGAGGCGCTGGAGGCCCTGGCCCGGAGCCTGGTTGACGTGGTGCTCCTCGACATCATGATGCCGGGCATGAGCGGCATCGACCTGCTCCGCGAGATCAAGCACCGGGACCTGGACGTCGACGTCCTGATGATGACCGGCCGTCCCACGGTGGAGACGGCCGTCCAGGCCTTGAAGGCGGGTGCCTGCGACTACCTCGAGAAGCCCCTGAACCTGGACGTGCTCCGCCACCTCATGGGCGGAGTGATCGAGCGGCGACTCCTCCGGCAGGAGGTGCATGCCCTTCGCGCCCGCGTGGGGGACCAGCTCGGCGCCATGGAGCTGGTCGGGGTGTCCGACGCCATGCAGCGGCTCCGGGACCTCATCGACCGGGTGGCGGGCAGCGACTCCCCGGTCCTGATCGAGGGCGAGAGCGGCACGGGCAAGGAGCTGGTGGCGGGGGCCATCCACCACCGGTCGCCTCGCAGCCGCGCCCCGTTCATCCCGGTCAACTGCGGCGCCATTCCCGCGGATCTGATGGAGTCCGAGTTCTTCGGCCACGCGCGCGGCGCCTTCTCGGGTGCGGTGGCCGATGCCCTCGGCCTGATCCGCTCCGCCCACGGCGGCACGATCTTCCTCGACGAGATCGCCGAGCTCCCCGCGGCGCTGCAGGTCAAGCTCCTCCGCGTGCTCCAGGACACGGAGGTGCGTCCCGTCGGCTCCGTCAAGACCTTCAAGGTGGATGTGCGCGTCATCGCCGCCACCAACCAGAACGTGGAGCAGGCCGTACGGGCCGGCACCTTCCGCCAGGATCTCTTCTACCGCCTCAACGTGGTGAGCATCCTGGTCCCGCCCCTGCGGGAGCGTCGGGCGGACATCCCGCCCCTGGTGACCCACTTCCTCCGCCAGCTCAACCAGAAGCTCGGCCGGCGGGTGAGCGGGGTCGGGCCGGACGCGATGGCGGCGCTCATGGGTTACGACTTTCCCGGCAACGTGAGGGAGCTGGAGAACCTCCTCCATCGCGCGTACGCCCTCGGCGCCAGGGAGGAGATCACGCTCGAGGATCTGCCGGTACTGCAGTCCCGCCCCGAGGCGCTCGCGCTGGCCGGGGGGCTGCCAACCCTCGCGGCGGCCGAGCGAGAGCTCATCCTCCGGGTCCTTCGCCACCACGGTGGCGACAAGGACCAGGCCGCCCGCGCGCTCGGGATCTCCCGGCGCACCCTCTACCGCCGGATCGAGGAATACGGCGCCGGCTAGCAGGCTGCTGAAAAAGGCCCATCTGCTTCGTTGGCGCCCTCAGCCGCACGCTCAACGTGGCTCGCTCACGCTCGCCCGGATCTCCGGATCCGCTCACCTCGCCTCCGGCTCGGCTCGCCAAGCGGAGTACGCCTCGCGTGCGGCCGTCGGGCGCCGCCTCGCATCTGGACCTTTTTGAGCAGCCTGCGGGTTTTTCAGCAACCGGCTAGTCTCCACTCCCGGCGTCCCGCTGGCGCCGGCACCTGGCCCCTCCATCGGGAAAGGGTGCGGAGCGGGGTGGCACAGCCTGGTGCCACGCTGACATCGCAGCCAGCGGCCGGGCCCTGTCCAAGCCCCTGAATCTCAGGCCTTCTCCTCGAAGCTCGACCTGGCAAGAGACCTGCAGATACCGTTCTCCGTATGATCGAGCGCTCAGCGACCGCGAGAGGCCGTCTTCACTGGGTCCTGGTGGTCGACCAGGACGAATCCGTCGCCGGCTCCCTGGTCCGGCGCTTCCAGGAGCGGGGCCTGACGGCCCATGCAACCGCGTCCTGCAAGGAGGCGTTGCGGCTGGCGAGCCTCAGGAAGCCGACCCTGGCCATCATCGACCTGATGCTCAGGGATATGGGAGGCGTGGAGCTGGCCCGGCGTCTGAGGGAGCTCGACCCGGAGCTGGCCATGGTCGTGACGACCAGCGATCGGCGCCCGGCCCTCGAGGTCGAGGCCCGGAGGGTGGGGATCGTTCACTACGCCCACAAGCCCCTCGACCTCGACCGGCTCGACGCCGTCATGACGAGGGCCATCCACACCCTCGAGCGAGGAGATCAGGGATGAGCCACGAACACGCCGGGTTGGCCTGTCCGATCCGCCAGTCCCTCCTGGAGGCCCCGCTCCATGCCGGCACCGAGATCGGGCGGGTGCGGGAGCGCGAGCAGGCGGAGGAGCTTGACCTGCAGCGCCGCGGGTGCCTCGATCCCGGGCTCGCGCTGGTCCGCAAGCCCTTCGCGCCCACTGAACTGGTCCGAGCGGTACGGGACGCGCTCGATGCGCCAGGGCCCGAGGGCCTCACGGTTGCCCCGGGGCCCGGCGAATCTGATAGAGAGGAGTGAGACACAGCCGCCAGCATCCACACCGCCGCACCGGGAGTGACGAGAGGACGCCGATGCCCATCGCCTGCATGGAGCGCACCCTCAGGCGCGCGGGGACGCTCAGCCCACCACGTTCGTGGTGCGGAGCGCGCGGATCTCGTCCTCGCTCATGCCCAGCTCGCGGAGCACCGCATCGGTGTGCTCGCCCGCGTGGGGCGCCCCCGCGCGCACCGTGCCCGGCGTGTCGGAGAGCTTGATCGGCACCCCGAACTCGCGGACCGTGCCGTGCACGGGGTGCTCGACCTCCACCACCATGTTCCGGGCCTGGACCTGCGGATCGCGCACCATCTCCTCCGGGTCATAGACCTTCCCGACGCAGACGTCGGCCTTGGCGAGGAGGTCCCACCACTCGTCCCGGGTGCGCGTGCGGATGATGGTCTCGATCTCCTCGCGGGCGCGGACCTCCTCGGCATTGGCGGCGCGCACGAACTGATCGGGCGTGCGCGCGAAGCGCACGAAGTCGGGGCGGCCGATGGCCTTGCAGAAGTTCTCCCAGAGCCAGGGCTCCGTGCAGCCGATGGTCAGGAGCTTGCCGTCCCTGGTCTCGTACACGGCGTAGTACGGGTAGGTGCCGCCCAGGAAGCCCGCGCCCCGCTTCGGTGCCAGCCCGTCGGACCAGAAGAAGCGCATGTTCGGGGTGGCCGCCAACAAACCGATGGTCGTGTCGAGGTAGGAGACATCCACGTGCTGGCCGCGTCCCGTCCGCTCGCGGGCGAACAGCGCGAACATGATTCCCAGCGCCCCGTGCAGGCTCGCACCGCCGTAGTCGGCGACGATGTTCAGCGGAATCTGCGGCTTCCGGTCCGGCTCGCCGATGAGCCCCAGCACCGCCGCGAGCGAGAGGTAGTTGAGATCGTGGGCGGGGTAGTCGCGGTACGGGCCGTTCTGGCCGAAGCCCGAGAGCGAGCAGTAGACGATCCGCGGGTTGATGGCCCGGATGCTCTCGTAGTCGGCGCCGAGCCGTGTCATGACGCCCGGCCGGAACCCCTCCACGATGACGTCGGCCGAGGCGGCGAGGCGCTTGAAGATCGCCTGGCCCTGGGGCGCCTTGAGGTTGAGGGCGAGCGAGCGCTTGTTGCGGTTCACGTAGGCGAAGGCGGCGCGGCGCCGCGCGTCGGCGTCCTCGGGTGTGGCGAGCGGGGTCTCGATCTTCAGCACCTCCGCGCCCATGTCGGCGAACAGCATGCCCGGCAGCTCGGCCGGCGGGACGCGCGCCAGCTCGATGACCTTGATCCCCTCCAGCGCTGGCATAAAGGTCTCCTGAGACGGATCTACCGGTACGCGTCGGGGGCTTTGACGGCGGTGGCCCAGAACGCGGGGTCGTGGCTCGGGAAGATCCGGCCGCCCATGAGCCGGGCGATGGTCTTGAGCCGCTTGATCGAGTGCATGGCGCGGGTGGGATCCCAGACGACGCCGGGCGGGGTCTCGTGGTCGATGGACTGCTGCCAGTAGCAGCAGTCGCCCGCCAGGATCACCGGGCCCGTCTGCGGCAGCTCCACGAGGAGGGACTGGTGCCCCGGCGTGTGCCCGTCGCTCCGGAGCGCCGTGATCCCGGGGACGAGCTCGGCGTCGCCGTCCACCAGCCGCCAGCGGTAGCCGGGGAGGTCGTAGTTCTTCCGGTAGTAGAAGGAGGCGAAGAACGAGGCCGGGTAATGGGCATAGGAGTACTCGTCCTGCTGGACGATGAGCTCCGAGTCCTGGAAGAGCGCGGCCCCGCCGGCGTGGTCGTAGTGCAGATGGGAGAGGACGACCAGATCCACGCTGGCGGGCTCGAGTCCGAGGGAGTCGAGCCGGTGGACGAGCAGATCCTCCTCGGTGAAGCGGGCGAGGGGATCCGTGCGCCGGAGCCCGGGGATCGCGCGCGGCGAGAGCCCGGTGTCGAAGAGGATCGTGGCGTCGGAGGTGCGGATCAGGTAGCAGGTCACCGGGATCTGTACCCGCTCACCGGAGAGCTCACCGTAGAAGAGGCCGCTCCGCTCGAAGCCCATGAAGCCGTTCTGCAGCGCGTACAGCGCCTGGACGCCCATCTACCGGACTGCCCCGCGCGCCGCCCGGACGCGCGGCGCGGGGCGGCGAGGAGCGAGCGCTGCGGGATCGTAGACCCAGATCTTGCCGGAGGCGACGAGCCCCATGGTGATGGTGCGCCCCTCGACGATGATGCTGATCGTGCCGGCGTACGGGGCGATCTCGCTCACGGTGAGCTGCGCGCCGGGACGGATCCCGCTCTCCCACAGGAAGTGCAGGAGCTGGCGGTCGGCCTCCGCCTCCTCGGTGATCCGGTCCACGACGAGGTCCTGCCCGGCCGCCGCCTGGCTGAGCGGCACCGGGTGGTGATTCTCGGGCACGGGCATGCCCGGGATCGGGTTGCCGTGGGGGCAGGTGCTCGGCATGCCGAGGAGCTGGGCCAGCCGCTCTTCGACCACGGGCGACAGCGCATGCTCCAGCCGGTGCGCCTCGTCGTGGGCCCGCGACCAGTCCAGCCCCAGCACGTCGGCGAGCCAGCGCTCCAGCAGCCGGTGGCGGCGCGCCATGGTCTCGGCGATGCCTCGCCCCTTGGTGGTCAGGCGGATCTCCTTCCGGCCGGTGAGGCGGATGTAGCCCTCGCGTTGCATGCGCCGGAGCGCCTCGGTGATGGACGGGGCGGAGACGTGCATGTGGCGCGCGAGCCTGGCGCCGATCACCGGCTTGTCGCCGCCGGTAAGGTCATAGATGGCGCCGAGATAGTCCTGGATCGCCGGGGTGGTTTCCACGCTCGATTCCACGGTTGCAGCATACCGGACCCGGCGCCCACCCGGCAACCCTCTCCGCCGGCCGGCGAAATGCGGTAGGATCAAGCGCTGGCGCTTCGATGACACGCCGGGCCGGGCGGGGCTCTCCGACACCCCTGGGGGATCGTGGTCGAGGAGGGTCCCGCCCGGCCCGGCGGGATGACCGACGCTCACCTCGCTCGGGAGGCCCGCCATGGATTTCGCGCTCACGGAATCGCAGGAGATGATCCGCAAGGAAGTCGCCACGCTGGCGCGGAGCTTCTCGCCGGACTATTGGCTGGACAAGGACAGGAAGGCCGAGTACCCGACGGAGTTCGTCAAGGCCTTCGCCGACAACGGCTGGCTGGGTCTCATGATCCCCGAGGCCTACGGGGGAACGGGGCTCGGCGTCACCGAGGCCGCCATCATGCTCCACGAGATCTGCGCCTCGGGGGCCGGCACCACGGGCGCCTCGCCCATCCACTTCTACGTGTTCCCGTCCGCGCCCGTCGTGAAGTACGGCACCGAGGCCATGAAGCGCACGCAGCTGCCGAAGCTCTGCACCGGCGAGACCGTCATGGCATTCGGCGTCACCGAGCCCAATGCCGGCACCGACACCTCACGGATCACGACCCGCGCCGAGAAGAAGGGCGACCGCTGGATCGTCAACGGCCGCAAGGTCTGGACCAGCAATGCCCAGCGCGCCAACAAGATCCTCCTCCTCGCCCGGACCAGCGACCGCGACCCGCAGCGGCCCCTCAAGGGCATGACGCTCTTCTTCACCGACTTCGACCGCACGGCGATGACGGTCCGGGAGATCGAGAAGCTGGGGCGCGCCGCGGTGGACTCCAACGAGGTCTTCATCGAGAACCTGCAGGTGCCGGACGAGGACGTGGTGGGGACGGTCGGCGAGGGGTTCTACCACCTGATCGACTCATTGAACCCGGAGCGGATCGTCGTGGGGATCGAGGCGGTGGGGATCGGCCGCGCCGCGCTCGAGCGCGCGGTCCAGTACGCCAAGGAGCGCATCGTCTTCGACCGCCCCATCGGGAAGAACCAGGCCA
>Ga0154317_1203_pt2 | contig 14832 bp, 17 predicted proteins | sample RifGroA2_FD_105611 | JGI IMG/M metagenome (GOLD analysis project Ga0154317, IMG submission 105611) | Candidatus Rokubacteria bacterium GWA2_70_23 | reverse complement strand
GCGCCGCGTCACCGTCCCGCGGGGCTCGCATCTTCGGGCACTTGGGCTCGCCCTCCGCTGGCACGGATGTTGCCCCCTATGGAACCTCGAAGCCATGACGTACGACATCCCGGGCGAGGCGGCGTTCGCGGGCCAGCGTGTCAGGCAGAAGATCTGCGTCGCGCTCACCCTCTCCTCCGTGATCCCCATGCTGATCCTCACCTACTCGGTCTACGCGCACATGCTGCCCTTCCTCGATCCCGTCGCGCACGCGCGCGACGTCCTGTGGTTCGAGGCGCTGCTCGTCTTCACGGGGCTGCTCATGACGGCCGGCGGCTTCGTGATCTGGGACCTGGCGACCGCCGTGTCCCACGCCGCGGCGATGGTGACGGAGGCCAGGCAGGTCGAGGAGGTGGCGGCGACGCGGTCGGATGAGGTCGGCACCCTCATGACCGCCTTCTCCCGCATGCTCGGCACCATCGAGCAGCAGGCGGGCGAGATCACCCTGTACGCGCAGCGGCTCGAGGGCGCCTACAAGGATCTGGAGCTCACCAACGCCCGGCTCAAGGAGTTCTCCTTCAAGGACCAGGTGACGGGGCTTTACAACCGCCGCTTCTTCTCGGTCCGGCTCGACGAGGAGATCTCGCGGTACCGCCGGTTCAACCATCCGGTCTCGATGGTCATGCTGGACCTGGACGGCTTCAAGACGATCAACGACGCGCTGGGCCACGGCGCCGGCGATGAGACGCTCCGGATCGTGGGCGACATCCTCACCAGGTACTCGCGTGGGATCACCGTGATCTGCCGCTACGGAGGAGACACGTTCGCGGTGCTCCTGGTGGAAACCTCCAAGACCGGCGCGGGCCTGTATGCCGAGCGGATCCGCCAGGTGCTCGCCGGCTATCCGTTCACCCACGGCCGGCGGCTCACGGCGAGCTTCGGCATTGCCTCGCTGCCCGAGGACGTGAGCCCCGCGGCCGCCGAGCTGGTCCGCGCGGCGGACGAGGCGCTCTCCGCCGCCAAGCGGGCGGGCAAGAACCGCATCTGCCTGTATGAGGAGGCTCCGGGCCGCCTCGCAGACTCGGAGGTCGCGCGCGCATGAGCCATCATGGCCGGCACCCAGAGGTGTTGATCGTGGACGATGACCGGCACATCCGGACGGTCCTGGACGAGGTGTTTCGCGCCAGCGGCTACACCTGCCAGATGGCCACCAACGGCCAGGAGGGACTCGCGACCTTCGATGCCGAGCGGCCGCCGCTCACGGTGACGGACATGAACATGCCCGTGATGGGCGGGCTCGATTTCCTGAAGCACGCCCGGGCCCTGGAGCCCGACGCGGCCATCCTGGTGCTGACCGGCATGGCCGACGTGGAGACCGCCGTCGAGAGCCTCAAGCACGGCGCCTACGACTTCATCATGAAGCCCGTGAACGTGGACAAGCTCCTGATCGCGGCGGAGCGGGCGCTCGAGCGCCGCCAGCTCCACCTCGAGCGCCGGGAGTCCCGCGCCTTGCTCGAGCGGCGCGTGGCCGAGGCGACGCGGGACCTGGCGGCGACGCTCCGGGAGCTGGAGGAGACCTACCGGAGCACGCTCGAGGCGCTGGGCTCGGCCATCGACACCCGGGATCTCGGCACCCAGGCCCACTCCCGCCGGGTGCGCGGCTACTCCCTGACCATCGCCCGGGCGTACGGTGTCCCCGAGGCCGACATGCGCGATCTCGAGCACGGCGTCCTTCTGCACGACATCGGCAAGATCGGCATCCCCGACGGCATCCTGCTCAAGCCGGGGCCCCTGACCCCGGCCGAGTGGAAGATCATGCGGTCCCACCCCGCGGCAGGCCGCCAGATCGTGGAGCAGATCCCCTTCCTGCGCGGAGCCGTGCCCGTGGTCTACCACCACCACGAGCGCTGGGACGGCACGGGCTACCCCCTGGGGCTCAAGGGGGAGGCCATCCCGCTGGCAGCGCGCATCTTCGCCGTGGCGGATGCCTTCGACGCCATGACGTTCGACCGGCCCTACTCTCGGGCTATCCCGCTCGCGGCCGCCCGGGCCGAGATCCAGCGCTGCGCCGGCTCCCACTTCGACCCCACCGCCGTCGAGACCTTCGCGGCCCTGCCGCTCGAGATCTTCGAGGAGATCCGCCGACAGTCCATCGCGTGAGGGATCGGGCGCTGCCGCAGCGGAATCTGGACTCGCGCCGCGTCCCTGGGGTAGGATGCCTTGATGGCTCGCTACCTGTTCATCGTGGCGCGCGACCAGCCGGAGCTCGGCGCCCACCTTGCGCGCGAGTTCTCGGGCGAAGCCGGGGTCCACGTGGTGCTCGATCGGCGTTGCTCCGACCGCCGGCGGGGCGCCGCGCCCGAGGGTGCATCGGACCGGCGCCGGGCCTCCCGGCGCACCCGGGCCCCGATCCAGAACGAGCTCCGGAGGCTCAACTTCGCGCTCGTCACCGGGGACTGAGGCGGCCTGTTCGCGGCGGCCCGGTCGGTTCTACGGCCCGCGCCGGCATTGGGAGGACCCCGCAGTGAAGGACATCGATCGGATCCTCGAGACGGCCATCAAGAAGAACGCGACCGACATCCATCTCCAGGTTGGCCTGCCCCCGGTGTACCGCGTGCAGAAGAAGCTCGTGACGTTCGACGGCGAGAAGCTCTCGGGGGAGAAGGTCCAGGAGCTCGTCTTCTCGATCATGACGGAGCAGCAGAAACGGACCTTCCGCGAGAAGCTCGACTATGATTTCTCCTACGGCATCCCGGGGCTGGCGCGGTTCAGGATCAACACGTTCATGCAGCGGGACTCGGTGGCGGCGGCGCTCCGGCGCATCCCCTACGACATCCCGCCGGTGGACAGCCTGGGGCTGCCGCCCTCGGTGCTGGAGCTGATCAAGCTCAAGCGGGGGTTCGTGCTCGTCACCGGAGCGACGGGCCAGGGCAAGTCCACCACGCTGGCGGCGCTGATCGACCGGATCAACCAGGAGCGCCAGCTCCACATCGTCACCCTCGAGGACCCCATCGAGTACCTCTTCCAGCACAAGAACAGCATCGTGGTCCAGCGGGAGCTGGGGACGGACACGGTGAGCTTCGCCAGCGCGCTGCGCGCCTGCCTGCGCGAGGACCCGGACGTGATCTTCGTGGGTGAGATGCGCGACTTCGAGACCATCGAGGCGGCGCTCACCGCGGCGGAGACCGGGCATCTCGTGTTCGCCACGCTGCACACCAAGACCCCGGCCCAGGGCATCGACCGCATCGTGGACGTGTTCCCGCCCTATCAGCAGCAGCAGGTCAAGGTCCAGCTGGCCAACGTGCTGTACGGGATCATGACCCAGCAGCTCCTGGTGCGGAAGGACGGCGAGGGGCTGGTCGTGGCCGTGGAGCTCCTGCTGGCCACGCCGGCCGTCCGGAACCTGATCCGCGAGGGCAAGACCTTCCAGATCCAGTCGGTGATCCAGACCGGGACCGGGCTGGGCATGCAGACCATGGAGCAGTCCCTCAAGGGTCTCTACGACAAGGGGCTCATCTCCTACGAGGATGCCATGGAGTACTGCTTCGACAGCAAGGAGCTGACCCGCATCATGGGGAGACCCACCTCGTCCTGACCCGCCCGCCGCTGGCTCGTCGCCGTGGGCTGCTCGCGCTTCTTCCGCTGGGCATCTGCCTCCTGAGCTTCCTCGCCTTCCTGCCCGCTCTCCAGGCGGGCTTCGTCAACTGGGACGACACGGCCAATCTCCTCAACAACCCGCACTTCCGCGGGCTGGGCTGGGCGCAGCTCTCGTGGATGTTCACCACGACCCTCATGGGGCATTACATCCCCCTGACCTGGCTGAGCCTCGGGGTGAACTACGCCCTGGGCGGGATGCAGCCGTGGGGTTACCATCTGGGAAACCTGCTCCTTCACGCGGCCAGCGCAGGAGTCTTCTACTTCGTGGCGCGTCGCCTTCTCGCCGCCGGCTTCGCCGCGCGTGATCTGTCCATCGCGCTCGGCGCCGCCCTCGCGGCCCTGGCGTTCGGGGTGCACCCGTTGCGGGCGGAGTCGGTGGCGTGGGTCACGGAGCGCCGGGACGTGCTGTCCGGGCTTTTCTACCTGCTCGCCGTGCTGGCCTATCTGCGAGGCGTCGAGGGCGGAGGGGCGATCCGGTCGGGGTGGCGGGCGGTGTCGGTCCTGGCCTTCCTGGCGGCGCTCCTGTCCAAGGCCATGGCGATGACCTTGCCCGCGACACTGCTGCTGCTCGACCTCTACCCGTTACGCCGGCAGGACCGCGGCTGGAAGGCGCTTCTCGGAGAGAAGGCGCCGTACGGGGCGCTGGCTCTCCTCGGGGCCGCCGCCGCCGTCGTGGCCCTCAGGCAGGGCGCCGCCGTGACGGGGTACGGCGAGTACGGGGCGGCGGCGCGCGTGGCCCTGGTCGGCTACAGCCTCGGGTTCTATCCCTGGGCGATGCTGTGGCCGGTGAGCCTCTCGCCGCTCTACGAGATCCCGGCATGGGTGAACCCGGTCGAGTGGCGCTTCCTGGGGCCGACGCTCGGCGTCGTGCTGGTGACCGGCGTGCTGGTGGCGCTGAGGCGGCGCTGGCCTGCGGGGCTCGCCGCCTGGGCGCACTCGGCGATCGTGCTGGTGCCGGTGAGCGGGATCGTGCATGCGGGCTACCAGCTCGCGCACGACCGCTACAGCTACCTCTCGGGGCTCGGGTTCGCGACGCTGGTGGGCGCCGGCCTCACATGGATGGCTCGCGCGGGCCGCGCAGGCCGGGTCGCCGGCTGGGTGCCGGGCGCGGTGACTGCCGCAGCAGTGCTCGTGGTGCTGGGCTGGGGGGCGGGAGCGTGGCGGCAGAGCCAGATCTGGCAGAGCTCGGAGCGCCTCTGGCAGGCGGCCCTGGAGGCCGACCCGGAGTGCGCCCTCTGCAACAACAACATGGGCGCGGCCATCGTCCGGTCGGGCCGGGCGGATCCGGCGCGGCTCGATCTGGCGGAGGCGCATTTCCGGTACGCGATCCTCCTGCGCCCGGAGCGGCCGGACCCGTATCACAATCTGGGCACTCTCCTGGCGGGCCAGAAGCGTTACCATGAGGCCGGGTGGGCCCTCCGGACCTACATGCGCCTGTCACCGGGGGCGCCTGACGGCCCCCTCCGGCTCGGGATGCTCTACGTGGACCAGGGGCGATACGCGGAGGCGGTCGCGTCTCTCGACGGAGCGCTCCGGCTGAAGGCGGAGTACCCGGAAGCTCGTGCCGAGCGCGCGCGCGCGCTGGATGCCCTGCGCGCGACGGACCCGGCCCTGGCGGAGCGTCTCACGGATCGCGGCCGAGGAGAACCGCATGGACCCTGAGGGAGGAGGCAACGCGGCGCCCCGGGCGTTCCGCGTGATGCGCGAGTCCCCGATCCGCCAGCGAGTCGTCATCGCGCTGGCCCTGTCCACCGTGATTCCCACCCTGATCCTGTTCTACGTCCTCCTCATGCACATCGTCGGCATGCCCCCCGAGCAGCGCGGCTATCTCCCCGCGCTCGCGCTGTCGACCATGATGCTCATGGTCGGCGGCGGCGCGATCATCTGGGACCTGGCGCGGGAGGCGGACCGTGCCAACACGCGCTGGCGCGATCTCTCCCTCACCGACGAGCTGACCGGCGCGTACAACCGCCGGTATTTCGACTTGCGGCTCCACGAGGAGATCGCGCGGGCCGAGCGCTCCGGCCATCCGCTCTGCCTCATGCTCCTGGACGTGGACCATTTCAAGGAAGTCAACGATCGCCACGGCCACGACGCCGGAGACGCGGTGTTGAAGGAGATCTGCCGCATCATCCAGGCGCAGTCGCGCGCGGCGACCACGCTGTGCCGCTACGGGGGCGACGAGTTCGCGATCCTGCTCCCGGAGACGGCCTGGACGGGCGCCCTGGTCTACGGAGACCGGATCCGGACCTCCGTGAACCGGGCGACCTTCCCGCACGCGGAGCCCGTGAGCATCAGCATCGGGCTGGGCGCTTTCCCCGACGACGCCCGCAGCCCGGACGACCTCTTCAAGGCCGCCGACACCTCGCTGTACGCGGCCAAGGCAGGGGGGCGGAACCGGATCGGCGGGTAGCCGCAGGCACCCGAGCGGCCTCTTGTGTTCTCCCGCCTTTCCTGGTAGTGAGAAGCCAGTTCCCAGGCCCAGCCACTCCCAGGAGGTGCCGCCATGGCGAGGATCACCCAGCTCACGGTCTCCACCCCTTCCAGGCCCGGCGTCCTGGCCAGGATCTGCAGCACCCTGGCGGGGGCCGGCGTCAACCTCTCGGGGATCTGCGCCGCCGAGGTGGGCGGGCGGGGAAAGATCCGGATGGTCGTGAGCGATCCGGGCAAGGCCAAGAAGGCCCTGGCGGACGCCAAGATCCGGTCCGGCGAGGAGCCGGCCCTGCTCCTCACCCTTGAGGACCGCCCCGGCACCGTCGCCCAGATCGCCCAGCGTCTGGCCGCGGCCAGGATCAACATCAAGTGCGCCTATGCCACAACCCCGGCCGGTGCGGGTGGATCAGCCCAGATCGTGGTGGTCGTCGCCAACCTGGACAAGGCCGAGCGGGCGCTCGGGTGAGGCTCAAGCGGGACGAGGTCGAGCGGATGATGGGCGAGCGTCCCGGGGGGACCTCGCTCGAGGAGGCGCTGGAGGTCTTCGAGGTCTTTGCCAGCAGCACGCTCGCCGACGAGGTCTACGTCCTCGACGACGTGAGCGGCAAGCGCATCGCCATCGCCCCGGCGGCGCTCAGGGCGAAGTACAGGAAGGAGTGAGGACATGGCCATCATCTGCCTCTCCCACGAAATGGGGGCCGGCGGCCCGGAGATCGGACAACTGCTGGGCCAGCGCCTCGGCTACCGGTACATCGATCAGGAGCTGATCTCGGACGCGGCCCACCGCTACGGGCTCCTCGAGGAGAAGCTCACCCACCTGGACGAGTCCAAGCCCTCCCTCTTCGAGCGCTTCGACGCCGAGACCCGGCGCTACATCACGGTGATCCAGACGGCGCTCTACGAGCTTGCGGAAGGCGACAACGTGGTGCTCATGGGACGCGGCGGCCAGTGGCTCCTGCGCGGCATCCCCCACGTGCTCCGCATCCGGATCATGGCGCCCTTCGATCTCCGGGTGAAGCGCCTGGGCAAGAAGCTGTCGGGGCAGATGGGCGAGCAGACCAACCCGCGGACCATCACCGACATGGTCCGGCGGGACGACACGGAGAAGGCCGGGCGCATGCGCTACCTGTACGAGGTAGACCTGCGGGACCCCGCGCTCTACGACGTGGTGGTCAACACCGAGAAGCTGTCGGTGGAGGGGGCCGTGGATCTCGTCGCCGGGCTCGCGCGCCGGCCCGAGCTCGCCACGACGCCGGCGGCCGCCCAGCTCGTCGCGGACCGCTCGCTGGGCTCGCGCGTCCAGGTGGCGCTGGCGACCCACCCGGAGACCAGGAAGTACCGCATCACGGTCGAGGCCAGGGCCGGAGTCGTGACGCTGGAGGGGACGGCCGCCCTCGAGGAGGCCGTGGACGTGGCCCGCACCGTGGACGGAGTGCGGGAGGTCAAGACGCAGCAGGTCGAGATCCCGCCCATCCCACCGTTCGTGGCGTAGCAGGCTGCTGAAAAAGGCCCATCTGCTTCGTTGGCGCCCTCGGCTGCACGCTCAACGTACAGCGAGTACGCCTCGCGTGCGGCGGTTGGGCGCCGCCTCGCGTCTGGGCCTTTTTGAGCAGCCCGCGGAGCTTTTCCGCATCCTGCTAGCCGCTGACTTCCATCAAGGGCCTGTCGCTCAACCCGGGGCCTGTCGGGGCTTGACCGGCTCGTAGTGCGCGCTGTGCCAGGGAGCATGGCACCCGGGGCAGCTGCGCCAGGCGCCCTCCGGGCTCGAGGAGGCGCGGTGGTGGAGGTCGCCCGCAGGTGGCCGGGCGCCGCAGCGGCGGCACTCTTGGGCGTGGTGCTGGCCATGTGCTACGCGCCCGTGGTGTTCGCGGGGAAGTCCCTCCAGGCCCCGCTCTACACGGCGAGTGCGGTCGTGCCGGGCGGGCCATGGGGGTACGCCGGACGGCGGCCGGCCAACACGTTCGACGTCGATCTCGCCACGCCCGCCTTCTACGAGTGGCCGCTCAACCGCTACATCGGCCGAGTCCTCAGGAGCGGAGAGCTGCCGCTGTGGAATCCGCACCAGGGCGCCGGCGTGCCGGTCGTGGCCAACTACTCGACCCGCGTCTTCTTCCCTTTCCAGATGGCCCTCGATGTGAGTCCGCCCGCGCTCTGGGACTTCTTCTTCCTGCTGAGGCTCTGGGCCGCCGGCTGGCTCACCTATCGCTTCCTGTCCCGTGCGGGGCTCGGCTGGACGGCGGCGGTATTCGGCGGACTCGGGTACATGCTCTCGGGGGCCTTCGTCTGGTTCATCAACCTCGAGCAGTACGTCAACGCCGCCATGGCGCTCCCGCTCTGGTTCCTGGCGGTCGAGAGCTTCGTCGCGAGACCGGATGCGCGTCGGAGCGCCTGGGCGGCCCTGGCGGTGGGCCTCAACCTGCTGGCCGGGCAGCCCGAGATCACCCTGTACGGGCTCACCGCCGGCGGCCTGTACGGGGTCGTCCGATGGCGCTCCGGCCACCGTCTCCGCGTGCCCATCCGGCGGGCGATGGTCTGGGTCGTGGTCGCAGTGAGCACCGGTTTCGCGCTGGCTGCCGTGCAGCTCTTCCCCTTCGCGGCGCACCTGCCCAACGCCCATCACCTGCACCGCTCGGGCGGTGACATGGGCGTGCGTGACCCGGCGCCGCCGATCCTGGCGATCCAGATCTTCGTTCCGTCCTTCTACGAACTGCCCACCTTCTTGCGCACCAAGCCGGACAACGGCTCCTGGGATCAGGTGGGCGGGTACGCCGGCGTGCTGGCGGCTTTTCTCCTGCTGGCCGGCCTTGGCGCCGCCCCGTGGCGCGCCAGCCCGGCGGGACGGGCCCCGTTGATCTTCTTCGGCGCGCTCGCCGCATGGCTGCTCCTGAAGAACTTCGGGCTTCCTCCGTTCGACTGGATCGGCTACCTTCCCTTCTTCGATCAGGTCTGGACGCCGCGATGGGGCGGGCCGACCTGGTGCTTCGCCGTGGCGGCCGGCTCCTCATTCGGCCTCCAGCGGCTGCTCGAGACCCCGCCGACGGCGACCAGAAGGGCGCGGATCCTCCTCGTGGCGGCTGGGCTCCTGGTGCTCGTGAGTACGCTCGCGGCCAAAGGATTCACCGCCCTGGCTCCTCTGCAGGACGCATACTGGGAGTTCATCTGGCCGGGCGCCATTGGCGGCTCGCTGCTGGCCGCGACGGTGGTGGGATTCGCCACGATCGCGCTCTGGCAATGCCGCGGTGCCGGACTCGCGGTGGCCCTCCTGGCCCTGCTGGTCATCGAGCGGTGGCTCCCGATCCCGCGGGGATATCCGCCGCTCCTCCTCACCTTGCGTTTCGCTCCGGTCGGGCTCGGACTCGCGGCCGTCGCATTCGTGGTTCTCCGCCGCCCGCCGGCCGCCGTTGGAAGCGCAGTCGTGGCGCTGGCTGTGGGGCTCGCCCTGGACCCTTTCGCCCCCCTGGGCCTGCCCAGGCGGGCCGATCCCGCCGCCGCCCCGCCGGTAGTCCGGGTCCTGAAGGGGTTGGCCCGGCACGATCGCATCATGGGGGACGCCCGGGTGCTGGCGCCGAACTACGCCAGCGTGTTCGGGCTCTACGATGTCCGGCACGTGGACGCGCTGGCTGTCGACTGGTTCCACCGCTTCGTGGAGGAGGGTCTCGAGACGCACCCGCGGCGCTGGTGGCACGCGCTCTGGTTCGTCGGCGATCCCGAGCGCCCGCCCCGGAGCCCTGCCCTCGCTCCGGATGCCGCCGCACCCACTCGGCTGGAGCAGGACCTGCGGGCGAGGCTCCGCGGGTACTCGCTGCTGGGCGTGCGCTACATCGTCGCGCCCCGCGGCATGGACCTCAACCGGGCGGCCGCGGGAGAGGCCGATCGGTTTCCACTCGTCTATGACGGCGAGGCGCTGGTGTACGAGAACCGAGCGGCCCTGCCGCGCGCATTCGTGGCGACACGGTGGGAGGCCGCGGCCGGTCCCGCGGCGGCCCGGGCGCGCGCCCTGTCCCCTGACTTCGATCCGAGAGTCAGCGCCGTCATCGAGGACGCGTCAGCCGGCGCGGGCGGCAGTGGCGGCGTTGCCACCATCGCCGAGTATCGCCCGACCAGGGTCCGTCTCGAGGTCGACCTCGATGGCGCCGGCCTGGTGGTGCTCAGCGACACCTTCTATCCCGGATGGCGGGCGTCGGTCGACGGGCGGCCAGCTCCCATTCATCGCGTCAACGGCGTGTTCCGGGGCGTGTTCGTAGACGGGGGCCGCCACGAGGTGATGATGCGGTTTCTGCCATCGAGCCAGATGTGGGGGCTGGGCGTCAGCGCCGCCGCGCTCCTGGTCGTGGCGGCGCTCGCCTTCAGGGTCCCTCACGGGCCGCCGCGCGCCCGCTGATCCCGCGTCCGCCGCTCAGACGGCACGGCATCCTGCCAATGACTCTCGCGGAGCTCGTTAACGCCGGGGCCGGGGGGCCCCGCCCTCCGGGCCCCGGCGCCTCGCGGTCAAGGGATTTCGCGAGAGTCACTGCCCACCGGGCCTGGCGGGGCCCTCGCGCTTCGGCCGGTCGTCGGGGACCTCGGCGACCTTTGCTGTCACGTCGATCTTCTGCTTCTTCCTGAGCACCTGGAGCCTGACAGATGGCACCCGCACCGGGGTTGTCGCGCGTAGCCGTGACGGGGGATCAGTTCGAGCCGCGTCCTGGCGCCGGCCGGCCGGGAGTCCGCTCACTCGCCGTCGCCGGCCAGCTCGCCGTAGCCGCGGCCCGAGGTCGGGCGCTCGCCGGCCGCGCCCTGGACGCGCACCGCCACGTCCAGCGTCGACTTCACCTCCACGAACACGAAGCCGTTCCGCTTCCTCCTTCACGATCGTCGGCGCCGGATAGCGCTGGCGGCTCCTTCCGTGATGCGCCCCGGGGCCAAGCCGGGCCAGGCCGGGGCCGCCGGCAGGGGCCCAGACCGCGGGGCCCCGGGGGGCCGGCGAGGCGAGGGTCCGACAAGGGGCGGTTACGTCGATGATCGCCCCTTGACGAAGTGAGCGCTTGCATGTACAGTCAAGTGCACAAGGAGATGAGCCATGACCCAGCTGACGATCTCTGAGGCGCGCAAGGGATTCCTCGCCCTACCGGAGAAGCTCGCGCGCGAGCCCGAGCGCGCGGTCACCATCACGCGCCGGGGTCAGCCGGTTCTCGCCGTCTTGCCGTGGGAGTTCTACGAGAGCATCGTCGAGACGCTCGACGTGCTCAGCGAGCCCGAGCTCGTGGCGGCGCTTCGTGAGAGCATCGAGGACATCGAGCGTGGCCGTCTGCTCAACCACGAGGAGGTTGGGGCGCGTCTCGGGCCGTGACCGACTCGGTCTACGCCGTCAAGTGGACCGAGACGGCGACCAGGCTTCTGGAAGCGATCTCCGACAAGAGGGTTCAGCGCGGCATCTACGCTCGCGCCGGCCAGCTCGCGCATTCCCCGGAAGACCAGGGCAAACCCCTGGTCTCCGAGCTGGCTGGATTCCGCAGTGTTCGCGCCGCAGGTCAGAAGTACCGCATTGTCTACCGCGTCCAGCGGCAGGATGTCATCGTGGTGGTTGTCGCGGTGGGCCGCCGAAAGCACGGGGACGCGGCCGACATCTATGCGCTCGCCCGGAAGCTTCTGAAGCAACGGCTTGTTCCGGTGCGCACCCAGCGTGGGAAGAAGTAGCCGCCGCCCCTGCACCAGGCGTCATGCCTTGGCCGCGGGAGGAACTCCCGGGCATGCCCACACACGCATAACTCGCGGGCGCCTTCATGCCGCTCGAGGCCGAGCGGGCCTGCCAGCAGATGGCGCCCTCACCTTGCCACGGGCGTGCTCGGTAGGAGCCCTCTTCACTGCGAGGCGCATGCGGCAAAAGACCTGCTCGAGGGCTTGCTCGACGCGAGGCCGCTCGGCGAGCATCTTCGCGCGGTCGGATGCCCCGATGTAGCGGTACAATTACCACCGTCATGAGCGCAACGACACGTGACGGGCGGGCAGCCACCGACGCGGTGAATCGTCTCGTCGACGAGCACCGCGTCCGGTGCCTCTGGTTTCTGCGACCGGACTACTACCCGTCCACGCTGGAGGAGCGTCTCCGGGTCCTCGGACACATCGAGCGCCACGGCGACCGCGATGCCTTCTGTCAAGCGGCCGCCTTGAAGCGATGGCTCTCACCGGACTCCAGCGCACCGTCTGCCGCCTCCTAGCGGAGACCCGCATCGCGTCGGGCGAAAGCTACGTCGCCGGCGGTGTGGCCCTGAACGAGCTGATCGCGGCCTCGCGCATCTCGCGGGACATCGACCTGTTCCACGATACCGACGAGGCCCTCGAGGCGAGCTGGCGCGCCGATCGGCTCCTCCTCGAGGCGAACGGCTTCGAGGTGCTCCTCGTGAGGGAGCGCGCGACCTTCGTCGAGGCGGAGGTCGCCGCGGGCGGCGACCGTGTCCTCCTGGAATGGGCGCGCGATAGCGCCTTTCGATTCTTCCCGCTCCAGCGTCACGAGGAGTTCGGGTTGACCCTTCATCCCTTCGATCTCGCCACCAACAAGGTGCTCGCGCTCGTGGGGCGCCTGGAGGTGCGCGACTGGGTCGACGTGATCGCGACCCACGATCGCCTCCAGCCCCTCGGCTACGTCGCCTGGGCCGCGTGTGCGAAAGACCCAGGCTTTGGCCCGGCGGCAATCCTGGAGGGCGCCGCACGCTCTGGCAGGTACTCCGCCGAAGAGGTGCGAGCGCTCTCCTTTGCCGGGGACCCTCCCGATGCCGGGGAGTTGGCTCGCGCGTGGCATCGAATCCTCGATTCGGCCCGTGAGATCGTCTCGCTCCTCCCGCCGGAGGAGGTGGGCACGTGCGTCCTCGCCGCGTCCGGAGGGCTCTTCCGAGGAACTCCCGCCGAGATCCGCGGGGCGCTCCGTGAGGGAGGGATGGTCTTTCATCGGGGACGCATCCGCGGCGCCCTGCCTCAGTTGAAGGCGTGAGGGGTGCTGTGCCATCGGGTGATCCCCTGATCCCTCTGCCATCGCGGGGATCCCCGCCCGCGGCCATCGGGGAGATCCGCCGCGCTGACCGACCCCCTCGGCCCCTTCTCGCTGGGGCACCGTTGCGTGCTGCACGGGCGCTCCTTGACTGCGCGCCTGCCGCGGGAGCAGCACCGCCTCAGGCCAACGGGGAACGACGGGTGCTGGCGCGCCCGTTCCCCCACGATCCAGGCGTGCTCAGGCGTTGCGGGGAGGCGGGCCGAGGTCTCCCGGAGCCCCCCCGGCTCCCGCCGCGCGCGGCGCGAGGGCTTTTGAGTTTCCTATGCGCCTCGTCGCGGACCGCTCGCTCTGAAACAGCAGAAGGCGCACCTCAGCCGCTCGACCCAGCAGAGCGAGGCCGCATGGCGCAATGCAGCGCCGATGGCAAACGCTGCACTGGCCAGCCTGGGGCGGTAGGGCCACGTTCCTCCGCCTTCCCCGCCCGGCGAGCTGGAGGGACTGGCTCGGGCCGGGCGTGGGACTGGGGACGTTCGTAGGCGTGGCGGGGACGGATCTGGTGACCCCAGGGCTAGTGCTGGACCCGGCCCATCCGGGCGACCCCTAGAGCCCCTTGACTACCCTCCTCAGGATCGGCCAGACTCGCGCCACCCGGTGTAGACTGGATTGGAGGCGCCGACGGGCGTGCGGTTTGAATGGGATGCTGCGAAGGCAGCGTCGAACCTCGCGAAGCATGGTGTTTCGTTCGAAGAGGCCGGCACGGTGTTCGGCGACCGGCTGGCGACGACCGTTCTTGATCCGGACCATTCTGTCGGCGAGGAGCGCTGGCTCACCACGGGGCTGTCGCGCCAGCGCAGGCTCGTGATCGTTTGGCATACGAACCGCGAGGAGACGACAATCCGCATCATCGGTGCGCGGTTGCCCACACCCAGTGAGCGGAGGACCTATGAGTCAGGACAATAACCAGCAGGATATGCGGCCCGAGTACGACATTCGAGGCGGAGTGCGGGGGAAGTACTTCGACCGGTACCGCGAGGGGATAAACATCGACGTCCCGCCGACGCCCTTCGTCATGACCGCGAGCGGCGTCAACCCCCTCCGAGATGTCGGCATCTCGCGGACCCTTCCGGGTTCCCCCGCCCAGAGCCTAAGAATCGAGATCGCTAAGGCCACACCCATCGCGCCCAACTCATGAAGGTCCGCCTGCTCCTCGCCCACTCTGCCGAGGTGCAGAACAGCTTGCTGTACGCACTTGGCGCCGGCTGGACGGCTATCGGTCCAGCACCCTCGCCATTCGCCATCGCGGCGATCGTCGAAGTGGCCTGGGACGAGACCAGCCAGAAGCACCGGCTTGAGATCGTCTTCGAGGATGCGGACGGTCAGCCGGTCCTCGCCTCGACCCTGGCCGGCGAGGAGCCGTTCCGGATTCCCGCCGAATTCGAAGTAGGACGGCCACCAGGTGCCGTTCAGGGCACCTCTTTCATCATGCCGATCGCCTTGAACATTCCGCCGATTCAACTGCCGGCCGGGCGGCAGTGCGTCGTGAAGGCGCTCATCAACGGCAACGTCCTCGATGAGCTCTTCTTCGTCGTTCGGCCAGCGCCACCCAGCCGTTAGCTCCTACCCCGCCGGCGGCATCCCCTCGGGCGTGATCGGGCGGCAGGGCCGCCTCGATAGCGTTCGCTTCGTCGCGCTGGCCCGCCGCATCAGCCGTTCATAGAACCTCCTCGGCGCGGACACCCCGCCCTTCAGGGCGCGGGAGGAAGCGCCGATCTCGCGGGTTGACACGAGGACCCTCC
>Ga0154317_1152_pt1 | contig 14979 bp, 13 predicted proteins | sample RifGroA2_FD_105611 | JGI IMG/M metagenome (GOLD analysis project Ga0154317, IMG submission 105611) | Candidatus Rokubacteria bacterium GWA2_70_23 | reverse complement strand
TGCTGCTCGTTGCGGAGTCCGGCGAGCAGCGTCTCGCGCGAGGTGGCGCTGAAGAGGCGGTTCGCCAGGTCGAGACCGTCCATGGCGTCCTTGGCGTAGAGCGTCGGCCCGCCGTATTCCGCCGCGATACGCGTCGCCGCGAACTTCCGCGTCAGCGCCGCGCCGCCCACGAAGAGCGGGATCTCGATCCCGGCCGCCCGCAGGTCCTGGGCGGTGACGACCATCTGCTGCGCCGACTTGACCAGGAGACCGGACAGCCCGAACGCGTCAGGCTTGTGCGTGTGGTAGGCGGTGATGAGATCCTCGGGAGGCACCTTGATGCCCAGGTTGATGATCCGGTAGCCGTTGTTCTTGAGGATGATCTCCACCAGGTTCTTGCCGATGTCGTGCACGTCCCCCTTCACCGTGGCCAGCACGATCGTGCCGCGGGTGGCGCTCTCGGCCCGCTCCATCAGCGGCTCGAGGTGGGCCACCGCGGCCTTCATGGCCTCGGCCGACTGCAGCACCTCGGCCACGATCAGCTGATTGTCGTTGAAGAGCCGGCCCACCTCCTCCATGCCCCTCATGAGGGGGCCGTTGATGATCTCGAGCGGCGCCGCCGCCCCGAGCTTGAGGTCCAGGTCCTCGAGGAGACCGTCGCGCGAGCCCTCGACGATGTAGCGCGCCAGCCGCTCGTCGAGCGAGAGCGAGGCGGCCGCCACTCGCGCCACCTTCTTCCGTCCGCGGAAGTGGGACGCGAAGGCCCCCAGCGGGTCCGCCCCGCGCATGTGGATCAGGTCCTCGGCGAGATGCCGCTCCTCGTCGGGGATGGAGGCGTAGCGCTCGAGCCTTTCGGTGTTCACGATGGCGTAGTCGAGCCCCGCCTTGGTGCAGTGGTAGAGGAAGACCGCGTTCAGTACCTCGCGTCCGGCCTCCGGCAGGCCGAAGGAGACGTTGGAGATCCCGAGGATGGTCCTTGAAGACGGGAAGCGGGCCTTGATGGCGCGGAGCCCCTCGATGGTCTCCACGGCCGACCCGACGTAGCCCCGGTCTCCCGTGCCGACCGGGAAGACGAGCGGATCGAAGATGAGGTCGCGGGCGGGCAGCCCGTACTTCTCCGTCAGGAGCGCGTGGGCGCGCTCGGCGACGCTGAGCTTGCGCTCCCGCGTCACCGCCATGCCCTGCTGCTTGTCCTCGTCGATGCACCCGACGACGACGGCGCCGCCATACGCCCGCAGAAGCGGCACCACGCGCTCGAAGCGCTCCTCGCCGTCCTCCAGGTTGATCGAGTTGACGATGGCCTTGCCCTGGCACATCCGGAGCGCTCGCTCGATGACGGCGGCATCGGTGGAGTCGATCATCAGCGGAACCTTCACCTTGCGGGTGAGGCGATCCAGGAACCGCTCCGTGTCGGCCATCTCGTCCCGGTCCGGGTTGGCCAGACAGACGTCCAGCACCTGTCCCCCGCTCCGGACCTGGGCGCGCCCGATCTCGGCAGCCTCCTCGAACTTCTCCTCGGCGATCAGCGCCTTGAAGCGGCGCGAGCCGATCACGTTGGTGCGCTCCCCCACGAGCACGGGCCGCGTGTCCTCGTCGGGGTAGAGCACCTCGATCCCGCTCACCGCCGCCGCGTCCGCCGGCGCCGGCCGGCGCGGAGACCTGCCGCCGGCGAGGGCCGCGAGCGCGCGGGTGTGGGCGGGCGTCGTCCCGCAGCAGCCGCCGATCACGTTGACCCACCCCTCGTCCACGAACCGGCGCATCTTGAGCGCGAGGCTCTCCGGCGTCTCCTCGTAATGGCCGTGCTCGTCGGGGAGCCCCGCGTTCGGGTAGCAGGAGACCAAGCACGTCGCCAGCGCCGAGAGCGACCGGAGATGGTCCGTCATGAACTCGGGCCCGGTGGCGCAGTTGAGCCCGATGGAGAAGAGGCGGAGATGCTCGAGGGAGGCATAGAGCGCCTCCACTCCCTGCCCCGCCAGCATGCTGCCCATGGGCTCGATCGTGCCGCTCACCATCAGCGGCAAGTCCACGCCCTGCTCCGCCATGGCGCGGCGGATCCCGAGGGCCGCCGCCTTCACGTTCAGCGTGTCCTGGCAGGTCTCGAGGAGGAGCGCGTCCACGCCGCCCTCGATGAGGGCCCGCGCCTGGACCCGATAGCCCTCCATGACCTGGTCGAAGGTGACGCCGCCCGTGACCGTGATCGTCCGCGTCCCAGGCCCCATGGCGCCTACCACGAACCGCGGCCGCTCGCGCGTCTCAACCGCCCGCGCCGCCTCCCTGGCCAGATGGGCCGCCGCCAGTGTGATCTCGTGGCAGCGCTCCGCCAGGCCATATTCGGCAAGCACATAGGGGGCACAGCCGAAGGAATTGGTCGAGATCAGGTCGGCGCCGGCGTCCAGATACGCGTCGTGGACAGATCGGATCACGTCGGAGCGGGTCAGATTGAGGTGCTCGTTGCACCCCTCGTACTGCTCGCCGCCGAAATCCGCCGCGCCGAGGTTGCGCGCCTGGATCATGGTGCCCATGGCGCCATCGAGAACCAGGATGCGGCGGCGGCAGGCCTCAGCAAGGACAGCGGCGCGGAAAGAAGGGCCCGTCATGCGGCCATTCTAGCATCCGCGTCCGCGCGGAGCGGCGAGCCGGGGCCGGCGCTAGCCCGATCTATTCACGAACGGGTCTTTCGCGTCCGTGCCGCCCCTTCCCCTGACCCTCTCCCCCTCCGGGGGCGAGGGCACCTGAGCGGCTCCCTGTCCCTCTGGAGGGAGAGGGCTGGGGTGAGGGTGCGGCGTCCGTTCGCGCATGATCCGGGGTAGATCCGGCACCGCGGACACCTCATCACGGCCTCCCGTGTAGATCTTCCGCAGACCTCAGCCGGTGACGGCGCCCTCGGAGGCGTTGGAGACGGTCTTCGCGTACTTGTGGAAGATGCCATTCGTGTAGCGCGGTCTGGGGGCCTTCCACGTGGCCAGGCGCCTCTTCATCTCTGCGGCCGTGACCTCGAGGTCGAGCCGCCGCTTCTTCACGTCGATGTTGATGATGTCGCCGTTCCTGATCGCGGCGATGGGGCCGCGCTCGAAGGCCTCGGGCACGATGTGGGCGATCATGAAGCCGTAGGTCGCGCCCGAGAAGCGCCCGTCGGTCATGAGGGCGACCGTCTCCCCGAGGCCGGCCCCCTGCAGCGCCGCCGTGACGTGGAGCATCTCGCGCATGCCGGGACCGCCCTTCGGCCCCTCGTAGCGGATCACGATGACGTCGTTCGCCTTGATCTTCCCTTCCTTCACGGCCTTGAAGGCGGCCTCCTCGCGCTCGAACACGCGGGCCGGCCCCCGGTGGGCGTCCCTGGAATGGCCAGAGAGCTTGATCACGCAGCCGCCCGGCGCGAGGTTGCCCCGGAGGATGGCGATCCCGCCCGTGGGCTTGAGTGCCTTCGCCAGCGGCTTGATCACCTGCTGGCCCGGCGTCTCGCCGGCCGCCTTGATCTCCTCCCCGATCGTCCGTCCCGTGACCGTCTTCTCCCCGGTGTGGATCAGGCCGGCCTCCACGAGCCGCTTGCCCACCACGGCCATGCCGCCCGCCGCGTGCATCTCGGGGGCCGTGTAGGTGCCCCACGGCTTCAGGTCGGCGAGCACCGGGGTCTTCCGCGAGATGCGGTCGAAGTCGTCGATGGAGAGCTTCAGGCCAAATTCCTTCGCCGTGGCCGGCAGGTGGAGGACAGCGTTCGTGGAGCCGCCCGTGGCCAGGACTCCCGCGATGGCGTTCTCGAAGCTCTTGCGCGTGATGAGCGAGCGCGGCGTGATGCCCTTCCGCACCAGCTCCATCACACGCTTGCCGCTCTCGAAGGCGACCTCTTCCTTGCGCGGGTCGGGCGCCGGGATGCCGTTCCACCCCATGGGCGACATGCCGAGCATCTCGTAGGCCGTGGCCATGGTGTTGGCGGTGAACTGCCCGCCGCAGGCGCCCTCGCCGGGGCAGGCGTGGTCCTCCACGTCCTTGAGCGCCTCGGCCGAGATCTTCCCCGCATTGTACGCGCCGACGGCCTCGAACACGTCCTGGATGGTCAGGTTGCGGTTGGAGAACGGTCCCCCGGCCGCGCAGCGCCCGAACATGATGGAGCCGCAGTAGAGCATCAGGCCCGGGATATTGAGCCGTCCGAGCACCATCACCATGGCGGGGATCGTCTTGTCGCAGCCCGAGATGGTCACGAGCCCGTCGAACATGTGCCCGCGCGCCACGAGCTCCACCGAGTCGGCCACGACTTCCCGGCTGATGAGCGAGGCCTTCATGCCCTCGGTGCCCATGGTGATGCCGTCGGTGATGGAGATGGTGTTGACCTCGATGGGCGTCCCGCCGGCCGCGCGGATCCCCTGCATCACCTTCTCGGCGAGCTTCCGGTGATTCCAGTTGCAGGGCATGGTGCCGATCCACGAGTGAGCCACGCCGATCTGCGGGCGGGCGAGATCCTCGTCCCTGAAGCCGACGGCTTTCATCATGGCGCGCGCGGGCGCGCGGTCGGGGCCTTCGAGGAGGATGCGGCTCTTCTGTCGCGGGTCCCAGGGCTTGGTGGGCGACATGTGGCTGGCTCCTTTACGGTGGTGAGAATGGCGGGATTCTACAGCAGGTCGCGGAGCGGCACCAGCGCATAGCCTCTCGCCGAGAGCGCCTCGATCAGCGCGGGCAGCGCCTCCACCAGCCTCGCGCCCGCGCCCGGCGCGCCGTCGGCGTCGTGCAGGTCGAGGATGGCCCCCGGGAGGACGCGGCGCAGGCTCGCCTCCACCTGCCGCGGGGCGGACACGGCCCGCCGCCCCTCCGGCTGCACCGACCAGAAAATGCAGGGCGTCGCCAGCCGGCGGAGCACGGGGAAAAGCGCCATGTTGGTCATGCCCCAAGGCGGCCGGAAGAACCGCGGGGCCTGGCCTGCCGTGTCGGCGATGGCGTCGTGGCCCTGCCGCACCTGGCGGCCCGTCTCCGCCGGCCCGCAGAGCCAGAGGCTGCGGTGGCTCCACGTGTGGTTGCCGAGATCGTGGCCCTCCGCCACGATCCGCCCCACCACTCCGGGCGCGCGGCGGGCCCGCTCGCCGATCAGGAAGAAGGCGCCACGCACCCCGTGGCGACCCAGGACATCGAGCACCCGCGGCGTGTATTCCGGATCGGGCCCGTCGTCGAAGGTGAGAGTCGCGGCATGCTCCTCCCCGCGGCCCGTCCAGATGCATCCGAGCGTCAGGAGGTGGGACCCCCACGTGTAGCCAGCCCACATCAAGGCAGGGGCCAGGAGCCAGCGAGCCGCGGTCACGAGGCGCGCACCCTGGCGGAGTCAGGCTGCGTGAGCACCAGGTCCACGATGGTCCGGGCCGCCTGTGGGCGCCGGTAGACGCGAATCCGGTCCTGGATGTTGCGGAGCAGCACCGGATCGCGCAACGCCGCCGCGATGACTCGGTGAAGCTGGGCGTCGGAGCTCGCCACGAGGGCCACGCCCGCCATCGCGGCGAATCGCTCGTTGCGCGCCTCCTGCCCCGGCAGCGAGCCGAAGCAGATCATGGGCAGCTCCGTGGCCAGCGCCTCGGCCAGCGTGAGACCGCCCGCCTTGGTCACCAGGAAGTCGGCCGCCCCCATGAGCTGCCGCACATTGTCCACATAGCCGCAGACCTTCACGCGCGCCTCGCTGCCGGCCACGAGGCCACGGAGCCGCCCCTCCAGCGCCTCCTCGCGTCCTGTCACGACCACTGCCTGCAGCGGCTGCTCCATCTGGAGGATCTTGCGCGTCGCGTCCTCCAGCCGGCCGAAGCCTCCGCCCGAGCCGTCCATGAAGAGCAGCACGGGCAGCCGCGGGGAGAGGCCGAGGGCCAGCCGGGTGGCCGCGCGATCCGCGGGTTGCGCGAACTCCTGGCCCACCGGGATGCCGGTGACCACCACGCGCTCGCGGGGCACGCCGCGCGCCGTGAGATCGTGGGCGATCTCCTCCGCGGGCACGCAGTAGCGGTCCACGTGCGGATGGATCCACTGGGTGTGCGCCACGAAATCGGTGAACACCGTGGTGTGGGGCGGGATCCGCATCCCGCGGGACCACAGGACGGACAGCGCGGCCACCGGCGTCGGATGAACGGAGACCACGTGGTCCGGCGACACGGCCAGCATGCGCTGCCGGAGCTTCCTCACACCCAGGCGGTTGAACCCCATGAGGAGCGGCGAGGACACGCTCAGCTGATCGCCGAGCCAGTACGCCGCGCCCCACAGAACGGGGGCGCGGCGGAGCATCGCGTAGTAGAGCGCCCGGCTTGCCCGGTCGAAGCTGGGATGGACGAGATCGTGGAAATGGTCCACGACGGTCGCCGCGGCGCCGGCGCGGCGGAACTCGGCGGCCAGCGTTTCGGCCACGCGGGCGTGGCCCGACCCGTAGGAGGCCGTCAACACCAGCACACGGGGCGGGCGCGCTGTCATGGCCGAGGACGCCGGGCCACCAGCAGGGTGAGTTTCCCGGACTGGACGATCTCGCCCCGCTGGTTCAGAATGTCGCGCTCCTCGACGATGATGCCGCCCTCCCGCATGGGCCGCTTCGTCACTGTTCTCGATCGGCTGTGGATCGTGTCGCCCACCCGAGCCGGACGGAGGAAGCGCCACTCGAAGCCCAGGAAGGCGAGCACCACGAGGGGCGGCTGAGGCACCCGCCAGCCGAGCCCCGAGGACAGGCACAGCGGCAGCAGATCGGGTACCGCCCCGGGGTCGCGGGTCCCCGGGTCCCGCGTGATGCCGGAGAAGAGGGCGACGTGTGTCTCCGTCAGGGTGATCCCGGGCGTCTCCAGTGATGCTCCCACCTCGACGTCGTCGAAGTAGGCCTGACGCTGTCCCGGAGCGGCGGTGGCCATCAAAGCCGCCCTACCCGTCCCGGCGCTCGACAGCGTGCTCGGTCTCCCCCTCCTGCACCACCTCGCCGCGCTGGTTGAGCACCGTCCGCGCCATCGTCACGATCCCCCGCCCGGGTGTGGCGGCATCCTTCTTCGCCGCCACGCGCGCCCGCACGTGGATGGTGTCGCCGATCTTGATCGGGCCCTTGAACTTCCACCTGAGCCCGGCCAGCGACTCGTTGGCCCAGGCCGGCATGTCGCGGGAGAGGAGGCCCTGCTGGATGGACACCCCGAGGAGGCCGTGGGCGATCCGCTCGCCGAAGAGCGAGGCCTTCATGTGCTCGGCGTCGGTGTGGAGCACGTTGTAGTCGCCGGTCAGCCCCGCGAAGATCACGATGTCAGCCTCGGTGACCGTGCGTCCCGGCGAGCTGTACTCCTCCCCGACCCGGATGTCCTCGAAGTACACCGCCTCGCCGGCGCTCACGAGGCGGTAGCATAGCATGCCAGCCGGAGGGCCGAAACTGCCCACGCGCCTCGTACTGGGTCAATTTGCGTCGCCATACTTCGTTACTCGGTCGCCCGCGACGCTCAACGTGGCTCGCTCACGCTCGCCCGGATCTCCGGATCCGCTCACCTCGCCTCCGGCTCGGCTCGCCAAGCGGAGTACGCCTCGCGTCGCTGGCTCCCTCGTGCCTCGTCTGGCTCGCAACTTGACCCAGTACCCGCGCCTGGCTCCGCTCGGGGAATTCCCATATCCGCCCGGCTCGCCTTGGCTCGCTCACGCTCACCCGGTTTTCCGTATCCGCTCGGCTCGGCGCGCTTCGCGCTCTCTCGATCCATGGGCTCGGCTCGCCTTCGGCTGCGCCTCGCACTGCGGGCTGCGCCTCGCCAGGCCTGCGCGTCGCGCGTTTGACCCAACAGAACGGGCGGTTGTGATATCCTCTGGCCGCCGATCACGCGCAGCCAGGTCGCGGTCAGTGACGAACCCCATACCATGGAGGTGTCTATGGAAGGTCGCAGACGGTTCATCCTGAAAGGGGCCACGCTCGCCGCCGCCACCGCCGCAACGGTGGTGAATGCGCCGAACGTCATCGCCCAGCCGAAGTTCCAGTGGCGCCTGTCCACCACCTGGACGCCCGCCCTCGATGTGCTCCAGGGCGGCGCGCAGCGGTTCGGAAAGATCGTGGACGAGATGAGCGGCGGCCGGCTCAAGATCCAGATCTTCGCCGGCGGCGAGCTCATGCCGGCCTTCGGAGCCTTCGACGCCACCTCCCAGGGGACGATCGAGGCCTTCAACGCCGCCCCCTATTACTGGGCGGGGAAGGAGCCGGCCCTGCAGTGGTTCTCCGCCGTGCCCTTCAGCTTCAACCCCCAGGGCCAGATGGCCTGGTACATCCACGGCGACGGCCTCAAGCTCTGGGAGGAGATCTACGCCGCCTTCAACCTCGTCCCGCGCCCGGGCGCGTCCACGGGCGTCCAGATGGCCGGGTGGTTCCGCAAGAAGATCAACTCCACGGCGGACTTCAAGGGCCTCAAGATGCGCATCCCGGGCCTCGGCGGCAAGGTGGTCGCCAAGGCCGGCGGCACCGTGATCCTGACGCCCGGCGGCGAGATCTACACCGCCCTCGAGCGCGGCACCATCGACTCCACCGAGTGGGTGGGCCCGCACGACGACATGAAGCTCGGCCTGCACAACGCGGCCAAGTACTACTACTACCCCGGCTGGCACGAGCCCGGGACCACCGGCGAGTACGCCTTCAACAAGAAGGCCTACGACTCCCTGCCCGCCGATCTCAAGGGCATCATCGACTACGCCTGCCAGTCCATGCAGGTCCACACCTTCATGGAGTACGAGTGGAAGAACACGATCGCGCTCCAGAAGCTCAAGACCGACTTCAAGGGGAAGGTCGAGATCCTGGCCCTCTCCAACGCGACGTTGAAGGACCTCAAGAAGATCTCCGACGACGTCATCAAGGAAGAGTCGGAGAAGAGCCCGCAGGCCAGGAAGGTGTACGCCTCGGTCAAGAAGTTCGAGGCCGCGCTCAACGACTGGCGCCTGCTCTCCGAGGCCGCCTACCACGCGCAGATCGCCGCCGTCTAGCGACGCGCGGCCGGCCCACCCGGGGCGGAGCCGACGGGCTCCGCCCCTCTTTTGTCTAGCCGCGGAAGACGACGAACAGCGCCCGGACGATCTGCGGGAAGGCGATGATCACCGCGAGCCCGATCGCCTGGAGCGCGATGAAGGGGGCGACGCCCTTGTAGATGTCGGTGGTGGTGATCTCGGGCGGGGCGACGCCGCGGAGGAAGAAGAGCGCGAAGCCGAACGGTGGCGTGAGAAAGGAGGTCTGCAGGTTCACGCCGATGAGGACGCCGATCCACAGCGGGTCGAAGCCGAAATGCGTGACCAGCACCGGGGTCAGGATCGGCACGTGGATGAAGACGATCTCGAAGAAGTCGATGAAGAAGCCCAGCAGGAAGATGACGAACATCACGATGGCGAGCACGCCGTAGGGGCCGAAGGGCAGTCCCTTGAGGAAGTCCTGGATCAGGTGGTCGCCGTTGAGCCCCCGGAACACCAGGCCGAAGCTGTTGGCCCCCACCAGGATGATGAAGGCCAGGCTGGTGATCCGCGTCGTGGTCTCCATCACGCTCCGCAGCATGGGCCAGGAGAAGCGCCCCTTGAGCATGGTGAGGATGATGCCCCCGGTGGCCCCCACCGAGGCGGCCTCGGTGGGCGTGGCGATCCCGGCGAAGATGGAGCCCAGCACACCGACGATGAGGGCGAAGGCGGGGATCAGCGCGATCGTCACCCGCTTGACAGCCTCGCGCTGGAAGTCCCTGAGCTCCGCCGCCGGGATGGCGGGCGCCAGCTGCGGCCTGACGATCCCCAGGATGACGATGTAGATGAGATAGAGCCCCACGAGGACGAGCCCGGGGAGCACGGCGCCGATGTAGAGATCCCCGACCGAGATCCCCATGATGTCGCCCAGGAGCACCAGGATGACGCTCGGCGGGATGATCTGGCCGAGCGTCCCCGAGGCGCAGATGGTGCCGCAGATCAGCCGCTTGTCGTAGCCGCGCCGCAGCATCGTCGGCAGCGACACCAGCCCCATGGTGATGACGCTGGCCCCGACGATGCCGGTGGAGGCGGCCAGGATGGCGCCCACCACGACCACCGAGATCGCGATGCCCCCGCGCAGCTTGCCGAAAAGCAGCGCCATCGTCTCGAGCAATTCCTCGGCCAGCCCTGATCTCTCGAGGACTACCCCCATGAACACGAAAAGGGGCACCGCTATGAGCGTGACGTTGGTCATGGTGCCCCAGATGCGCAGGGGAAGGATGTCGAAGAAGTTGGCTTTCAGGACGCCCAGCCCGACGCCGAGCATGCCGAAGAAGAGCCCCGTGAACGTGAGGCTGAAGGCCACCGGGAAGCCGAAGAGCAGGAAGGCGATCATCCCGAGGAACATCAGACCGCCGAGCGTCTGGTCCAGCGGCAGCATCTCAGTGGACCTCCCTGGTCTGCCGCGAGGGCTCTTCCCACCCCTTCAGGACGTAGTAGTTCTTCACGGCCTGGGAGAAGCCCTGCAGGATCAGCAGCGCGAAGCCGACGATGATCATGCTCTTGAGGGCCCACCGCCCGGGGATGCCGCCGGGGTCGGGCGAGCCCTCGTTGACCAGGAAGGAGTTCTTGAGGAACGGCCAGGTGGTGATGAGCACCAGGAGGCAGGAGGGGAAGAAGAAGACGAACAGGAAGATGAAGTCTGACCTGGCCTTCTTCCGCGGCGTCCAGCGCGAGTAGAAGATGTCCACGCGCACGTGCTCGTCGTACAGCATGGTGTAGCCGGCGGCCAGGAGGTAGCCCACGGCGAACAGGTGCCACTCGAGCTCCTGGGTCCACACCGCGCTCTGGTTGAACGCGTATCGCAGAACCACGTCGCCGAAGGTGACGAGCACCATGGCCAGCATCACGAACGACATGGCGCGGCCCACGCGCTCCTGGAACCGGTCGATCTTCCGCGCAAACCTTCTGAGTGGAGACTCCACGCAGTCCTCCGCAGGGGTGGGACGGGTTGGCAACCTGGCGATGTGTAACACGCCGCCCTCCACCCCGTCAAGGAACGCAGGAAACGTTGACGGCTGATTGTCGTGCACTTACACTCAGCCTGACCGGTCGGTCTGATCCCTTTGGAGGCCCGCATGCCCGTTGCCGCAGAAGGCCGTATGGAGTTACGTGACGCCCGACTGCTCCCCGTCCAGGACAAGGTCAGGGCCGGCGAGCGCCTCACGCGTGAGGACGGTCTCCTCCTCTTCGAGACCCCGGATCTCCACGGTCTCGGCAGTCTCGCCGGCCACGTCAAGAGCCGGCTCTACGGCGACCGGGTCTGCTTCGTGATGAACCGCTACGTCAACCCCACCAACGTCTGCGTGCTGTCCTGCGCGTTCTGCGACTTCGCGCGGAAGAAGGGGGAGGCCGGGGCCTTCGAGAACTCCATCGAGGACGTCTTGGCGATGATCACGCCCGGCACCCGCGAGGCGCATATCGTGGGCGGCCACCACCCCGACTGGCCCTTCGACTACTACGAGCGCCTGATCGCCGCCATCCACGCCGCCAGGCCCGAGACCCAGATCAAGGCCTTCACGGCGGCCGAGGTGGACTTCTGGTGGCGGCGCTGGAGGATCGAGCCCCGCGAGGCGCTCGAGCGGCTCAAGACGGCGGGGCTTCACTCCATGCCGGGCGGCGGGGCGGAGATCTTCTCCCCGCGGCTGCAGAAGCTCCTCAACTTCACCGGCAAGGCCGACGCCGACCGCTGGTGCCAGATCCAACTTCGCGCGGAAGAAGGGGGAGGCCGGGGCCTTCGAGAACTCCATCGAGGACGTCTTGGCGATGATCACGCCCGGCACCCGCGAGGCGCATATCGTGGGCGGCCACCACCCCGACTGGCCCTTCGACTACTACGAGCGCCTGATCGCCGCCATCCACGCCGCCAGGCCCGAGACCCAGATCAAGGCCTTCACGGCGGCCGAGGTGGACTTCTGGTGGCGGCGCTGGAGGATCGAGCCCCGCGAGGCGCTCGAGCGGCTCAAGACGGCGGGGCTTCACTCCATGCCGGGCGGCGGGGCGGAGATCTTCTCCCCGCGGCTGCAGAAGCTCCTCAACTTCACCGGCAAGGCCGACGCCGACCGCTGGTGCCAGATCCACGGCATCGCGCATGGCCTCGGCATCAAGACCAACGCCACCATGCTCTACGGTCACGTGGAAACCATGGAGGAGCGTGTGGACCACCTCCTGCGGCTGCGCGACCAGCAGGACCGCTCCGGCGGCTTCCTCACCTTCATCCCCCTCGCCTACCAGGTGGGCGACACGAAGCTCGTCCCGCGACAGACGCCGCCCACCGACGACCTCCGCACCATCGCCGCCTCCCGCCTCCTGCTCGACAACTTTCCCCACATCGAGGCGTACTGGGTGATGCTCGGCGAGGCGACCGCCTCGCTGGCCCTCCACTTCGGCGCCTCCGACGTCAACGGCACGCTCGAGGACGAGAAGATCGCCCACATGGCCAAGGCCGAGAGCCCGGCGGGGCTCGCGCGTGAGCAGATCCTCCGCATGATCCGCGACGCCGGGAAAACGGCCGTGGAGCGCGACGCCCTCTACCACGTGGTCCACGTCTGGAGCTGAGCGTGCTCGGCGCGATCCGGGACAAGGTCGAGGCGGGCAAGCGCCTCGATCGGGCCGAGGGGCGCTGGCTCCTGACCGAGGCGCCGCTGCTCGACCTCGGCAGCCTCGCCCAGGACGCCCGCTTCCGGCGCATCCCCGAGCGGCGCGTCACCTTCGTTGTCGACAGCAACCCGAACTACACCAACGTCTGCGTCACCGACTGCCAGTTCTGCGCCTTCTACCGCAAGCCCGGCGATCCCGAGGCCTACACGCTCAGCGTGGACGACGTGCTCCGGAAAGTCGAGGCGGCATCGCTGGGCGGCGCGACGACGGTGCTCCTGCAGGGTGGCCACAACCCGGACCTCCCGCTGGACTACTACCTCTCGCTCGTGCGCGAGACGCGGCGGCGCTTCCCTTCGGTCACGCCCCACTTCTTCTCCGCCTCCGAGATCCGCACCATGGCTCTCACGAGCGGCCTCGCCGTTCCCGACGTGATCGCGCGCCTCAAGGAAGCGGGGCAGACCACGCTGCCCGGTGGCGGCGCCGAGGTGCTGTCGGAGCGCGTCAGGACGCGCATCGCCCCGAAGAAGGGCGGGCCGGGGGCCTGGCTCGAGGTGCACCGGGAGGCCCATCGGCAGGGGCTCAAGTCCACGGCCACCATGATGTACGGGCACGTGGAGGAGCCCGAGGACGTGCTCGACCACTGGGACGCGATCCGCGACCTGCAGGACGAGCATGGCGGGTTCACCGCCTTCGTCCCCTGGTCCTTCAAGCCGGGCAACACGCTGCTGGAGAAGTGGATCACGCACTACAAGGGCCCGAGCGCCTACCTGCGGATGCTCGGCGCCTCGCGCCTGTACCTGGACAACTTCCCCCACGTCCAGGCGTCGTGGTTCTCCGAGGGGAAGCGGACGGGCCAGGTGGCGCTCCACTGGGGAGCCGACGACTTCGGGGGAACGCTCTTCGAGGAGAATGTCCACGCGGCCGCGGACTACGTGAACCGGACCAGCGTGGCCGAGATCGTGACCCTGATCCGCGACGCCGGCTTCACCCCAGCTCAGCGCACGACCACCTACGAGATCCTTCGCGAGCTCTGAGACGGTCTAGATCGGGTCGATGGGCGGGATCTCGGAGATCAGCCCCCTGGCATGCGCCATCTGGTAGAGCCGCAAGAGCGCGTTGCGCCCGTCGTCCCCCAGGCGCCGCGTGTACTCGTTGACGTACATGAGGACGAACCGGCGGCACGTCTCCTTGTCGATCCCGCGCCCGTACTGCATGGCGTACTCGAGGGCCTCATCCAGATGCGCGTAGCCGTACTCGATGGAGTCGCGGAGGCCCTGGGAGATCTTGCGATGCAGGTCCTCGCCCAGGTCGCGCCGCATGACGTTCACGCCGAGGGGCAGCGGCAGGGTGGTTTCCTTCTCCCACGCCTGGCCGAGATCGAGCACCTTCACGAGCCCCATGGAGGCATGCGTGATCTGCCCCTCGTGGATCAGGAGACCCAGATGCGCCTGTCCCTCGATCACCGCCTTCGGGATCTTGTCGAAGGCGACCTCGATGATCGGCGGGTCGCCACAGTACAACCGCAGCAGGAGCGCGGCGGTGGTGTGGCTGCCGGGGATCGCGACCACGTGCTCGGCGATACGCGCGGGGTCCATTGGCTCACGGGCCACCAGGATCGGACCGTAGCCCTTCCCCATGGAGGCTCCCGGGTCCATCAGACGATAGCGGTCGTGGATCAGGGTATACGTGGCCGCCGAGACGGCGGTGACCTCGAGCTCGGCGGTCCTCGCGCGCCGATTCAGCGACTCGATGTCCTCCAGGACGTGCAGCACCTCGAAGCCCGGGATGCGCACCTTCCCCGCGTTGAGCGCATGAAACATGAAGGCATCGTCGGGATCCGGGCTGTGACCGATGCGGATGACGGGCATTCCTTCTCCTCATGACGAAGCTCGCGACTCGAGACAGGATTCTCCAGTCGGCGCCGGAGGTTTCCCCGAGGAAAGGGTATCACAGGGCCCTCGCGGTGAGATCGCGGCGCGTGACGGTCCACTGGAAGGGCGTGGCACGGGGGCCTGGGCTTCGCCGAGTGGCCCCCCTGGGCTGGATTGTTTCTAGCCGTAAACATTATAACCGTGATTATAATAATCCTGACTAGAAGCTCTCGTGACGGGAGGCGCTCGGATGCGGTTCGTCGGCAGGACGGCCGAGTTAGCGGTGCTCGACGCACAGTGGCGGAAGCGCGAGGCTCAGCTGATGATCGTCACGGGCAAGCGTCGCGTCGGCAAGACGTTCCTCCTCAACCGCTGGCTCCAGAAGAAGCCCGCGGTCTATTACCTCGCCGACCGCCGTCCGGAGCGGGAGCAGCTGCGGGAGCTCGCCAAGCGGCTCGGGGCTCACTTCACGGACCCGTTCGTCGCCGCGACTGGATGTTCTCGAACAGCTCCAGCTCGTAGAGCGTGACGTCCCGGTGACGGAGCCAATGCCCCAGAAATCGAAAAAGTCCCT
>Ga0154317_1017_pt1 | contig 15160 bp, 15 predicted proteins | sample RifGroA2_FD_105611 | JGI IMG/M metagenome (GOLD analysis project Ga0154317, IMG submission 105611) | Candidatus Rokubacteria bacterium GWA2_70_23 | reverse complement strand
AGCACGGCCACGAACGGCCCGAGCCCGCCGCGCCAGCCGAGCCATCCCAGCACGGCTGCCGGCACGACGAGCCCTCCCCCGAGGACCGCGGCCGCTCCCGCCAGGGGCGACCGGGCGGCCCGCCGCGCCCCCAGGGCGCCCGCCGCCGCGCACCCGAGCCAGAACAACCCCGCGAGGGGCTTGATCATCATGCCCGCGCCGAGGGCGAGCCCGCTCCACCCGAGCGGCGGGAGCGCGCCGCGGCGCTCCCAGGACCGGGCCACGCCCCATGCCCCCGACAGCAGGAGGACGCAGAGGAGAAAGTCGCGCTGGCCGGCGCGCCAGGCCCCGCCCGCCAGGTGGAGGAGGGCGAAGACGAGTCCGGCCGCGACGGCGGCCCGGCGCCCGCCGAGGGGGGTCGCGTAGGCGACGAGGAGCCCGCTCGTCAGCGCGAGCCAGGCGAGATCGAAGAGGCGCCACACCACGTCGCCCGGCCCCACGGTCGCCACCAGCGCCCAGTGCAGGAGGTAGACGCCGGGCATGTTCACGTCGAAGACGTCGCGGTACGGCACGGCGCCCTCGGCCAGCAGCCAGCCGATGTAGTGGAACAGCGGCGCGTCGTGGATCAGCGGCCAGCCCAGCGACCGCCAGCCCAGGTAGGCGACGCTCAGCGCGCTAGCGACCGAAATAGGCTTCAATCACCCGCTCGTCGGACTGGATGACGCCCGGGGGGCCTTCAGCCAGCTTCTCGCCGTGATCGAGGACGAACACCGTCTCGCAGAGTCCCATGACCACCTTCATGTCGTGCTCCACCAGAAGGATGGTCTTGCCGCGGTCGCGGAGCGCCCGGACGGCGTCCAGCAATTCGTTGAGCAGCGTGCGGTTCACGCCCGCCGCCGGCTCGTCCAGCAGGATCAGCTCGGGGTCCGTCATCAGCACGCGGATGAACTCCAGGAGCTTCTGCTGGCCGTAGGAGAGGTTGCCCGCGTACTCCCCGGCGAGGGACTCGATCTTCACGAAGCGCAGGAGCTCCCCGGCGCGCCGGCACGCGCGGGCGTGGTCGCCGGTGGTGACCACCATGAGGTTCTCCAGCGCCGTCAGCTCCGGGAAGACCCGGATGACCTGGAAGGTGCGCCCGATGCCGTGGTGGAAGACCTGATGCGGCTTGAGGCCGTCGATGCGCCGCCGCTTGAAGCGGACCTCGCCGGCATCCCGCCTCACCAGACCTGTGATGCAGTTGAAGAGCGTCGTCTTGCCGGAGCCGTTGGGACCGATGAGCCCGTAGATCCTGCCCGCGTCAAGGGAGAGCGAGACACGGTTCACGGCCGTGACGCCGCCGAAGCGCTTGGTGAGGTTCGTGACCTCGAGGATCGGGGGCACTAGATCGTCCGCGGAAGGTTGTACTTCTGCTGCAAGACGCCGAGGATCCCGCGCGGCATCAGGAGCACCACGGTGACGATGATGGCGCCGAAGAGGAGCTGGTGGAGGTAGATGAATCGCGCCCAGACGAGCTCCTGGAACGTGAAGAGGAGCACCGCGCCCAGCACCGGCCCCCAGATGGTCCCCTTGCCGCCGAAGAGCACCATCACGATCATCGTGATGGTCATCAGCAGCGGGAAGACGCTGATGGGCTCGATGTACCCCTGGTCCCGGGCCGACAGCCCGCCGACGATGCCCGGCGCCACCGCGGAGAGCAGGAAGGCGTAGAGCTTGTAGCGGTGGGTGTCGATGCCCATGGCCTCGGCCGCCACCTCGTCCTCGCGGATCGTCATGAGGCGCAGCCCGAAGCGGGAGGTGAGGATCACGTAGGTGAGGAGCGTCACGCCCGCGGCCGTGAGCCCCATGGCGTAGTAGATCGGCACGCTCGCGTGCAGCGTCGGCAGCGACAGCCCGAGCCCGCCGCCCGTGAGCCCCTCGAAGTACGAGGCCGCCACGCGCAGCACCTCGTTGAGCCCCAGCATGGCGATGGCGAAGTACGGGCCCTTCAGCCTCAGACACGGCCAGCCGATCACGAGCGCGAGCACCATGGCCATGGCGCCACCCAGGAGCGCGGCCGGCAGCCACGGCCAGCCGAGCCGGACGATGACGATGGCCGTGCTGTAGGCCCCCATCCCGTAGAACGCCACGTGCCCGAAGGAGACGTAGCCCGTGAGCCCCGAGATCAGGTTCCACGACTGCGCCAGCGCGATCCACATGAAGAGCTGCAGCATGACGCGGACGCCATAGCCGGTCCCCTCGAGCGGGTAGAGCGCGAGCGCGACGACGGCAAGGGCGGCGAGAGCGGCCAGGCCCAACCGCCTCACGAGGCGCGCCCACCGAGGAGACCCGTCGGGCGCACGAGCAGCACGAGGACCAGGAGGATGTAGGCCACCGCCTCGTTGACCTGGGTCGTGAGGAAGAGGGAGGAGACCTGCTCGATGAGCCCCAGCAGGAGCCCGCCGAGCAGGGCGCCCGGGTAATTCCCGGCCCCACCCAGCACGATCACCAGGAAGGACTTGAAGGTGTACACCTGCCCCATTTCCGGCTGGATCGCCACCATGACCGCCACGAGGGAGCCGCCCGCGGCCGCCAGCGCCGAGGCCAGCCCGAAGGCGATCATGTGGATGCGCCCGACGTTGATGCCGCACACCTGGGCCACCTCCCGGCTCTGGGAGACGGCGCGGATGGCCTTGCCGAGCCGCGTCTTCTGCAGGAAGAGGAAGGCGGAGACCGTGATGGCGATGGCGATGGCGCAGGCGATCACGCGCGACTTGGAGAAGGCGAAGGGCCCCAGGACGAAGGAGCCCGTGAGGTACTCCACCGCCCGGAGGTCGGAGGTGAAGGCGAGCTGCGCCACGTTGACGAGCGCGATGGACACGCCGAAGGTCAGGAGCAGCGAGGACAGCTCCGGGGCGTCCACCACGCGCCGCACGAGGAAGCGCTGGAGGAGCATGCCCAGGAGGTAGAGGAGCGGCATGGAGACCAGCAGCGAGAGATAGGGGTTGAGCCCCACCGTGCTGAAGAGCCAGAACGTCACGTAGGCTCCGAGCATCAGCAGCGGGCCGTGCGCGATGTTGAGGACGCGCATGACGCCGAAGATGAGCCCGAGCCCGAGGGCCACCATGGCATAGAGGGACCCCGCCAGGAGGCCGGAGATGATCACCTGTCCCAGCATGACCGGCGTGATGAACGGGTTCATCGGCTCCCCGGAACGCACCCGCGCCCGCCGGGTCCGCGGCGGGCGCGTCCTGCCGCGCGCGTCAGAGGCTCACCCGGCTACCGCTGGTTCCACGCCGGCGTGGGGAAGCGTGCCTTCCCGCTGGCCAGCTCGTCCGGCCAGACGGTGACCTTCTTGCCGTCCTGCCACTGGAGGATGACCATCTTGTGCGCCGTCTGGAAGCCGTCCTGGTCCACCTTGTACTCGCCGAAGGCCGTCTTGATCTCCAGCTTGAGCAGCTGCTCCCGCACCTTGTCGGCGTCCAGCGTGCCGGCCCGCTTCACTCCCTCGGCATAGATCAGGCAGCCCGCGTAGCCCGACGCGGAGTGATAGACCGGCTCCCGATTGAACTTGCGCTTGTACCCCTCCAGGAACTCCCGCTGGCCCGGGTACGGCAGGGCCCCCTCCCACTGGGTCGCGCCATAGATGTACTCGGCATTCTGCTTGAGCAGGTCGTAGAACTCGGGCAGATCGCCCCCCACCGTCACGCCGAGCATCTTCGGATTGACGTTCAATTCCTTCATCTGCCGGGTGATGGCCACCGCGTCGTCGAAGTACGTGGCGGCCGCGATCACGTCGGGGTTCACCGCCTTGATCTTGGTGAGGAGCGCCGAGAAGTCGGTGTGCCCCTTGGGATAGGCCTCCTGGAACACCACCTGCATGCCCTGCTTCCTGGCCAGCTCGGCGGTCCCGATGGCCGCGGACTTGGTGAAGAGGGTGTCCTCGTTGATGATGGCCACGGTCTTGAGCCCGCGCTTGGCCGCCGTGTCGATCAGCCCCTCGAGATACACCTCGGCGGGGGAGATCACCATGAAGATGTACTTCCGCCCCTTCTTGAAGATGGAGGTGGTGGCGGCCAGCGGCGAGACCATGACCTTCTTGTACTTCTCGGTGACGTTGGCCACGGCCTCGGTGATGGGCGAGGAATAGGGCCCCATCACCGCGTCCACCTTGTCCTCGGTGATGAGCTTCTCGTAGAGGCGCACCCCGGTGGCCGGCGTGGACTGGTCGTCGTACACGGCGAACTCGACCTTCCGCCCCAGGAGCCCGCCTTTCTTGTTGAGGTCCTCGGCGCAGAGCTCGTACCCCTCCTTCTGGTAGCTCCCGAGCTTGGCGTAGGTGCCCGTCAAGGACAGCGAGGCGCCGATCTTGATGGGCGTCTGGGCCAGGGCCGGGAGGGCGCCGCACAATACCGCGGCGACAGCGAGGGTGGCCGGAAGTCTCCAGGGCTTGATCGTCATGATCGTCCTCCTTGAGGGCGGACCGCTGCGGACGGCGGCACGCGAGAAGTGGGCCTTCTATCTACCAAACCCGGCGCAGGCTGTCAAGGTTCACGGGCCGTCACAGGATCCCGGCGCGCCGGGCGCGCTCGGCGATCTTCCGCGCGCGGGTCAGGTGCGGCATGTCCATCATCTGGCCCTTCCAGGCGAAGGCGCCCGCACCCCGTCGCGCGTGCTCCTCGAAGGCGGCGATGAGCGCCTCGGCCTCCTCGGCCTCCTCGCGGGACGGGGTGAACACCTCGTTGATCACCTCGATCTGCCCGGGATGGATCGAGGTCTTCCCGGCGAAGCCCATCCAGACCGCTTCCCGGCACTCGCGGCGCAGCCCCTCGAGGTCGTGGATATCGGTGTAGACCGTGTCGAGAGCGTCCACGCCGGCCGCCGAGGCGGCCACGGCGCACATGACGCGCGCGTACCGGGGGATGTCGAGGAAGCGTCCCTCCGCGTCCCGGGTCCGGGGCAGCCCCATGGCAGCGGAGAGGTCCTCGATGCCCCACGAGATGGCGGCGACGCGCGGGCTGGCGGCGGCGGTCTCCTTGATGTTCAGCAACCCCTCGGGCGTCTCCGTGGCGATCAGGAGGAGCCGGGTGGACCCGAACGGGATGCCGTGCCGCTGCTCGAGGCGGTCGAGGATCGCCGCGACCTTGCGGACGTCACCGGCCGTGTTCGGCTTGGGGACCATGTAGCCGTCGGGGCGCCCGAGAATGGTCTCCTCGAGATCGCCCTCGGCGTACTCGGAGAAGATCGGGTTCATCCTGACCCAGCGCTCCCGGCCGCCGAAGTCGAGCGTCTCGAGCCAGCGCCGGACGATGGGGCGCGTGGCCGCCTTGAGCTCCGGCGGCACGGAGTCCTCGAGATCGAGGATGAGGCCGTCGGCCGGCAGCGTGAGCGATTTCTGCATCATCTTCTCGTTGCCGCCGGGCACGAAGTGGAGCGAGCGGCGCATGGGCTAGCCCGCCCGGCGCCGCATCATGGCGGCGCGCCGGCAGCGCATGACGAGGTCGCCGTGCTGGTTCCGCGCCCGGTGCTCGAAGATCACGATGCCCCACTGCGGCCGCGACTTCGACTCCCGCTTCTCGACGACCTCGGTCTCCGAGTAGATCGTGTCGCCGTGGAAGACCGGCTTCGGGAACTCCACCTTCTCGAAGCCGAGGTTGCCCACCGTGGTCCCGAGCGTCGTCTCCCCCACGCTCAGACCGACCGCGATGCCGAGGGTGAGCAGGCTGTTCACCAGCGGCTTGCCGAACTCCGCCTTCTGGGCCGCGTGGAAGTCGACGTGGAGCGGCTGCGGGTTCATGGTCATGCAGGAGAACCAGACGTTGTCGGACTCGGTGATGGTGCGCCCCGGCTGGTGCTGGAACACCTGGCCCGGCGTCAGCTCCTCGAACAGCTTTCCGGCCATGGGAGACTCCTCTCTCTGGGCGCCGCGACCACCCGCTCGCGCGCAGCAAGCTATGCTACCATGCGCGCCGGCCGGGGCCGAGAGCGGGACGGCGCTCCTGAGGCTATTGACAGGGGCCCCTGAAGCGTCGTAACTAGCGGGCAGGCGCGGCTCGATGTCCCGTCAACACCACCCCCCAAGGAGACGACAGCCATGACGACTCGGAGAGAGTTTCTCAAGACGGCCGCCGGGGCCGGAGTGGCAAGCGGCGCGCTGGGCTTCCCCCACGTGCTGCGAGCGCAGGCTCCGGAGGTCCTCCTGGGAGAGACGCACCCGCTCACCGGCGGGCTCGCGCGCGAGGGCAATCTCGGCAAGCAGGGCATCGAGCTGGCCGTCAACGAGATCAACGCCGCGGGCGGCATCAAGTCCATGGGCGGCGCCAGGATCAAGCTCATGGTGCTCGACAACGAGTCCAAGCCCCCCGTGGCCATCTCCACCATGGAGCGCTTCAAGGACGCCGGCGCGGTGGCCGTCCTGGGCCCCTACGCCTCGGGCCTGGCCTTCGTGACGACGCAGGAGGCGGAGAAGTACCGGATCCCCCATGTCCTGGACGTGGCCGTCGCCGACGGCATCACCGAGCGCGGCTTCAAGTACACCTTCCGCGCCGGCCCGAACGCCGGCATGGGCGCCAGGACCACTGTCGAGTACCTGGGCGGGCTCACCCGTGAGATGAAGCTCGGGCTCAAGCGCGTGGTGCTGATCCACGAGGACGGCCTCTTCGGCAAGTCCACCGCGGACACGCTGGAGAAGCTCCTGCCGGGCATCGGCATGCAGGTGGTGGAGCGCATCCCGCACAGCGCGGCCGCCCCCTCGCTCAACAACGAGGTGCTGAAGATCAAGGCGGCCAAGGCGGACCTCGTGATCCCGTCCACCTACTACCCGGCCCACTCGCTCATCATCCGCACCATGGCCGAGCAGCGGGTGGACGTGGGCGCCATCCTCTCGGTGTACGGCGGGGCGGGCAGCCAGTACCGCTTCATCAAGGACGTCGGCAAGCTCGCCGACTACATGCTCGACGGCAACCACTGGTACAACCCGAAGCACCCGCGCATCAAGGGGATCATCGCGGACTTCGAGCACGCCTACCACCAGCCCTTCGCCTACGAGTGGATGCTGGCCTACCAGTCGGCGTGGGTGCTCAAGGACGCGCTCGAGCGGGCCGGCGCGGCCGACCGCGACAAGGTCCGGGAGGCCCTGACCAGGACGCGGCTCACCGACCAGATCGTCCCCTACCCGATCACGTTCGACGAGAAGGGACAGAACCCCGGGGCGCGCACGCTCCTGATGCAGGTGCAGAATGGGCGCATCGCGGTGGTCTACCCGCCCGAGTTCGCCGAGGCCAAGCCGACGATCCCCGTCCCCGCCTGGGACAAGCGGATGTGACGGAGGGCCTCTGGCCCCTGCGCCCCGCGAGTCCTCGCAGGCCGCTGAAAAAGGCCCATCTGCTGCGTTGGCGCCCTCGGCCGTACGCTCAACGTACGGCGAGTACGCCTCGCGTGCGGCCGCCGGGCGCCGCCTTGCATCTGGACCTTTTTGAGCGGCCTGCGGAGTTTTTCCGCGGCCTGCTAGGGGCGCCGGGGCCGGGGATGCCCCCCGAACCCCGTGGGGTATCGTGGTCGAGCAGGGCGAGGCGGAGCCGGAGGCGAGCCGAGCGAATATGGCGATCCCCGAGCGGAGCGAGGGGGGCGCCCCGGCCCCGCCGCCCCAGGCCTCGCGATGACGGCTGAGGTCGTGCTGTCGAGCCTCGCCAACGGCATCATGCTCGGCGGCCTCTACGCCCTCGTGGCGCTCGGCCTCACGCTCATCTTCGGCGTCATGAAGGTGATCAACTTCGCCCACGGCTCGCTCATGATGCTCGCCATGTACGCGACCTTCTGGCTCGCCACAACCGCGGGCCTGGACCCCTACCTCTCGCTCCTGCTCACCCTGCCCGCCGCGTTCGCCTTCGGCTACGCCATCCAGCGCGCCGTGATCGCCCCCGTCCTGCGGGCCCCCGAGCACAACCAGCTCCTGATGACGCTCGGCCTGGCGCTCTTCCTCGACAACCTGGCGCTGGTCGTCTTCACGGCGGATCCGCGCACGCTCCTCGTCGCCTACTCCCAGACGACGGTGCCGCTCGGGCCCGTCCGCCTCAACCTCCCGCGCCTCCTCGCCTTCGGCGGCGCGCTCCTGATCTCGGGGCTTCTCTGGCTCTTCCTCAAGACGACGGACCTGGGCCGGGCGCTCCGGGCATCATCCGAGGAGCGTGACGGCGCCGCGCTCTGCGGCATCCCGGTGGGGCGCGTCCACGCGATGGCCTTCGGCATCGGCACGGCCTGCGTGGCCGCCGCGGGCGGCATGGCCGTGCCCTTCTTCTACGTGTCGCCGGAGGTGGGGAACACCTTCGTCATCACCGCCTTCGTGGTCGTGGTGCTGGGAGGGCTCGGTTCCTTCCCCGGCGCCCTGGTGGGCGGGCTCCTCGTCGGCGTGGTCGAATCGCTGGGCGGGCTCATCTTCCACGGCTCTCTCGCCCAGATCGGGATCTTCGCCCTCTTCGTCGCCGTGCTGCTCGTTCGGCCGGCCGGCCTCCTCGGCGCGCGCCATGCCTAGGACGGCCGCATGGCTCGCGCTCCTCGCGGCCGCCGCGATGGTCCCGCTCGTCATCCGCTCCGAGTACGTCATCGGCACGCTCACCCTGATGTATTTCTTCGCCTTCGTCGGCCAGGGCTGGAATATCCTCGGCGGCTACGCCGGGCAGTTCTCCTTCGGGCATGCCCTCTTCTTCGGGATCGGGGCCTACACCTCGAGCCTCTGCTTCCTCAAGCTGGGGCTCACGCCGTGGGTCGGCATGTGGCTGGGCGCAGCCGTCGCCGTCGGGGTCGGGCTCGTCACGGGGCACCTGTCCTTTCGCTACGGGCTCCGCGGCGCCTACTTCGCCCTCGTCATGCTGGCCTTCGCCGAGATCTTCCGCGTGGCCGCCACCAACTGGGACTTCGTGGGCGGCTCCTTCGGGATCCTGGTGCCGCTGCAGGGGCATGCGCCCCGGCTGTTCCAGTTCGGCGACAAGCGCTACTTCTACTACGTGATCCTCGCGATGCTGCTCGCCCTCACCTGGGCCGTGGCGCGGCTCGAGCGCTCGCGCCTGGGCTACCAGATGATCGCCATCCGCGAGAACGAGGCGGCAGCGGATGCTCTCGGCATCAATCCCTATCGCGTCAAGCTCGCCGCCATGGCGCTGTCGGCCGCGGTCACCGCCCTCGGCGGAGCCTTCTACGCGCAGTACTTCTCCTATATCGACCCCGCCATCGGCTTCGGCCCGGCCAACTCCATCGAGATCCTGCTGCGGCCGATCATCGGCGGCGCGGGCACCCTCTGGGGGCCGCTGCTCGGCGCGCTCCTGCTCGGGCTCCTCGGAGAAGGCACGCGGGGGCTCGTCAAGAGCTACGCGGGGCTGCACCTCATGCTCTACGGCGTGATCCTCATGGGGGCCGTCGTCTTCCTCCCGCGCGGGGTGATGGGAGCGCTCCGGAGCCTCGGGGTCGGCGCGGCGGAGCGCGCCTGACCATGACGCTCATCGAGGTCCGCTCCCTGTCCAAGCGCTTCGGCGGGCTCCAGGCGCTGTCGGAGGTGAGCCTGTCCCTCGCCCAGGGGGAGATCCTGGGCCTCATCGGCCCCAACGGAGCCGGCAAGACCACGTTGTTCGCCGCCGTGACCGGCTTCGTCCGCCCGGACGGCGGGAGCGTGAGGCTCGACGGGCAGGAGATCACGGGGCTGCCCCCACACGCGATCTGCCGGCGCGGGCTGGCGCGCACCTTCCAGCTCGTCCAGCCCTTCCCCGAGCTGTCCGTCGTCGAGAACGTCATGGTCGGCGCCTTCAACCGGACCCGCTCGGCTGCGGTCGCGCGGCGCCGGGCCCTGGAGGTCCTGGCGCTGACCCGTCTCGCCCCCCTGGCCGGCCGACCCGCGCATGCGCTCTCCATCGGGCTCCGGAAGCGGCTGGAGCTGGCGCGGGCGCTGGCCACGGAGCCCCGCGTGCTGCTCCTGGACGAGGTGATGTCGGGCCTCACCCCCACCGAGGTGGACGAGACCGTGGAGGTGATCCGGGGCATCCGCGAGGCGGGCGTGTCCATCATCGTGATCGAGCACGTGATGGCCGCCGTGATGGGGCTCTCCGATCGGATCGCCGTGCTGCACCACGGCGAGCTCATCGCCGCCGCGACTCCGGCCGAGATCGTGCAGGACCGCCGCGTGATCGACGCCTATCTCGGCGAGCCGCTCGCCGGCAAGAGAGAGTGACATGGCCGATCATCCCTCCCTCCCCCCCCTCGACCTGCTGATCAAGCGCGTGCGCGTCGTGCGCCCCCACCGGCCGGCGGTGGATCTGCTGGACCTCGGCATCCGCGATGGCCGCTTCGCCCGCATCGCGCCGGAGATCCCGGCGGCCGAGGCGCAGCAGGTCTTCGACGCCGACCACCTCCTCGGCTTCCCCGGCGTCGTGGACGCGCACACCCACGCGGGGATCTACGCGCCGCTCGCCGACGATGCGGTCACCGAGAGCCGAGCGGCCGCCATGGGCGGCGTGACGACCATGCTCACCTACTTCCGCTCGGGCCAGTACTACCTCAACCGCGGCGGTCCCTACGCGGAGATCTTCCCCGAGGTGCTCCGGCTCTCACGCGACCGCTACTGGGTGGATTACGGCTACCACCTGGCGCCCATCGAACGCCAGCACATCGGCGAGATGGAGGCGCTCGCCCGCGAGCACGGCGTGCCGTCCTTCAAGATCTTCATGTTCTACGGCGGCCACGGGCTGCACGGGGCCGCGGACCGGGACGCCCAGCGGCGGTTCCTCATGATCGGCGAGGAGGACAGCTACGACCTGGCGCATTTCGAGTTCATCATGCGGGCGGCGGCGCGCGTCCAGCAGGCGCACCCGCACCTGGCCGAGCACGTGAGCGTGAGCCTGCACTGCGAGGTCGCCGACATCCTCAATGCCTATACGCGCCTCGTGCAGCGGGACCCCTCGCTCACCGGCCTCAAGGCCTATAGCGCGGCCCGGCCGCCCCATGCCGAGGGGCTGGCGGTGTGGATCGCCTCCTACCTGGCGCACGAGACCGGGTGCCGGAACATCAATCTCCTGCATCTGTCCTCGCGCAAGGCGCTGGAAGCCGCGCTGCTGATGCAGCAGGCCTTCCCGCACATCGACTTCCGTCGCGAGGTCACGGTGGGGCATCTCCTGCTCGACACGGAGGCCCCCACCGGCACCTACGCCAAGGTCAACCCGCCGATCCGGCCCCGCGAGGACGTGGAGTTTCTGTGGCAGATGCTGCTGGGCCGCAAGGTGGACTGGATCGTGAGCGACCACGCCTGCTGCGCGACGGAGGCGAAGGTCGCCGCCGAGCGGCCCGACGACATCTGGCTGGCGAAGGCGGGGTTCGGGGGGACCGAGTACCTGCTCTCCGGCGTCTTCAGCGAGGGTCACCGGCGCGGCATGTCCTATCCCCACATGGCGGAGCTCCTCTGCTGGAACCCGGCTCGCCGTTTCGGCCTCGGCGGCAAGGGCGACATCGCCCCCGGCTACGATGCCGACCTCGCCCTTCTGGACCCGGCGCGGACCTTCACGGTGAGGGCCGCCGAATCGCAGTCGGCGCAGGGGTACACGCCGTTCGAGGGCCAGCAGCTCACGGGACAGGTCCGCAGCACCTTCCTGCGCGGCCACCTGGTGTACGACAAGGGGCAGATCGTGGGCCCGCCGTCGGGGCAATACGTCAAGCGCCCGTCGCCAGCACCGGTGGGAGGCGCCCGATGACCATCACGCGCGGCTCGACGGCGCTCCTCCTGCTCGATCTCCAGCGCGACTTCCTGGATCCGGGCGGCGTCTACGCGCGCCACGGCCTGCCCGTGGAGCGGCTGCGGGGGATCATCCCCGCCGTGGAGCGTGTGGCCCACCAGAGCCGCGCCGCGCATGTGCCGATCTTCGCCTCCAAGTTCACGATCTACACCTCGCCCGGGGGCGCGCCGCTCGGGCTCGACCACATCGTCAAGGCGCGCCCCTTCCTCCTGCAGGAGGGCTTCCGCCTGCGAGACCCGGGGCGCGAGCTCATCCCGGAGCTGCCGCGGCCGGACTACGAGCTGGACAAACCCCGTTTCTCCGCCTTCCACGGCACGCCGCTCGAGGTCCTGCTGCGGTCGCTGGGCATCGACACCGTCGTCCTCACGGGCATCGTCACCCATGGCGGCGTGGAGGCCACGGCGCGGGACGCCATGATCCGCGACTTCTCCGTGGTCATCCTCGAGGACTGCGTGGCGGCCTTCGACGAGGAGCTGCACCTGGCCTCGCTCCGCGGCATGGGGATCTACCTCACCGTGATGGACTCGGCCGCCTACCTCCACGCGCTCGCTCCCCTCTCCCCGCGGGGCACCTGATGCTCGAGCTCGAGGAGATCAGCATCTTCTACGGAGACCTCCAGGCCGTCCACGGCGTCTCCCTGACCGTGCGACCCGGCGAGATCGTCACCCTCGTCGGCGGCAACGGGGCCGGCAAGACCACCACGCTCAGGACGATCTCGGGGCTCCTCCATCCCCGCGGGGGCCGGATCCGCTTCGACGGCCGGCGGATCGACCGCCTGCCGCCCGACCGCATCGTCGAGCACGGCGTCGTCCACGTCCCCGAGGGGCGCAAGCTGTTCCCGTCCCTCACCGTGAGGGAGAACCTGGAGCTCGGCGCCTACAGCCGGCGGGCCAAGCCCGAGCGCGTGAAGACACTCGACGAGGTGATGGCGCGCTTTCCCACGCTGAGCGAGCGCGCCTCGCAGCTGGCGGGCACGCTCTCGGGCGGCGAGCAGCAGATGTGCGCCATCGGCCGCGCCCTCATGGCCCGCCCCGCGCTCCTCATGCTCGACGAGCCGTCGCTGGGGCTGGCGCCCAAGATCGTCCAGGAGGTGTTCCGCGTGATCCAGGACATCCATGCCCTGGGCGTGACGGTGCTCCTGGTGGAGCAGAACGTCCGCCAGGCGCTGGCGGCGAGCCAGCGCGGCTACGTGCTCGAGAACGGGCGCATCGTGCTCGAGGGCTCGGGGCGCGAGCTGCTCGCCAGCGAGGCCACCCAGAAGGCCTATCTCGGGCGCTGAGGTCTTTCTTGGGGGAGGTGCCGGTGACCTCGATCCTCTGGGGCTCCTTCGTGATGGTGGCGCTCGCGGAGATGGGCGACAGGACGCAGCTCATCGCGCTGTCGCTCGCCGCGCGCTACCGTCGCCCGTGGACGGTCATGCTCGGCATCTTGGTCGCCACCCTTGCCAACCATACGCTCGCCGCCTCGGCCGGCGTCTGGGTGGCCGGAATGATTCCCGCGGCGGCGCTGGGATGGATCGTGGGCCTCGGCTTCATCGCCTTCGGCGTCTGGGCGCTGTTCCCCGATGCCGCCGACGCGCCAGGCGAGCGGGAGGGCTGGGGGCCGCTCGTCACCACCATCGTCGTGTTCTTTATCGCCGAGATGGGCGACAAGACGCAGCTGGCCACGGTGGCCCTCGGCGCGCGCTTCCACTCCACGCTGGCCGTGACGGCGGGCACCACCGCCGGCATGCTCGCCGCCGACGGGCTCGCGGTCTGGGCCGGCAGCCGGCTCGGCGCGCTGCTGCCCATGCGGCGCCTGCGCTGGGCCGCTGCTGCCCTGTTCATGGTCTTCGGCCTGGCCGCCATCGCGGTCGTTCTCGTCTAGCAGGCCGCTGAAAAAGGCCCATCTGCTTCGTTGGCTCGGTCGCTCCTCGCTCAACGTGGCTCGCTCACGCTCGCCCGGATCTCCGGATCCGCTCACCTCGCCTCCGGCTCGGCTCGCCAAGCGGAGTACGCCTCGCTCGTCGCATCCCTCGCCGCCTCGCATCTGGGCCTTTTTGAGCGGCCTGCAGGGTTCCCCCCAACCTTCTAGCCTTCCCCGATCTGCCGACAGGCGCTGGGCTTGCGGCGCGGAAGCATCCGGGGCGCAGAGTCCTTATCCCCACACTACCCACATCTGGTGGATAACTTCCGGCCCGGACCCACCATCTGGTGCCCATCCGGCAGGGCAGTACAGAAACGCAAATGTTGACAAGGGTTTAAGCATGTTCTAGAGTAAGCGCGGCTGCAACTCCCTTTCCCACACGCTGGCCCCACAGAGCTGGAGGGGTTGATGATCACGGTTCCCGCGCATCGGGTGAAGCAGTTCGGGGTGGAGTTCTTCCAGGCATCGTTCTCCGCCAAGGACATCGACCGCCTCGTCAAGTTCGAGGTCCTCGGGTACGCGGGTGCCGAGGTCCCGCAGGGCTCCAAGCGGGCGAGCCGGGCGCGCGTGAACTGGGAGATGCTCGAGAAGCGGATCGCCGAGAGCGAGACCGCCTACCAGCGTCCGGTGATCCGCCGCAAGATCGACGAGCTGGTCGCCTACTACCGGGAGTGCAAGGAGGCGGGGACGCTGCCGGCCATTCCCGGTGCCGTGATCATCACCTCCGAGAAGCGCTTCACGTTCACTCCCATGGCGAGCCAGCACGACCTCGGGCTCCTCCAGATCCCGGAGGAGCACGGCGTGCTGCGCGTGCTGGACGGCCAGCACCGGCTGCTGGCGCTCCACGCCCTCACCCAGGCGGGGGAGAACCTGGGCATCGAGGTCCCCGCGGTGCTCTTCGACCGGCTGGACGCCCGGCAGATCGTCGAGCTGTTCGTGACCATCAACGCCAAGCACACGCGCCTGAACCCCTCCCACATCGTGAGCCTGGCGGGACGCAAGCTCTACCCCGACCCGAACCAGGCGCTGGCCCACGATGTGATCCGCTCGCTCAACGAGGACGACACCTCGCCGCTGCACGGCGAGATCAAGATGCTTGGCACAGGAAGCGGCCGCGTCTCGCAGGCGCCGCTCGCCGAGGAGATCGTGGAGTTCCTCGAGACGGTGGAGAAGATCGGCGGTGGGGCGCGCATGAACGAGCTGCGCCAGGGCGCCAAGCGCTTCTTCCTGAACTACATGAAGGCCCTGGCGGGCGTCTTCCCCGCGGCCTGGGCCGGGCGGAAGTACTCGATCAAGACGGGGGCCGCGCTCCGGGCGTTCATCCGCGTGGCGCCCGACGTGATGGCGTGCGCGCGCGAGCTCAAGAAGGACCCCTTCGACATCCACGCGATCCGGGAAGCGGTGAAGCCCTGGGGCGACCGCCTGAAGGACCGGCGCTTCGAGACCGAGGGGGAGTGGAAGAGCAAGCTGGCGGGCGGCACGCGCGGCACCGTCGAGGCGCTCACCCGCGAGCTGCGCGAGGCGCTGCG